>LSQX01212567.1_pt1 | contig 17345 bp, 17 predicted proteins | sample 654561 | NCBI WGS metagenome assembly LSQX01 (sample SAMN04489861, study PRJNA283612) | anaerobic digester metagenome | isolation source: 4 biogas reactors fed with cattle manure at either 37C or 55C with and... | place: Denmark: Kongens Lyngby | collected 2014
ATTAACAAACATGTTAAAGATTTTAAAAATAGAATTACTATAATAATTATAGCACTTTAGATATTTGAGATAAAGAAAAGTTATAATATTTTTTTGTAATTTAAATTGATTTTGCTTATTTTCTTTTTTTTATGTAGTTTCGTTTGTATATATTGATAGAGGTGAGACTATTGAAATATTTAATAAAAGACATTCCAAATCAAGAACGACCCCGTGAAAGGCTAGCTAGATATGGGGCAAAAGCGTTAAATAATATTGAACTTTTGGCACTATTGCTAAAGACTGGCAATAAAGGCGAATCAGTATTACAATTAGCGAAAAGAATTTTGTGGACTTTAAACAGGCCTAGCAGTTTGTTAAATATTACTTTAGAAGAGTTAATGTTGATAAAAGGTGTTGGAATTGCTAAAGCAAGCACTATTATTGCAGGTTTAGAACTTTATAAGCGCTTATTTAATGATTACAACAAAAAAAGAAGTAATATTGTTGATGCAAAAGATGTCTATTATCTTTTTGAAGGTGAATTAACCACTTTAGAAGAAGAACATTTTTATTGTCTATATTTAGATATTAAAAATAAACTGATTGCTAAAAGAAGACTATTTGTTGGCGGTCTTACAGCGAGTGTAGTCAATCCAAGAGATGTATTTAAATATGCAATACGCTTTAATGCTCCTAAAGTGATTTTTGTTCATAATCATCCCTCGGGTGATCCATGTCCAAGCCAAGCCGATATTATGACTACAAAAAAATTAATCGAAGGTGCTGCAATGATTGGTGTAAGTGTCTTAGATCATGTTATTATTGGCAATAATTCGTGTTTTTCAATCATCGCGAATAAAAAATATCAATTTTAGGTTATAATATAGTCAAGGTGGTGGAGAGATGAAGGAAAAAACAACAAAAGGATTATGGATTGCAGCCGCGATTGGAGTTTTAATTATTATCGGATTAATGATTTTAGCTTCGATAATTAATTTAGGCGAAAGACTTAGCGTTATTCATCCTTATTTAGCGTATGGATTTTATATCCTAAGTGGTTTGCTTGTCTATTTTCTAGTTATCAATCCAATTAGGATAATTGTATTGTCACCGGCATTTAATATTGAAACTGTCCTAGACAAACCTTCTAAAAAGCGTTATTTAACTTACAAAAAAGTTAGTAAAAACTTAATTAAGAATAAAGACATCAGTCAGCGCGAAAAAGAGGCATTAAAGGCTGCGATGGCTAAGCCTGATGAATTGCAAAAAAACTTGCAACATCTTTATAATACGACGCTGAAAAAAAGAGTAAATAAAATAATTTTTAGACACGCAAAAACTGTCTTAATTTCCACTGCAATTAGTCAAAATGGCAGATTGGATTTTTATGCGACTTTAAGCGTAAACCTTCGGATGATTAAAGAGATTGTGGTTGCCTGTGGGTTCCGGCCAAACTTTAAAAATTTAGCTAAGTTAACATTAAATGTTTTCTCAACTTCATTAATTGCAGAAGGTTTAGAAAATATTGAGTTTTCAGAGCTTTTACCGAGCAGTACGCAAAATGTTTTAAAAAATATTCCTTTTGCGAAAGTTGTTACTAACTCAATTGCACAAGGAATTTCAAATGCGATTTTAACTCTTAGAATAGGGATCGTTACTAGAAAATATTTATTTGCTGATAGTAAAGAATTAACTAAACAAGCGATTAGAAAAGGAGCGTTTATTGAAACAATTAAAACAATTCCAATAATAATTAAAGATGCCTTTAAATCATTTCCGGATAAAATAAAGAATATTTTTAAAAAAGGAGATAAACAAGCGACTACAGCTTGATTACAGATATAATTATGAAAAAGATAAAAGGTATAATTTTAATCGTTATAAGTTTAATCTTTTTATCTGCATTTAGATTACAAAAAGGAGAACTTGTAGCAGATGAAGATTTAACACTAAACGAGATGATTGCACTTTTAGTGACTGAAATTCCAGAAGAGAGTCAGCTGCATTATCAAGCTCTTTCTGACGATGGAAAAGCATATTATGATTACTTTTTAGATTTTATTGTTGAGAATCCAATCGGTGAACCAATAATATTTGAATATCGAAATATAACTGAAGAACAAGGAAATCTAATCCAAAATGAAATATTTGATGCTTTAGGTGCTTTTTTAAAAGAACATAAAGAATTTTTTTGGTATGGGGGCTATAGTGTTTCAATGAATGTTTCAGGAACAGTTAATAGTCCAATATTTGAATTTTTAAGCGAGATTTATATTATAGAATCTTATTTAACTGTTGATAATCAAATAAAAATGGCTTTAATTGCTGAAGATTTAGCAAACATGTTAGTTGTTTTAAACCAAATAACTAACGATGTAAATGCGCTTAACACAGAGTATGAGAAGTTTAAATATATTCATGATTGGCTTGTTTTAAACAACAGTTATGAGAAAACTAGTGATTTGTCACATACTCCAATCGCTGCTCTTCTTGAAGGTCGAGCTGGCCCGGTCTGTGAAGCTTATGCGGAGGCATTTTTAATTTTAGCCTATCGAGCAAATTTAAATGCAGTTTATATAACTGGGGAGGCTAGTGATGGTAATGGAGTTTTTGAAAATCATGCTTGGAATAATGTAAAATTAGGCAATATGTGGTATTTAATTGACGTTACATGGGATGATCCGGTAGGTGCTCCAATCGATTATATCAGCTACGATTACTTTTTAATTCCAAATCTTGATTCCGAAGAGCGGAAAATAGATCCTGATAATGTTAATCCAACCCCCTTTGCGACCGCAAAATTTGATAACATTCCGGCTTACAAAATAGATATCTATATTGATGAGGTAAAAAAAGAAACTGTTTATATAACATCAGGTGGAGATTTAGTTATTCCACGTAATCTAGAAAAGACAGGTTATGATTTGATATTTACAACAGAGACAACCGAAATTACAAGCGAACAGTCATTTTACGGAACTTATGTCATCAAGAAATTTAGAGTAAATTTTTATGCAGATGACATTTTAATCAGCAGTCAAACGGTTGAATATAATAATTATCCTGTTGAACCGGATGTTCCAGGTAAAGAAGGGTTTGTTTTTGAGGGTTGGAATTATAATCTTGAAAAAATAACAACAGATACAACTTATAATGCTCGCTATCGACCAGAAATAAGAGTTTTTGAATTTACTGACAATTTTAAAATCGCTATCCTAATAGGAGGATTCGTGCTAGGTACGGGGTTAGTTGTCGTTCTATTTAGAATATTGTTGCGAAAAAACAGATGACAACTTCAAGAACAAATAAAATCACGATTTTTTAATTGACATTTATTTATAAATGAGGTAAAATGTAACCGTTGCATAGAAAGAACCACATAGAAAAGGTCTTAAATACCGTTTGGTTACCTCAATAGTGTGTCTTCATTTTATAAGGAGGTGTTTTTAATGTATGCAGTTATTAAGACAGGTGGAAAACAAATAAAAGTTGAAGTTGGTCAAGAAATATTTGTTGAAAAACTTGATGTGGAAGTTGATCAAAAAGTTACTTTTGAAGAAGTTTTATTAGTCGGTGGTCCTAAAACAATCATCGGCAAGCCACTAGTAGAAGGTGCAAATGTTGTTGCGAAAGTACTTAAACAAGGTCGTTCAAAAAAGATTATTGTTTATAAGTTTAAAGCGAAGAAAAACTATCACCGCAAACAAGGTCACCGTCAACCATACACAAAGTTAGTTATCGAAGCGATTAATGTGTAATTATGATTATTTACCAAGTCAAAGAAGATCTCAGCGAAGTTGAGGTTAAAGGACATGCAGAATTTGCTGAACTAGGAGAAGATATAGTTTGTGCAAGTGTGTCTACAGCAGTTATTTTATCTGCCAATTTAATTGAAAGATTAAAAGAAAAAGAAAATGTTGAATTAAAAGAAGCGGATGGATATTTTCACCTTAAAGTTTTAAAACAGACTAATAATATTAAAGTTATTATCCAAAATTTAGTTTGGACCCTTAAAGAATTAGAAAAACAGTATCCCCACTTCATTAAATATCAAAAGGAGCGATAATATGTTAAAATTAAACATTCAATTATTTGCATCTAAAAAAGGTGCAGGTTCCACAAGAAACGGACGCGACTCTCATTCAAAAAGACTGGGCTTAAAGCTATCTGATGGTCAGTATGCTAAAGCTGGAGCAATTATTTATCGTCAACGCGGAACAAAAGTTCATCCAGGCCAAAATGTTGGTAAAGGTGGCGATGATACATTGTTTGCGAAAATTTCGGGAATTGTAAAGTATGAGCGTCTTGGTAAAGCAAGAACTCAAGTATCAGTCTATGAAGGATAAGTGCGCTTATCCTTTTTTATTGGGGGAAGACTTAAATGTTTAAAGACCGAGCAGAAATATTTGTTAGTGGCGGTAAAGGCGGCAACGGGATTGTCGCTTTTAGGCGTGAGAAGTATGTTCCTTTTGGCGGACCAGCTGGAGGAGATGGCGGCAAAGGTGGCGATGTAGTTTTCATTGCAGATGAGTCTTTAAACACGCTTCTTGACTTTACCTTTCAAAGACATCTCAGAGCAGAAGATGGTCAGCATGGCAAACCTAAAAACCAAACAGGAAAAACTGGAGCTGATGTAATAGTTAAAGTTCCCCTTGGCACACAAGTCTTTTTAAAAGAAACCGAAGAGTTGCTTTTTGACTTTGTTTCTCATGGGCAAAAAGAGGTTGTCGCTAGCGGAGGGAAAGGTGGAAGAGGAAACACGAGTTTTAAAACCCACCGCAATCCAGCGCCAAAACTTGCTGAAAATGGTGATTTAGGCGAACAATTTGATTTAAGCTTAGAATTAAAACTACTCGCAGATGTTGGTTTAGTCGGTCTTCCCAATGCTGGAAAATCAACTTTGATAAGTGTATTATCCAATGCGAGACCAGAAATAGCATCTTATCCTTTCACAACTCTAGTTCCCAACTTAGGGCTAGTTTATCTCGATTATGAAAAATCATTTGTTATGGCTGATTTGCCGGGTTTAATTGCTGGGGCAAGTAGTGGTGCTGGTCTTGGAATTAAATTTTTAAAACATATCGAACGCTGTCGGGTATTGCTCCACTTAGTTTCAATGGATATTGCTGAAAACCCCAATCCTTATGAGAACTTTCTTTTAATCAATCAGGAATTAGAAAATTATAATCCCGAACTAGCTAAAAGACCGATGCTGATTTGCGCTACAAAAATGGATGTTGCTCAAAGCGACATTCAGTTAAAAAAATTTAGCATTAAAATTGGTGATTCCTATCAAATAGTTGCGATTAGTGCTATTACAAATAGAGGACTTAATGAAGTAAAATATAGTTTGTATGAGAGTTTAGAAAAAGCGCCCAAACTAGTCAGTCCCACTTTACATAAAACATATAAGTTACCACAAGAAGAACCTTTTTTTGAAATAACTTTAGGTGCTGATGGAATTTATGAAGTCAGTGGTCAAGGACTTCATAAAGTGTTTGTGCGAACAGATTTTACTAATGAAGTAGCAGTAAAGAAATTTGCAAGACAATTGAGAAGTTTTGGAATTGAAGCTGCTTTAAAAGAAAAAGGAGTCAAATCTGGTGATGAAGTGAGAATATTTAACTTTTTATTTGAAATGCAAGAATAGTAGCTAATGGCTACTTTTTTTGTTTTAATGAAGATAAATCTCCATTGGCAGCAAAAATGTAATATAATTAAAGATGAGGATGTGAGAAAATGAATATTTATGTTAAACCATATATTGTTGAAAATGAAAAGAAACGTTTATTTATTATTCATGGGATTTGCGAACACAGTGGGCGCTATCAAAGCTTTGCTGAGTGGTTAAATCAAAAAGGTGTTTCGGTAATCACTTATGATTTAAGAGGTCATGGGAAAAGTGAAGGTAGAAGAGTTTATATCAAACACTTTGTTGACCATCTAATTGACTTGACAAAAGTTATTGATCAATACCAAAATTCTAAAGTTGAGCAAATTCTATTAGGCCATTCAATGGGAGGTTTAATCGGCTATTTATACATGATTTTAAATCCAAAAGTTGATCGCTTTATTGCATCAGGGGCACCGACTGATTATTTAGAAGATGTTAAAATCTTAAAATATACGGGCTTTCGTTGGTTTGGTTGGGTGAAAAGAAAGAACAACTTTGCAGATGACAGTCTTTCTCACGATAAAGCGATTGAAGAGCAGTATAAAAAAGATCCGCTTGTCAGCAAGTACTTTACAGTTAGATTAGCAGGTGAGATGTTTTATCGCGGTGTCAAGCACTTAAATAACAATCTCGAAAAACTCCAGAAACCGGTTTTAATTCTTCATGGTGAAAAGGACAAAATAGTACCTAAAGAACATAGCGAGCGTATCTTTGATTTAATTGACAACAAAAACAAAAAACTTATTTTGTATCCAGATATGTATCATGAGATTTTAAATGAGCTAGACAAAGAAAAAGTCTATAATGATATTTTGGGGTGGTTAAATGAAATCTAAATATGTCTTAGCAATCGATCAAGGGACAACATCCAGTGTTGTTGCAGTAGTTAACGAAAAAGCTGAGTTAGTGGAAATTTTTTGTCATAATTTTGAGCAGATGATAAATAATGATGCTGTTTTACAAGATGCCAAGGTTATTTATGAAGGTGTTAAGGAAATCTTAGATGCCGCAATCTTGAAATATAAGCCTGAAAATATTGTATCAATTGGGATTACTAATCAACGTGAAACAACAGTTGTTTTTGATAAAAAGGGTAATCCAATAACTTATGCTATTGGTTGGCAATCAAAACATACTAAAGAAATCTGCGACACCTGGAAGGCTCTAGGCTATGAAGATTATGCTAAAAAAATAACAGGATTACCGATTAATCCTTATTTCAGTGCTTCAAAAATGGCTCACCTTTTGGAAGACGAGAATGTTTTATCACATGCAAACGATAATAATGCGTTGTTTGGAACTATGGATACATTTTTACTATACAAATTAACTGATGGAAAATCATATTATACAGATGTAACAAATGCTTCTAGAACGCTTTTGTTTGATTTAAGAAAACAAAAATATGATTCCAAACTATTAAATCTCTTTAATATTCCTTTAAAGATGTTGCCGGAAGTAAAGCCCAATAAAACTGTTTTTGGCTACTATAAAAATATTCCGATTACGGCAATGATTGGAGACCAACAATCAGCTCTGTTTGGGCATCTAGCTTTTGAAAGAGGCACAATGAAAGTAACTTATGGTACTGGTGCCTTTATTTTAATGAATACAGGAAACAAAGTCTTTCCTTCACAAATGGGGTTAATTTCAACTATCGCTTTTCAAATTGATGGAAAACCGATCTATGCCCTAGAAGGTTCTATTTTTGTTGCTGGATCAAGCGTCAAGTGGCTTAAAGATCAACTGGGAATTATTGCCTCAAGTAAAGAAAGTGAAAAATTGGCTCTTCAAAGCCATAAAAAGATATATTTCGTTCCTGCGTTTGTTGGTTTAGGAGCTCCTTATTGGGATACCGATGTTAGGGGTGCGATGTTTGGCATTACTGCTGATGTTAATAAATGCGATCTTGTTAAGGCAACTTTAAACGCGATTGCTTTCCAAGTTAAAGATGTTGTGGATGTGATGATTAAAGAATCAAAAATACCACTTGAAAAGGTCTATATTGATGGTGGGGTTTCTAATAATGGTTATTTAATGCAGTTTCAATCTGATCTCTTAAGGTGTCCTTTAATCAAGCCAGAAAACACGGAAATAACTGTTCTCGGTGCCGCTTTTTTAGCTGGATTGGGAACTATATTCCCAGATTTAGAATACATTAAGAAACATCAAAAAGTTAAAAAACAGTATCAACCAAAGATGAGTTTTTCTGAGGCGACAGCGGAATATCAAGGCTGGCAAAAAGCTGTAAAAAGCGCGAGAACATACAAATAAAAAGGCACTCGATCAGTGCCTTTACGATAGTTCTTTTTTAATATTAAGAATTCTTTTTCCTAAAGCAATTAAATAACGAACTCTTTCGACAAAGGCGATAGTTTTATCGCTTTTTGTTTTTTTCTGCAAAAGTTTTAGTTGCGCTTTTTGACTGTTAAGACTAATTTTTGAAAGTTCTCGATCATAGTTTGGAAGTTCTAAGCTATCTTTTCTAATGCCTGATTTTTGCCTATTGATTTGAGAAGCTTGATTAGCAATTAGTTTTTTTCTTCCGCTATCATCATTATCAGCGAAAAAGTTTAATTGCTTTAAATAGCGTCTTGATGCGAAGTAAATCTCTTCAGTTAATTGATTAATTTCTAACTGTGCTTTTTTTGCATCAAGATTGCTTGCCTTTGATGATTTTTTGAGACTTTCTTTTAAAGTGTTATTTTCTGCTAATAATAGTTCATTGCGATTTAGTTGAAAAGCTTTAGAAATTTCTTGATGTTCTTGAATTAAGGCTTTCTTTTGGGCAGTAATTTCTGCTTTATTTTTAAGCATTTGTTCTAATTCGATGGTTTGTTTTTCTTTGAAAATTGCAAGTGATTTTTTTAGTTTGAAATCAGCTAATTTAACTACACTTGCGCGATAAGAGTTTAATTGTTTGATGTTTTTATTAATTTTTTGGGTCTTTTTCTTGTAAGAATTAGTTAAATGAAATAAAGTTTTTTGATGAGCTTGTTTTAAATTGACTGAAATCTTTTCTTGCTCAGTATTGATGGCTAAATATTGTTTTTCAATTAAAGTGCCAATTTTTTGCTGAAAATAGGAATTAACAGATTGCTGCCGATTAAAAACTCTTTGTAAACGGAGGTATTGTGTTTGAAATGATTTTTTAGTAGTTTTACTAGATTTTAACTTGTCAAACAAATTGTCAACTGTTATTAAAAAGCCGGTAGTTTCCTGTTTGAAATTTTTATAATAATCTGTAATGCTTTGAATGCTTTTATAATAGATTTCGCCTTCATAATATTGGTTTATTTTTAATTGTTTTTCTGCCTTTTCTTTATTTTTTTCAATTTCTATTAATTTTGTATCCTGCAACTGGATGAAATTGTCAATCATCAAAATCCGGGTCTTGGTTTGTTCGACTCGATAGTTTAAAAGCTTTATTTCGCTATTTGTTTGTTCTATTTGCTTTTTAAAAGCTTTAACCTGAGTCCTAAGATTTTTAATAGTTTTGGTGCGTTGCTTATTGATTTTAGTTCGCTTTAATTGTCTGACTTGGTTTCTAATAAGTTTTATATTTTGCAAAACCAAATCGTTTTGATTTTCAAGGGTTGCTGCTTTTTGTTGTAATACGCTCGCTTCATCACGATAGGCAATAATTTGCTTTTCTAAATTAGCAGTTTCTTCAAAAGTTGCTTTTTTATTTTTCTCATATTCATCTAAAACGCTTTGGTGTTGTTTTTGATATTTTGAGATAGTTAGTTCCTCAATTTTAGTTTTCATTTGAGCGATGATTTTTTCTCTAACAAAATCCATTGTGTTATCGCGCAAATCTTTTTGCAGGAGAAGAAGTTCATAAAATGAATTAAGTGCTTCGTTAAACTCTTTTGTGTCATTGATTAAATAATAACTATCTTTAATAGCCATAAGAATTCTTTTTGATTCTTGCCAAATAAGATTGAGTACTTGGAAATAACTTGAGAGTGTTTTTTGTTGTCGTGCGTAATCGATGCTAGCACTTTTTACTGTCTCTTTTGTAGTTACAAAGCCCAACTCTCTTTGGTAAGTTAGTTTTGATTTATTAATGCTGTGGGCTAAGGCAGCACTTAAAAGAGCTCCCTTTAAATTAAACTCTTCATCAGTAATTTTCTGTAAGGTATTAAGTTTTTCTTCCTCAGTAAGACTTTTTTCAGCTTTAAGTTCTTGTTTATGTTTGCTTTTTAAAGCATTGATATTGTAATCGGCTTCATTAATCTGTTTATCATAACGGAGAACTCGTTTTAATAAAACTAAATTGTTCTTTTCTGTTTCCATGTCTAAATAGTTGTTTATTTCAACAATTTTAATATCATAATTATGTTTTATATTAATTTTGTCTCGGTTTTTCATCAAATCAATTTCGGCATGTTTTGATTTCTTTTCAATTAAAGCTTTTTGCCGCTGATTGTTTTCACGCCAAAAGTTTTGTTCCACACTTTGATAGTTCGCTTCTAGATCATAAATATGGTTTGCAAGAGATGCTTGGCTTTCGAGTGGAATAATTTCAAGTTGCATTCGACCATCAATAATATTTTCTTCTAATTCTCGCTTTTTGTTGAAAATACAGATTTGTTTATCATAATTTTGTTGATGATGATTAAAAAGCCCTTTTTTATACTTTAAAGAGTTGTTTTTGTTTCTATCTAAAAGGTTCAATTGATAACGGTATTGTTCATGTTTTTTAATATTTTCTTTGCTCTGGGCAATTCTTTGTTCTAAATATTTTTTCTTGAGAACTTTCAACTGTTTTTCAGTCTCTGACTCTAAAACTCTAAAGACCTTTAACATTTTGTTTTTGCGTCGCTGATAATCATTTCTAAAACTGCGAACTGCTCTTTTGTAATCGATATTTAGACCGACAGCTTTATCATATTCTGCCTTTAAATCAATTAAATTTTGATCATGTGAATCTTTTTGCTTATGAAATTCAATATTAATCGCGGTTACATCGCGATTATATTTGTTTTTAAGTTTAAGCTCTTCCTCGTTTGACTCAATTTTTAATTGATCACTTTTGTTATCAATTTGTTTAAATGCAGTTTCAAAATTATTTTGAATTTCTAAAGTCTGCTCATCAATTTCAGCTTTTTTTGCTTCGAGTTCTTTTAAAGCTTGCTCAATTTTTGTTTGATAAGTTTTTTCAATTTTCTTCAATATTTTCTTATATAGATTTTGCGTTTGAGTTATTTTATTGTTTAACTTGGTTAAGGTGTTAAAATACACTTGCCTAGCAATGACATTGTCCTTTTCATGAAATTTTAATGATTCATCAAGGACTTGGTCTTGTTCATTAAGTTGAAGTGTTTCTTGAGTTAAGCGAGTTTTATTTTCATGGTGATAATCAGTTAGCAACTCATGATAACTCGCGTTAATTTTAAAGGTTTCGCTTGTTTTCTTATCATAAAGTGTACTGAGAACAGTCAAATAATTATCTTTTTTTTCAGCTAATGATTTTTCCAGACTCTGCTCATTTGCGGCTTTATCACGCTTATATCCCGCAATTTCCTTTTGAATCAAACTCCCGTAGGCGCGGCGGTCTTTTATTAAATCTAATATCGCTTTTTGAGTTTTTTGGTGATTTTCTTTTTGTCGAATTGGTAATTTGCCAAATTCAACTTGATAATAATCATTTTGGCTAATAATTGCTTGCTGATAATTGTTTTCAATTTGTTGTACTGAGAGATGGCGACTTTTAATAATCTCAATTTGAGCAGCATTAAACTCAGCATCAAACATTTCAATTTGCTTTTTTAAGGATTCAATTTGATTAACTGTATCTTTAAAGGTATGATTTAAGTCGATACAAGCCTGTTTTGCGGTAGGGACATTATTAAAAAGCTCATCCAAACGCTTGAGTTGAGAAGTAAGATAGTTTTTTGCAATCTCAGTCATTTAAATGTCCCTCCTTTTCTCTAATAATTATAACATATCTGTTGTTATTTGGTATAATTATATGTGACTAAATAAACAAAACATCACTAGTTATCATAAAACAAGGAATTAATTTGAAATAGTTACTTAAACTAAACTAGGTAAGATTCTCAACAAAGAACATTTTAAAAATGATATAATAGTAAAAGAGGTTGATAAAATGTATGGATATATAAAAGGTGTCATTAAAGGTGTTGAACCAACATTTGTAATTATTGAAAATAACGACATTGGCTATTTAGTTATCACTCCTAATAGTTATCGCTATCAGCTAGAAAATGAAGTTACAATTTTTACGCATCACTATGTAAGACAAGACATCAATAATCTTTATGGATTTCTCTCAAAAGAAGAACGAGATCTTTTTATTAAATTAATTAGCGTTAGTGGCATTGGTCCTAAAAGTGCGCTTTCAATTTTGGCAAGTGGAGAACCAGATAAAATAATTTATGCAATTGAAGTTGAAGATGTAAAGTACTTAACAAAATTTCCTGGTATCGGTCCTAAAAGTGCTCAACAAATTATTTTGGATTTAAAGGGTAAACTGGCAAAAGAGGTTGTTATAATCAACCTTCAAACTAGCGAAGTGATTGAGGCGCTATCTTCTTTAGGTTACTCTAGGACAGAAATCAATAAAGCAATAAAAAGAATTGATAATACCTTACCAATTGAAGAGATGATTAAGCAGGCTTTGGCCTTTCTAATAAAATAGGTGAAATATGAAAAAAGAAGATCGGATTGTAACAAGTCTAATGTTAAAAGAAGATGAAGAAAAAACACTTCGTCCTCAACGATTAACTGAATATATTGGCCAAAAAGACATCAAAGAGATGCTTGATATCTATATTAAGGCAGCGACAAAGCGGAGCGAGACAATTGACCATATTTTGTTTTATGGGCCCCCAGGGCTTGGTAAAACCACGCTTGCCCAAATTGTTGCCAATGAAATGAATGTTTCAATTAAAATTACAAGTGGACCTGCAATTGAACGAAGCGGTGATTTGGCAGCTATTTTGACAAGCTTAAATCCTGGAGATGTCTTATTTATTGATGAGATTCACCGTTTACCACGAATTGTTGAAGAGGTCTTATATGCAGCGATGGAAGATTATGTCATTGATATTTTGATTGGCAAAGATGCTCAAACGAGGTCAATTAGAATTGATTTGCCACCTTTTACTTTAATCGGAGCCACCACGAGATTTGGTGATTTAAGTGCGCCGCTTAGAGAACGTTTCGGAGTTGTAATGCGATTAGGATTTTATAATCAAGATGAGTTGAGTCAAATAGTTAGAAGAACGGCTGGTGTCTATGAAACAGTAATCGCAGAAAAAGCGGTAATTGAACTAGCTAAAAGAAGTAGAGGAACTCCTAGAATTGCTAATAGATTGTTTCGCAGAGTCCGAGATTTTGCAGAAATTATTGGTGACGGAAAGATTACCTTAAAAGTTACAAATCATGCATTAGGGAAACTCGGCATTAGTGATTCCGGACTTGATCATACTGATAAACGCTACCTGAAAGCGATTATTGAAAAATTTGATGGTGGTCCAGTAGGTATTGAATCGGTTAGTGCTTCAATCGGTGAAGAGCCAACAACAGTCGAAGATGTTTATGAACCTTATTTACTCCAAGAAGGTTTTATTAAAAGAACTGCTCGGGGGCGTGTGGCGCTTGAAAAAAGCTATCAATTATTAAATATCAAGTATTTTAAAGGATTATTTGAAGAATGAAAACTCAAGAATTTGATTATCCTTTGCCACAAGAAAAAATAGCTCAACATCCGACAGATAAGCGGGACCACTCAAAGCTAATGATAATGGATCGAAAGACTGGGATGATTGAGCATCATTTATTTTATCAAGTTTTAGCAGAATTTACGGAAAATGACTGTTTAATCATCAACAACAGTAAAGTTATTCCGGCTCGATTGATCGGTGAGAAACAAGATACTGGTGGTGTTGTTGAATTACTACTCTTAGAAAATGAAAACAATCTCTGGCAGTGTTTAACCAAACCAGCCAAAAGAGTTAAGAAAAACCAAATAATAAGTTTTGGGGATGGCCTTCTAAAGGCGCGATGTTTAGAAAATTTAGGTGAAGGGATTATTTTATATGAAATGATTTATCAAGGAATATTTTTAGAAGTCCTTGAGCAACTTGGTCAAATGCCGTTACCACCTTATATTTATGAAAAACTTGTCGATAAAGAGCGCTATCAAACAGTTTATGCGAAAAATCCTGGAAGTGTTGCCGCTCCAACAGCAGGCTTTCATTTTACAAAAGAATTATTGACTAAGATAAAGTCTTTAGGAGTAGAGATTATTGAAATTACTCTTCATGTCGGATTGGGGACATTTAGACCTATTTTAGAAGAAGATATCGCTAATCATAAAATGCATTGTGAACGCTATTATATTAGTGAAAATGTTAAAAACAAATTAAATGCTGCCTTAAAAAACAAAAAAAGAATGATTGCTGTTGGCACTACTGTAGTTCGCGCTTTAGAATCAAACTTTAATGGTGGTTTTAAAGCTGGTTTTTTTACAACAGATATTTTCATTTATCCCAACTATAAATTTAAGGTTATCGATGCTTTAATAACAAACTTTCATTTACCAAAATCAACACTATTACTTTTAGTTAGTGCCTTTTCAACTAAAGAACATATTTTAAAGGCTTATCAAGAAGCTATTTTAAAAGACTACCGTTTCTTTTCTTTTGGCGATGCAATGTTTCTTAAATAAAGTGTAAAACAAGCGCTAGGCTGCTGATTAAAAGACAATAGATTCCAAAATAAATTAGATGTTTTATTTTAAGTCTTTTCATTACTATCTTAGCAGTAAAAAATGTCGCTAAAAATGTAATGATAAAGGCTGTAATAAAGCCACCAATATTAATCTGTTCACTCGCTTTTAACGCATCGTAGATGCTTAAAACACTTATCGGCAAACTGATTAAAACATACGATAAAAAAGAGAAAGTTAAAATTGTTTTTAAAGAAAGATTAGTAGCTCTACCACTTACAATAGTTGAACCACTTCGTGAAATCCCAGGTAGTAGTGAAAAAGCTTGAGAAAAACCGATTAAAGCACTTGAAGCGAATGAAACCTCAGCGAGTTCTTTTCTTAAATTACGAGTAAAATAAGTAACTAGAAGCAGTGAACCTGTGATAAAAAGACCAATTCCAACAAAGAGTAAACTTTTAAGATTTTCAATTTGATCTTTAAAGATTAATCCTAAAATCCCAATTGGAAGAATTGCGATAACTAGTTTAATAACATAATAGAATTGCTTTTTATTTTCAGAGCGTTCATTTTTCTTAAAAATGTAAGAAAAAAAACTTTTAAGCAGTGAAAGAATTTCTTTGCGAAAAAAAACTAATAAAGCTATAAAAGAAGCCATATTGGTAAACATTTCAAATGTTAGTCCCGGTGAGTCAACTTTTAAAAGATGTTGAAACAACATTAAATGGCTTGAAGAAGAGATTGGAAGAATTTCAGCGATTCCTTGAATTAATCCCAATAAAGCGTATTTTAAATACTCAATAAAAGTGGTCATTGAATTACTCCTATTAGTTTATCTATTAATTACTATTATAACACTACAACAAAGAATTTCACTTGTAAATATTTAAATTTTTAATTATAATAAAGTGAGGTTGCAAAATATGATTTCTGCATTGATATCAATTGAATTAAAAATTGCTCTTGGCGTTATTGGCCTTTTATTATTGGTTGGGATTGTTTTCTTGCTAGTTTTTTTCTTTAAAAAGACTAGCCAAACAAAAAAGCCTTTATTAGTAGAAACAGAAGCGATTATTGGATTAATAGGCCGGGACAACATCGTTAGTGTAGAACAAGTTCAAAGTCGAGTTAGAATCGAAGTAAAAGATTTAAAAAGAGTTAAATTGGAAGAGCTTAAAGAATATACTAATGGAATATTTACTTCAAAAAATAGACTTGTTGTAACCTTTAAGACAAACACAGAAGAAATAGTTAAAGATTTAAGGGGGATATTATGATAAAAAAGAATTTTGTAGTAGTTAGTGAAAAAGGAATCCATGCTCGACCAGCAACAGAACTTGTTATTGTAGCTGATCAGTTTATGTCGGAAATAAAAGTGACTGCTAACAACCGTACTATTGACATGAAATCAATCATGGGCTTAATGAGCCTCGGGATGTATCGAGGTCAATCTTTTACTCTTGAGATTAATGGCGGCGATGAGCAGTTAGCGATGGAGAAAATCAAAAATCTTTTAATTGAAAATGGACTAGCAAAAATTGATGAATAAATTATTTTCAGGAATAAAAGGGTTTTTAATCGGAACAGCCAATGTAATACCTGGAGTTAGCGGCGGCACTTTAATGGTTATTTTTGAACTCTATGAACGTTTAGTCAACGCTGCTAACCTTTTTTTAAAACATCCAATCAAAGCGATTCTCTCTGTCTGGGAAATCTTGGTTGGAATTTTTCTTGGCATCTTAGGTAGTTTCATTCTTTTAAGTTATGCCTATGAAGCATATCCATTAGCCCTTTCATTACTCTTTATTGGCCTGCTGTTTGGAGGCATAAAACCAATTTTAAACAAGTTAAAAAACAATTTTAATCTATTAAATATTGTAATTCTCATCATTAGCTTTGCAGTAATAATAACTTTACCACTATTAAATTCATCTTCCAAAATTCATGATGGTTTTCTTTATTATCTAATTTTATTTATCCTCGGTTTAATTGTTGCCTTTTCAGCAATAGCACCCGGAATAAGCGGCTCAATGATGCTTGTGATATTAGGCTATTATGGTCACATCCTAGCGATGGGTAAAAGTGTTTTCACCCATCTAGCTTATTTTCAATTTAAAGAAATTATTCCCTACATTTTACCTTTTGTAGTTTTAGTAGTTGGGTTTTTAATCGGTGTAATATTCGCTTTAAAAGCTGTAAAAGCTTTATTAACAAAATTTGAATCACAATTTTATTTTAGTGTGACAGGAATGCTTTTTGCTTCACCTTTTGCGATTATGATTTTACTGAATAAACAGTTTAAAATCACTTCATTTAATTATCCTCAGTGGATTATTGGTGCAGCTTTACTTTTTGTTGGTTTTGCCTTAGTTTACTGGATGCTTAAATTAGAGACTAAAAGCGCTAAAAACGTTAAAGAGAACTTACTTACTTAGGCTTGTCAAGTTATTTTATCAAAAGCGTTAAATTTACTAGATATAATCTTTATGATATAATGTTAAGGACTTCTTAAAATAAAAGATCAAATCAATTTGATAGTATATATCACCTAAAAAATTCTTTAACAAAGATGGAGGCATAGCTCAGTGGGAGAGCACTTGCTTGACGTGCAAGGGGTCATGGGTTCGAATCCCTTTGCCTCTACCATGTTCGGTTGATGGAGTTTGTGTAAGAATATAGCAAATAAGCTGCTATTAGAGGCTTGAATACAAGCTATTTATTCAAATACACAAACTTTTTTTATTATATACAAAGACAGTAATCAAAATGCAATTAAATATTGTAAATATAGCGTCTGCAATCGTTAAATCAAATAGAGGGAATTAGCTTGTTAATATGATAACTAGAACCAAAATATGCAGTAAGGGCTGAAATCCCCCAAGGCGTTAAATGGCGGTGTTTTTAAAATATTAAATAAAACCCGGATATTTGAAACTAGAAGAGGGTGCATTGTTTATATAAATTAACATCTGTCTCTGATACACATCT
>LSQX01172579.1_pt3 | contig 17343 bp, 18 predicted proteins | sample 654561 | NCBI WGS metagenome assembly LSQX01 (sample SAMN04489861, study PRJNA283612) | anaerobic digester metagenome | isolation source: 4 biogas reactors fed with cattle manure at either 37C or 55C with and... | place: Denmark: Kongens Lyngby | collected 2014
CTGAATCAACAGCTGTTAGAAGCAGCAAAGCAAGGCGACACTGGAAGAATGTGGGAGCTTGTCGAGCAGGGTGCCGATATAAATGCACGGGGCAAGTGGGGCTGGACGGCGCTGATGTGGTTGGCCAAGAAAGGACATCTCACGCCGGAGCTGCCGGGCGATAGGGAATGTGTCCGGAAAACGCTCAATAGCAGCCCAACTGCTTTTGCCCCATCTGAAAGACGCTCCGCTTGCCATGCGGAACGCCTTTATTCGCATACTGTCCGAGGGCCGGGCGAGGGCGCTGTTTCTTTCAGGCGAGAACATCCTGACGCTTGTCTGTATACTTCTTGAAACATTTGATTCCGACCCTGACGGGACAATTATTTTTGTCAGGAAAAGGATTGGAAAAAATTTTGAAAAATGGGCCGGAATTGGGATTCCCCGCATGGATGAACTTGTTGCGAAGATGTCGTCCCGGTTGAGCGGAACTTTACGGGAAAGCGAGGGCGAACTGCCGGCGGTTTTCTAAGGGAGATTAATCAAGCTGCGGGTCGCACAGTACGCCTTTCCTCTCACCGACCCATTTTCCGGAGTTATCCATGACCTCCACCAGAATGTTCTCTTCGTTTTTAAGCTCTTTATCTATCCTTTCCTCTATTTTTCTCTTCTCGTCGCCCGAAAGCATTCTCCTGGCGCACTCCATTCTGTGCCAGGACTTGAACTGTTCGGACTCAACGCACCTGCGGAAGGCCAGTTTCCTGTTCCTGCCCTGCTCGCGTTCCTCCGCTGCGGTTCCCACAGCCCCGGATGGCCTATGGATACACCTGCATGCCGTGTCCCTCTTGTTCTTGTTCTGACCACCGGGACCCGATGACTTGAAGAATTCCCAGTCGAAATCCCCGGGACCCAGAGAAAACAGAAGCTCTTTCTTTTTTCCCATGTTACCGGCCTCCTTTTGGTTTTTTGTGCCGACTGTTGATATCAGCATACCTGCCGTGCGATAAGACAAACAAAAAACGCCGGAAAGCTGACTGCGGCCCTCCGGCGTCTCTCTTCTCCGTCTCTCTTCCTCTCCTGCTCTTGCCGGATTTCCCGGCATGCCCTACCTGTTCCCGAAGTCCAGCGCCGGGCCCTCTTTCTCCCTGCGTCTCTCCTCCTCTATGATTTTCCCTACCGCTTCGGACCATAACTCGGTTCCGCAGTCAAGCATCCTCAGCGTCTCCGCTATCTCTTCGATGGGTCGTTCCCGCCGTTCCACGTTCAGTCCGGCGCCCTGCACAAAACTTTCGAGGCGTCCCAGGTCGGCCATGTCGCACCCCGGAGGGAATGGGAGCGAATCGTCTATCACGCCGAGGTGCATGTTGCAGTCGGCCACATAAATATTCTCATCTCCGCCGGACATGGAGCCCCAGGACGGTTTTACCACACCTGTTATCCGGTGGAGGAGCTCCTCAAGATGGAACCTCCCCGAAAGCAGTGAAAAATCCTTCCACGACAGGTTCTTTGCCAGGTGCCTTCCCACGAAGATTTTTTTTATGGATACCCCCTGCTTCCCGGGCATGCTCAGGAGCGTTATCGTGCGGGGCATGTTCTCCGCCTCCGACATGATGGTGACGTCTATAAGAAGCCACTCGGGAAGATAGACGTCCCGGACCTTTTCCCCGTTATACCGGATAGCCATGCGTTCCCTGGAGTCGATGGCGTTACCGGACGAGAGGATTATCCGCCTAACGCCGGAACTTGATGAGACGAGCTTTCCCATGAGGAAGAGAAGGCCCGAGCTGTTCTGTGTCATGCCTGCCGGCACGAGCGGCGACCAGTTCGGGAAGAATATTCCGCTCGCCTGGCCTGAACGGGATGCAATCACAATGTAAAACCCCTTTCTTTCCCGGCCCGGAAAAGGCCGTGTATTTTTCCTGAGCTGCTGCTGTACAGCATATATATCTATATATATAACAATATATCCTACTCAGGGAAAGTTAAACAAGACCTTTTCATAGATTCATAGAACAGTCTGAAACCGTCGGCGGATTAAAACCGGGGAAATCTATTCTTCACCTTTTTCCATATCAAGCTCCCGGGAACCGCAATTGTCCGCACCATCGCCTTTCTTGTCTGCAACATCTTTTGTCGGCGACGGAATCGCTTTCGCACCAACCGAGAGTATTTTCTCCCGTATCTCCGCCATGAGCGATGGGTTTTTCTCAAGGTACTCGACGCATTTTTCCTGTCCCTGGGCGAGCGTTTCTCCGCGGTACTGGAGCCATGAGCCTTTCTTTTCGATGACTCCGGACTCTATTGCGGAATTCACGAGACTCCACACCCCGTGGACGCCCTTTCCGTAGACAAGGGGCTCAAGGGTGCTGCGGAACGGCGGCGCGAACTTGTTCTTCACGACCTTGACGATAATCTCGTGCCCGATTGTATCGTTTCCCCTTGTGATGGACTTGCCCCTTCTGACCTCCACGCGTACCGAGGCGTAAAAACGGAGCGCCCTGCCGCCGGTGGTGGTCTCAGAGGGGCCGTGCCCGTAACCGGTATTGATTTTCGCCCTGAGCTGGTTGATAAAAATGACGGAGCAGCCCATCTTCGACACGAGAGCGTTGAGCTGGCGCAGGGCAAATGACATCATCCGCGCCTGGAGCCCGAGCTGGGACTCGCCTATCTGTCCCTCGAGCTCGGCCTCCGGGACGAGAGCCGCCACCGAGTCGACCACGACGCACCCTACAGCGCCGCTGGATACAAGACGCTTGAGAATGTCCAGGGCCTGCTCGCCGCTGTCCGGTTGGGACAGGAGGAGCGTGTCCATGCTGACGCCGACCGACTCGGCAAGAGTTTTGTTCAGGGCGTGCTCGGCGTCGATAAAAGCGACGACGTCACCTTTCTTCTGGGCTTCCGCAAGGACATGGAGCGCGAGCGTCGTTTTTCCGCTTCCCTCCGGTCCGAAGAATTCCGTGACCCGCCCTCTGGGGATTCCCCCTATGCCGAGAGCGGAGTCAAGCCCCATGATTCCGGTGGATATTACCGGCACCAGGTCAACGGAACGGTCCCCCATGACCATGATGCTCCCCTGGCCGTGCTTGTTCCGTATCTCGTCGAGTATGCCTGCAAGGACATCATCCCTGCTTTTCCCTTTTCTTGCCGGTTTTTCCGGCTGCAACTGTTTTTTGGCCAAGTTTTTTATCCTCCTGTTGTTTGCGTTTTCTGCCTGTTTGAATATGGCTTAAGGATTTGCCTGTCCTTTCACGTATACTGGTTGATACATTAATTACTATTGTAACTCAGCCCAAAAACAATATACAATAGGTTTAAGCCGGCAATCTAAAAAACTAAAAAATAAAAAACATTAAAAGGCTATATGGAAAAAACTATTGACAGGTATTTCGATAAGTGTATAATAAACTACAGAAAGAAGAAATATTCATTGTCGTGTCTTACAACGTCGAAAGACAGGAATACGGAACAGGAACGCCTCTTCGGATGCGGCTTGTTTCCGTATTCCCTTTTGTGTTTTCTAAAAAAATAACAACGGAGGTCTCGAATGAACACTCAAGGCATTTTTTCCGGAGCATCGGGTGTGGCAGGGAATAGCGGGAGTACCGGAAAGGAAAAGCAGAAAACAGGGCGAAAAAAGGGATACAGGATGCCGAAGTGGAAAAAGGACCTTCAGTCAAGCCTGAGGGATTACCGGTCCATCCAGGCGGTCAACAGCGTCATGACGAGGATAGGCGAAGTCCTCACGGAGGCAGCTGAAAGCCAGAATGCCGAATTCATCGTGACCACGCATGGAGGCAAAAAGAAAAAGACCATGGTCCTCGTGTGGTTTAATGAAAAGCAGACACCGAACAACAGAACGTTTCTTTTTATGGACCCCGAGCTCAACGCAAGAACAAGTTTTCCCACGCAAGAAATATATAACGGCATTATTTCAGGGGGATTCTCCCCCGTGACACCCATCGTTCGAGAGAGGCTTTTCCGCGTGATTCTCGAGTCCCCGGAAGTGCAGACCCATATCAGGGAACGGGCTGAGAGAACACGGGAAAATGGAAAAACAGCAAAACCGGCTTCGGGAAAAAAGAACATGGCCCAGCCCCACCTGTTTTTCCCCGGAGGCGACATGGATATGGATGATGATGGAGTTATCTCCATAAATTTTGACGAAGTAAACCCCGAACTCCTCTCCGAGATGGAGAAGGCATGCGGAGCGGATTCGGCGGGAAGCGCCCTGCCTGAGAACAGCGATTCGGAGGAAGAATAATGTTTGGGATTTTTGGCGAAAATGGTGATAAGAATTCTTCCCCGGCAAGGACCGCAGAGAATGGAGATATCCTGGCGATACATCCGGAATCGGAGGTTCAAGCCCATGCGCATGGCCCGTCCGGTCCCGCTTTTCCCGGAATGGCGCCTGAAACCGCCAGAAACATGGTAAAGGTAAAATTCTCCAATGCCATGGTCCAGGACGGGATAACGGACATCCATATCATACTGTCTCCCGACAGGAGCTCCATGTCCGGATGGATTCGCGTCAAGGGAGTTCTTGTGCGCGTTGAAGAGTTCATCGACGACCTCGATGACGAAAACCTTAAGTGGAATATATGGAACGAGGGAAGGAACGACGAGTCCCTCTCCCTGGCAAACGGAAAGCGTCTGAGGGTTTCAAAAAGAACTACACTGGAAAAAGCCGGCAACGAGGTCTTTCTCCGGGTCCTTCCGGAAAAAATCCCTCCTGTGGTCTATTCTCTGTCCGACATACTCGAACCCGTCATGTCGCCCACAAGCGGCATTCTCCTCGTGTCCGGGATAACCGGAAGCGGGAAGTCCACAATCCTGGCGTCGCTGGCCCAGAGTTATCTTGACTCCGACGGCGCCCATATAGTGTCCATCGAGGACCCGGTGGAGTATCTCCTTTCCGGCACCGAGTTCGGATATGCCTCGCAGCGCGACGTGGGCACCGACGTGGAGTCTTTCGCGGAGGGGGTCAGGCAGGCTCTCCGTGAGGACCCGGATGTTATCCTGGTCGGCGAGGTCAGGGACCCGGACACGGCCTCGGCCGCCCTCACCGCCGCCGAGACGGGGCACATGGTCCTGGCCACCGTACACGCCCCGAGCTGTTTCGGAGCCATAGACAGGTACCTTGCACTGCTGGGAAGCGAGGAGTACAACGCCATGCGGTTCTCCCACGCCTATCTCGGCGGCATCCACATCGAAACCTTCCCGCCCCTTTCATCGGGCGGGGGAGTGAGAAGAAACTACGAGGTTTTTTTCAACAACGACGCGTCCAGGACGCATATCCGGGAGCGGAAAACTCACCAGCTGGGGCAGGCGAGGAATATCGTCATAAACAAGACTCTTGCCGACTGCCACTGACAAAAAAATACACACAGACACGGAAAAGGAGGGTCCTGGTCAGGACCCTCCTTTTCGTGTTCTCAGTTCTTCCTCGCCTGCCCGGTAAAAAAGGAAAGCGGTACTCTCATATTTCCTTTTTCTTGTCTTCGGAGCCGTTTTCCGTGTCCGTACCTTTCTCTGACTCTCCGTCGATTTCGATTTCATCATCCGGGTCAAAGTCAAGTTCCGCCATTTCCATAAATTCGAGCAGCTCCGGGTTTATGGAGTTTTCCCCTGTTTTCCCGTTCTCCTCTGATGGATTGTAATCTTTGGGCATGGAAGCGTCCATATCTCCGGCGCCGGCACTTATGAACACGGTCCCGTCCTCGCTCGTTCGGAATGGGGCGGATGTATTTCCGTCGCCGAAAATCCTCCGGAGTTTTTTTACCTCCTGGGACTGGCCGCCGCTCTCCGGGCGCAGAAGCACGTGGCGCCTTGAGGCCATTTCCTTTACAGCCTCCCGGGAAACTGTCTCCACCGTCCAGCCGGCTTCGGAGAGTTTCAGCCACTCGCCGCCCGAGCACCTCTCGGGCGTCTCGATGTGCAGGGATGTAAGCAGCCCGTTCGGATTGCCCGTAGTCTCCTCTACCTTGCGGCGGAAAAGAGTGAGGGCAGCCGAGGATATATTCTCTCCCCATCCCATGTCCCCGGAGTACCAGGAGAGGGTTTCGGCAGACGGGGAAGTGCCGAGCATGAGAAAGTTCTCTTCCGTGAGCCCTGTCTCTTCGCAGAAGTCCCCCAGGATGGAGATGAACCTCTTTCCCCATGAGGATATGCCGCATGCGACGACCGAGAGCTCATTGCCCCAGGCTACCCGCGCCGTGCGGAGCAGGATGTCAAGCATCTGGGCGTTGATGGCCGGAAGATACACGTATATGTTCTCCGGCCACTCCGGATTGAACAGCAGCGGGCATTTGTCCCCGCTGTACAGCCTGGCTATCGTCCCTATATACGAGTTTATCACGGCGAGAAGAGAGCCTGCGGTGTTCAGCGGCGCCGCGAGGACGGTGGTGCGGATGAACTCCTGCTCCTCGTCGGGAATGAGGTTCCACCACTGGGGAAAATTCGCCGAAGGCCTTGAGGAACTCTCTCCTCCTTTCATTTTCGCCGAGGCGAGGTCATCCACCATTCCGAATATAGTGTCTGAGAGGCTGGGGAAATCCTCGCCGCCGCTCCCGTCTGTTTCCCTGTGGAGGAACTTCCAGAACTCAACTCCGCCTATAAAAAGAGAGGACAGAAGGCTCCTGGCGTTATATGACCATATAGGGTCCCTGGACGAAAGGATATCCCTGTCCGTGACTATAGCCTCGGAAAAGGCCCGTGCGGCCTCGTTGACCGTCGGCGATGCCGCGAGCATGTCAAGAGCCGGGTCGAACCCGAATGAACACTCGAAATACGGAGCGTACAGGTTAATTCCCGTTTTCATCACGGGGACATCCTTCTCGTCCCTGAAGAGGACAAGCGTGTGGGTTTTTCTGACGGAGAGAAATTCGTCCATCATGACCCGTTTCATATCTTCGCTTCCGGAAAGGAAAAACATGTTATCACTCTCCTTTTTCCTTTTTAGACACTTTTTTGTGTTTTTTCAGACTTTTCGAATGTATAATTTTGTATTTTTCAAACTTTTTGGGATTATGCACCCTGATAATCATTATGAACGCAGGTTTTATTTTGTCAATAGTTTTGTGTTCAACTTTTTTGGATTCAATACGAAAAATTAAGCCTATGGTTTGCAAATTAAAATACTTAAAGGAGTACACGGTATATAAAACGATATTTAATTTGTTTATTTTTTTGTTTCGGGGATACCTCCCCAGATATTCTTTCCCTGATATGTCTTTCACTTGGTGAGAGAAGGTTTCAGGGAGAGGGGGTAAACAAACATGGTCAGTATATCTTCCATTTGTGATGGTTCAGTGGCCACCGAGCGTCTTGGAAGCGACGCGTTTCCGGCAGGAGCGGGGCTCTCCTGTTTTATTGGAAGGGGGATTCTCACTGAATCCGACGGTTCCGTAAAGGTCATATCGTATGAGAGTTTCATGGAGCTTTTTGATACGGCGGAGATTTTCAAGGTAAACAGGATTGCAGGGACGAAGTTCGGGGAGATATTCCGACTGGCATGCGTTCTGCCTGACGGGAGCTGTGCGGAGACTCCGCTGTATTCCGAGGCCGAGGCGCGGCGCCTTCTTCTCTCAAAATCGGCAAGACTGAAACCGGCGATATGGATGGGTCACGGAATCCTTGTCTCCCGCGGCTCCCTGAATCTAGCGGAGGCTTCTTCCCCCGGGAGGGTCTTTTGTCCGGAGAACGCAGTCCAGGCGGGGGACAGGGGGTATGAAGCGCAGATATAGGATATCCCGGCGGAGTTCGTACAAAAAATAAAAACACATTACATGCAAAGGAGACGTTTCAATGCTGAAGAAAAATGTTACGCTGACCGGAAAGTTTTCGTATATGACGGCCTTTCTCCTCTCGGCGATTCTCCTGATGACGGTTCTTTTCTCAGGATATTCGGTCTATATCTACCTGTCGAGCATCGGGAAAAACGTGGATAATTTCGATACGCTGCTGAAAAACAATGTCGAGGTATCCATGAAATCGTCGTTCGATGAAATGGCATCCCTCAGGGACTGGGTGGACATCCTGCTCTCAAGCGGAGTGGAAAACGGGGACGAGAGCGCCCATATAGCCCTCGGCAATTACAAGTACAGCACCCTTTCCGACTGTGCCGTTCTCCGCTCGACAGGGGAGGTCATAACCGGCACGCCTGATTTCGGAAAACAGCCCGTGGAGGTTATGACCGTATCGGGCAAGAAGGAGTTCACAATTAAAAACCCGGTGCAGCATCCTGTGTCCATGGACATGGTCGTGCCGGTGTTTCTTCCTCTAAAAAAGGCCGGTGGATACCTGAACATTCTCTGGAAGCCAAGCGTCGTCAGCGAGAAAATCGTTCCGTGGATAGGGAGCGCGCTTTATTCCGCGGACGGCACCCTCCTCGACTCGAACGTGCCTGGCATGATTACAAGCATCAGCTCGTCGAGGCTTAATGGCGGAAAGGTGGAGGTGGAAAACGGGACGGGGCACAGTTCCCTCATCAATCTTCCCGACGGAGAGACATCCTGGTGGACACTCATGGTCGTGGAGAACAAGGGCATGCTCTCCGAAGCCCTGGGCGGCCTCATACCCATAGCGATAATACTGCCGGTCTTTCTCATCCTTATACTGATTCCGTTCCACAAGCTGAAGAAGGAGGTCCTGGACGACCTTATCTTCATCCGCGACATCATCAAAGAGTTTCACTCCCGCGGAAAGGTCGACGTGAGGATTTTCCAGCATGCCCGAAGCCACGAGGTACGGCAGCTCGGCAAGATGTTCATACAGATGTCGGAGCAAATCAACAACAGCATCGTTACCCTGAAGAGCCAGGCCGACAAGGACGCCCTTACCGGTCTTCCCAACAGGATGTCCATGGAGAAGGAGCTGCAGAACCGCATCGACAGGGAGGAGATGTTCTCAATCCTTTTCCTTGACCTTGACGGCTTCAAGCCTGTAAACGACAATTTCGGTCACGACATAGGCGATATAGTTCTTCAGCTCATCGGGCAGAAACTCATGGAGACTTTCCGGAACAAGGATTTTGTCTGCAGGTGGGGCGGCGACGAGTTCGTCGTGTGTCTTTACGGTGATGTCGAGCCTGTTATTCCCAAGCTCATCACGAGGATTCGCGGCAAGCTCTCGGAGATAAACATCAATGCCATCTCCGGCAAGGAGGACCTTCCTCCGTACAGGATAGGGACGAGCGTGGGAATAAGTACGTACCCGTCGGACGGAGTGGGAGTGGATTCTCTTGTCCAGATTGCCGACGAACGGATGTACGAGGATAAGATGTCAAGGAAGGTCGGACGGTAGGTAGGAGCGACAAAAAAAGGGAAGGGGAAAACCCCTTCCCTTTTTGTTTGTCCGTCAGGTTTGCCGTTTGGCAAGCCTCTAGATTCCCCGGTCTATTCCGCCCATTTCCATGGCGGCCTCGAAGTATTTTTTGCGGCCGAGTTTTTCCGATACCTGCGATATCTCCAGGACAAGATTTTTTACGCGGCTGTTCCACAAAGAAGGGAACTCCTTTACTTCCGCCATGTCGTATTTCCGGAGAGGGAACATTCCGCCGGCTGCGAAATCGGCGGAAGACGCTCCGGGAATGAGAATGAAGGGACGTTTTTTACCGGAACCGTTTTTTGAAAGGAGAAATATTCCTGGCCTGTCTTTGTCTTTTCTCGCCTCGAGGAGCGTCAGAAGCGCACACAGGCGTGTCGCTTTCACGACGGGTTTCGGAGGGACGCGGAATATGGCGGGGGAATGCCTGTCGTCTCCGGCGGCGCATTCCGTTTTTTTCGACGACTTCACGGCCATGAGCCACTGGTGTTCCAGGTGCTTTATTATGGTGCCGCGCACTCCTTCGTCTTTTACCTTTATTCTGTGGGCAGCAGTGTCCTGCCCGCCGGTTTTGCGCTCGGCGTCACTTTTTCCGGTTCTCCGTGATATGGATTCAAGGGTCATATCACCGGGAATTGACGCCAGGACGTCTGGATTGTTCCGCAGGAACACGAACAGGCTGTTTCCGCACACTTCGGCTCCGGAGGCTAAAAAGAGGGCGCGAAAGAGCCCTGTACGGGAAACCCTTTCCCCCGAGAGCCACCGGTAAAACAACCTCGCCGAGGAAAGTATTGCTTTCTCTCCATCGGTCAGCAGCCCGGCAAATATTACACCCACGGCCCCGGCCAGTGTTTCCGACTGGATGACGGTGCGGTGTCCGCCCGCTTTTTCACTGTTCTCAAACGGCGCCTCTATTGAATATTCAATGGATATCCCGTCGGAGCCGAAAAACGAGTCGTCCATTATCCGGCATCCCGCAGCAATGGGAATGCTGCCTGATTCCCTCACCGCGCGCAGTATCGAGTTTACCGACCGGACGTCCGGGAAGTCGAGAAAAACCGGGTGCGTACTGAAAATACGTGACAGAACAAAAGCGCTGCATATGCCGTCGAGGGTCTGAGGTACAAGCAGGACCTTTTCGGACGGGTTTTTTTCTGTTCCTGTGCTTTTCTTCTGTTCGACGGAATTTCTCATTTCCAGTAAAAGACCTTTCTCCACTTATTCTCAATTTCTTTTTTTTCCTCTTCCGGAATCTCTCTCCAGGAAATTCTCATCGTCCTGTAGAACTTTACGCCCCACCCATATCTGAACTCAAAAGCCTCGAGGAGCGGGTAGTAAGACCGGTATTCCCAGATAAGGTACTGCTGGTGCCAGCGCTTGAAATGCCCCAGGTCTCCGGGAAGAAGATTAGCCTCTTCGGTATCGAGAAAAGACTGTACCTTTGAGTACCCGAGGGTGAACACATCGTTTCTCAGGAACCTGGATATGTATGCCCTGGTCATGGCACGCCTTTTTCTGGACGCTATGGCCCTGTCATGTTTTTTGCTGTGTCTCTTGCCGTCTTTTACCACGGGGTGTTTTCTGAATGAGCGGGACATTGCGGTTCACCTCCTGAAGGATGTGGGGAAAGGTCTGTGTCGAGCGCCCTAAATTTGGATTTTAATTCGTGCCTGGTTTATATCAATAGTATATGCAGCTGTATAGATGCTAAACAATATGGGAAGAATTAAAAGTATTATTCTATCCTTATATATTTTTGTTTTTCAGGAACATATTTTGTTTGGTGCAAAGGCCTTCAGATATGCTTAAAAAAAGCGGGAGAAAAGGCGGAATTCCGCAGTGGGGAGTGTAAAGAAAATGAGCGACAATCCTTTTGGGGTGGAACTTGACGATTTGCCTGCGGAGACCCGGCGGAAAAGCGAAAACGGCATAAATGCCAGCGGACAGAGGAGTTCTTTGTCCGCAGCGGATTGTGAAGAACCGGAAAATCCTCTGCCCGGAGTTTTTCCTGCCGGGGCGGCGGAAGATATCCGGACTGAACAGCAGGCAACGCTTGAAAATATCTGTATCCCCGTTTCGGGAAAAGAATACGGGGACAGATATGTTTTCAGGCATGGCGGACATGCCGGGCCGATGAGCGAACCGGATAAAAAAAACTCTCCTGCGGATGAGGAAGACGGGTTCTGGGTGGAAAAGAAAGCTGTTGATTATTCCACAGGGCTTCACGGAGCGAACAGCGAGTTTGTCACAAAGATGGCGGGCCTGTTCAGTTCTTCGGACGGGGCCGGGATAACGGACATCCACATAACGGAGAACAAGCACGTCTGGATTCGCACCGGCGGGGATATGGTGAAACTGAGCATACAGACGCCCCAGGGCGGAGTGTCGTCCTTCTGCTCGGACGTGCTCAGAATCCCCTCGTCATTCGACAAGGCAAACAGTTCATGTGAGCATGCGGGTAAAAGGCTTCGACTCAGGTTTTCAAAATCAATGCACAATAATCAGCTGTTTGTGAGGATTTTGCCGGGAAGGGCTCCGAAGCTCAGCGCCATAAAGCACGAGAAGACCTTTGAATTCCTTAGAGGAAAGGTTGTGCCGGGGATAGTGTTCGTCGCCGGAGCGACTGGAAGCGGAAAATCCACTATGCTTGCGTCGGTGCTCCAGGAGTACCTGAACACGGAGCCGCTGCATGTATCCACGGTGGAAGACCCGGTGGAGTATCTCCTTTTTGACGGGATGGGAGAGGTCTCCCAGAGAGAGGTGCCAGATGACACCCCGGATTTTCCCACTGCCGTCAAGAACGTCCTCAGGGAAGACCCGGACATAATTTTTATAGGGGAGATGCGCGACCCGGAGACGGCAAAGACAGCTCTCACGGCAGCCGAGACGGGGCACCTTGTGTTCGCTACCGTGCACGCCTCGGGGATAAACGGAATAATAGACCGCCTGCTCGGAATGCTGGCCGACGTGAACGACGCCGCCCTGAGGCTGAGTGGAGCGTTCCTCGGCGGCATATATCTGAAGCTCGAGAAGCAGGAGGACGGAAGCTTTCTGAGAAAAACGCGGTATCTTTTCGCGGACGAGCAGGGAGAGGTGCGCAGGAAGATACGGGAGATGCGCGGATATGAGCTTGACGGCATGTGCGAGGAGATAGCCAACAGTTGAAAAAACCGGCGAAGAGAACTGCGGGAGAAAATCGGGAGGCGACAACGGAATACGTGCAGGAACATGACTGGAAGCCCCGGGAGATGGGGGACATTCTCGGCGCAGGCGGAGGTTTTTCCGTACTGGTCGCCGACGGGTGCAGCTCGTATCTGGGAATGCTCCTTGACATAGTTGTCCAGGATATACGTCCCGACAGGGTCTTTTCCGTGTCCACGGGCCAGGAGGCCCTCGATATATACATGAAGGAATCTCCGGATATCCTTCTTCTCGACTGGGAGATGACCGGAATGACCGGTGTGGAGGCAGCAAGACGGATACGGGAGTTGAACGCAAACAAAGAAGACGGGAAATATCCATATATAATAGTGATTACCGGGAGCAACTCTCCCAATGCTTTTGAGATAGCCTTTCGTAACGGAGCTGATGATTTTCTCCGCAAGCCGGTGAACCGCAATGAGCTTATGGCCAGGATTCTTGCGGGAAAAAGGCTCTCAGCCTTCAACAAGAAACTCGTAGACCAGGCAATGGAGATGAAAAAAGTCTCCAGGATAGACTCCCTTACGGAGCTTTACAACAGGAAGCACGGGGAGGAGCGCCTGTCGGAAATCATGGGGGAGTGCATAAGAAAAAAGAGGTGTCTTGCCCTGTGTTACTGCGACATCGACAGGTTCAAGGAGATAAACGACACTTACGGGCATGATGCCGGAGACCTTGTGCTCAAGGAGATGTCGCGTTTCTTCCGGGGAGGCGTCAGGGTAAGCGATATCGCCGTCCGGTGGGGAGGCGACGAGTTTCTCCTTATTTTTCCCGATACTCCCGGTGATGGAGTCGTGTCAATCATAAAGAGGATAAGTGATTCTATGGACAGGTTGAGTGTAGGCATTTCTTCGGGCAAAGGTGAAGTAGTGGAAATAAAACCCAGGATTTCCATAGGATGCGCGTGGGGATATCCGGGCCCAGACGCAAAATGGGAAAACTTCGTTACTTTTGCGGACACACTTTTATACAAGGCGAAGGCTATTGCGAGGAGAAGTCACAAATCATCGGTTGTCTCCGTATCAAAACAGGTGCCGGAAACTTGTTGAAATGCAGGAAAACAAAAAACAGGGGATTTCCCCTGTTTTTTGTTTTCGTCAGCTGTCGTACACGTAGAGCCGTATGTTTTTTTTGAATTCTTCCGGAGAAGAGTTGAGTTGCCTGTACGCCCCCGGGGCGGTTTCCTTTTGTTTTGTTTTTCCCTTTTCCGTTCGTATCTTCTTATAGGATGACCTGTCTCCGCACCCGCAGGATTTCAATATTCTGTCAAGCTTGTGCCCTCCGTACGTGAGGAGAAACGCGCTGTTCGGTATCTCGCCGGGGTCGAGGAAGAGCGGCCTGGAAACGGTATTTTCATTGACGGCAGCCGCTTCCGAGATAAACAGGAGTGACTTGAAGAGTGCTGAAGCCTCGTCCTCGGACATAAGCCTCTTTATTTCGGCTCTCCTCGTGTTCCCCCCCTCGAGTATGGAGTCCAGGCTTTCTGTCATGTTCATCTCCGTTCTCAGCTCCTTCACAAGGGCGCCGAGTTTTTCCTCCCCTAAAAGCGAGGACAGAATCATGTGCGATATCCATTCGATTCCCGCCTCTTCCTCAGACACGACGAAGCTTGCGGATTCCGATATCCTTGTCCACAGGGAGATGTTTTTCAGCGCCGTGGAGAACTTCCTCCACAGGAACCATTCATCCCTTCCCGACGGAGGCACAAGCCTTATCCTGCCGTCGAGGGATGTTTTCCAGCATGCCCCGAAGTCCCATTTAGGCATGGATATGCAGTTTTCCGGAACGAAGAAAGTCCCGATTGTCCACAGCGGAGGCATGACCGCATTTACAGACGCATCTATGTTCACCCATGACACTTTGCCGGTCTCTGCGTTTCTCATGACGCGGAAGGTATCGGGGAAAAGGATGTCGGGAGTGAAGTCCGTGAAGTACATCCAGTCCACCGTCATGGTATAGAGGGATTCCCTCTGCTCGTCGGCCAGCATGCCCGAGGCGATGACATCCCTCACTGAGCACACGAAAAAAGAGCTCACTATTCCCGGGTTCATCCTGGTGAGCATGTTGTACAGGGTTTTCTTGTCCCAGGCAGGAAGCCGGCCTATGCTCCCGGAGACCGATACGCAGAGCCTGCATTTTTTTACGGCCCTGACGGTGGTCTCTCTTTCAATGTCTGCCGGCCCGGTCCCGTTTTTTGCCAGCGGCGTAAAAAATGCCCTGTCCGCCTCGACCTCGGCCAGTGTTTTTATATTATCAAAAATCCTGTCTGCCAGTTTTCCAATCTCTTTTTTCGTTTTCTGCATGGAAAAGACCTCCTGAAAGAAATGCGAAACGGAAAATACACAAAAGAGCCGGGCGATAACAGAAACATACGGCTTTCACTTCTCTTTCCCGATTCTATATTTTTCTTCGGAGTCGTAACAAGCCTTTCCGCGACACCTGAGAAAATCAGCGGAATATCCCGATGACATCGCTGAACTCAAGAGGGCTTGTGATGTGCATGATATAGGTCAATATATAATAGAAGATATAAAACCATCCGCACACACCGTGAAAGACCGCCCATGCTATGGACTTGTTGACGACGAAAGAGACGACCATGGCCAACGCTGCGCCAAATGAAATTCCTTTCAAGAAAAACACCATTCCTTTCTGTCTTTTACAGAATATACCCGTTTTGCCCGCACTGACGCCGGCTCCTGTTCACCGGAACGGGTTATGCCGAAGAAAAACAAAGGCCGCCCCGACGATTCCTGCGGACAAAAAAAACAGCCTCCAGAAAAAACCCCTGAAACCGCCCCTTCCCCACATCATGCATATTCCCCAGAGCGCCGGAATCAATAGGACTCCGGACATAGGAGGAATGTTCCACCCGGCAGCGGAGTTGACCATATCAGGAAAAAATCTCACGCACATGGCGTCTCCCGAGTAATAGACAGCCGACATCACCCTGTACGCAGCAAAAACGGCGGACAGAGCAACGACAAGATTGACGAGATTGCCCAGCCACGTGCCGTCATACCGGTTCCACTTGAACCATACAATTCCCACCCTCCTTCGGAGCGTCATTGACCATATGCCGCCTTCTATCACGTCTCCTATAAGGTGGAAGAACCACCCTGCGCACAGGAGCGTCATGGAGTGAAAGAAGGGCGCCCAGAACCGACGGAGAAAACCGGGGAGATACCATGCCGGTATGATTGACAGCACGGCAAAAAACGCACCGGCAATCCACGGGGCTTCGAGCATGTGAAAGAAAGAGGTCACGCGGTGTCCGGGACCTTTCCACCACAGGTCGATATCCACCAAACCCGCGCCAATGAGCACAAGCGATAGTGACAGGGGGATATCCCCGACGGGCAGCGATGAGAAGTGCGGTAAAAGTGAATGGACCAAAAAAATTCCGCCGCAGAACAGGGCTATTGCAAGGTTTATATGAGAACGAAACTTCATGGCGGAGACAGCCTCCTTCCGGTTTTCTGTGAAGCGTTTCAAGTTTTTAGTATGCCGGAAGGCAGATAGGATAAACAATATCAATACATCGAGTCATATGTCCAAAAATTGTCCAAAAATTGTAAATAGATATTGATATATATTTACAGCCGTTGGTAAAGAATATTTTATTAACATATAAAATATCAGTAAAACTACGTATTTTTAACCCTTTCTTTTTTGTTTTTTTTAGCATGTCGCAGTTATGCTTTACCTGTTGCTTTACGGTTGCTTTAATTACAGCGTTAACTGTTTGGTGTTTGGTTTGTCTTTTATCTGTTGAATTTATATCTGTATTTTTCCGGGGGTGTTTGCAATGAAAATAAAGGCAAAGTGGAGATTGCTGCGACTGGTGGTATTATCCATAACCGTGCTTTCTCTGCTCTTTTCACCGGCGGGGTGGTTTCCGCCTCCTTTAGCGGCCTCGGCGGCGTTCGCATCCGAGACGGCTTCCGACGCCATCATCCAGAACGCCCGCAACGAAGCGGAGATGCTCCTTGCCGTACGGAACGCCGCGTGGCTGAAGTATTCCGACGACTGGGACGCGTACCTTGAGGCGCGGAAGACCAATCCATCCGCGTCCGCCCCGGTGTTCTCATCCCTCGCCCTGGCGGGGCTCATATCTGAAGGCTACCTCCCGGCATCCTTCCCGTCGATTAACTATACGGTTTCAGCGTCGGGGAGCGAGCTGGATGTCACCACGACAATGGACACGGCCTCCGCGTCCCTTGTCCCGAACTTCCTTCCCCTGGCGCAGGTCTCCGGTGGAAACGTCACGCTGAAGGTCACCCGTCCTGGGGCTACGGCGGGCCTCAGCTTCTTTGTGGACAAATATGCGGCGAACGAGATGGGGAACGACAGCTCCGTCGAATGGATTGACGGACAGGGACTCGTCTCGGCGAACACGGTGAGGGCCAACGCCATCTCTTCCCAGGGAGGCGGCGCTGTAGCCGTATCGTCCCCGCTCGCCGTTACCGGCAACACCTCCGTCACGGGGAACATCTCGTCCACCGGGGGCGTCTCGGCTTCGACAGGCACATTTTCCGGGGCCGTGAGCACCGGGGCCCTGACGGCCGCCAGCCTGAACACAGGCTCAGGGAACATCGCCACCACGGGGACGATTTCCGCCGGGACGGTGTCGTCCGGCAACGTGACGTCATCGGGTACGGTGACGGGTACTGCGGGAGACTTCGCGTCCACCAGGACGAACTCCATATCCTCGAAGGCCGCAGGCGGCACGGTGGCCATATCGTCTCCCGTGAGCGTGTCCGGGAACATTTCGTCCACGGGGAGCGTTTCGGGCACCACGGGAACGTTTTCGGGGGCGGTGAGCGCGGGGGCCCTGACTGC
>LSQX01284088.1_pt1 | contig 17340 bp, 15 predicted proteins | sample 654561 | NCBI WGS metagenome assembly LSQX01 (sample SAMN04489861, study PRJNA283612) | anaerobic digester metagenome | isolation source: 4 biogas reactors fed with cattle manure at either 37C or 55C with and... | place: Denmark: Kongens Lyngby | collected 2014
CAAGGGATGCGACCAAACCAGTTAAGTTACTGGCTGCGCAAACTCAGAACTGAGGCTCGCCCATCTGGAAAAGGACGTTGGGTCAGCCTGAACAACATTGCCCCATCAGACTCAGGTGTTTCCCTGCGAATAGGCAACGCAGTTTTGGAGATAGAACGGGGCTTTGACCCAGAGGTGTTGGCTGATGTACTGCGGTCTCTGGTGGCCGAATGCTAGTTGGTACAAAAAGTCTACTTGGCACTTTGGGGCCACGGATCTTCGCAAAGCGGTGGATGGATTGGCCGCCATCATCCAACTGGACTTCGATCTAAGTCCCCTTGAACCCTATCTGTTTGCCTTTTGCAACGGGATGCGAAATATGGACCTGGCATGATGCTTTTTAGTCCAAATTCTACCAAGTTGGAGTATAAGGTGCTTTTGGCTTCTCTTATCGTTATAGCGTCGTCTCCATACATTGTCAAGCTACTCACAACCGTATTTAGGCTAGCATTCATTCTCTCAGTATTCACCATAGTGTTACCTCTACTTCCCCCCAGAAGCCCTTCTGGAACAGTCTTAGGGTTCGTTGCAGTTCCCATTGGTACAGCTAGAGGATCACGTCCTGATTTCCGCCGCTGCTTCTTTTGTTGTTCACGCTTGAGTTCTTGCTACTTAGTAGAATCGCGGCTTACTCCCGTGGAGTGCTCCTTGATCTGCCGGGATGCCGCACTGACAGTGGTTGGAGTGCTGGGAACAGGCTGTTTGGCCTGTTCCCTTTTTCCTTGTTCCACCAGGCGATCCCACCCCTCGTCCTTGTAGCGTCTTGTAGCATCTTGTACGTTATAGGTTCTGCTGGTTTACTTCGTCGCTGCCGAAACCAAAAAGCCCTAGTACACTGCTACAGAATTCACCTGATATCCGCTATCAGATCGGGTACGCTCTTGTTCCATGCGCATTATGGAAGGTGGGTGGAATATGCAGGTGTGCGCTAGAAACCCTCGCCAGCGAACTTAACGGCACATCTATTTCGGGATAGTCATTGCTCCGGAGGATCTCCAAGAATGACCGCTGGCAGTCATGTTTGGTCCTTAGGTGTTTACCCGGCTTTCCGTCGCATTGGGCTGGAATCAGATTCAGCCTGTGTGTGCTCGATCAGCCAAAGACACAGTTCACCCATGTGGCTAAGGCAGGTGATCGCTATATCAGCACGGTACCTGGATACGAGAATTGATCACCGAGCGGTCGGCATTGAAACTTAGGCTATACAATCGGTTCGTCAAGGCGGTCTTCGAACAGGAGCACATGTCGTGATATGCAGACACCACCAATTTCGGATGAACATTGTCCGCTTTCTGCTAACGTCCATGGTGCAAAGGTATTATTATGGGCAACGCATCATTTAGATATTCGGTCTTTGTCCCGGTGACTTTCTTATTGTTTTCTTACACCCTGACAATACTGCATATTCTATCCCTTTAGGAGTTCGATATACTGGTTCACATCAACCAAATCTCCCGTTTGAATGTAGTAATTTGCAGCGTCCATCTGGGTCTCGAACGAGTTGAGGTATGCTCCCTGCGGGATTGTGTATCCTCCCCGAATAGCTTCGAGAAGCAGATCCCTGGGAGCTGCACCGGGAATGTCAAACGTGTAGGTTCTGCGTTTGGCCACACATTCTATAATATCCATTGGAATTCGATCCGCGTAGTAATACCTTTTCTTTTTCAGGTCTTCTACAACCTCACTGTCTGTACGCACTAAGATGAGCGCACTGTAATTGCCTTCACCCGTCCTCACGTTCGGTATATACTGCCCTCGCGCATTCCAGTCGCCCTGCTCCAGCAAAAGAAGCTGCGCGTACTTTTTTGTTGTTTTGACACCTATCCTTCGACCTGAATACAAAAAGTCGGAGGAATCCCAGATGTTTCGCCCGTACACGCCTATGTCAGGCATAGGGAGCGGCACCTCTTTGGACGCAAAGTATTGGTAAACAGCAAACTCCCCTAGTTTTCCGTTAAAAGCATCACAGAAAATCTGGGCATTCCTGCGCATTTCCCTGCCGCCGGTGCGGTGGCACCGATGGACTCCTTTACCTCCAAAACTCATGGCATGTGCGAAGTCAAATGCCAAACGCACATATTCGTCCCCGATTTCAGCTGCAGGAACGAAGTCTCTGCATGCGGTTGTTCGAAAGATGCCCCGTAAGTCTTCCGACATCCTTGTTAGACCCCTGCTGGCAGCCATAGGACCACTCTCTGGTTCACACGGTGAAGCGACATGCTCTTCACTGTCCCGAAACCAAGTCTGATGCATTTCTGATTTTCTCGTAAAGCGTACCATCCAGCTCCTTTATGAAAACTGATGGTTCCTCATGATAAAATATGTGAAGCTGGAGCTTCGCACGTGTCATTGAGACATAGACAAGCCTGCGTTCATGGGCAACAGCTTCTTCGTCATCTTCGTCTGCAGGGTATGGAACGAGACCTCTGTTCATATGGGCCAAAATGACTGTATCGAACTCCAGGCCTTTAGCCGAATGCATTGTCGACAGCTTCACACCAGGTTCAAGAACCCGCGTTTCATCGTCCTTAAGTGTCTGAACAGGGATTTTTGCATCTGTCAGTTGATGTCCTATTCGGTTGGCCACCCTCCATGTCTTCGTGAGAATGCCGATTGTCTGATCCGGTTCACTCGTGAGCAGGATCCGAACGAGTTGTACAATAGCGAGTTCCTCCTCAAGTCTGTTCGTCATCTCCCAGACTGTCGGCGACGGACCGTCAACATCGGGAATCTCGGGTTCGATATAATCTTCATCCTGCTGGATACACAGAGGATCATGCTCCTGCAGTGATTTTGCCAGTGAGATAATTTGTTTTGTGGAGCGAAATGTATTGCGCAGGACTTTCGTACGGCCGCCCCTAATGTTAATCCCGACATCACTCCATGAAAATTCAGTCCTATAGATTTTCTGTCCCTTGTCGGCTGCAACCGCCAGACCCTTCTGAGCTATCCTTCGGAGAACCTTCAGCTGCATCTGACTCAGATCCTGCGCCTCATCCACGAGTACATAATCAAATTTGTGACGGTCCGAAACACGCGCAAAGTGTCTATCTAAGAGGAGAGCATAGTCTGCATATTCCATGTGGTTTGCATTTTCCATCTCCATCTGGTAAAGCACAAAGAGGGCGAATATGATCGAACGGTCATCCTGGCGAACTTGTTCTTTCGTGCCTCGGCCGACTCGCGACGCACTTTGATAAAGTGACTTCTCTACCAGACCTCTCCCCTTTATCCACTCGAACTCGTCCAGCAGGAACTGCTCATATTTTCTGTCCTTCACATACTTGTGGTCCTGTACGCCGCGCAGCAATTTCTTTGCTTCAGAAAGCTTATTCAGACGCTGCGACCGGTTCGTCACCGTGTAGGTAAGAAGGCCCAGCTCCCTAAGCGGCTCCCTAGCCCAGCCGTGAAACGTATCAACATACAGCCGCCGCCCTCCATCAAAACTGGCTGCCAGGCCCAAGGCATAACGTGCCAGGGTCCGATTGTAAGTAAACAGACCCACTCTGGCATCGGGCTCTTTGTCCAGGAGTATCCTACACTTTCTCAGCAGCACTACAGTCTTGCCGCTGCCGGGCACCCCCTTCACCAGCAGATGCTTGCCGCTGTAATTGACTATCTCCTCCTGTTTTTTCGTCAGCACGAGGTTCTCTATCATTCCGCAGTCCCCTTAGAAAATGTCATCATCATCCGAGAAAATGATATCTAGCAGCGAAGGAATTCTCTCCCTTGTGCCATATCTGTCCAGCTCTGCCAAAGCGGCCTCCACCGAATTTTTCGTTTGATTCTTTATTGTTTCCCCGGTCTGATCACTAACGAATCTGCACCAATTAGCAGCAAGCTCTTCCCAAAGAGTAATATCAATCATTTCTGCAGCGACCTCATTTCATCATCGATAGGATAGAATCCGCCGGCGCAGATCTCCAGATGGGGACAGTATCGGCAGACTTTAGACGGCATCGCCTCCATCATAGGATGATTGAACTGGCGCTTCAGCTCCGTGATCATCCTCTCCCGAAAGTCAAAGCCATCAAAAGTTCTCCATGCATCCTGAAGACGTCCCCCTCCTGAGTCTTTAGCACTCTCCACAAGAAACTGAAATGCCTTTCGGAAATTCGAATACTCCCTTCCATCATAGCTTTCCCACCCTTGACAGGAGGCCTTGTCTGCATATGTTACTCCCAGATCAATAAGTTCGTGTTTTCGCAGCGCCGTCCAGTGGGGGAACAGTGCATCGATCTGCGCAGAAATCTCTTGAACATCGCGATTAGTCAGCTTTCTCATTGCACTCACCAGACTGCCTGCAAGAAACCCGTGATGAAAATCGGTGCAGTAGTAACCTTGTTTATTTAGCAAAAAGCTAAATAGAAACCTTCTTGGACAGAGTATGCACTCAGCCGCCGCATCCGCTGGATACTGACGCAGAGTCTCCAACGCCTTTTCGGCTTCATAGACACCTGGAGATGTCGAGACGACCGCACCTAAAGCATTCGAAGCAGACCGCGGGATCGGGTCCTGCTGTTTAAGACGCAAATAGATCGATGGGTCCAGCTCTGCATCCTCCCAGTTGTGAATCCAGCTCAGCTTCAGCTCCTGAGCAAAGCTCTCTGCGATATACATCTGGTACCTGGCTATCTCCCTGGCGGAGTCGTCAAGCTCCACCAGCATCTGCACATGCTTATTCTGAACCTCCGACCTCTGAATCCAGTCTTTGCTCAGCGGCCAGGGGATCCATGACGTTGCTGCAGGGAAACTGTCTTCATCCATTGCACACAAATGCACTTTTTTCGCATCAAAGAGCAAGCTGTCAAGCGCAACCATACCTTTAACCCTCGTGATGCAGGGCTCACGATCGATGCCCACCGTATCCTCATTTTCAAAATCCCCTCCCAGATACAGGGCTATCGCCTGAGCCAGGTCTTGAACCAAATACGAGTTTGCATTGCCTTGGAAGCGCTGCAGGCGCTGACGCAGTTCGACGACAAGCCTCATCTCTTCCTCAATCAGATCCATGCCGCCCAGTCCTTCGTCGATGAGTCTTCTAAGTTTGCGAAAGTGTTCTGCGACTGTAACAGCCTCTTTGCCGCTGCCGAACAGGCCAGTCGCCAAATCCAAAAGTTTCTTTATGAAAGCAATGACCGCAGCCAAATCCTCTGATGCTACCTGGAAGTGCGAGAAACGCAGCAACGGGTTCTCCATCATCCTGTGAAAACGCAAATTCTGATCGGAACCCGAATACCTCTCAAAAACCGCACCTACCTGATCCCGAAGTTTCTGCATGTGCTCACTTTGCTTAATCCAGTCCTCGAGCGTATGGCAGCTACTGAAATACGGCAGAAGATCCCGGAGAACGGCGATGTAGTCACGGGCATTCTTTCCGTCAACTGTAAGCCACCCTGATGAAAAACATTCATAGAGGCTGTCACCGCCGAGTACAATGGTTTCCTCTGCTTCGTCCCACATGTTATGCAAATGTAAGAAGAACTGTCCCAGCGGATATGACAGGAAGTGCCTGTGTTCGCTGATCGCCGGATGAAAATCCTTAATCCTCTCGTTCAGCGCCTTATCTCGGGGAGAGAGCATCAAGGTGTCCTGCTCTACGTCGCTTTCCAAATCAGCCAGGAACGAGTTAAAACGGTCATACACGAGAATCTGAGTATCCTCACCGCGATAGTCTTCGCTGTAACTGATAAAGTGCCATTCCGTCCGGTCCGGCCAGCCCCACTTGGGGTGAATGAACCGTTCAACAACTTCGAATCTGTCAGGACGGCGCTCGTCGAAAAAATTGGCAAAAACCAGAGGGCGCCCTCCTTTCGCCATTTCGCTAAACACCCTGTGCTGGATAGGGGTAAGGTAATAGAAGCCATGGAGGACCACAGGCGATCGCTCATGAAGCTGATCCATGTACTGCTCGGTGCTCTCATGCATCATCAGCTGCCGCAGTTCTTTACCCAGGGAAAGATTATTAACTGAGGTCATATCCTCCCTGATAGATGGCTCCATACCCTCCCACAGCTCCAGAAACAGGACTTCCTCGGGTGAGGACGGACGCAAATCTCCCGGCGTCACACCAGCTTCCTGAAGGATCCTTATTGCGTTCAAAACCTCGAACTGATTCAGGCGAAAGGCCCTTAAATATCCCTCTATGCCGCTTGCGCAGTCTTCCCGGCACCGTCTGATGATTTGCGTAAGGCTGGTGAACTGGAGGAGTTTCGTTTCGGGGTACATCCAGTCTTGGAGCAGACGCTCCAGGAACCAATTGGCGGACACAATGGGACCGGTTATGACTTCTCGATTCTTCTCCTGATACTTCGATGCTAAAACCGCCTTCAACTCAGCTGTTGCGCAAATGTGCAGCGTACTCAGGTAGGGTGTGAAACAAGCGTGGGATACTAAAGCTTCCGGATCCGCATAAGCGATTACTCTGACATCCATGTGATCTCCCCTAAACTAGCGAAGGAGCGCCGACCAACTGTGTTTACCCCCGCACAGGAGAATCCAAAGCCTGCGCTCAGCTCTGGTCATGGCCACGTACAGCAGCCGCGCCTCTTCCTTTTCTATCTCTGCCATTTCAATGTCCGACAGGCGAGAGTACTGATCATTTGCAATCTCCAGGCCGTTTTCCCTAATCTGCCAGCCTACCTTATGCCTGGTGCCTTCGTTTTGATCAGGCTTGGCGATCAACAGTTCGCTGGTCTTGAAACGAAATCGGTTGTCGGTGAACGGGATTATAACTGTATCGAACTCCAATCCCTTTGCTTTATGAACTGTTGTAATCCTCAGCGTCGGCGTAGTGCCGCCTCCTGGAAGCATCGGCTCGTCCACATCGCGATCCACACTCTGAGAAAGCGTAAGCCACCGTTCGAGCTTGTGCAGTGTAACATAGTCTCCCGAGAACTTCTTGTGGATAAGATCGAATAGATAATCCAGGTTTGCGCGGTATTGGCATGCCTGACGCTCCGCCGCCTCTTCTGCCGCATCGGCAGAACGAACAGTCACCTTGTATTCCTGAAGACGGCGGGAGTAATAACGTTCTACAGGCTGCAAGTCTTTGATTATGGTACGAATAACCCCTAAAACAGGCTGAACACGCAATCCTTTGATGTAACCGTCCCACTGTCTTGGTAAATACGGCTTCAGGATTTCCCGTAAAGACTCACTGTCACCGGAGGCGGAGACAATGGAAGTCCAGTGAACGGGCCTGTCTCCGTACGAAGAGTTCAAATAGCTAAACAGATGCTGAGGCTCTCCTGGGTAGAGCAGAGCACGAATAAGCGCGGCAAAGTCGTTGACCGCATCACAAGTGAAGAACGTGCCCCCTATATCCAGACGGACAGGAATTTCCGGTCTGTCTTGATTACACCACCCTCTCAGTTGTTCTGCCTGCCGATTTGTCCGGACAATCATAGCAATTTCACGGCCGCGGTCTACTGATGAGAGTGCCTCATCAATCCACTCCGTTGCTTTTGCCCTAAGTTCACCTTTCTTGACAGATTCAATACGCCATTCATCTTGACAGCCCGTATCCGTGACGCCGCGGAGCCTTTGATCTTCACCGTAAACCAGCCAGCCCTTCTTTCCCCAGCGGGCAAAAATCCTGTCCATGTTCTCGAGCAGTGAGGAGCTGGTGCGATAGTTGCGAACCAATGAGTAATCCACAATCGGGTCGCGTTCGACTAAATTCGCGAACTTGCTGAAGGCGGTGTAGTCAGCGCCTCGAAATCTATATATGCTCTGTTTTATGTCGCCAACCGCAAAAACACGGGTTCCAAGGGCCAGAGCCAGACGGCACACGAAACGAATTTGACTGTCGTCTGTATCCTGAAACTCATCCACGAACAGATACGAAATGGGGTTAGAGAAGCGCAGCGGAGTATCTGACACTCGCCCCATCCGTTCCACCTGCCTTGTTATGTCCTCGAGGGATACCACATTATCGTTGATCTTGTAGTCGTGAAACTCTCTCTCTATATGAGGGAAAACATCTTCAAAAAACTCCTGAAAGTGTTTGGCATTTCCTGACGCACGGCCCCAATCCAAGCTGTCAATCTCATCGGACACGAGACCCAGTTTCTCCATCTTGTTCCAGAACTTTTCTACCAACTGTACCATTTCATGAAAACGCAGCCCCTTGAAAATTGAAGCAAACCCAACGCCCGCGTCTACGTCTTTCGAGAAGTAAGAGTCCAGGCTCTTCTCAATAATGCGTCTTCGTTCAAGGCCTAGAGTTCTGATCTGCACGTTTCGTCCGTATCCAAGCCCTGCCCCAATCTCATGAATAAGGTGCTTTGAAAAGGCATGGATCGTGCTTATACGCATCCTTGGAAGCTGCTCTATATTCTCCAGATAAAAGGGGAGCTTTGTCGCCTCGTAGTACTGAAAAAGCTTCTGGTAAATCTTTCTCCGCATGTTCTGCGCAGCTTCGTTTGTAAATGTTATCATAGCGATCCGATCCAGGGGAACATTCTCTGCCCGTATCAAGTACATGATTCTCTCTATCATTACCGTCGTCTTGCCTGTTCCAGCACCTGCCTGAACGCTTAGATGATGATTAGGACTTCCATGTTCAATGGCATATTGATGATGATTGAACTTCGGAGATGCCAGGGCCAGTTCATTGAGCTGATCGGGACTAACCCCCTTACCGTCAGCTGCTGCCCAGAAATCAGTAAACGACCTGCACCGGCTGTTCAATAAGTATACCTGCAGCAGTCCTGCATCCTGATACGTTCTGTCCGCAAACTGAACGTCAACGTGACTGCAGAACAGAAGCACTTTGATCCCTCTCCGTAAAAGCTTTAGGACGCCGTCAGTTATGTCTCGCAGATTAACATCATAACAGTAGCAGAGTAAAGAATGTGCAGGTTCAAGTGCCTCGAACGGAATGGTGTCCTCCACTGTATCACTCTCCCTAAAAGATCGGCAGAGGTATGCCGTCAAAATGCCAATGTATCCAGCGTAACTGCGCGCCTTCCTTGCGCGTGAATCAGTCAGCCTCGTCCCTTGTGTTCACCGCAGTCTGAACTTCAGTCCCGATACGCTGAAACGTTTCCAGCAAGAATCTCTTCAGCTCTCCGATGCCGCTGTTTCTATCCGCTGCTGGACTAAGGGCGAATGCCCCCACGCTTGGGATCACTTCTTTATGCTGTCTCATAACTGCAGACTCGCTGCCAGGGTAAAGCACATAAGAGCCGTAAGTATTTCGAATCGCGTCCTTGTAGGCGTGCATCTTCAGCAAATCAGAATTCTTATACTTCTTAACCAGCTCTTCCTCGTCCTGCCCATCGCCGCTGTCGACATGATGCATGCTGATTATCTCATCTAAATTGCTTATTCTGTACTTGGAGTCAAAATGAATTCGGAACAGGAGATTCTGAGACAATGCATCTGCCTGAGTCAATGAACCCGGCCATATCGAAAATGTAAAGTCTGGCCTTAGAGGTACCGTCCAGGTGCCGATATCCATCATCCCTGCCGCTGCAGGGAATGTTCTGTTATAGGAGTAAATCACGGTCAGCTCAATGCTGTCCAGTTTAACAACTCCTCTAACCGCAGACTCATCTCCCTGCCTGATTCCTAAGTTCAAGCCGTTCGGGGTTAACCGCACAAGATTCCTGAATTCAGCCGCCTCTAGATCTGCAAGCTCCGCGAATATGTCCAGCAGAACAAAATACAGCCAATACTCGTACAATACAGACACATTCTTCATACCGGCGCGGAAAACGTCGTCTCCGCCCTCCCAAATCAGGCTGGCTGCCAGGCGGAACATCACCCAGGATTGATAAATCTCCAGATACCCTTCCTTTTTCTGCAAAGCCGGACTGTTTAGCCTGATCATCCGCAGATCTGAAATCTCCCTGAAAAACGACCTCTGCAAGTGCGACTCCAGTTTGTGCACTGCATTCAGTGAGTTATGAAAGATTGCAGTTCCCGGCTGGGTTCTGCGGTTGATGTCCGCGCAAAACCCAAGATACTCTAACAAGATGTATTTAATGAATCGGTTTTCAGGTGTATCTGCCGTTTCGCCTCTCCTCTTTACGGATGCTGTTCTCGGAAGGGTACTGAGGCCCTGCCCTCTTAAGGGGTGGTCATCCGGTATGGCTGTCCTCTCTGAAGCGGCCGCAATCTCCACGATATTCTTGCGCGACAGCTTCTTGGTCCTTCTTATGTCCGTTCGCCGCTCCTCCACGATCCCTGCTGTTACAGGCGAGGAGACAATTCTATGAATGGCCAGTTCGAAGTTCTCGGAGTTTATGATTGACTGAATCAGCTGGAACTGTTGGTAGAGAAACTCATTCTGTTTAGTATGATCAGGTGTAAAGCTGCCAAATGCCTGCGAATTAGATTTCATCACTATATTAGATACTTTCTTGACAAGCTGAAACAGCATTTCGCGATACTCTTCCCTGTAGCCTGCCTTTACTGACTGCACCTCCAGTACGACAGATCCAATCTCGGTGCCGTTTTTCAATACTGGCAGCCCCAGAGTCCCCACAAAGAAGTTCGGTGATATTGTCCCTCTGCTCGGATTCAGCGAACTGGGAGCTATAATTTGACTCCTGCCAAAGGCATAGCGTTCGTCCTCAAATTCGTAATCGTAGGAACAACCCTCTAATAACTGGCATGGACCTTCATACTCGTCGGCCTGGTCGTCCATGTAGAACAGAGTGTTTGGTTTCTTCGCGCTTATGTTGAGTACTACCCTTTCACCGTCAGGCATCAGCTCAATTGAACAGATTGACACTGTGCGCATGATCAGGCCTCCGCGTAACTGGCGAACCCATGTTCAACCGCGTTAGAATGCATACGGCAAATCTTCTCGAGCGACATTGGATATTTAATCCCGTATTTCGCTAAACCAGCCATGTCAGATTTGAGGAAATCCTGTTCAAAGCCTGGGTTTGCATCATTTACACATAGCTGTGCCATCTTCTCAAGCACAGGACAGATTCTTCTCCTTGCTCCGTGAAGCCGAGGAAGGAGTTTTTGCATCAGCACGATATCTATAATGTCATCGTCGGCCATTGCCTTATCCACTCTTCTCAACTGACCGAACAGCCGGCTTATTTCATGGGCACTCCGGTAGCCGAACTCAGCACCTAGTTTCTGAAGCTCGTTAAAAAAAAGCAGCAAGACGGAAATGCATTCTTCATCGTTCGATGCAGTTCCGCTCACTGTTCTTGACATGTTCAGGAAACCTGCAGCCATTTCGGCGCCACGCGACACCAGGCTTTCCGGCCAAACACGTCTGGGCCCTTCGAAATACCTTTCCATATCTTCAGCATCTACTCTAAACTCTATTGTATTAGCTCTGTCGAGCACCTTGGGGCTGAACATGTATGTAGTCTCATCTATGTTTACGGTGCCGATTATGAAAAGGTTGTCCGGCAGCCTTATTCGAGACGGCACCGGATACCGGTTTTCGGACTCGCTGTACAAGGAAATGGCCTCTCCTGACTCCATAACACTTAGGAAGTCGGCAAAATACCGTTCCACATGGCTCAGGTTCATTTCGTCAAGTATCAGGAAAAACGGTCTGTCCGGGTGGCTGTTAGCGTTTTTCAGTAGCTCAAGCACACCGTTCTCCGGACATTCATACCTGTCAGGCTGAAGAGCATTTGGATATCCCAGCAGCGGCTCTCTGTTAGTCCATTCGGGACCGACGGCCACTATCTCATACTGTTTTACTGGAGCGGCATCTGCCTTCAACTCGCTTCTGTTCATTGCAACGGCAATCCTGTGCAGAGCATTGCAGTAGGAATGCGTCTCCTCTGCATAGCTTGATGATCCGGCGATGGTATGCCTCGCAAGTTCAGGCTCCTCATCGATGCCAACCGCACCCGATTTTATCGCATCATACCACTCATAAATGAGCGCTGTCGGCAGAGGTATTATTGTACGTTCACTTCCATGATGATGTATAACCTCCAGTATGTCCGGAGTACAGCGAACCACTTCGTATTCGTCCGCAACAGTGTCGGTCTCCAAAGCCGTCCTCAGCAGCTGAAAGTGAGACCTCTCATTTCCACAAATCCACCGCGCAAAGCTCAGGGCCAGCTGCGTCTTGCCTGACCCTGACAGCCCGGTCAGTATGACGAACGGTTTAGCGCACAGTGACGCCACAAATCTGGTGACCATTTTCTTCTCAAGGATAAACCCCGAGTCTGCAAGATCTTTCAGAAAGACATCTATGTCAAAGTCCAGAGGCACTCCTGTTGATGCAGGAGCTGCATTATCCCAGTGATTATCAGGGAGGATGGCGCTTTGCACCTTAACCCCGAGGATGTCCTCAAAATCGCGCTTCAGATGGGGATTTACCGCGGCTATAAGACCCAGTAATGTCATATAGTGCCTCTCGTCGGGAATGTGCTGCAAAGCATCGTTGCGGTTGCCGTTATACGGTGTCAAGTCTATTGTATGGGGATGCAGCTGAATGTTCCTTAACTGTAAGTGTGCGTCTAAGAGCACTGGGAAATAAACGATAATCCCATACTTGTAGTGACGTTCATTATTGGGAAAAAACTCAATTGGATCGGTCATGGCAATACCGAGCGCATATATCCCGCGTGTATCCAACGCTTGAGCTAAAGAGCCAAACTGACCCTGTCTGTAGCAAAACAAGACGTCGCCTTTGGATAAATGTCCTCTTGAGTGATCATTAAGCGGATGGTAAAACATGCTCCTAGCACCTTCGCCGTGAGCGAGCAAAGAATCAAAGTCCGTTTTGGATGAAATAGTAAAATAGTTTCTTTTCTCTTTTTCGTAAACCTCGCTTACAGCGTTCAGTACCTCGGGATTTTGCCAGTCAAAATCCTTCTCAGAGACTTCGTCCAAAAACGCCGCGTACTCTTCCCTGGAAACATCATACATTTCCAGGACAGCATTCATAAAGGGTTCCTGATCAATGCCCTCATTGCCAATCGCTGTAAAGATCAATTCCAGCAGTCGAAACACGATACTTCTGTCCAACTTTCGCGCCTCCAATAATAGATCGTTCACTGATGTGCTGTGATCCTAGAATGCACACGTTCCTTTGATCACCACAAACATCATGCAAAATTGCTTTTGATTATAAATTCAGCAAAAGTTCTGTGAACCCTGCCCGTCGTAATAGAAATGGGGTAAATCGCGCCATCATGCTAACAGAAAAGAGAGCCGTCGCTGCATTTCGGCTCTCCTCAACGTATCCGGATAAGAGTTCGGCATCGCATTGTCGTGATTACGCGTGAGCTGCTGCAGTTTCCTGATGGAACTCTGCCAGCTCGAAAGACTGCAGGATCGCTGTGGCGATAAGGGTAACTATATCCACAGATACTGCGTTGCCAGCCTGCTTGTACAGCTGACCGTCAGGATAAGCTCTGCTGTTGAACTCTGTTGGAAGCTCAAATCCATCCCCTATTGGAAACCCCTGCAGTTTGAAGGTTTCCGCGGGAGTCAGTTTCCTAATTCCGTCCGCCACCTTAATCAGCGGCACATTATGCCCTCCGGTGCCCATGTTTGCAGTAAGCGTCGGGCACACCCCGCTCTGGTTTTGACGGATATACATGCCCCTGCGAACCTGGTAAAATTCATAGAATTCTGTGATCTCTTCTTCGATGTTGATCCTGTACTCTCTTCTCTCCGATCTCGGCGCAGCAAGATGCTCTTCCTCGGTCAGAAAGTAATGTGGGTACCGCTCTTTTGTATAGTAGTATTTTCCCAGTCTGCTGTAGTTTGGCCCCAGATCTATAACATTCTCAATGTCTCTCCTTCTCTGCTCCTTCGTTCTGTGAACAACATGGCGTTCCAGCTCGTCAAACAAGGTGAAATGCTCCGCCACGCGCTCGTCAAGAAAGGCCACAATATAAATTCGCTCCCTGTTTTGCGGCAAAATAGAATAGTCCTTAGTGTTCAGGACTTTGTCACGCACTGTATAACCAAGATCTGCCAGTTCATTCCAGATGATCTTGTATGTCCGGCCCTTGTCATGGGACTTAAGGTTCTTTACGTTTTCCAAGAAAAGCACCCTTGGCTTAAAAGCATGTTTCCCAAGCAGACTGATTACGTCCGCTATCGACCAGAACAGGTTGCCTCGCTTATCGTTAAAGCCCTGTCTGTATCCGGCAATGCTGAATGCCTGGCATGGAAACCCTGCGGTCAGGATGTCTACTGGATTTTCAAGAATCTGCTCCAGCATATGACAGTACTCCCTGCGACGATGCGGGTCTTCCTCTCGTTCAGGCTTTACGATTTTCTCTATGTCTCCTTCTAGCAGAAGGTGCTCGAAATTCTGTCGGTACGTTGCACAGGCGTAAGCATCAATTTCATTTGCCCAAAGCAGCTGATGAGTCTCTGCGCCGTAAGATGCTTTCTGAAATCCTAAGCATATACCTCCTACACCAGCGAACAAACTCCCTACCGTGTACGGCATTGCAGCAGCCCCTTTACCTTTTCTTGCATCATATCATTCAGATCTTGAATTTGCAACCCCATCTTTCAAGTTTGATCAGTTTTTTCGATGACGTCGCGAATTAGATTTCGCAGTTTTTCGCTTCGATTCTTGCCGTCATACTGATCAATGAAGTCCAGTTCTCCCTTAGAGAGGTACACGCTGACTGACTGCTTCTTCTTGGCTGGAGAAAGCTTCTTCCTACCCGCCCCTTTACGGGCCCCGCCCCATGAACCAAACATTGACTACCAATCCTCCACAAAAACTAGTTTAAACAGACAGGTCAATCCTCTTTCATGTGCTGATTCTCCTGGGCCAGCATCACGCCGTCCTGCAAAGCGCGACACCTCCTGGAAAGGGCCGGCTGTTTCGCAATATGCGAGAATTCCTCGTTCTCATAATCACTGTAAATTAGACAGATCAGCCTAGATCCCTTCCCGACTTGCACGTCGTCCACTGCACTGTAATTACTTGATTGTTCCGTATGAGCCACGAGTCCCTGCACAAGAGAATGGCGCGTGAAAAGATGTTTTGCACTCCCCTGTGATTACTCCTCTGCAAAGAAGCGGCTCTGCACTCGTGCATTGTCTGCGCACAGCATCGATGAGAGCTGTGCAGAACCAATACTTTATCTCAGGTACGTTCGCACTCTCGGAGAAGATGGCTGCCCACAGACAGACACCTGGATTCAAGGCAGTCGAAGCCGCATTCATCAGTTATAACGGACACGATAACCGCCCAGCCAGCTCATCCACAACTTTCCGCATAATCTCGTCAAATTCTTTATTGATTTGGCACTCCCAGATCACAATAACATGCATCCCTAATTCAGTTAAGGCTGCTTGGTTCGCCGCGTCATTATCAGCATTTCGGGCGAACTTCGCTTGCCAGTAATCTGTCCTGGTCTTGGGCAAAGTGGCGTAACGGCAGTTTTTATGTCTGTGCCAAAAACATCCATGAACGAAAATGACGGTCATATATTTCCGCAGAACAAGATCCGGTCTGCCGGGCAGATCGGCAGCATTGACCCTGTATCTGAAACCTTTCGAAAACAGGTATTTCCGCACTTTCATCTCTATGCCGGTATCACGGCTTCGAATCCTGGACATGTTCCAGCTGCGCTTTTCCGGTGAAAGATGATCGGTCACTTTTCAACACCCCTGGTAACGGGAAAGATCCATTCTTCAGGAGAGTACTGGTGAAGAATGGGTTCCCTTTTTTCAAATACCTCCACAGAATCAGAATGTCCAGACCAGTCAAACTGCTTGAACCAGGCAAAATACTCTCGACTGCATTAGCACGGAGTTTTCTCAGCACGTATTATCCAACAAGACCTCCAAGATCGCCTCAGCCGATTGGAAAAATTGCTGCGCACACCTGTATGACACTGCGGAGAAGTCATAGAGCAATACAGCATCAGCTCTGATACCTGCCTGGATAAACATGAAGTGCCTGCCCATAGGCCGTTATGCGACCTAAGCTAACAGCTGGTGCGCTGAGTGCGTTGACCGATGCCAGTCAGGAACACTTCTAATACCGCCTACAACCGCATAGTGACCTGACCGGTCACCGAAAATGCCGGGTAGCCTGCGCCTTTTCTTAGAAGGATAGGGCGGGTATATTTCCACAACGAAGAACATCTGAGTATCATTCAGAATGGCCAGCAGACGATCGCAAATCTTCTCGGCATTCTGGTCTTGCTGGTGAATGCGTTCCCACAGATAGTTTTTCCACAGCATATCCGTGCAGGCTAAGTCCCAGCGTTCGCCATCGCAGTCCTCGAATCCCAGTTCCGCCTTCCAGTAGAAAGGCCTCTCTAGGGTGAACCCGCTCTGGCCACGCTTCTTGTCATCAGGGCGGAAACAAATCTTGGTCAAGACGGGAACCCCGACAAGACCAAGAAGTTCTGTACCATAATAAATGTTCCTTACTCCATAATCTTCGACTGTCTCCAACCAGTGCAGACGATCACTTTGTTTGATCACTTGTGAGACAATCCGCGGCCTGGAATTCGGCGCTAGGCGTACTAAACCCCGTCTATTAATGCTCTCATCTTCTATGTAATCCGCTTCGGTAATGCTGAATATGTCCCACACAGGATTACCTGAAGCCGGCTTTTTCATAGGCAGACCTCGAAAGCAAACCCAGTACTCACTGTCAGTATCATAGGCGGCCACGGCGTATCCTGAAGGATCTCCTGAGGCTTCAGCAAAAGCCAACGTCAACAACTCGGACACCGACCTCATCCTTTCACTGCTTGGGTCTCAAGGCGTGTACTTACTGCTATTCCGCTCCGAAATCAAAGAATCCTTCTTTCCCCAAGAGAACAGACCTGCCAACTGTCGCCTCAGGATGAGTTGATGCAAGAAGCGGATTGGCCTTTATCTCTGGCAATGAATGGCAAGTCCTACGAGGCGGGCGCACTAAGGAGTTTTTTCCGAGCGGTGCCAAAGTAACGGCGTGTCGGTTCGGCATCCGTGCGATCACACAAATCACAATCCGACCATGCAGGGAGAGTACCCATACAACCACAGCTGTACAACTTCTTTGTTTAAATTTATATTATTTGTATCTAAATCTTTGACAATTCCCCATTTTATAGTATAATGGAGTAGCCCAGGAGTTGGAAAAGGAGGAGTTTAGTGTCAGAAAACACCGAAATCAGAGCAAGGCAAAAGTGGTTCGTCACCTACCAAAAGCTAGCCGAACTAGCACATGAGGCGAACACCACAGTCTTTCTGGAGCTGCTAACTGCCCTACGCCACTCCAAAGATGATGTAGAAGCCAGAGACCGTTTGAATCAAGCCATCACTCACGTCCGGGTCTACAGGCAGTGGCGCCAGTCGCTAGGACTGGAAGACACGTGTTTTGAG
>LSQX01003771.1_pt1 | contig 17336 bp, 17 predicted proteins | sample 654561 | NCBI WGS metagenome assembly LSQX01 (sample SAMN04489861, study PRJNA283612) | anaerobic digester metagenome | isolation source: 4 biogas reactors fed with cattle manure at either 37C or 55C with and... | place: Denmark: Kongens Lyngby | collected 2014
GGCTCCCAGCCGTATGAGGGAAGGTATTTGGTGAATTTCAGCCATCTCTGGACTCCGGCTCCGCCGCTTGGTGGCCAGTAATAGCTTATGACAAGAACCTTATTCATCCTGAATTTTTCTCAGGGGGCCTTCGAAAGAAACCTTTTCCCCGATAATTTCCGGCAGCTGGCTGACTGCAACCCTTTCCTGTATCATGGAGTCGCGGTAACGTATTGTAAGCGTTTCATCCTCCCTGGTCTGGTGGTCTATGGTGATACAGTAGGGAGTACCTATCGCATCCTGCCTGCGGTACCTTCTTCCGATGGAATCCTTGTCATCATACTGGCAGTTAAAGCTGAACTTCAGGTTTTGAATGATCTTTTCGGCTATCTCCGGAAGACCGTCCTTTCTGACCAGGGGCATTACAGCCAGTTTAACGGGAGCAAGGAAGGCAGGCAGTTTCATTACCACGCGCATATCGGAGCTTCCGTCGTCCTTTTTCAGTTCCTCTTCATTGTATGAAGCCGAGATGATATGCAGGAACATCCTGTCCAGTCCGATAGATGTTTCAACCACACAGGGGATATATGATTCGCCTTTTTCGGGGTCGAAGTACTGCATTCTCTTTCCGCTGTACTGCTGGTGCTGTCTCAGGTCAAAATCGGTTCTTGAATGTATTCCTTCAACTTCCCTGAAGCCGAAGGGGAATTTATATTCTATGTCAGTTGCCGCATTTGCATAGTGGGCAAGTTTTGTATGATCGTGAAAGCGGTAATTGTCATCACCGAAGCCAAGTGCCCTGAACCATCTGATCCTGGCCTCTTTCCAGTATTCAAACCATTCAAGCTCTGTTCCCGGCTTTACAAAGAACTGCATTTCCATCTGTTCAAATTCGCGCATCCTGAAGATGAACTGCCGTGCAACTATTTCATTTCGGAAAGCTTTTCCTACCTGGGCAATTCCGAACGGCAGCTTCATCCTGCCCGTCTTCTGAACGTTGAGGAAGTTGACGAAAATACCCTGGGCGGTCTCCGGCCGGAGATATATTTTGTTTGCTCCTTCGGCAGTGGAACCTATCTCGGTCGAAAACATGAGGTTGAACTGCCTTACTTCGGTCCAGTTGCGTGTTCCGGAAACAGGACATACAATTTCGCTGTCCAGGATGATCTGCCGGAGCTCCTGCAGGTTATTGTCATTCATGGCTTTTGAATATCTTGCAGATATCCCGTCAAGCTTTTCCTGGTATGAAAGCACACGCTTATTGGTTTCCCTGTATTGTTTTTCGTCAAAAGCTTCGCCAAAACGTCTGGCTGCTTTTCCAATTTCCCGGTCTATCTTCCCGTCTATCCCTGCCATGTGTTCTTCAATCAGGATATCGGCACGGTATCTCTTTTTGGAATCCCTGTTGTCAATCAGAGGGTCATTGAATGCATCCACATGTCCGGATGCTTTCCAGATTGCGGGATGCATGAATATTGCAGAATCAATACCCACGATGTTTTCATGCAGGAGAACCATGCTGTCCCACCAGTATTTCCTGATATTATTTTTCAGTTCAACACCATGCTGACCATAATCATAGATTGCACTCAATCCGTCATAAATCTCACTGGAAGGGAACACGTAACCGTATTCTTTACAGTGAGCTGTCAGCTTTTTAAAAATATCTTCCTGAGCCATAGGAGTTTTTATTATGAGGAAGGCAAAAATAATTCAAAAAATCTGCTTTCACAAAGGCTGATTAATTTCATTGATTCAATTATTATCTTTATCAGTTCAATATTTACAGCCTGTATGAAGCGGAAAACTGATTTTCTCATCATGGGATCAGGTATTGCGGGACTGACATTTGCACTCAGGGCCAGCAGGTACGGAAAGGTGACCATAGTAACCAAGGGAAGGATTGAAGATTCAAACACGAGATATGCCCAGGGGGGTATTGCTTCCGTTTTCAGTGAGCCGGACAATTTCGTAAAACATATTAATGACACTCTCATTGCCGGAGCCGGCATATGTGATGAGGAGGTTGTAAGAATGGTTGTAAGTGAAGCACCGGAAAGGATAAAGGATCTGATAGAGCTTGGTGTTCCCTTCGACAGGAAAGTGGACGGCAGCTATGATCTTGCCAGGGAAGGGGGGCATTCCGAATACCGGATCCTGCACTACAAGGACAAGACGGGTGAGGTAATAGGAGAAACACTTATTGAGAAAGTAAGGAAAGAGGCAAACATAGAGATCTTTGAAAACCATTTTGCGATAGAGGTCCTGACGCAGCATCATCTCGGAGAGGATGTCAGGCGCAGTCATCCCGGAATAAAATGTTACGGTGCCTATGTGGCTGATCTTGTAAACCAGAGAGTTATCACCTTCCTTTCCCGTATCACCGTTATGGCAACGGGGGGAATCGGAAATGTGTACCTGACCACCACCAATCCCGAAATAGCCACGGGCGATGGCATTGCCATGGTGTACAGGGCGAAGGGAAAAATTGCGAATATGGAATTTGTGCAGTTTCATCCTACATCTCTTTATGATCCCGATACCAGGCCTTCATTTCTTATCACTGAGGCATTAAGGGGATACGGAGCCCTTCTGAAGAACCAGAAAGGAGAAGACTTTATGGAAAGATATGACAGCCGCGGCTCTCTTGCACCGAGAGATATTGTTGTGCGCGCCATTGACAGCGAGATGAAGAGATGGGGGGATGATTATGTATGGCTTGACTGTACGCATCTTGACCCCGGAGGACTGAAGGACCATTTCCCGACAATATATGATCATTGCCTCACCAGGGGAATTGATATTACAAAGGATATGATACCTGTGGTTCCGGCTGCTCACTATTCCTGTGGCGGAGTGAAAGTTGACAAAAACGGTCAGAGCAATATTGAGAGGCTTTATGCCATAGGTGAAGTGGCATCAAGCGGTCTGCACGGAGCAAACAGGCTGGCATCCAATTCGCTGATTGAGGCAGCAGTATATGCTCACCGGGCTGCCCTTCACTCCGGCGCCAGGCTTGCAGGAACGGAATTTAATGAAAATATACCGGACTGGGATTACAAGGGAACGGCACATCTGGAGGAAATGGTACTGATAACCCAGAGTCTGAAAGAATTACAGGGGATCATGAGCAATTATGTCGGGATAGTGAGATCGGATCTCCGGCTGGAAAGGGCACTGGTCCGCCTGGAGATCCTTTATGAGGAAACAGAAAATCTTTATAAAAGGTCGCTTATATCGCAGAAGATTTGTGAACTGCGTAACCTGATCAATGTGGGATATCTGATAATAAAATATGCCAGGAACAGGAAAGAGAGCGTCGGGCTTCATTATTCCATCGATTATCCGAAAAGAGGAGCCATTAGTGAATTTTAAACATATCTGTCAATGAACCATCTTGAATCATCATTTACCGGCAAAAATACTTTCTGGAGATATATTGTAATGCTTGCAGCAGTGCTTGCCGTTTCAAACACCATAGGAGCAATACCGCTGATGATAAGTATAATCCGTAATCCGGCCGCAGCAGGGGAGCTGGCTTCCGGTACTTCGGGCCTTACATTCCCGGGACTAAATCCTCTTACTGCTTTTGTGCTTCTTCTCATTCCCTTTATTGTTGCACTGGCTGCATTCATTCTTCTTGTCCGTCCGCTGAACGGCAGAACTATCATGACCGTAATAAACGGAACACGAACTTTCAGGTGGAAAAGGTTCTTCATCCCGGCAGCTGTATGGACAAGTATTTCCATTGTATACCTGTTTGTTAGCCTTAAACTTGATCCTTCAAATTTCACGGTCAACAATATCTCATTATCACTGATCCCGCTGGTGATCGTTTCATTGCTGCTGGTACCTTTCCAGGCTGCTTTTGAGGAGATACTGTTCAGAGGCTATTTCATGCAGGGTTTCACGGTGATCTTCCGCAACAGGCTGTTGCCGCTGGTGATCACTTCCATACTGTTCGGACTGATGCATTCGCTCAATCCGGAAGTCAGTGAATTCGGATTTCTTACAATGATGCCCCAGTATATATTGTTCGGACTGATATTCGGGGTTGTTGCAGTCATGGATGACGGAATTGAATCTGCGATCGGAATTCATGCAGCCAATAATGTTTTTCTCTGTATAATGGTTACCAATAAATCGTCGGCCCTGCAGACACCTGCTGTATGGGAGCAGCATGCAATACAGCCCTGGACGGAATTTGTGTTCATGCTGGTGATGGGGGCGCTGACCGTTCTTATTCTGAGGAAGATATTCAACTGGGGAAGCTTCAGTCTGCTTTTCGGAAAGGTGGAGGCAAAGGCAGAGACAAAGGCAGAATTCACTGAAAACAGATCAGCCGGAATACACTGATGTTTTTTCGTCAGTCCTGAAATTCCCGTATTTTTCCCCGGTCTCCTTTATGATAGTTCTTATCTCGTCGGGTTCAAGACTTGTAAGCAGGCGCAGACGGGTTTCCCTGAAATGGGGCAGTCCTTTGAAATAATTTGAAAGATGTCTGCGCATTTCAAATATTGCTCTTTTCCCCTGTTTGAATTCAAGTGATTTCTCAAAATGCAGAAGGGCAAGATCAGCTTTTTCTTCTGTTGTCGGTTCCGGCAGCAGTTCACCGGTACTCATAAAATGTTTTATATCCCGGAAGATCCATGGCCTGCCCACCGAGGCACGGCCTATCATTATTCCGTCAACACCGCTGCGTGAGAACATTTCCCTGGCTTTATGGGGTCCGTCAATATCCCCGTTGCCGATGACAGGGATCTTTATCCGGGAGTTTTTCCTGACTTCGGCGATGGGGCCCCAGTCGGCTTTTCCCCTGTAAAGCTGTACCTTCGTTCTTCCATGTATAGTGATGGCTGCTATCCCGGCATCCTGAAGCTTTTCAGCCACTTCCATTATATTTATATTTTCCTCATCCCAGCCGGTCCTCGTTTTTACGGTTACCGGAAGATTTACTGCCCTTACAATTGCGGAGGTCATCTCAATCATCAGGGCTATGTTTTTCAGCATACCTGCTCCTGCTCCGCGGGCTGCAATCTTTCTGACCGGACAGCCGAAATTGATGTCAATAAGTTCAGGTCCTGCCGCCTCGGCCATGAGGGCCGCTTCAACCATCGCTTCTGTAATATGTCCGTAAAGCTGAATACCTATAGGTCTGTCAAAATCCCGGATATCAAGTTTGTCCACACTCTTTTGTCCGTTTCTGATAAGACCGTCGGAAGAGATGAATTCCGTATACATCAGATCGGCACCGTATAATTTGCATATATAGCGGAATGAAGGATCGGTAATATCCTCCATGGGGGCAAGAAAGAGGGGATAATCACCCAGTGATATATTGCCTATGGTCAAGACAGATAAGTTTGTGAATATGAATAAATATGGTCAGCCGACCTTCTTGTAGCAGACGGGAAGCTGATCTCCGGAAAAGGCCTGTTTTATCTTTTCACTTTTTCTGTAAAAATAAACAACTCCATGGTTTTCGCACTCCTTTATGCTGATTTCACGCGGAAGATATGCAAAAAAACTTTCTGTCTCATTCCATACCTGCAGGATGAGCTCATCTGCTTCTTTCCTGAGATTTTTGGCTTTAAGGGAATAGTCGCGCATTCGTTTTGCCATCGATTTTTTATGATCGTTGAACTCAAGGAAGCTTTGGAACCTTACTTTTACCACGGCAATTGTAGGGTTGGTTATCGGACAACCACCGTCTCTTATTCTTTGCTCTTCACCCTCAATTATCTTCTGGCCCCTGGTAATGAGTTCATTCTCCGTTCTGAGAGAGGGAAGATTGCTGTCATGTTTTTTTATACCGTAATATTCCCTTGTCTCGGGCGACAGTTCCCCGCGCTGGATTGCCATATTCATCACCCTTATGAAATGGGTGAGATAGAGTCTTGCCTTTCTTGATTTCTCACTGTAGTCTCCCCTTCGGTTTTGCTGAAAGACAAAAGCCCGTCTCTGCAGCATTATTTCCTGTTCAAACAGTGGTACGAACCTCTGAAGGTCAACCAGGGATCTGGTCGAGATAGCCATTCTGTTCGGAGGCAGTTCCCGTGAAGTTTTCAAGGCTTTTTTCATCGCCCTCATACGGGCAGCATCTGTGTTCGGCAATCTGCGGTATGGCATGTAAGTGAATTTTTGAATGTACTTGCAAACTTTATACGAATATACTGTCATTTTGATGCACTTTGTGACCCTTCGCTGTTCATAACACTGAATTTATCAACAGCTATTTGCTTTTGGGTGATTGTTTGATGAACCAATGATATTAACTTAGCATATTATTAACAAAGAGGAAGCATTTTTATGTTCAGCAAGGAAGTATATGTCGGAAGAAGGTCGGAGTTACGCAGCAGGATGAAAGACGGGATCGGATTATTCCCCGGAAACGCTGAAGCCCCGATGAACTACCCTGCCAATCCTTATCGTTTCAGGCAGGACAGTGATTTTCTTTATTTTTTCGGTCATGACCTGCCGGGATTTACCGGACTGGTGGATTTTGATTCCGGAGAGGAGATACTTTTCGGAAATGATTTCGATATGGATGATATTGTATGGATGGGACCCCAGCCCACTGTCAGGGAACTGGCACTGCGCTGCGGTATTACTGATACGGCTCCCCTGTCAGAACTCAGGAAATATATTGACAGGGCTCTTTCGGAAAACAGGAGGATCCACTTCCTTCCGCCCTACCGGGGTGATACAAGGATCATGCTGGCTTCCCTGCTGAAAGAGAATCCCATCAGTATGAAAACCCTTCCCTCGGTTGAATTGATAAAGGCAGTTGTGTCGCTGAGATCTGTAAAGGATGAATTGGAAATAAGTGAAATAGAAAAAGCCGTAGACATAGCCCGGGAGATGCATACCACTGCAATGAAAATGTGCAGGCCGGGTGTAAAGGAGCAAGAAATTGCCGGTGCAATTGAAGGTATTGCCCTTTCGATGGGGGCAGGAACTTCTTTTCCGGTCATCCTGAGCATGGACGGACAGACCCTGCATAATCATTCGCATGATAATATCCTGGAGACGGGAAGGATGATGGTGACCGATGCCGGGGCCGAAACAAATCTGCACTATGCATCGGATATTACGAGGACCACCCCTGTCGGGGGCAGGTTCAGCACCCTTCAGAAAGAGATCTATGAAATAGTTCTGAAAGCAAATATTGAGGCAATAAATGCCAGTCGTCCCGGTGTTTCAAACCTTGATATTCATTTGCTGGCATGCAGGATACTGGCCGGGGGATTAAAAGAGCTTGGCCTGATGAAGGGAGATATTGATGAAGCCGTTGCCCTTGGTGCTCATGCATTGTTCATGCCGCACGGTATTGGACATATGCTTGGACTGGATGTCCATGACATGGAAGGGCTGGGCGAAAATTTTGTCGGGTATAATGATGAGATAAGAAGAAGTGAACAGTTCGGGCTTGCCTTCCTCAGGTTTGCTCTTCCCTATGTACCCGGACATGTTTTTACCATAGAACCCGGTTGTTATTTCATTCCCGAGCTCATTGAAAGCTGGAAGGCTGAAGGGAAATTCTCTGATTTCATCAGCTATGGCAAGCTGGAAAAATACATGTCAATTGGCGGGATCAGAATTGAAGACAATATACTTATCACGGAAGAAGGGCATAAGGTTCTGGGCAGTCCAATCCCAAAAACAGTAAGGGAGATAGAGGAGCTTTGCTCCCGGACTTAATAGGCTTTATAATATTCCCGGTTCAGCCTGGCAATGTTTGTCAGTTTGATTTCTTTGGGACATTCGGCTTCGCAGGCACCTGTATTGGAACAGCTTCCGAATCCGGCTTCATCCATGCCGGCAACCATTGCCCCAGCACGTTCCCTGGCTTCGGTACGGCCCTGGGGAAGAAGTGCATACTGAGATATCCTTGCCGACACGAACAGCATTGCCGAAGCATTCTTGCAGGCAGCAACACATGCACCGCATCCGATGCATATTGCTGCATCAAATGAAGTATCGGCATCTCTTTTCCTTACCGGTATGGAACCGGCATCCGGTGCTGAGCCGGTATCAAGTGAGATGAAGCCGCCTTCACACTGTATTTTGTCAAAGGCACTGCGGTCGACGATCAGGTCTTTTACAACCGGAAATGCTTTTGCTCTCCAGGGTTCAACCCGGATTGTATCGCCGTCACTGAAATATCTCATCGGGAGATGGCATGTGGTTATTGCAGGGACAGGACCATGGGGATGACCGTTTATATACATTCCGCATGACCCGCAGATCCCTTCACGGCAATCATGGTCAAAAGCAACGGGATCCCTGTTTTCCTTCGCTAGTTTTTCATTGAGCGCATCAAGCATTTCCAGGAATGACATAGCGGGAGATACATTTTCCATTTTATATGTCACAAAGCCTCCCTTTGCTTTCGCATTCTTCTGCCTCCATATCTTCAGAGTGAGATTCATATCTTCAGGATATATTATTTACTACACATAACTTCTTACATTCATCTCCAGCTCCTTAAAAATCAGTAATTCCCTGTGAAGCAGCGCTGCCTTGTTTTTCCCGGCATATTCCCATACAGCCACGTGGGCAAACTCTTCATCGTTGCGCAGTGCTTCCCCGTCAGGAGTCTGGTATTCCTCCCTGAAATGAGCGCCGCACGACTCCCTGCGGTTCAAGGCATCAGCTACCATCAGGCGGGCAAGTTCAAAAAAGTCGGCCAGGCGGCCGGCCTTCTCGAGTTCCTGATTGAGCTCATCAGTGCTTCCCGTAACATTCAGGTCTTTCCAGAACTCATCTTCCAGTTCTTCAAGCATTTCGAGAGCTTTCTCAAGACCCTTCCCGTTCCTGATTATTCCTACATGGTCCCACATTATTTTTCCAAGCCGCCTGTGGAATGAAGTTACTGTCTGTTTTCCCCTGATTGACATAAGTTTGTTGATCCTTTCAGTAACGGCTCTTTCGGCTTCTTCAAATTCCGGGGTATCGGTTGAGGTTTTTGGCCGCTGTATCTCATCCGCCAGATAATTGTTTATTGTATTGGGCAGTATGAAGTAGCCGTCACCGGCAGCCTGCATCAGTGATCCTGCTCCCAGGCGGTTGGCGCCGTGGTCCGAGAAATTTGATTCCCCGATGGCATACAGGCCGGGAATGGTTGTCATCAGCTCATAGTCAACCCAGAGGCCGCCCATGGTATAATGTCCTGCCGGGTAGATACTCATTGGTTCCTTGTAGGGATCACTTCCCGTAATTGTTTCATACATCCGGAAAAGATTGGCGTATTTGTCTTCTATGGCTTTCCTTCCCTGTTTTTCAATAGCATCCCTGAAGTCGAGATATACTGCAAGTTTTGCTTCACCCACACCGTAGCCGGCATCACATCGTTCCTTTACTGCTCTCGATGCAACGTCCCTCGGGACGAGGTTGCCGAAAGCCGGATATCTCCTTTCAAGGAAATAATCCCTTTCCCCTTCCGGGATGTCGCCGGGCTGACGCTTGTCATCTTTCTTCAGAGGCACCCATACCCGTCCGTCATTCCGAAGCGACTCGGACATCAGGGTCAGTTTTTTCTGAAACTCATTCAGCTGGGGGATGCATGTGGGATGGATCTGTATAAAAGCCGGATTGGCAAAGAAGGCTCCCTTTTTAAATGCTTTCAGGGCAGCAGATGCATTGGAATTCACGGCAAGGGTGGAAAGGTAATAGATTGTTCCGTAGCCTCCCGTTGCCAGAACGACGGCATGAGCCCCGTGCCTTTCTATTTCGCCGGTTATCAGGTTCCTGGTTATTATGCCTCTGGCCTTTCCGTCGACAAGCACCAGGTCAAGCATTTCCCTGCGGGGAAACATTTTCACATTTCCTTTTTTGATCTGTCTGTTGAGTGAGGAATAGCTGCCGAGAAGGCATTGCTGTCCTGTCTGACCTTTTGCATAGAAAGTCCTTGAAACCTGGACACCCCCGAAGGACCGGGTTTCGGGTGTTCCCCCGTAATCGCGTGCAAAGGGAACACCAATGGCCGTGAAATGATCAATTACCTGGTTGCTCACCTCGGCTGCCCTGTAAACATTGGCTTCCCGGGATCGGAAATCACCTCCTTTTATCATGTCGGTAAACAGGCGGTACACCGAATCCCCGTCATTACGGTAATTTTTTGCAGCATTTATTCCTCCCTGGGCAGCAACGGAATGTGCCCGCCTCGGAGAATCCTGATAGCAGAAACTGCTGACACTGTATCCCTGTTCTCCCAGTGCCGATGCTGCAGAAGCTCCCGACAAGCCGGTACCCACAATGATTATTTCAAGTTTCCTTTTGTTGGCCGGACTGATAAGTCTGGATGAAGCCTTGTATTTTGTCCATTTCTGAGCCAGGGGTCCGTCCGGTATCTTTGAATCAAGTTTTTTCATAATAAATAATATTTTTTACCTGGAAACCCACAGTGTCAGTGAAATCAGGGCAAAGCCCGCGGGAATTCCTATTGCCCATATCCTTGCCAGCACTTTTACCACCGGAGTCCAGATCCTGTGATTCAGTCCCAGTGTCTGGAAAGCCGAGGAGAATGCATGAAAGAGATGAAGTCCGAGAAGGATAAAGCAGCCAAGGTAAATATAGTTGTATGCCGGAATTTTAAACAGTGCATGTGCATGTGAATAAAAATCCTCCGGGTTGCCGGGTACGAGACCAAGTTTTATAAAGTAGAAATTAAAAAAATGCAGTACCAGGAAGATGAGTATTGACAATCCTGTCCATATCATGAATTTCGAAAAGAATGAGACTTTTGTCCTGGTATTGACGGCATAGCGTACAGGACGGGCCAGCAGGTTTTTTATCTGCAGATATATACCGTAGAATAAATGTATCAGAAGAGCTGCAAATAAAACCACTTCAATTACCTTTATAACAGGAAATGATGACATGAAAGCGGCAGCAGAATTGAAGGGTTCAGGATCATTTTTCAGAAGCATAAGGTTGATTGCCAGGTGAACAGGCAGGAAGAGCAGGAGGAAAATTCCTGCAAGAGCCATTACGAACTTCATGGAAACAGATGAGAACAGGATTTTATTCATTGTGTCACATGCTTGTTGGTTAGTTTTGTTGTCAGACCAGCTTTCTCATTAAACAGGATTGTGTGCAAATATATTCACAATACAATATAATGAACCAAATTTCCGGTCACTTATTATTAACATAACAGGGTATGAAAAAATCTTTTATTTACAAGGGTGGAAAGATAAGTTATTATGACGAAGGTGAGGGTGATGTCATCATCCTTGTTCACGGATATCTTGAAACTTCGGAAATATACCGGAGTTTTGCGCAGAAGCTTGCTTCGGGTTTCAGGGTTATTTCCGCCGACCTTCCCGGTCACGGAGGGTCGGATATTTTCGGGGAGACACATACGATGGAATTTATGGCTGCTGTCCTTCATGACCTTGCCGGAAGTATTGTTGAAGGAAAAATCTTTCTTGCCGGCCATTCAATGGGAGGCTATGTCACCCTTGCCTTTGCTGAAATGTTTCCTGAAAAGCTGAAAGGATACTGTCTGCTGCATTCCCATCCCTTTGCTGACACTCCGGAAGTTGTTGAGAAGAGAAAAATGGAGATCCGTCTTATTAATGCAGGGAAAAGGAATATGTTTTTTGCTGACAGTATCGGCAGGATGTATGCTGCCGGAAATACCGGGAAGTTTGATGCGGAACTTAAACGTTCGGAGGAAATAGCCGCAACAATTCCGGACGCAGCAGTCATTTCTGTGCTTAAGGGAATGATGGCCAGGCCTTCAAGACTTTCTGTCATGGAAGAAGGGAGGGTGCCCTGTCTGTGGATCCTTGGAGCCGGCGACAATTTCATTGACTATGAGCAGATACAGGGCAGGGTCAGACTGCCCGGAAATGCGGAAGTTTTTGTTCTTGAGAATTCCGGACATATGGGATTTATTGAGGAAGAGAAGGAAGTTCTGAAAAAGTTTTCGGAGTTCGTTGCCGGGTTACGGAATCCCTAGCTTAACAGTTTGTTGTAAGCGTCAGTCTTACCGTCTCCCGGAACCGTCAGTGCCATCATTTCACAGGGGATCATCAGTTGTTTCAAACAGGAAATCACTATAGGGATACCGGGTGACATGTATTTCTTTTACACTGTCGTACAGTATCTTTCTGAGCTCATCCAGGTTTTCCCCTGTCCTGGCTGAAACGAATACTGTCTGATGGTTTATGTTTTTGGCCATCCATGTCTTTTTCAGATCTGCCAGGGAATAATTTTCTCTTTTCACGGGAGTGAGATCATCCTCGTCCTTTGGTATATGGGAAAAGATATCTGTTTTGTTAAATACGATTATTGCAGGCTTGTTGAGGGAGTTCAGCTCGAGCAGTGTTTCGTTCACAACACTTATCTGCTCCTCAAAGCGCGGATGGGATATGTCCACTATATGAAGCAGGAGATCTGCTTCCCGGACTTCATCAAGACTCGATTTAAATGATTCAACAAGGTCGTGCGGCAGTTTGCGGATAAAACCCACTGTATCGGAAAGCAGGAAGGGAAGATTTCCGATAACCACTTTCCGGACGGTAGTGTCGAGTGTTGCAAACAGTTTGTTTTCTGCAAAAACATCTGATTTGGCCAGAAGGTTCATCAGGGTTGATTTTCCCACGTTGGTATATCCCACCAGCGATACCCTGACAAGTCTGCCCCGGTTTTTCCGCTGTGTCGCCATCTGAACATCTATCTTTTTCAGCTGTTCCTTCAGCAATGCTATTTTATCACGGATCAGTCTGCGGTCTGTTTCAAGCTCTGTTTCTCCGGGTCCTCTCATCCCTATTCCTCCCCTCTGCCTCTCCAGGTGGGTCCACATTCGTCTCAGTCTTGGTAAAAGATACTGGTACTGTGCCAGTTCAACCTGTTTCCGGGCATGGGAGGTCCGGGCCCTGCGGGCAAAAATATCCAGAATAAGGTTTGTCCGGTCAAGTACCCGGCACTGAAGTGTGTTCTCAAGATTACGTATCTGTACAGGTGACAGTTCATCGTCAAAAATGGCAAGATCAATATTGTTGGCGGCAACAAATCCGGCTATCTCTGCTGTTTTGCCGGAACCGACAAAGGTTGCTGCATTGGGAATGTTAAGCTTTTGTATAAACCGTTCCACCGGTATCACTCCGGCTGTTTCGGCAAGAAATGCGAGTTCGTCAATAAATTCATTTATATCATTTTCGTTCTGGCCGGGATAATTAATACCGACCAGTATTGCTTTTTCTGAAGGAATACCTGTTTCTATCATCTATTAAATAATCAGTCTCCTGTTGCTCTGAACCGATCCCCTTATTGCATTTTTCAGCGATTCAGAACATCTCAGTATCATTTCAATATCTGAGGGAAACGGAAGTATCTGCGACCTTGTCCGTGCCAGCTGTCGTGCATTCAGTGCAGCCTCATCGCCGATTGCCCTTGCGGAGACATGTTCAAATATTGAATGTGCGCCTATGGGATCTTTTTTCAGAAGTTTATCCGGATTCGTTTGTATTATCTCAATATCCCCTTCAATCTGACAGGATTTTGTCTGCAGTGTGGATATAAGGGCACATTGAAGAGTTTTGTATTTTTTTGTTTTAATATCGTTTCCCAGACTGTCTTTCATTACATTTCCCCTTTTGTCAAGCTGATAGCTGAAGCCATCTTCAACATCTCTTTTTATTACTGAATCAACCTGGGATGTCTGATCGGGGCTTACAAGTATGTTCCTGACATTCACATTGATATAATAATCGTAGCTGGTGTTTTCGTCGTAGCTTACTGTATGGTATTCAACCCATTCACTGTTAAGTGCCTGGAGGTTTACATTCAGAAGATCTTCTTCAAATTCCCCGGGAAACCTTATTATAGAACTGTTTTGTAAATTGACAAGGACCCTGCTCATGCCCAGGTATTTTGCTTCCGCGATACTATTGTCGATACCTTCATAGTCGCCGACATATTCCCTGGCTCTGACAAATTCATAGTAAGCCTGACGGTATGAATCTTTGAGACCGTTTTTCATCAGCTCGTTTCCGTGGGCATAATAGAAATCGGCTGACTTCTTTTTGGCGGCTACCATTTCCTGCATGTAATCCACATAGGGAAAATCAATTGTCCTGCTTCCCGAGCGCAGCGGAAGAACTGTCCTGACCAGGGATTGCCTGTTGTTAAGCCTCAGGTATATCTGATATAGCTCATCGTAATTCCGGGGATTTTCTTCCATTTTGAGGAATCTTGCCCTTTCGAGATCCTGCTCATTGGCTATTGTGTATGACCGTTCCAGAGTAGAGATCTGTTTTGTATCATCAGGTTTCTTACGAAGCTGCTTTACAGCGCTTGAAACAGCAGCATCATAATTACCTCTTTCAAATTGCTTTTTTGAGGAACCGCATCCTGACAGTAGGACCGACAGTGTTAAAATAAGTAATAGATTTCTTTTCATCTGTCTGTGATTTAATTTTAAAGATAAGATAGGCTGTCCCGTTTTACCGGAAATCTGCCCGTTTTACCGGGAACCTGCCACCTTTACATGGTTATTTCATATTGCATTGACTTAAACCAGACCAAATATAAGAAAAACATTAATTGCACGGGCACTGTAAAATGTATTCTTGTTCACAGTTTCAGGTAATCAGATAACAAAGCTGAGCCACAGCGAATATCTGACACGTACGGGTTGTCCTCTCTGGAGCCCGGGAGTCCATTTCGGGGAAGCTGCAATAGCTCTGACTGCTTCATCATCAATAAGCGGATCCACACCTTTTACTACCGTTATGTTGCTGACGGCACCATCGGCTTCTATTATGAAAGTCAGGAATATTCTGCCCTGTATTTTTTTCTCGAGGGCTTCCTGCGGATAATTTGTCCTTCTCTGAACCCATTCACGGAAACGGTTGATATCGCCACCCCTGAAAGACGGCATCACTTCTACCAGGAAGAACGGTTCATCAGTATAAAAACCTCCTGTTCCGTGACCGTCAAATATATCGTCGCCGAATCCGAAACCTTCATATTCCTCTGTGCTTTCACCTGACTGAACTATCAGTTCATCTGTGGATACCGGTGTCTGAACCGAGGGTATTATGGTATCAATCACTTCGGGAGCTACATATCTGACTATTTCCTGCACAGCTTTCGGAACGGACCTTACGGGAGCCGCCGGAGGAGGAGGAACATAGATCTGGTCGGCGGGAGCATCAAGTCTGTCCGTCATCATAACACTGACGTATCTGCTTCCGCCGGCAAAAATCTCATCCTTTGGTGGTTTGGAAAGGAAAGGGATCAGAACTGCGGCGCATGCAATAAGAATGGCAGATATCAGTCCCGTAAGCAAAGCCGAGAAATACCTTTTTCTGATTTTATATGCACCATACTCCCTGTTGCGGCCGGCGAATACAATCTCATCAAAACCCGGTGTATCATCAAAAAATGCCATTCTTTTTATAAAGTGTCCTGCAAAATTACAAAATAGCGGTTTACTGACAAAACGAAGCCGGACCCGGCAGGTATGTTTTATAATGTTGATATTTTATATAAATTTGTGCAGTTCAAGATCAGAACCGGGTCCGGTTGGTCCCATTCCGCTTGTACCTTTGATCCTGTCTGCAGGATCAGAAGGAAGTTGCCGGAAACAGCATTGCGGACAGAAATCCGGGAAACCGGACGGCAGACCGGGAGTTGGGAACAGTTCTTTTACGGGGATTTAGCTCAGTTGGCTAGAGCGTTTGACTGGCAGTCAAAAGGTCAGGGGTTCGATTCCCCTAATCTCCACATATCACGATTATAGCATGCGGAACCACCTTTCTTATGGGTGGTTTCTTTTTTAATCGCTGTCTGAGGAATTCCAGCAATAGTAAGTTTGTAACCGCACATTATACACGGTACACCCCTGATTTCCAGGTTTTGTTTAACTTTGGTAAACATACTTGTTAGTTGTGTGCAACCTAAAAAGACATCCTACAAAAATTAAATACTATGCTTAAAGACAGATTACAACTTTACAAAGAGATTGAAACCGAAAGAAATTCAAAACTCTTAGTATTTATTACAGGTGATAGACCAAATCTTGAAACACAGATTTCTTCCGAAATGCAAGATTATTTTGTAGACCATCTTGATAAATTTAATTTGCCGGAGAAAATATCTTTATTTCTCTATACTCGAGGTGGAGATACTATGGCAGCATGGAGTTTGACAAACTTGATTAAGCAATTTTGTAAATCTTACGAAGTAATTGTAACAGCAAAAGCTCGTAGTGCTGGTACGTTGATAAGTCTTGGTGCTAATAAAATTATTATGAGCAAACAAGCCACTTTAGGCCCAATAGACCCAAGCTTAAATAGCCCCATGAACCCACAGAATCCAGCGTTTCCACAAAATCCACAAGCAAGAGTACCGGTTAGTGTTGAATCAATAAAGGGATTTTTTGAGTATGCTAAGCAAGAACTGAATATTTCTAATCAAAATGACATGACACGGATATTTAATGTTTTAGCTGACAAAATCCATCCGATTGTTATCGGCAATGTTTTTCGTTCACGTTCACAGATTCAAATGCTAGCTGAGAAATTGCTAAGACAAAATTTTAATGATAAAAAGAAAATAAAAAAAATTGTTTCATTTCTTTGTTCTGATTCAGGCAGCCATGATTATCCGATTTACCGCAGAGAAGCAAGAGATGACTTAGGACTTAATATTGAAACACCATCAATGGATTTTTATAAAAAGATTAAAGCTGTTTATGACAGTATTCATGCTGAATTGGAATTATCAAATAGATATGACCCTAATGTTTTATTAGGTAATAAAAACACCTTAAATTATTCATTTAGAAGGGCTCTCATAGAAAGTATTCATGGTGGTACTGATGTTTTTGTAAGTGAAGGAATAATTACTAAAAAACCAATACCAATTAGCCAACCAGGTTTACCAACTTTGACAAGAACAGCAATCGAAGATCAAAGAATTTTTGAAGGTTGGAAACATGAAAATTAAGTATTAACTTTGTGACACTTATGATGATGGAAAACTTAAATAATACAGTATTAGTAAATTATGGAACAGCAGATACTTCCATAACAGATAATATATATCAAATTCCAACTGAACTTACTGACAATCTTTCCTTTGCCTTAAAGAATAATATCATTGTTGATTATTCATTTGCGGATATTGAAAAATCTGATGTCAATAAGGATTCCCAAAAAGATAATATAGAAAAATAGGCAGCACACAACACACAATATAGCCAATAAGGGTTTCGGTGGTATTGTTATTCGGCTCACGGGCAAGAAAAGATTCTGCTTCCGACAGTGACTATGATGTCCTGGTATTGACTTCTTCTGATTTATCTCCCCAAGAGAAATTACCACTTAGAACGAATATCA
>LSQX01108879.1_pt1 | contig 17332 bp, 18 predicted proteins | sample 654561 | NCBI WGS metagenome assembly LSQX01 (sample SAMN04489861, study PRJNA283612) | anaerobic digester metagenome | isolation source: 4 biogas reactors fed with cattle manure at either 37C or 55C with and... | place: Denmark: Kongens Lyngby | collected 2014
GGCGTGTATGGAGCGCCACTGAATCACCACGATGGGCCACTGCACCTCGATCAGGCACCTCAACGCGCAACCCGATCCCGCCAACAGCGACGACGATCCATCCCTGGCCGCGAGAGAGCACCTCACCGCGAATTGAAGCAATCACGTGTTTACCCTAGACGCAAGCGGAGACATCGTCGGGCTCGCCACGCCGCCCATTCGAACAAAGTTACGAATGGGTCGACGAAGCCTGCCCCTGAGCGTTAGACCGCCGAGGACGCCTCAGCTGGAACGCCTTCATTCGCCCGCACCGCACGGTTGACTGCCGAGACAATCGCCTTCAGTGTTGCACGGGTGGTGTCAGGGTCGATGCCCACTCCCCACAGCCGGTGACCATCCACCTCGAGATCCACATAGGCTGCCGCTACCGCATCACTGCCGCCGCCCATCGAATGCTCAACGTAGTCGTAGAGCGTCACCTGATGACCGCCGGAATTCAACGCATTCAGGAATGCGTCAACCGGGCCATTGCCCGATGCAGTCATCTCGCCGACTACTTCACCGTCACGATAGTCAACGGTGAGCTCAGTGGTGCCGTCACCTGCGCTCGTTGATTGCGTGCGGGTAAGTTCGTATCTCCCCCAGCGTTCGAACGATGCGTCCGCAGTTGGCAGAAACTCGTCTTGGAAAATGCGCCAGATCTCGTCGCTCGAGACCTCACCGCCCTCACTATCAGTCAGACCTTGCACCACCGCACTGAACTCAATTTGCAGCCGCCGGGGCAAATCGAGTGAGTGGTCTGTCTTGAGCAGATAGGCCACACCGCCTTTGCCCGACTGAGAGTTCACCCGAATCACGGCTTCATACGAGCGCCCGAGATCCTTTGGATCGACCGGGAGATATGGCACAGCCCACTCCAAGTCCCCAACGCCAACACCGGCCACGGCCGCGTCGGCTTCCATGCGCTCAAAACCCTTCTTAATCGCATCCTGGTGCGACCCGGAGAAGGCAGTGTACACGAGGTCTCCCGCCCACGGACTACGCTCATGCACACGCAACTGGTTGCAGTATTCAGCAGTGCGGCGAACCTCATCCAAACGAGAGAAATCGATCTGAGGATCAATGCCCTGCGTGAACATATTAATGCCGAGCGCGACCAGATCAACGTTGCCGGTGCGTTCTCCGTTTCCGAACAGACACCCCTCGATACGATCTGCGCCCGCCATGTACCCGAGTTCCGCGGCGGCGATTGCCGTGCCGCGGTCATTGTGCGGGTGCAGTGACAAGATCACATTCTCGCGATGGTTGAGGTGTCGGCTCATCCACTCGATCGAATCTGCATAGACATTCGGCGTTGCCATTTCGACGGTGGCAGGAAGATTCAGGATGACCTTGCGCTCTGCAGTCGGTTGAAAGATTTCGAGAATGTCGTTGCACACCTCGAGTGCATATTCGAGTTCTGTGCCGGTGTAGGACTCAGGCGAGTACTCATAGAAAATCTCGGTGCCCTCGCAAATCGATTCACTCTGCACACAGCGCCGGGCACCCTCAAGCGCGATCTGCTTGATGCCCGCCTTGTCTTCACGGAACACCACATCGCGCTGCAACACGCTCGTGCTGTTGTACAGGTGAACAATGGCCTGCTTGGCCCCGATGAGCGACTCGTAGGTGCGAGTGATCAGGTGCTCTCGCGCCTGAGTGAGCACCTGAATGGTGACGTCATCGGGAATCGCATTTTCTTCGATCAGCTGGCGAACAAAATCGAAATCGGTCTGGCTGGCCGATGGAAAACCAACCTCAATCTCTTTGTATCCCATCTTGACCAACAGGTCGAACATGATTCGCTTGCGCTCGGGGCTCATTGGGTCAATGAGCGCCTGGTTCCCATCGCGAAGGTCGACTGCGCACCAGCGAGGCGCTTCGGTGATGCGCTTATCGGGCCAGGTTCGGTCTGGCAGATCGACCTGAAGCATCTCGTGATATGGGCGATACCGATGTACTGGCATTCCAGAGGGCTGCTGCGTGTTCTTCATGGGGTTCTCTCTCGCTTAGATTCTTGCTCAGCCAACGCAAACACCGCGACGAGGGAGGCCTGAAACTAGGACTCGTCGCGGCAGCTAAGAAGAAGCNNCACCATATACACCTGCCGAATCGCGGCCCTCGCGTCAATATGAGTACGCGTTTCTCTCCCGGCGCACCCCGCGAGACTGAGCCTCACACAGAGCGAGCGTCGCTCACCGAGGCTGATAGCGCGCCTGGCCAAAGCCGAGCACGAAGAAACCGATGATCGGGAAAAGCCACAGCCACAAAAGCGAGAAGAAGGCACCCTTCTCAAAGCGCTCGCCCAAACGAAGTGCAACAAAAATCGCAAAAATGATATTCACGATTGGGATGAGATACAACAGCACCAGCCAAGCCGAGTAGCCTGCGATCTTCACCACCAGAATAGTGTTGACGATCGGAATCCACGCGAGGATCCCGGGGAACCCGGCCTTTGAGAACACCTTCCACAGCGCGATTGCGCTCAGTACATAGACGACAATTGCCGCGAAAATGTACGCAGTAGAAAACTGGGTTGCCAGAAGTTGGTCGTAATCGGTGGAAATGTCGTTCATGCGTTCAGCATATTGCAGTGCCCGATGCTCGCACTAGGCCTTTGTTGGCCGCACATTAGAAGCCGAGGCGACCGAGCGCTTTGGGGTCTCGCTGCCAATCTTTCAGCACCTTCACCCGCAGCGATAGATACACCCTGCGGCCGAGGAGCTGTTCAATCTGCTTGCGCGCCTGCTCACCGATCTCTCGCAGCCGTGAACCACCCTTACCAATAATGATGCCCTTCTGACTGTCACGTTCAACATAGATCGACGCATAGATTTCAAGCAGACCCGGCACATCACCGTTTGGATCACGTTCAACACGGTCGTCGACACTCGCAGCGAGAGAGTGCGGCAGCTCCTCGCGGGCTCCCTCGAGCGTCGCTTCACGGATCAATTCGGCGATCCGGTCGTCTTCGCTCTCATCAGTTGTCGATTCGGCTTCGTAGAGCGGCGGCGACTCGGGCATCAGGTCCAGCAGCACCTCGCCCACGACATCCAGTTGCTCATGGGTGACCGCCGAGAGCGGCACCACCGCATCCCAATCGCGGAGTGCACCGAGCAGGGTGAGCTGTTCGATGATTTCCGAACGGCCCGCCTGATCAACTTTGGTGAGGATGGCAACCTTTTTTGCTCGTGGAAAGTCGTTCAAACGATCATTGATAAACCGATCTCCGGGCCCAAGCTTCTCGTTTGCAGGCACACAGAAGCCAATGACATCCACGTCGCCCAGTGTCGTTTCTACCAACGCATTCAAGCGCTCTCCCAGCAATGTTCTGGGCCGATGAATGCCGGGCGTGTCAACAATGATCAGTTGACCATCCTCGCGATGCACAATTCCTCGAATCACTCTCCGAGTTGTCTGTGGTTTGGAACTCGTGATGGCGATTTTTTCGCCAACAAGGGCATTCGTGAGCGTTGACTTACCGACATTTGGCCGACCGACAAAACTCACAAACCCCGCACGAAACGGCCGATGCGTGTCGCCACCTTCACTGTGTGCCTCAACCATCAGAGAGCCTTCCTGTATTCGAGCTATCCCGGCTATCCTCAGAAACCGACGCAATTTCCCCTGTGTCTGCACCTACCCAGCGCGCGCTGACCGATACGAGCCGCTGACGCTTTCGCTCAGTCTCCCGAGCGGTCAGCTCTATCCCCCGAACGATCACGGCATCCCCCACGTTTGCGAGTCTGCCGAGCTCCTTTGCAACGAGACCTCCAACGCTATCGACTTCGTCATCTTCGAGCTCGATACCGAAAATCTCGCCGAGCCGATCGATGGGAAGTCGGGCGCTAATGGTGAATGAACCGTCCGAGTTTGGCTCAGCTTCTGGCGATTCCCTATCGTGTTCATCACTGATGTCGCCGAGGAGCTCTTCGACTAAGTCTTCAAGGGTGACGAGACCAGAGATTCCGCCGTATTCGTCGACGACGAGCGCAAGGTGATTCGACTCCCGTTGCATCTGCCGAAGCAAGTCATCCGCGAGTTGCAGCTCAGGCACAAACACCGCCGGTTTCATAATCCGCCTCACTGGAGATGAATCGGCTTCGTCGGCTCGACGAAAATGAAATGCGCTCGCATCTCGAAGGTAGACGACGCCCTCAACATCATCTGCATCGCCCGTGGCGACGACCGGAATGCGTGAATGACGGGTCTGCAGCAGAAGCTCAAGGGCATCTCGCACGCTCGTTTCTGCGTCCACGGTCACCATATCTGTGCGCGGCACCATGAGTTCTCGAACAAGAGTGTCACCGAATTCAACAAGTGAACGAATGTAGAGACGATCATCGTCCTCAATCAGCTCTTGCTCAACGGCTTGATCCACGAGCGACAGCAGCTGTTCCTCATCACGAACCCGGCCACGCCCAAGCGCAACTCTTCCTGAGAACCGTTTCGCGGCATCAGTGAGCCTCGCTGCGAGACTCACCTGCGGAACATCATCGCTCATTGGCGATGCTCTCCTGCGAGAAACGCGACGACCAGATCACGTTGGAGCCCGAACATCTCGGCTTCTTCAGTCGGGGTCGCATGATCAAACCCAAGCAGGTGCAGCAAGCCGTGCGTCAGCAGGATTTTCAGTTCCATCGGGGTATCGTGTCCCGCTGCCTGAGCCTGAGCTTCGGCTACCTGTGGGCAAATCACAATGTCGCCGAGGAGCCCAGCAGGAGTTTGCGAGTCAGGCCGGCCAGGTCGTAGCTCATCCATCGGAAAGCTCAGCACATCCGTCGGCCCCGGTTCATTCATCCATTCGACATGCAACTGCTCGATGGCTGACTCATCGACAAGCGAAATGCCTACCTCGGTCTGTGGGTGCACATGCAGCGAATCGAGCACAAACGCTGCGAGAGCCTGCAGTGATCGCTCATCAGCTTCCATGCCTGACTCATTATTCACTTCAATGCTCATGATCACACTTTCTTCGCATCTTGACTCAGTTTCTCGGCGGCGCGCTGCTCTTCAAACGCAGTGTAAGCATCAACGATTCGGCCGACGAGGCTGTGACGTACGATGTCGTCCGTCGTCAGATCGGCAAAGGCAATATCTTCAACCCCTCGCAGAATTCGATTCACGACTCGCAGCCCGCTTGAGGCAAGGGGTAAATCTACCTGGGTGATGTCACCAGTCACCACCATCTTGCTGCCGTAGCCAAGCCGGGTCAGAAACATCTTCATTTGTTCTGGCGTCGTATTTTGTGCTTCATCCAGCACCACAAATGACTCGTTGAGTGTGCGCCCACGCATGTACGCGAGCGGGGCGACCTCGATCGTGCCACTCGCAATCAGCTTCGGAACAGCCTCAGGCTCCATCATCGAGCCAACCGCGTCGAACAACGGCCGGAGGTACGGGTCAATCTTGTCCTCGAGTGTTCCCGGCAGATAGCCGAGTCGCTCCCCCGCCTCGACAGCTGGCCGAGTCAAAATGATCTTGGCGACCTCTCGTCGCTGCAACGCTTGGACCGCCTTTGCCATGGCCAGGTATGTCTTCCCTGTGCCGGCTGGCCCAATACCAAAGGTGACAGTGTGCGCATCGATCGCGTCAACGTATGCACGCTGTCCAGCAGTCTGTGGCCGAATCGCGTGCCCTCGAACCGACAGGATCGGTTCGCTCAGCATCTGCGCGGCAGTAGGCCCGTCGCCACGCTCAACGAGCTTGGTCACTTCTCGCACGTCACTGGCCGAGACCGCACCGTGCGCTCGAGCCACCCGGAGCACCTCAGTCACCACTGCCTCCGCTGCCCGAACCTGGGCGGCTTCGCCTTTGAGCGTGAGCACGTGATCCCGCGCGTGAAATTCAACTTCAGGGTGCTGCCGTTCAAGATCGGAAATGAGCTGGTCACGATGTCCGAGAAACTGGGCGAGATCAACACCAGTCAGGAGGACGGTGCGATGCAGCTGATCGTCCCCGTGCGGGGTGGGTGGAGGCTGTCTGCTCGGGTCGGGCACTAAAGCGAGCTCTCAGTCAACCCACCAGCCAGCACATGCGCGTGCACATGAAACACGGTTTGTCCAGCAGAGGCACCCTTATTAAAGACGAGACGGTAGTTGCCGTCTGCATGTTCGTGAGCAAGCTGCTGGGCGACCGATACCAGTTCAGCCAAGAGCTCTGGGTCTGCGGCAGCGAGTTCCGTCACGTCAGCATATTCAGTGGTTTTTGGGATTACCAGAATGTGAACCGGAGCCTGCGGCGCAATATCAGGAAAAGCGATGACTCGGTCGGTCTCAACGAGCTTCTCAACAGGAATCTCGCCAGAAACAATTTTACCAAATACGGTCTCTTCTGCCATGGATCCAGTCTACTCACCAGCGCCGAAGCGCAGCGTTCAAAACGGCAAGACCGGCGGCGCCTGCTGACGACGTTCGCAGCACGAGTGAGCCGAGCGAGGCGATCACTGCGCCCGCGCTGCTCAGTTCGGCGAGTTCGTCGTCGCCAAATCCGCCCTCAGGCCCAACCACCAACAGCACCTGAGTACACCGCGACAGTCGTTCGCTGGTAGCCCACTCGCTCAGGCGAATGTCAGCACCTGGATGCAATGCGATGACCGTGCTTTCGTCGCTCTGCGCCAGTTCACACAGCGCCTCAGTGGTTACGGCCTGATGCACTTCGGGAATGCGGTGACGGAGTGACTGCTTCGAAGCCTCGCGGGCAACTCGCTGCCATCTCGCGACCCCCTTCGCGGCCTTGTCTCCCCCGCCAGCTGTGGACCATCTCGACACCGATCGTTTTGCTTCCCACGGCACGATCAGGTCAACACCAAACTCTGTCGCCTGCTCAACCGCGCGCTCATCTCGGTCTCCCTTCGCCAGCGCCTGTACCAGCCCAAGTCGCTGACTTGGCTCGATGTCATGCGACGACTCACGAACGGCAATTTCAAACCGATCTTTCTCAATGAGCGTGACCTCGCCTCGCGCGAGAGAGCCCTGACCGTTTCCCACCAGAATGTGCTCGCCCACCCGCAAACGACTCACTCTCACCGCGTGCCGAGCTTCTTCGCCACTCACCGTCAGAGTTTCCCCGACCGCAAAACGATCGGGGCTCAGCCCTTCTGCATAATACAAATTGGCCATGTTCGTTGCTCAGCGTCCCTTACCCCGCACGAAAGAAGCGATCCCTGATCTTGCCGAAAAACCCCTGCTGGAACTCTCCGAGCGTCGGCGGGTCATCTTTTCGAAGCGCTGCAAGCTGACGCACCAACTCTTTTTCGCGTGTGGAAATCTTCGTCGGAGTAATGACCTGGAGGGCAACCTTCAAGTCACCCCGGTTCGTCGAGTGGAGACCCTGGATGCCCCGCCCTCGCACCGTCACGACGTCACCAGATTGAGCGCCCGCCGGCACCTCAATCTGCACATTGCCATCGAGCGCAGAGACCTCGGTCTCAGCGCCGAGAATCGCGTCGGTCATGCTCACCTGCGCGGTTGCGAGGAGATCGTTCCCGTCACGACTGAAGACGTCGTGATGCATCACACGAAACTCAATGAAGAGATCGCCGTTCGGGCCACCTGCCGGGCCTACCTCGCCGCCTCCTCGCATTTGCATGCGTGTCCCGGTGTCAATGCCCGAGGGCACGTCAATCGTCATCGAACGGCGCTCCCGAACACGACCCTTGCCACCGCACTCGATGCACGGGTGTTCAATGACGGTGCCGTAGCCCTGACAGTTGCCACACGGGTGCGCGGTTACCACGTTGCCGAAGAGCGAACGGACCTGCCGCTGCACTTGGCCCTGGCCGCCGCAGTGATCGCAGGTCACCGGTGAGGTCCCAGGCTGACAGCAGGAGCCATTGCAGGTGTCACACAGCACAGCGGTGTTTACCGTAATGTCTCGTTGCACGCCAAAAATTACATCAGCGAGCTCAACGTCGACCCTGATCATCGCGTCTTCACCACGCTCCGTGCGCGACCGGGGCCCCCGGCTGCCGCCGCCAAACCCAGCACCGAAGAACGTCTCAAAGATGTCTCCGAAGCCGCCCATCCCACCGGCCTGGTCGCCACCGAGGTCATAGCGTTGACGCTCTTGAGGGTCACTCAGCACGTCATACGCGTGAGTGACGCTCTTGAAACGCTCGGCCGCATCTTCGCTGGGATTCACATCCGGGTGCAGCTCACGAGCGAGCCGGCGATAGGCCTTCTTGATTTCATCAGGCGTTGCGTTCTGGTCTACACCAAGCGTCTCGTAGTGATTTGCCACGAATTGCTGCCTTTCATTGCTGATTTCATAGTGGATGAGTGCTGGCCCAACCCAGCGCCCCTCAGGTGTCGCCCAACAGGCTGCTCAAGTATCGGGCGACTGCCCGTACTGCCGAAATATTTGACGCATAATCCATGCGTAGCGGACCGAGCACCCCGACCCCAGAAGAGGAATCACTCTCATTTTCATAGCGGGTCGCGATGATTGAGGCTCCCTCGAGTCCGTAAGGCTCATTCTCGCGGCCAATCGAAGCGCTGACCTCACGGCCGTCGCGCGCCAACTCATTAAACAGTCGCAGGAGTGTCACCTGCTCCTCAATTGCTTCAAGGACGAGTGGCAACGAGCCTGCAAAATCACCAGGACGTGACAGGTTCGCAGCCCCGGCAACAGCGATCTTCTCACTTCGGTTCGCCTGCAATTGCGTGAGCACAATCTCAAGAATCTGCTCAACAAGCACACGCTCGCCGGGATCTGACCAGTCGCTGAGTTCTGCGGCGAGCGTGTGAGCCGCAGTAACTGCCGCTTCGAGATCCTTCCCGACCACGGCTCCTGCAATGCGTTCTCGCACGCCGTGCACCCACGCATCTGTCACGCGGGCGGCAGGCAAAGACGCTACCTGTTGTTCGACCACTCCCGTGCCAAGAATGAGCACGCACAGCACTCGATTTTCTGCCACCGCGACAAGGTCGATGTGCCGCACCTGGGTACGACGAAGAGAAGGGTATTGCACGACGGCAACCTGATTAGTCAGTTGTGACAGCAGGCGAACCGTTCGAGCAAGCGCATCATCAAGGTCGCGCGACTCCCCTAAGAACCGCTCGATAGCGCTCTTCTGCGCCCCATTCAACGGCCGCACACTGACGAGGGTGTCAACATAGAGTCGATACCCCTTGTCAGTGGGAATCCGCCCTGATGAGGTGTGCGGTGCTGCGATCAGCTCTTCATCTTCGAGCAATGCCATATCGTTGCGAATCGTGGCAGCGGACACGCCAAAACTGTGGCGTTCGACGATAGTCTTGCTCCCAACTGGTTCGTTGGTTGACACATAATCACCAACAATCGCGTGGAGCACTGCGAGCCCGCGCTCGCTGACACGATCCTCAGTCATCGCACCCCCTCAGTTCTGGCACTCTCGAAGACAGAGTGCCAGTCTACCGCAGCAAACGGTGCACCAGCGTGTCCGCTAACAGCCGACCGTGCCGTGTTGGCACGAGGCGTGGTGTTTCACCCGGGGGGCCAATCGCCTGGCGGCCATCAATCAGGCCATCAGCAATGAGCCCTCCGACCGATTGACGTTCTTCATCGGTGAGCACAGCGAGCGGAAGTCCGTCAGCGAGCCTGCTTTCCAGCAGGATGCGCTCGGTGCGACGTGTCTCCTCATCAAGCACTTCTCGCCCATGAGCAGGCGAGTCTCCTGCCAGGATGCGAGCCGCGTAGGCTCGCGGATGCTTCACATTCCACCACCGCACCCCGCCAACGTGGCTGTGCGCACCGGGGCCCGCACCCCACCAATCAGCTCCGCGCCAGTACGAGAGGTTGTGGCGTGATCGAGTATCCGGCGATTTCGACCAGTTGCTGATCTCATACCACTCATACCCGTTTCGTGAGAGCGCCTCGTCAACCAACGAATACATGTCTGCGTGCAGGTCATCATCCGGCGCGACAAGAGTTCCTCTTCGGATCTGCGCAGCAAGTTTTGTGCCGGGCTCGACAATCAGGGCATACGCAGAGACATGGTCCGGGTCACAGGAGAGCGCGGCCTCGACTGACTGTTGCCATTGCTCGAGGGTCTCACCTGGCGTGCCGTAAATGAGATCCAGGCTGACCTGAAGCCCCTCCATTCGCGCCCATTCCACAACCTGCGGCACGCGCTCAGGCGAATGAGTACGATCAAGCGTTGCAAGCACCGACGGCACAGCAGACTGCATGCCGAAACTCACACGAGTGATGCCCCCCAGTTTCAATGCACGCAGGTACTCTCGATCAACGGAATCTGGGTTCGCTTCGGTCGTAATCTCCGCGCCGGGTGCGAGCCCCCACTGACTCCGCACTGCATCCAACATCTCCAGAAGATCCGTCGCGGGCAACAGTGTCGGGGTGCCCCCACCAAAAAAGACGGTGGAGACTTCGCGTGACGGGAGACCAGCATCGCGAAGCACCTTCGCCCCAAACTCGAGTTCGCGCACCACCTGGAAGGAGAAGTCCGCCCTATTCGCACCCCGCCCAAGCTCTTCTGCGGTATAGGTGTTGAAGTCACAGTATCCGCACCGCACACGGCAGTAAGGCACATGAACATACACCCCAAAGTCGCGAGCCTCGGCCGCGGTCACTACCGAGGGTGGGAGCGCTCCGTTCAGTGGCGCTGGCTCACCCTCAGGGAACGTGCTCGGCACCGCTTAACCGATCTCGGACTCACGTTTCGGGGCCACACCGGGAGCAAGGCTCTCAATCTGCTGGATGGCAGTTCGCTCAGCCAATCGGATTGCGGCTTTCCCTCGAAGACCAAAGATCCCCGACTCTGGTGCCCGATAAAAGCCCCTGGCAATCGCCCACACGGTGTCATCTGAGCGATGATCCACATAATACGCAGTCTCTCCCACCACCCCTGAGTCATCGACCGTGCCAAGCGCAAAGCCCGCTCTGCGTGGTTCGTCAGCGACAAACACCACCCGAACGTTTCGCACGACCCCACGGCCGGGCCAGTGCAACACTGCCGTTGTGCCCGCGGTCAAGAACGGCTCCCCGTCACTGCCATAGCGAATCTCAAGCTCTGGGGCCTTCTCAGGAGTCCCAGCGGAGTTAAATGTGACACCAGAGTAGTGCTCGTGATCAGCCTGCTCGACATCGCGTACGTCAATTCCGGCTGCACGCTGCGCACCCCAGGTCATCAGCATGTTCGAGGCGATCAGAAATCGATCGACGCCGCTCCCAAGCTTCCGCTCGTGCTCAAACGGTGTCGCTCCGGTCGGCGGAAACCGCAGCAGGTCAGGGCTTGCCGACGCGCCAACCGCACCGTAGACGGCACCTCTGTCGATGTGGGTCGAACGTCGATGCGACTCCGCTTCGCCGCTCACTTCTTCTGATCCTTGCTTTCGACGTCACCTGACAGGGCTGCAATGAAGGCTTCCTGTGGGACCTCCACGCGACCGACCATCTTCATGCGCTTCTTACCCTCTTTTTGCTTCTCGAGCAGCTTGCGCTTACGACTGATGTCACCGCCATAGCATTTTGCAAGCACATCCTTGCGTATTGCGCGAATGGTCTCCCGCGCAATCACCCTCGAACCGATTGCAGCCTGAATCGGCACTTCAAACTGCTGTCGTGGAATCAATTTGCGTAGCCGTTCGGTCATGAGTGTGCCGTAGTGGTAGGCACTGTCACGGTGAACAATCGCGCTAAACGCGTCGACCTTGTCGCCCTGCAGAAGAATGTCCACCTTCACCAGATCGGCTTCTTGGTCACCCATAGGTTCGTAGTCGAGGCTTGCGTAGCCCTGGGTACGACTCTTCAAGTGATCGAAAAAGTCGAACACAATCTCACCGAGCGGCATGCCATACCGGAGTTCGACACGCTCACCCAGATACTCCATACCGATGAGGCTGCCCCGTCGGCTCTGGCACAGTTCCATAATGGTGCCGACATAATCTTTGGGAGCGAGAATCGCTACTCGCACCATCGGCTCCCGAACATTGGAGATCTTGCCCTCGGGGTACTCGCTCGGGTTTGTCACGGTGACGACGCCCCCGTCTTCCTTCGTGACCTCGTAGACCACACTCGGTGCCGTGGCGATCAGGTCGAGATCGAACTCTCGCCTCAGTCGCTCACTGATAATTTCAAGATGCAAGAGGCCAAGGAAGCCACAGCGAAAGCCAAAGCCAAGCGCGACTGAAGTTTCAGGTTCATATTGGAGCGCCGCATCGCTGAGCTTGAGCTTGTCGAGCGCCTCACGCAACACCGGGTAGTCACTGCCGTCGATCGGATAGAGACCAGAAAACACCATCGGCTTCGGATCTGTGTACCCTGGCAGCGCATCCTCTGCGGGGTGATGCTTACTGGTTACCGTGTCACCGACCTTCGACTGCCGAACATCCTTTACTCCGGTAATGAGGTAGCCCACTTCACCCACAGCGAGACCCTTCGTTGGGGTCGGCCCCGGTGACGACACCCCAATTTCAAGTGCCTCATGCTCAGCCTTCGTCGACATCATCAGGATCTTCTCACGAGGGGTGAGCTTGCCGTCCATCATGCGAACATATGTGACCACGCCTCGATACGGGTCATAGACAGAGTCAAAGATCATTGCTCGCGCAGGTGCCGAAGCATCACCAACGGGCGCGGGGATGCGCTGCACTGCGCGATCAAGCAGTTCTTCGACACCCATGCCAGTTTTGCCTGAAACCTTCAGAATGTCTGCCGGATCGCCGCCGATAAGATCGGCAATCTCGCGAGACACTCGTTCGGGGTCTGCTGCAGGAAGATCAATCTTGTTCAGCACAGGGATAATCTCGAGGTCGTTCTCCATCGCAAGATAGAGATTTGCGAGGGTCTGAGCTTCAATGCCTTGCGCAGCATCTACGAGCAAGATTGCACCCTCACACGCTGCAAGCGAGCGTGAGACTTCGTAGCTAAAGTCAACGTGACCGGGCGTGTCGATCATATTCAGTGCGTACGACGCACCATCAACGTCCCAGTGCATTCGAACTGCCTGCGACTTGATCGTGATGCCACGCTCTCGCTCAATCTCCATATTGTCGAGATACTGAGCTCGCATGTCTCGGTCGGCGACGGTGCCAGTGATCTGCAACATACGATCTGCCAGCGTCGACTTACCATGATCGATGTGGGCAATAATGCAGAAATTACGGATCTGCCCTGGGTCGGTCGCGGCCGGGGCTGGTGGATTCACGCTTCGAGGGGACATATTCTGCTTATTCTCTCACTGTCTGAACTCAGATACTGGCGATGACGCGAAAACGCCCCCGGTCTCGCCGGGGGCGTTTTCGTCACTCAGCCGATGGGCTTACAGTGCTGCGAACTTCGCGGCAAGCTTCGACTTGCGGTTAGCTGCCTGGTTCTTGTGAATGACGCCCTTTGATACAGCCTTGTCAAGCTTCTTCGTTGCCAGCTGCACCTTCGGCGCAGCAGCGGCCTTATCACCGGCAGCGATTGCCTCGCGGGCATGACGAATTACGGTGCGCAATTCGCTTTTGTGCGCACGATTGCGCTCGGTTGCCTTTTGGTTGGTCTTAATGCGCTTGATCTGCGACTTGATATTTGCCACGGGTGTGCGGTCCTTACGTCATAACGTCATTTGGGATATTCAGTCGGTGAGAGAGGGCACCTTCTGAGTGTGTGGATCACTCCACACGCAAGCCAATGAATAAGCCTACCAGAGTTCCCTCCCACTTGCTTGCGCCTACGTTGCATCGCTTTCATGGTCATCTTGACCGCGGTCATCGCAAGCGCCGTCACTCAGAACTGGTCGTTGCTCGTCAGGGACGAACCTGCGATCACATTCTGCGAAGCACAAGTGGGGCGTCGCCCCATGGTTCCACTGCTTGACGCTCAGCATCGGTGAGTCGTTTCGGCTTCAGCGAGGTACCGTCAACGATGACCAGATTCGAAATCGCGCGTGCAACAACTTTGCGCTCCTGCGAGGCACCATCAAGAATCTCGCAGTGCACTTCGAAACTTGAGCCACCGACCTTGCCGATCCACAGCTCGATCTTGGCTGGCTTCGTCGAGTACTCGAGCACGGCGATGAACTCAATACACTGCGTTGCCAGCAGCATCTTATGAGGGTCATCGTGCGTGCCGTGAAAGAGCCCATCCATGCCGGTATGCACCCCACCAGGACCGAATACCCGGACACGAGCTTCTTCAAGATACCTCGCGAATGACACATTATTCACATGCCCGTACTCATCCTGATCCCCCCACCGAAGCGGAAGTTCAACCAGCACCCGCGCCACGAAGCAGCGCCTAGTCTCTGGTGAGTTTGCGGTACGTCACCCGGGAGGGTTTCGCAGCCTCTGGGCCAAGTCGATCAACCTTGTTCGCCTCATACGCTTCAAAGTTGCCCTCAAACCAGTGCCAATTTGCCGGGTTCTCGGCTGTGCCCTCATAGGCGAGAATGTGAGTCGCGATGCGGTCGAGGAACCAACGATCGTGGGTGATCACCACCGCGCACCCAGGAAACTCAAGCAGAGCGTTCTCAAGGGACTGCAGCGTTTCGACGTCAAGGTCGTTCGTGGGCTCATCGAGCAGAAGCAAGTTACCACCCTGCTTCAACGTGAGTGCAAGATTCAATCGGTTGCGCTCACCGCCCGAGAGTACACCAGCCTTCTTCTGCTGGTCTGGCCCCTTAAACCCGAACTTCGAGACATAGGCGCGTGAGGGAATCTCCGTCTTCCCCACCGTAATGATGTCCAGCCCATCGCTCACGACCTCCCAGAGTGTCTTCTCTGGATCGATTCCGCCTCGGCTCTGGTCAACGTAGCTGATCTTCACGGTCTCGCCGATCTTCAGCTCGCCGGCATCCAGCGGTTCAAGCCCAACGATGGTCTTGAACAGCGTCGTCTTTCCGACACCGTTCGGGCCGATCACACCAACAATGCCGTTCGGCGGAAGACTGAACGACAATCCATCGATCAGTGTGCGGCCTTCGAAACCCTTCTGCAGGTTCTTCGCCTCGATAACGACGTTGCCGAGCCGAGGACCTGCGGGAATCTGAATCTCTTCAAAATCAAGCTTGCGAGTGCGCTCGGCCTCGGTTGCCATCTCCTCGTATCTCGCCAGGCGGGCCTTCGACTTCGCCTGACGACCCTTTGCGTTCGACCGAACCCAGTCCAGCTCGTCCTTAAGTCGCTTGGCAAGCTTCGCATCTTTCTTCCCCTGGACGTCGAGCCGTTCGGCCTTCTTCTCCAGGTAGGTCGAGTAGTTGCCTTCGTAACCGATCAGACGACCACGGTCGACCTCAGCGATCCACTCGGCAACATTGTCGAGGAAGTATCGGTCGTGGGTAATGGCAATGACAGCACCCGGATACTTTTGCAAGTGCTGCTCAAGCCACAGCACGCTCTCTGCGTCAAGGTGGTTCGTTGGTTCATCAAGCAGCAGCAGATCTGGCTTCTGCAACAGCAGACGCGCAAGAGCGACACGTCGCTTCTCGCCGCCTGAGAGATTCGAGACCATTGCATCACCGGGAGGCGTGCGCAGCGCATCCATCGCCTGCTCGAGTTGGTTATCGAGATCCCACCCGTCCGCAGCGTCAATGTCTTCCTGCAGCGTGCCCATTTCGGCAAGCAATGCATCAAAGTCAGCGTCGGGCTCAGCCATCAGCGCAGAAATCTCGTTGAAGCGATCAACCTTCGCCTTGATCTCAACACCCTCTTCGATGTTCTGAAGCACTGTCTTCGACTCGTCGAGCTCAGGCTCCTGCATCAAAATACCGACGGTGTAGCCAGGCGCGAGCGCAGCCTCACCGTTTGATGGGGTATCAAGACCCGCCATGATTTTCAGAATCGTGGACTTACCGGCGCCATTCGGCCCGACCATGCCAATCTTTGCGCCGGGCAGAAACGCCATCGTCACATCGTCGAGAATGAGTTTTTCGCCAACCGCTTTGCGCGCGCGAACCATCTGGTAAATGTATTCAGCCATATCGCTCTCTAAGCTACCAGTCTTCGTGGTTCACCGCTGTTGATCACGAGTGAAAACTGGCCCGCCAGAGCCAAATACAGTCGGCGTGGGTCACCAGTCGATCACGCGCGTCTCACCGATGAGACACAGCGTCTGATCGGGGCCAACCGCAGGTTGCACCGACGTGACAGTACTCCGGTCCGACTCAATGATCTGACCGATGAGGCACTCACTCCCAAACCTCGACGACACATAAATATGATCAGCAACCAAGTGGGTCTTACTCTCGTCGAAACTCACCTGCATCGTTTCCCTGTCAAATCCAGCAGCAAGTAACGCTGACACGACGGGGGCTCCTCGAACCGGTTCGCTCCCCGTCGAGAACTGGTGCAGCACCTCGGTGAAATACGGGAGGTTCTCTTCCGCGGTACCGTCAGCCACGAGTGACGGCGCAGACTCTTCCGCCGGTCGCTCTTGAACGTTCTCTTGCGGGGCGGCGCGCTCAGGCGGAGCTGGCACGCAGCCAACGACGCCGGCCAACACAGCAAAAGCGATCATCGCGGTGACGAGCGTGCGGCGCGAGCGGTGCATGCCTGCCAGTGTATCGACCGTAGATGTGGGCGTCTGAGAATCCTCCCGCTTCGTCGTCCACAGGCCTCTGATCGAGCAGATTTGCCCGAGTTATCCACAGTTTTGTCAATTCGCATCACCAGCGCCAGCGCATCAGTCATCATCGTCACAACGCCAACCCGGCGTCCATCAGCAACGAAGCATCAACGAAGGAGCCCCAACATGTCACTCACCACCATGACTGTCGTCGGAACGGTTGCAACTGACCTCAAACTCATCCGCACCGCTTCCGATGTGAACCTCTGCTCGTTCCGCCTCGCTCACGATGAGCGACGGTTTGACCGGCAGAAGCAAGCCTGGGTGGAGTCCAATACAAATTGGTTTCGCGTCACCCTCTTTCGGTCTCTTGCAGAGCACGCACACGAGTCTTTTCAGAAGGGCGATCGGGTCATTGTGAAAGGCAGGCTCAGAGTGAGAGAGTGGGAGAACGGTGAGAAGCGCGGCACCTCTGTCGAAATTGAAGCTGACGCGATTGGACACGACGTGCGCTGGGGCGTGACACAGTTTGAAAAGCGGACGCGCGCAACACACGACCGGCAGCAGAGCCACGAACATCATGATGAAGCCTTTGTGCCCGTAGCCGATACCGTTGACTCGCCTTTCCGTGCAGCATCACGTCGACAGGAGATCACTTCAACTGAAGTGGAATCAGAGCAGGCGGCAGCATAAGGCACCAATTCACGCGGGCACAAGCCGCCGACTCACCGCAGGTAATTGGTGAATGATGCGCGCACCTTGTTGACCTTCGGCACGGCAACCGCCACGCAATAGCCTTGTGTCGGGTTCTTCGCAAAAAAGTCTT
>LSQX01251273.1_pt2 | contig 17326 bp, 15 predicted proteins | sample 654561 | NCBI WGS metagenome assembly LSQX01 (sample SAMN04489861, study PRJNA283612) | anaerobic digester metagenome | isolation source: 4 biogas reactors fed with cattle manure at either 37C or 55C with and... | place: Denmark: Kongens Lyngby | collected 2014
AATCTCTTTCCTGTACAGCCAGTCGGCCATCTGTTTTGCTGAATAGCCCGGCAGCCCGGCCTTTTTTGTTACAGCAACAAGTTCATCCAGCGTTTTTCCGTATAGCTTTTCTTTTATCACAATTCCTTGCTTCTGACTACTGAATTTTACTTCCCTGTCTCCCTGTTTCCGGCATATAAAATCAGCATCCGGCTTTCCGGAGATTCTTAAACGGCAGAAAGGGATCGGGGGATTTTATCTTAAATGAGCTTTGTGATTAAACATCAATTTTTCCTTCAAACACAAAAGTGGCGGGCCCGGTCAGCCAGATATTATAAATTCTGTCATTGCCTGTATCAAATTCCACCCTGAGATTACCGCCCCTTGCCCTGACATCAACGGGTGATGTGCCAAAATGTCCTTTCAGTACTGAAGCAATGGCAGATGCTGTTACACCGGTGCCGCATGCAAGGGTTTCATCTTCGACACCTCTTTCGAAAGTTCTTATTTTAAGTCCCGTTTCAACAAGCTGGACAAAATTTACATTGGTTCCGCCGGGTGCGAACTTATCCGACCATCTGATCCTTTTACCTTCCTCGTAGACATTCACATTATCCACGTCGTCAGTGAAAAGGACATAGTGCGGCGACCCGGTATCAATGAAATAATTATTATCCACTATCTTATGGCCGCCAATATCGCTCATCTGAAGCCGGACAGTATCATTGTCCACCCGGGCTTCATGAAGGCCGTCGAATGCCATAAATTCCTGTTCTTTTCCGGCTATTCCGTGCTTCATGGCAAAATGAGCTGCGCATCTTCCTCCGTTTCCGCACATTGAACCAAGCTTTCCGTCGGCATTGAAGTATTTCATTTCATAGTCATGTCCTTTTATTTCAGAAATGAGAATCAGTCCGTCGGCTCCGATACCGAATCTCCGGTCGCATAATCTGTTAATAAGAGTTGAATTGTCAGGATTTATTATATTACCGCGGTTGTCTATGATAACGAAATCATTGCCGGCTCCCTGGTATTTGTTAAAAGTGACTGTCTTCATTGTTAAAGTGTTGTTAAATCATTCTAAAATATTGAAGATCATTGAAAAAATGCACGATCTTTGTAAAACATTTTGCACGGAAAATGGTTATAAAGATATTAATCTTTTATCAGGCATAAAATTTGATGAAAGAAAGGTGAATATATAAAACTGACAATTTAAATTATAAAGATATGAAAGGCAGAAATTTATTTGGTGCATTGTTAATGGCTGTCCTGGGTGCTGCAATAGCACTGTTCGCGTATACCAGGATAGCTGACAGGCCGGCCGTTGTTATTGCAAAAGACAGTTCCCGGGCGGAAGCTTCTGAAGCCAGGGCCTATCTTACTGCTCTGCAGAGCCTTCCCGGTCAGGTGGATTTTACCTATGCAGCAGAACAGACAGTGCATGCAGTTGTTCATGTCCGCACAAAGTCCGTGGTTCAGCAGCCCAATAATCCGATCATGGAATGGTTCTATGGCGATCGTTACCGCAGCAGGCCCAGGGAAGTTGCAGGCTACGGATCAGGAGTAATAATATCGTCAGACGGATATATCATCACCAATAATCATGTTATTGAGGACGCCGAAAATATTGAAGTAAAACTAAATGACAACAGGGTTTTTAATGCGGAACTGATTGGTCGTGATCCCAGTACGGATATTGCTCTTCTGAAAATAAAGGCAGAGAATCTGTCCTTCCTGCAATACGGAGACTCGGATAAGCTGAAGATCGGAGAATGGGTTCTTGCAGTGGGTAACCCCTTCAATCTTACCTCAACTGTCACTGCAGGTATTGTAAGTGCCAAGGGAAGGAATCTGGGTATTCTTGACAATGATTACAGGATTGAATCCTTTATCCAGACTGATGCCGCCCTGAACATGGGCAACAGTGGCGGGGCACTCGTTGACACCAAGGGATTGCTTGTCGGAATAACCTCTGCCATCTATTCCCCCAGTGGTGCCTATGCCGGCAATTCCTTCGCCATTCCGGTCAGTATCGTGCATAAGGTGGTTGATGACCTCAGGCAATTTGGTGAGGTGCAGCGTGCGCTGATAGGTGTTAATATAACTGATGTGACTTCCGAAATAGCGGAACAGAAGAAACTTCCCGAGGTAAAGGGTGCAATGATCACAGACGTGAGGGAGGGTGGTTCTGCTGCAGATGCCAATCTCAAAAAGGATGATGTGATTATCAGGTTTAACGGCGTTGTGGTGAATAATGCCACAGAGCTTCAGGAACAGGTCGGAAAGCATCGTCCGGGTGACAGGGTAAATATTACATATATCAGAAATGGCAGGGAAAACAAGGCTTCACTGACCCTTAAAAATATTTCCGGGACAACCGATGTTGTTCCACGCGGTTCAGGAAGCGGTGCGGTTTTCGGAGCCAGGTTTGAATCCTTGAGTTCGGCTGACAAGAAGTCGCACGGCATTGGAAGCGGCGTTAAAATTGTTGAGGTGGGAGACGGAATTTTCAGAGATCTTGGAATAAGACGCGGGACAATAATTACAGCAGTCAACAATAGAAAGGTAAACAGTTCTCAGGATGTTCGTTCGGCAGCAGGCGCAAGTGAAAGATCACTGAAATCAATTGCGGGTATTACGCCGGAAGGCAGAGAATTTCACTTTCAGTACGGGAACTGAGGCAGGACAATGATCCGGCACCCTGCTTTTTTTCGCCCTGAACATAAAATAAATATGAAAAAATTTTTATAAACAACAGATTGACAGTGGTTTGTGATATTAACATATTTCTGTTGACAACAACTGTTGAAAATTTTTGTTATTATAGAGTATAATATTAACTTTGCGACAATTTTTTAAAAAGCATGAGACAGCTAAAAATTACCAAATCCATTACAAACAGGGAGAGTGCATCACTTGACAAGTACTTACAGGAAATTGGTAAAGAGGAGTTGATATCGGTAGAAGAAGAGGTTGAACTGGCTCAGCGAATAAAGAAGGGAGACAGATATGCTCTCGAGAAACTCACCAAGGCAAATCTTCGTTTCGTTGTTTCCGTTGCAAAACAGTATCAGAATCAGGGATTGAGTCTTCCTGACCTTATCAATGAAGGTAATCTTGGTCTGATAAAGGCTGCGGAGAAATTTGATGAGACGAGGGGATTCAAGTTTATATCCTATGCTGTGTGGTGGATCAGGCAATCAATATTGCAGGCCCTGGCAGAACAGTCCAGAATTGTAAGGCTTCCCCTCAACCAGGTAGGATCGTTGAACAAGATCAATAAGGCTTTTTCGAGATTTGAACAGGAGAATGAACGTGCTCCGACTCCAGAAGAACTTGCCGAAGTACTTGAACTTCCCAAGGAAAAAGTCACTGATACCCTGAAAGTATCAGGGAGACATATCTCCGTTGATGCTCCCTTTATTGAAGGTGAAGACAACAGTCTTCTGGATGTCCTGACGAATATTGATTCACCGGTTGCTGACAAGCTGCTGATGGATGAGTCATTGTCAAGGGAGATATACCGTGCCCTTGCCACACTTACTGAACGGGAAAGGGATATTATCAGATACTTTTTCGGCATAGGATGCCAGGAGATGACACTAGAGGAAATAGGGGAAAAATTCGGTCTTACCCGGGAAAGGGTGAGACAGATAAAAGAAAAAGCGATCCGCAGGCTGAGGCATACATCGCGCAGTAAACTTCTGAAGGGTTATTTAGGTTAGTATACCGGATATTTCCGGACAGAAAAGGCGCTGCAGAAGCGCCTTTTTTTATGAGTGGCACAATAACAATATTGCCGTGAAAGATTTCTGCGGGACATAATATAAACCCGGTCATACCCGGAATTATTTTTAATTTTGCCTTTTAAGACGAGAACAGGCAGCTATTGGTAAACAATGAAATTCAAGTTAGTATCGGATTTTGTTCCCACAGGCGATCAGCCCGAAGCAATCAGACAGCTTGCCGAAGGACTGGAAAAGGGTGTTCCGTATCAGACTCTGCTTGGGGTGACCGGTTCAGGCAAGACTTTTACAATAGCAAATGTAATAGAAAAAGTACAGCGGCCGGTTCTGGTACTTAGTCATAACAAAACCCTTGCAGCACAGTTGTGCTCGGAATTCCGTGAGTTTTTTCCCGATAATGCGGTAGAGTATTTTGTAAGCTNNAATATTTTGTTTCATATTATGATTACTATCAGCCGGAAGCATATCTCCCCGTTACCGATACATATATAGAAAAGGATCTTTCGATAAATGAAGATATTGAAAAGCTGAGGCTAAGCACAACATCTTCTCTTTTGTCGGGAAGAAAGGATGTACTGGTCGTCTCTTCTGTTTCCTGTCTTTACGGAATCGGCAATCCGGATGATTATCATTCCAATACCATATATGTTACAAGCGGCAAAAAAACCGGACGCAACCAGTTTCTCAGAAAACTGGTTGACAGCCTGTATTCCCGTAATGAGCTTGAATTCAGGCATGGTACGTTCAGGGTGAGGGGAGATACCGTGGATATTTTTCCAGCATATGCCGATATTGCGGTACGCGTGATATTCTTTGGCGATCAGGTTGAAGAGATTTATACTTTCGATCCCCTGGAGGGAGATATTATAGACAGACTGGATGAATATATCATTTATCCTGCCAATATATTTGTCACGACCCGTGAAAGAATAAATCAGGCAATAGGAAAAATACAGGATGATCTGGTTAAACAGGTGATATATTTCAATGATATCGGGAAGAAAGAGGAAGCAAAAAGGCTTGAGCAGAGAGTGTCATATGATCTTGAAATGATAAAGGAACTTGGTTATTGCAGCGGGATAGAAAATTATTCCCGTTATTTTGACGGTCGTCCCGCCGGAACAAGACCATTTTGTCTGCTTGATTATTTTCCCCGCGACTTTATTACGGTTATTGATGAAAGCCATGTGAGCATCCCACAGATAAGGGGTATGTACGGCGGAGATCATTCACGGAAACAGACTCTGGTTGAATATGGATTCAGGCTTCCTGCGGCCCTGGATAACAGGCCCTTGCGCATTGAGGAGTTTGAGTCTCTCACCGGCCAGGTGATTTATGTGAGTGCAACGCCGGCAGACTATGAACTTGAAAAGAGTGAAGGAGTGTTTGTTGATCAGGTCCTGAGGCCTACCGGGCTGCTTGATCCGCCGGTGGAGGTGAGGCCGACACTGAACCAGATAGATCACCTTATGGATGAAATAAGAGAGAGAACCCTGAACGGCGAAAGAACCCTTGTTACTACCATAACCAAGCGAATGGCTGAAGAACTGAATGCCTATTTCATTAAGTTTGATATTAAAAGCAGATATATTCATTCGGACATAGATACTATTGAGCGTATAGAGATAATGGAAGGGTTAAGGGAAGGGGAGTTTGACGTACTGGTTGGGGTAAATCTTCTCCGTGAAGGACTGGATCTTCCTGAAGTATCACTGGTAGCCATACTTGATGCCGACAAGGAAGGTTTCCTGAGATCAGCCAGATCTCTTACCCAGACAGCCGGAAGGGCTGCCCGTAACCTTAACGGCAAAGTAATTATGTATGCCGATACTGTCACCAACAGTATGCAGATGACGATCAATGAAACAAAGCGCAGGCGGGAAAAACAGTTGAAATACAATGCTGAAATGGGTATAACACCTGCCCAGGTTGTCAGAAAAACCGGTACCATTCTTGCAGGGCTCAGTAAAAAGGGTGTGGCGGTAAAAGCCTATGTTGAACCCGGACATATGGATATTGCAGCTGATCCGGTTATAAAGTATATGAACCGCGAAGCTCTTGAGAAAGCTATTGAAACCACAAGAAAGAAAATGGAGAAAGCCGCTTCAGGGCTTGATTTTGTTGAAGCTGCCCGGTTCAGGGATGAAATGACCGGACTGCAGAAACTGTTGAAAGGGCGCCTGAAACAATAATTAATAATCAGCCTGCCCGGGTTCCCGATGCCGCGCCGGAGAAACATTCCTAAGGCCGGGCTTAAGGAACAGCCTGCAGTACCGCAGGCCCGGTGCCTAGCGGGTTGCAGCCCAGTTCCCTGTATTGCCGAGAACAGAATCCGAAACCTTGCCCGACATCCTGTTGCCGTTAATGGAGCCGGTATATAAATAATCACCTGCCCTGAATGTTATTTCATTACCGTTCAGTCTTCCGCCGTTGATCGTGATAGTTTTTTCACCCTGCCTGAGCCTGCCATGTACCATCTGATACTCCTGGCTGAGGATAAGTTCATCCGTACCCAGTTTCCATGTGCCTTCAACTTTTGCCGGAACGATCCATAGGAGGGCCGTGTTCCAGCTGTTCCAGTTGTCTTCGGTTGTGACGTGCACATCAGCCTCCCATTCTCCCATTGTAAATGTGTTTGAGACAATCCTTGTACCAGGCCTGAGCTCCAGGAGCCTTGGTCTCAGTTTGAGATTGATTTCGGGAAGAAGGAACATGGTAATAACGGTGGCCCTTGACAGATCGGTGTCATACAGGTCAGCTTCAATGAATTCTGTTTTCCCACTGACGCCTTCCCTGGCAGCATTCCTTTTTGAAAGGCTTACCATGTCGGGATTATATTCGATTCCAAGAGCTCTTGCACCTCTTTTGGCTGCGGATATAACTGTGCGGCCATCTCCTGAACCGAGGTCTATGACATAATCCGAAGGAGTAACTTTTGCTATTGCAAGCATTGTATCAACAAGTTCCTGTGGTGTGGGAACCCATACCACGTCCTTTCCCTGCTGACCAACTTCGGGAACATATTCCTCACCCGGTTTATTGCTCTGTCCTGTCAGTATAAAGGGTATCAGGATCAATAATATGGCGAAAGCCGGAAATTTGTATTTGCTCTGTGATTTCATTTCAACCTCCTTTTGTTTCTGTGCTGGAAAAATTAGGTAAAAGTAAGTGTTTTATTCAATATTAATAACAAGTTCAAGGATATAATTTGCAATGGAAAGACAGGATGTCAGTCCCGGAGATTCCATTCCGATAAGATTAACAAATCCCTTTAATCCTCTTGCACTCTCCTCCATAATATAGAAATCCTTTACAGGATCTCCTTTTTTCTGTATTTTGGGCCTGATTCCTGCCAGCTCAGGGGAGATATCATCCTGAGACAGAAAAGGGAGGAATTTTTTTGCAGATCTCCAGAAAACTTCCTGCTTTGAAACATCAACATGGTAATCCTGTATGTTTGAGTCAAGATAGTTTACATCCGGTCCCAGCTTTACACCCCCGGCCAGATCAATGGTTGCATGAATGCCTATACCTTCAAGATTATGACAGGGAACCGGATAGATGAGTCTGCTGATAAGTCTGTTTTTTGGAGGATTAAGCCTGAAATATTCACCTTTGCAAAAATGAATTGAAAGCTTTTCATCATTAATACCGGCCATGGCAGCAATCCTGTCGGCATAAAGACCTGCGGAATTTATTACAATTCCTGTTGAAAAACAGAATTCCTGTCCGTCAGCATCCATAAGTTGTATTTCATAACCTTTGTCAAGCTTCCTTATTCCCGTCACTTCACTTCCATAGACTATCTGTCCGCCATTATGTACTATGCGGGTTTCAAAACTCTTCATCAGGGAATGTGTATCAACAATACCCGTTTCTGGTGAACAGAGGGCTTTCAGTGCAAAAACCGCGGGTTCCAGGGCGCGTACATGGTCCTTTTCAAGTATTTCAAGATCAACGCCATTGTCCCTGGCGGTTTCTTTAATGTCTTTTATTATTGATATTTCTTCCTGCTTTGTGGCAACAATCAGTTTTCCGCACTTATTGTACGGGATGTCATGTTTAATGCAATATTCATAGAGAAGTTTCCTGCCTTTAACACACAAGACGGCTTTCAGACTTCCGGGGGGATAATAAATCCCTGCATGGACCACCTCAGAGTTACGGCTGCTGGTTTCCCGGCCAAAAGCCGGATGTTTCTCAATTATAAAAACATTGCTGAAGCTTTCTGAAATCTTTTCTCCAATGGCAAGACCTATTACTCCTGCACCAATGATGGTAATAGCAGTATCCAAAATGGCTGGCAAACAAAATTAAATACTCAAAAATAACTTAAAAAGCGATATGCCGGTATCATATCCTGAATTTGTTAACGGTATGATTCATTGCAGGCGGACAATTTTGACAGAAATCTGCTATTTGTAAGTTCATATCCGCAATCGGGAAACTTAAACATTTTATCAGCTTGATGGTTTAATAGTTTTACAGGAATTTTTACATTTTACAGCTGACCGGTTTCAAAAAAAAGATATTTCCACGGGACTATACTTATTAGTAATTTTACATAATGTTTATTAACCGGGGGCCTGAGTATGAAAGTGATAAAGCGGGTACTGATTCTGGTATGCCTCATTGTGAGTGCTGCTCCCGTACTTCATGGAACAAAGTTGAAATACGGGTTGAGGGTGATGGTAAGAAGTTCTGTATTGTCTGCAGATACGGCAAGGATAAACAAGTTTATCAGAAAGGGATTCATGTCGCTGGAGGAGAGAAACGGGATGCTCCCTGATCCGGAAGTGACTGCAGCATATATAGATTCGGCAACAATGCTTTGTGAAAGAAGCAGAACAGATCTTCCTCCGGTGCTGTATCTTCTCAGGGCAGAATATAAATATGAGAAAGGCGATTTCTGCATTTCAAAGGAAGAGGCCATGGTGGCTGAGAAAAAATCAGCGGAGGCCGGGGAGTATGATGTTCAGGCCAGGGCACTGTTGTTCCTCGGCAAATGTTATCACCGGACAGGTTATCTGCAGGAAAGTATTGATCATTACAGAAAGGCTGTTCAGCTGGCAGAAAAGGCAGGGCTGAAAGGTGTTGCAACCCGGGGATATCATGGAATGATGACTGTCTATAAAACCATCGGGGATTTTTCCGAATACAGACAAAGCCTGCGCCTGATGACAGAGGCGGGAATTGCTGAAGATGATCCCGGCTTTGAAGGGGAAGGCTATTATCATCTTGGTACATCCTTTTGCGGAGACTCTGCCTCTTTTCCCGGGCGTGACTTCGGGAAGGCAGATTCGCTGCTTATGCTTGCTTATAAACTGGCAAAAAGGGAAAATGATTCTTCTGCCGCTTCATTGTCACTGCTAAATGCCGGCTGGAATTTTTACCTGGAAAAAATGTATGACTCTTCCCTGTATTATTACCACAGATCACTCACTTACAGTCTTCCGGCAAAATTGTTTTCCCATGCCTCCAATTCGCTTGGCAACATAGGAACCATATACCGCGACCTGAATGATTACGAAACAGCCATTGAGCATTACCAGAAGGCAATAGATCAGGCCAGGCAGGTGAATGATTTTTTTGATCTACAATGGATATATATGGATATGAGTAATATCTACCTGAAGTCGGGAGATACGGTAAAAGCTTATACTGCATATGTGAGATTCAAGGAATACAGCGATGAATGGATTAAATCAGAAGCCAACCGGGATATAACGGATGCAAGAATACGGTATGAGGCAGATACGCATAACAAGGAACTGGCCCTGCTCTCCCTCAGGCTGAAAAATAACAGGATCCTGAATATCGGTTTTGCAGGCCTGGTTTTTCTCGGTCTGATAATAGGCTGGCTTATATTCCGGAGTATCAAGCTTGGAAACAAACACCGGATGAGTGAGATGAATCATAAAATTTCAGAACTTACACAGGCCAATCTGAGACAGCAGATGAATCCTCATTTTATTTTCAATACCCTGAACTCGATACAGTATTATATGTACAGGCATGATAAGCTTGAAACAAACACATATCTTACAAAGTTTTCATGTCTTATGCGAAAGATACTGGATAACTCCGGTAAAACATATATTCCTCTCCGTGATGAACTTGAGGCACTTACATTATACCTTGATCTTGAAAAACTGAGGTTTAAAAATAAATTCAGCTATCAGATCAACGTTGATGAAGAAATTGACCCCCTGCTGTACAGGATTCCTGCAATGCTTATTCAGCCATATGTTGAAAACTCAATATGTCACGGACTGATGCCGGCGGAAAATTTTGGTCTTGTTACAATTGACATGAAGCTGGATAAGGATCATATAACCTGCATCGTTCAGGATAATGGAATAGGGAGGAAGGCTGCGCAGAAAATAAGGAAAATGAAAAATGACAGTCATGATTCCCTGGGAACCCGTATTGTATCCTCAAGGCTTGATCTTATCAATTCCTTGTATGGTACCAGTCTGCATACAACTTTCACCGATCTGAAAAATGACAGGGGACAATCTGAAGGTACCCGTGTTGAGATCGAAATTCCCATCATGGTATGACAAGGAAATTAAAAACGATAATTATTGATGATGAGCCGAATTCAGTTGATTTCATTGCTTCGCTCATCACGGAATACTGCCCTGAGCTGGAGATTGCAGGAAAAGCCTTTGATGTATCGGAGGGAATCAGGACTGTTAAAGACAATAAGCCGGACCTGATTTTCCTGGATGTCGAAATGCCCAATGGTACTGCCTTCGATCTGCTGACCCATTTCCCCGGTAAGGATTTTGATGTGGTTTTTATAACGGCATTCAATCATTATGCAATAAAGGCGATAAAGTTCAGTGCCGTCGACTATATCCTCAAGCCTATAAACATCAAGGAATTTATCGAATCCGTAAAGAGGATTGTGGAAAAACGCCTGGGGAAAAAACCGGGAAGCCGTGAAAATATCAAAGTGCTTATGGAGAATCTTAAGTCAGCCTCTCCATCGCGGCTGGCCATACCGACTTCTGATGGAATGGAGTACCTGAATCCGAAAGATATAATCCGTATAGAAGCTGATCGTAGTTATTCCTGGTTTTTTCTTGCGGGCAACAGGAAAATACTTGTATCAAAAAACCTCAAGGAATTCCAGGATATTCTTGACGGACGCAGCTTTTTCCGGCCACACAATTCTCATCTGATAAACCTGAAATATGTGCGGAAATATATCCGGAAGGAGGGTGGGTATATCGAAATGCAGGACAGTTCGCAGATCCCTGTTTCCAGAAACCGCAAGGACCTGTTCCTTGCACAGATGTCACGTTTCAGGGGGTGAAGCCCACTGCTGTTTGCAGCCTTTTGCTGCCCATTGCAGCTCTGCTGTCCACTGCAGCTCTGCTGCTCTACAGCTCTGCTGCTCTACAGCTCTGCTGCGGAACAATCCTTATAAACTGAAAAAAAAGGGGCCGTGCAGGCCCCTCTGGTCAAAACCTAAAACCCGGCTGAAGCGCCCGGTGAAATGTTTACTGATTTTCAGCAGTCATGTTTTCATCCGGCCTGAGAAGGAAGGGGAAAAATGCAGCAATAGTCATGGCTGCATCCACTTCACTCATTTGTCCCGGCCCCAGAACCTTCTGATGGAAGTATTCCTTTCTGTTTATTTCTGAAATGTCAGTTATGTAGCCTTCCTTCCCGAAGGACCTGTCAAGCAACTCAACCCCGAAATACCTGGAGTTGTTTACATACTGAACAGAGAGCCGGTCTGACAGGACAAGGTATTTCTGACCTGTCTTTTCCCTGCAGACAATAACTGTTACCTCCATGGGAGTATTTTCATACCTTATGACATAAGCCTTGCAGTTTTCTCCCTTTAAAGGTACGGGATTGTCTGTGGATACTACCTTGTAGTCACCCAGAGACGAGTGGGTTTTTCCTTCTGCTATCACCTTTGTTGTGGCGAAGGAAAATGTGCTGACTGATAAAATAATCACTGTAAATAAAATCATTCTTTTCATGGCTCAGTATTTAAAATGTAAACTCTTACTGTTTGTTCTGTTTTAAAGACAGTGATTATTAATGTTTGCTGCATGAGGCAAAACATTATTTGTAAAAATAACAAGAGGCCTTTTCCGGCCCCTTGATTCAAAACCTGCTGACACCCTGCTCAGGAGAGTCTGTAGCAGAAGCTACTTTTTTACAGCAATCATATTGTTGAGAAGAGCAGGGAAAAAAGCAGCAATCATCCTGGTTGCATCTGCTTCCCGTATTTGTCCCGGTCCGAGAATCTTCTGATGGAAGTATTCCTGTCTGTTCAATCCTGAATTGTCAGTTGTATAGCCTTCCTTTCCGAATGCTTTGTCAAGCAGCTCAACCCCGAAATACCTGGAGTTGTTTACATACTGAACAGAAAGCCTGTCTGACAGGACAAGATATTTCTGACCTGTTTTTTCCCTGCAGACAATAACTGTTACCTCCATGGGAGTATTCTCATACCTTATGACATAAGCCTTGCAATTTTCCCCCTTTAAAGCTATGGGCTCGTCAATTGCTTCCACCCTGTAATCACCCAGGGCAGTATAGGTCTTCCCTTCACCTGTCAGCTTTGTTCCGTAGGAGAACATACTGACTGAAAAAATAATCACTGCAAACAAAATCATTCTTTTCATGGCATTAAAATTTAAAATTGCTTGTTAATAATTGATTTTACTGAATGTCATAGTTGAAACCTCAGCTTCTTTTTACATACCGAAATTATACTTAAAGTGATCAGCAAAAAAGACACAGTCGCCCTTTGGCGGGTTTGGGTTAACGGATGGCAGGATTAATGGAAATATGAAAGCGGGAAGCAGGAAAAAGGAAATATTACAGCAGGAGGCAGGAAATGTTTCAACAGAAAAGAGGAAGCAGGAAGCCGGGAAGCAGGAAAAATGTTAAGTGGCAATATTACTGCAGAATCACGTGAAGAGGGACCGGTGCGTTTTATTCTTCTGAAGTAGTGCCGGGCGGAAGTTCGGTTATTCTGATATTTCGGAAATGAATTTCCCCACCTTCTGATTCAAGGCACAAAAATCCTTTTCTCCGGGTGGAGTGACTTATACCATTGACAAATTTACCGTTAACTGAAAGTTTAATGACACCATCAACACATACAACATCATAATAATTCCATTCTCCTTTCCCTTTGCACCGGTTTTCAACTGACTTGCTCCTTGTACCCCTGGGATTGTCAGGAGTTGTGGTGACCCCTCCGACGCCGAACAGCTCACCATGAACATAAGCTATTGGCGGTTCAATTCCGTCTTTTGTATTGAGCCTGACCCAGTCGAGCTCCAGCATCTGGACTTCAACGCCGTTTGGAAGCCGGGATTTTTCATCCGGTTTTGCATCTGACCAGACGAAAACACCTGAATTGCCACCCGCCTCCATATGCTTCCATTCGATATGAAGGATAAAATTCTCATATTGCTTTTCCGATCGCATCACACCAATAGGATGGCCGGTACATACCAGGATGTTCTTTCTTTTTGACCATGTGTCTTCAGCTGTGTTGACATTGATCCATTTCAGAGGGATACTTTTTGAAGATGTTCCGGGTGTGACATCTTTCAGTGGCACAGCCTTTCCGAATGAAATTTCCGGCTGCTGCGACCACAGCCCGGGCTTTGCGAAGGCAATAAATATGAATATGATCAAAATCCGGTTTAAATGCTTCATGTCCGGTGTTGTTTTATAGAAAAATATTTATAAAATCTGCTGCCTTTACCTGATTCCTGTTTTTTATGGTTCTTTTTCCGTCGGAAATGCCTGTTATGACACATTCCCTGATAATGGTACAGTCGCCATTCTGGTCCGGGCTATAGCCCTTGCAAACACGCAGGACATCAGGTGATATTTCATCAATGAGTACTATTTTCCCGTCACCGTCCCGGAGCCTGCCCAGTTCGAACTTACCATCCAGTACATGGAAGCCTTTTGAGTCAAATTCCCGGGAAACGATTTCAGCGATATCCTTTACGAGTTCAATACTGTAGATGATCTCATCCCTGTTCATGGCGCCCGTTTCTTCGAGTGCCTCAAATGTGATCAGGGTATCGCTTTCACCTTTTGTCCACGCCTCAACCAGTTTGTGGATGTTTTTACAGGGCCTGACAAAGGGATATCTTCTCCAGAAGCTTCCTGTAGCACTGTTCCTCCAGGTGAATTCAAGATTTTCGAGCGGAGCCGAGCCCGGGAATCCGGCTACTTCAACAGGCATGCCCAGCGGCAGTGCAGGCTCAACGATCATTTCATTGTCACTGATGGTCTCTATATAATGTGTTGCAATACCTTTTTCTTTCAGCAGTCTGAAAAAATATGTGGCAAACCTGCATGCAACTGCACCCTTGCCCGGGATGCTGCCCACAACGCTATCATAACCCGGGTCAAATACAGCTTTTCCATTTTCCATATACCCGGTTGCCTTATCAGTGAAAACAAGTCTGTATTTTCCCTTATGGGGTCCTTCTGAAATGTTGAAAACATCTTTTGATTTTCCCCGGTATACAAGATCTTTTTCTTTCATGCCTTTTCTCAAAATTATCACGGTAAATATACTACTCAGGATCATTTCCTGCAAATGGTTCCCCGGGCTGCGGAACGTAAATGCCGGAATCCCGTAGACTGTTAATTTCAAAAACATCCATCAGGGGAAAAATATTTATATTATCTTGACAGGCATGAGTAAATATTCATACCCTTTGATCTTCATCATTAATGAAATTCCGCTTACGGGACCGTCCGGATACATAACCCAAAAACCGGTAAAATGAAACGTCCATGTAAGGAATTTATATACAAGGGTATGTTATCAGACAGATTATCTGACCGTTTAAATTAAAACTACAGACAGATGAAAACCTTAAAGCTTTGTTTAGTGATTATGTGCCTGGCTGTACTTAAAATGTCAGCCCAGCATGATGACAGGTATGTTCCTGATCCGGACCCCTTAATCCGGAACCGTATAGAGGAATGGCAGGATATCAAATTCGGCCTTCTTATGCACTGGGGACCTTACAGCCAGTGGGGAATCGTGGAGTCATGGTCCATCTGTCCGGAAGACGAGCCGTGGTGTATTCCGGATACGGTGCAGGATTATTTTGCATATAAAAGCAGATATGAGAACCTGGGCAAGACATTCAATCCGGTCAGCTTTGATCCTGATAAATGGGCAAAAGCCGCGAAGGATGCCGGTATGAAATATGTGGTTTTCACAACAAAGCACCATGATGGTTTCTGCATGTTCGACTCAAAATATACCGATTACAAGATAACAGGCAGGGATTGTCCTTTCCATACAAATCCCAGGGCCGATGTTACAAAGGCAATATTTGATTCGTTCAGAAAGGAGGATTTCTGGATTGGGGCATATTTCTCAAAACCTGACTGGCATTGTCCGGATTACTGGTGGCCACACTTTCCGCCTTTCGACAGGAATCCCAATTATGACATTGAAAAATATCCGGACAAGTGGAATAACTATGTCGAATTTACTCATAATCAGTTAATGGAGTTGAGTACGGATTACGGAAAAATAGATATTTTCTGGTTTGATGGCGGCTGGGTGCAAGAGAGGAATATTAAAAGCCATCCATACAATCAGGACATAAAAATGGATGAGCTTGTGGGCAAGATAAGGTCTGAACAGCCCGGGGCACTGGTGGTGGACCGTGCCGTTTACGGAAAGAACCAGAATTATCTTACACCCGAAAATATGGTTCCCGATCAGATGCTGGCCTATCCCTGGGAATCATGTATAATCCTGGGCGGAGGATGGTCCTTTTCCTATAATGCAAGCATGATGCCCGGACGAAGGCTTATTCACATGCTTGCCGACATAGTGGCAAAGGGTGGAAACCTGTTGCTCAATATAGGTCCCGGCCCCGACGGTACCTGGTATGATGAAGCCTATGACAGACTCAGGGAAACAGGTGAATGGCTGCGTATCAACGGGAATGCCATATATAACACGAGACCGGTTGCTCCCTATACTGATGGAAAACTCAGATTCACCCGGGGCAAAGATGGTTCGGCATATATCATTTATCTGCTGGATGAAAATGAAAAGCTGCCCTCATCTGTCAGGATCAGCGGATTTGTTCCGCCAAAAGGAGCCAGGGCAAGCATGCTTGGCAGGCGTGGCAGTCTCAGATGGAAACAGGAAGGAGAGGGATTTACAATAAGCATACCGGCTTCTGTTTCGGATGCAATGTCATCGGAATATGCCGTTGCCATACGTGTGGGTCCCGTATTGTAGGAAGCCTCTGCTTTGTTTTTCTGTTAGTATTCTGATTCCTGTTCCGCTTTCAGAAGTAAAATTGCGTTTATTCACGAATCGTTTTGTTACCATGAGAATCAATATGTCAGGGCTGTTAATTGCAGGAATCATTCTTGTTATGCCGCTTTCATGCAGGGAAAAATCAGACTGTTTGCGAATATGGTATGACAGTCCTGCGGATGCATCAGTTCCGGATATTGAAGACGGCTGGCAGAATGATCCCGAATGGCTTAAGGCATTGCCGGCCGGCAACGGATTCATCGGGGCAATGATATTTGGCGGTGTAAATACGGAAAGGATCCAGCTGAATGAGAAAAGCCTGTGGTCCGGCAGTCCGGATAACAACAATAATCCGGAAGCATATGGTTCTCTGAATACGATCAGGCAATTGCTGTTTGACGGAAAATACAGGGAAGCAACAGAACTGACTCTGGAAACCCAGGTATGCAGGGGTGCCGGCTCAGGACACGGAAACGGCGCAAATGTTCCGTTCGGCTGTTTTCAGACACTTGGGGATCTCTGGCTTGAATTCGGGAGAAAGTCACCGTATGGGAAATACCGCCGTGAGCTGGATCTGGAAAAAGGTATTGTCAGGATATCCTATACTCAGGATGGAATTCTCTTTAAAAGAGAAATATTTGTCAGTTATCCCGGCAGGGCCCTGGTGATACGCTTGTCTGCTGATAAAAAGGGATCTGTCAGTTTTAAAGGTACGCTGAACAGGCCGGAGCGCTTCACTGTGTCTTCACAGGAAGATAACCTGCTGATGACCGGAATGATGAGTGACGGGAAAGGAGGCGATGGAATGCAATATGCGGTCAGGCTTAAGGCTGTGTCCGGGAGCGGGGAAATATCATATCAGAAAAATGTACTTGAAGTTGAAGGATCTGATGATGTAGTCCTTTTACTGACAGCTTCAACTGATTACAGGCTGGATTATCCTGAATACAGGGGGGATGATCCCCTGAAAACAACCCTGGAACAACTGAAGGGCCTGTCAGGCAAATCCTATCAAAGCCTTCTTGCGGATCATATAAAGGATTTTTCAGCTCTCAGCGGCAAAATGTCCCTCAGGCTGTCTGATATTAAAGAAGACACTGTTCCTACAGACAGAAGACTCAGGAATCCTGATGATCTCCGCCTGCATGAACTCTATTTTCAGTTTGGAAGATATCTTCTTATATCATCCTCGAGGGAAGGGGCTCTCCCGGCCAACCTCCAGGGAATATGGGCAAACAAGATCCAGACACCCTGGAATTGTGACTACCACACAAATATAAATGTCCAGATGAATTAC
>LSQX01216256.1_pt1 | contig 17324 bp, 16 predicted proteins | sample 654561 | NCBI WGS metagenome assembly LSQX01 (sample SAMN04489861, study PRJNA283612) | anaerobic digester metagenome | isolation source: 4 biogas reactors fed with cattle manure at either 37C or 55C with and... | place: Denmark: Kongens Lyngby | collected 2014
AACGTTACCTTCAAATACAAGGAAGGTGAAACGGTGCTCGAAAACTTCAATTTGAAGATCCCGGCCGGGACATCCGTCGCGCTTGTCGGCGCGACAGGCTCGGGCAAGAGCACGATCGTGAATTTGATTTGCCGGTTCTACGAGCCGGTGTCGGGCGAGATTTTAATTGACGGCAAGGATTACCGCGAGCGTTCAATCGCCTGGCTTCATTCCAATTTAGGATATGTCCTCCAAACGCCGCACCTCTTTAACGGCACGGTAATGGATAATATCCGCTACGGGAAACTGGACGCGACGGACGAGGAGGTAATCGCCGCAGCGAAGGCCGTTAAAGTCGACGAGTTCGTCCGCGAGCTTCCCGACGGCTATTACACCAACGTCGGGTCAAGCGGCGCGAAAATTTCGGTCGGGCAAAGGCAACTCGTTTGTTTCGCCCGCGCTTTGCTTGCCGATCCGAAAATATTGATTCTGGACGAGGCGACCTCGTCCATCGATACCAAAACCGAGGTCGTCATTCATGAGGTTTTTGACACAGTTATGAAGGGGCGGACAACGTTTATCGTCGCCCATCGCCTTTCGACGGTAATTAACGCCGATATTATTTTGGTTATCGACGACGGAAAGGTCATTGAAAAAGGCTCGCATCAAGAGTTATTGAGATTGAAAGGCGAGTATTATAACTTGTATAAAAATCAATTTATTAGCGAAGCGATTGAAAAAACAAAATACTAAGGTCCGCGCGAGCGGGCCTTTTTAAATATTGCCTGAAAAAAGCGGGGAAACGGTTGATAATTATTTTGATTTGGGATATAATTAACTAAGGCGGAGGAAAAATATGAATTGCATTTTTCTTTATAACCCGAACAGCGGAAAAGGAAAAATTAAAAAAAAGCGCGATTACATTAAAAAAGTTCTGGAAGAGAAATTCGCTCATGTCGATATATATGAAACAAAGTCGGCCGAGGATACTTATAACAAAGCGGTTGAGGCCTGCGGTAAATACGACGCGTTAATTTTCGCGGGAGGCGACGGGACTTTTAACTTGATCGCCGGCGGGATCTCTTCGCAACCGCGCCGGCCCGTTTTGGGTTATATTCCCTCGGGGACCGTAAACGATATCGCCCGAAACCTTAAAATCTCTAAGAACATTAAAAAGGCGTTGAAAGTCATTGCCGAAGGTCATACGGTTTACCACGACGTCGGAAGAATCAACGACAACTATTTTATTTATGTGGCCGCGCTCGGAACTTTTACAAGCATCAGTTACCGCACGAAACAGAAATTGAAAAGACTGTTCGGGAAACTCGCCTATGGCTTTGACGCCGTTAAGGATATTATCAAGCCGTGCATCAATAAAATAAAAGTCGAAATCGACGGCCGGGTCGAGGAATTTGAAACGCCGCTAATACTTGTATTAAATTCACTGAGCGTCGGCGGTTTTCCCTTTAATCGCAAGGCGCTTTTAAACGATGGGCGCTTTGACGTGATGATCGTGAAAAAGGGCGTGCACAAAGGCTTTTTTAATATTATCCGTCTTTTTCTTTCCGGTCTGTTTGGCTATCGTAACAAACGGACGATGAAATATTACTCCGTTTCCCGTTTGGCGATCGCGGTCGACTCCGAAAGCCAATGGTGTATTGACGGCGAGGCGGGACCAAAAGGCGCGGTTAAAATTGAGAATCTTCATAATCATTTTGAGATTTATATTCCGGTGAAACGAAATAAAAAAATCAAATCGAAAAAATTTCAATAAATATTGTCAGGGATAACAAATGGTGATAAAATATAAGCATTAACGAAAGGAGTTCCCATGTTACCAAAGAATAGAGAAGAAGCCTTAGAATTATGGAAAAACGAAATGGGCGAAAAGGAATACGCTTATGACTTTTCGGGAAAGAAAATAAAACGCAGCGATTACTTGGAAAAAAACCAAGTTGGCTGGGTTGTCACTTATATTCGCCCTTTGGAGGAAGGGGGAAAAAACAATATCGGCAATGTCATTATCATGCATCACCGCACCTTCGAGGAATGGAATTTTCAATACCCCGAATTCTCGATTAACGGCGTGAATTATCGCATCCACTATGAAGAAAAGGGCGATTATCATTATATCGAAGAAATCCTTGACGATAATGACGACGACGACGGATTCTTCATCTAAAAAGAAAAAACAGAGTTAATAAATAACTCTATTTTTTTGAAATTGATATATATGTGAAAGGGAGAGGAGAAGTATGATAGAAGAATAGGGGATTCTTCCTGCAAGCTTTATCCGCTTGCAACTATATTATGGTTCAATAATTCAATTTTTATGCAAAAAACTTAAAAATTTTTTTACGGGGTGGGAAATGAGGATTATTGCCGGAACCAACAGGGGAAGAAAACTAAAGACGCTTCCGGGCCTGCACACGCGACCGATGTTGGCGCGGATGAAGGAATCGGTCTTCAATATTATCGGTCCGTTTTTTTCCGGCGGGAAAGTCTTGGATCTCTTCGGCGGAAGCGGCGCTTTGAGTTTCGAGGCGTTAAGCCGCGGCGCCGAAGAAAGTTATATCGTCGAGATAAACCCGGCGGCGCTCAAAATTATTGATATCAACGCGCGGAACTTGAACGAAAAAGACCGGATCGTATTGTTACGGTGCGATTATCAGGCCGCCTTGCGAAAACTAAAAAACGATGGTTTGCGATTTGATCTCGTTTTTCTCGATCCGCCTTTCAAGTTAAAAGTCATCAAGCAAACGCGCGATTACTTGAATGAAAACGCGATGCTTAACGAAGGCGCCTACATTGTCTGTCATTATTTTAAAGGCCATCACGCGCCCGAAGAAACGGAAGAGTTCTCGGTCATTAAAAACTACAGTTACGCGATTAACGAGGTTACTGTCTACAGAAAAAAGCGATAATTACGAGAGAGCGATAAACGGCGCTAATAACAATGTTGACACCGCGCCCTGAAGCAGTCGGTATTTGAAAAATACGGCGTAACGCAAATTATATTCGTTTGTCACGTTATAGACCTGCATATGGATCGAGAGGCCGGCAAAGCCCGTTAAAAAGGCGAATATTAACAAAGTCGCGTTTTTCGGGAGATTCAAGGAAGCGACATTATTTAACCCGACCGATATTTCGATATTGGCAAGTATTATATGCGTCGCCGCCGAGGATTGGTTTAAAAGAGATAAAATATTGTTCAAAGAATAATAGATGATGTTTGCGGCCGTCATTACGGAGGCGATCATTAAAAGGATTCCGATTATCTTGTTAAGCGAGTTAAAAAGCTCGTTTAAGGAAAAAGTAATCGGTTTTTTTAATGCCTTGGTTTTGGGGTTCCCTCTATTCTCAAATATTGCGATAAGAAAATTCCCCGCGATATGAACGAAAACAAGGATTAATGCATATTTTATATTGTGCGGCATCCAAAACGAGATAATAAAAAGCGGGTTTAAAAAAGAAGCGTATTTTAAAAGTTCGTTGCCGTCATTTATGGAAATCTTGTTTTTGTTTACCGCTTCGCCGATGATGACCGCGCTTGCCGGGTTGCCGGTAAAAATACTTAAAATAAAGATGTGAAGGGATTCCTCGTTTGGAAACCGCAGGTTTTTAAGAACCGGGTTTAAGTAATAAATGATTCTGTCGATAACGCGCGTATTGATTAGAAGTGATGCGAGCATAAAAAAAGTGAAAATCGCCGGGTAGACTTTATATAGCCAAACGACAAGGGTATCGACGATGCCGGCAAAAAAAGCGGAAGGGTCGGATATGACGCCGTAAAGCGCGCATCCGGCGAGCGTCAGCGTCGCTAATACTGCCCAACGCTTCATTGCCGGTAGATGTAGAGTTCCTGCCCGACGAGGATCTGGTCGGATGTCAGATTGTTGTCTCTTTTGATCCTGTCGATGGTCGTGGAGAAAGTTTGCGCGATTTTATATAAGGAGTCGCCCGGGCGAGCGGTATAGACGGTAAAGGCGGGGAGCGCGTATGGGACATTGAAATAGGCCGCGCCGCCGCGCACCACGGCTTCCGCCAAAGCCGGCCAATTATAAAAAATACGCTGTTGGTCGTCGGGATTGTCAGCAAACCCGTATTCCACGATTATCGTCTGCGAGCGCGGCGTTTCCCTGATAACGAAATAATAGTCGTTGCCGAGAGCGTTCATCCGGGTGTAGATGTTGCGGATGTTTTGACCGGTTTTCTCGATTTCAAGCGCGATTAGCCGGCTTAAGGTCGGAGCGTCGCGGATAGAATGGATTATTTCCCCGCCTTTTCCGCCGCCGACATTGATATGGTTGGATATTGTAATCGTGTCGGGAACGATTAAACTATTGATTCTTCTGACTCTTTCCCGAGGCGTTAACGTCTCGTCGGTCGTTCTGGTCATTACCGAGGGAATCCCGAGTTCTCGGAACCGCCTGTTTTGATATTGGGATATTTTTAAGACCATGTCTTTTTCCCGCCAAAGATTATTGCTTCCCCCTCCCGGGTCAAAGCCGCCGTGTCCCGGATCAATGATTACAAGCATGGCATACCTCTCTTTCGCTAAATTATATGCTTGTAAACATTGTTTATATTCAAAAGAATAAAAAGAAAGAATTGTATAATAATAAAAACGGAGGTATAGAAATGGATAAAGTAATAATGATATTAAGAAAAAGAGCCGACTTATCCAATAATCTATCAAGCGGGTTGTTTGATATTATCTTAACCGATAATGTTATCGAGGGATTGCAACTTATTAAAAAGGAAAAACCGATGCTGTTAATAATCGACGTAATGACGGCCCGCATCAGCGGCATGGATTTATTAAAAATCATCAGATCCAACCCGGCAAATCATCATCTCAAAATAATCTTTACCTCCAAAAACTATAACTATAAATTTCTTCGCGACGCGTTCTTCCTGGGGGCCGACTATTATATCAAATACCCGCCGCAAATCGAGGAAATAGAGAAAATATACTCAAATTTAAAAATGCTTAATAACTTTTACGATTTGGAAAGCATCGCCCGCTATAATGAATACGAATGGCTTTCGGAGATATAGGCAGAAAGATAGCGAGCATATCAGGGATTATTGTTTGATGCAATAATCCCTTTTTATTATCGCTTGTGAAACAAATTTCCACTTTACATATTAGCCAAAATGTAGTATAATAACTATTGCTATTGATGTTGTCCTGATAGCTCAGCTGGATAGAGCAACGGCCTTCTAAGCCGTCGGTCAGGGGTTCGAATCCCTTTCAGGACGCCATTTTTTTGTCCCTGTAGCTCAGCAGGATAGAGCAGCGGTTTCCTAAACCGTTGGTCGGGGGTTCAAATCCCTCCAGGGATGCCATTTGGATATTAATCAATTAACGCCGTCTAAATTGATGGCCTTTTTTTATTGCCGAGATAAAAAGAGNNAAAGCGGGCGAGAGCCTATATCAGATCGCGAGAAGATACGGCGTTTCCGTGAACAGGATTGTCGAGGATAACGGCATTCCCGATCCCGGGCGCCTGGTCGTGGGGCAGGCTTTACTGATAAGAAAAGAAACTACCCAGTATATCGTGCAGCCCGGCGACACGATATACGCGATCGCAGACCGTTTCGGGATTCCCGTGGAACAGTTGCTTGAGGCAAACGATTTGGGGTATGACGCCATTATTTATCCCGGCGACGCGCTCGATATCGTTTATGACAACCTGGACAAAGCGCCGATGGAAATCAACGGTTTCGCGTACCCGAATGTTGATCTTGATATTTTAAGGAGGTATTTGCCGTATCTTACTTATCTAAGCATTTTTTCATATCAAGTGCGCCCCGACGGCGGGTTGAGCTCGCTTAACGAGGAGGCGCTTATTTCGGAAGCATACCGATACGATGTCGCGCCGCTGATGGTTATAACCAATATCGAGCGTCCCGGGGAGTTCAGCAGCGACTTAATTCGCTCCGCGCTCGCGAGCGAGGCCGCGCGAAACAACTTGATAGAGAATATATTAAACACGATGACGAGAAAAGGGTATTACGGCGTTGTGTTTGATTTTGAATACTTATATCCCGAAGACCGGGATTTATACAATTTGTTCATACAAAAGGCGATGGAGAGACTTCATGCCCGGGGATTCATATTAATGTCGGCGCTAGCGCCAAAAATACGGCCCGACCAGCCGGGACTCTTGTACGAGGCTCATGATTACAGGGCTCACGGCGCGTTTCTCGACCGCGTTATCGTCATGACTTACGAATGGGGATATCTTTATAGCGAGGCGATGCCCGTCGCCCCGGTGAATCTTGTCGAACAAGTTTTGCGGTATACGATTACGGAAATCCCAAACGAGAAAATATTGATGGGCGTTCCCAATTACGGATATAATTTTCTCGTGCCCCGCGTCGAAGGACGCCCGGCGCGACTGCTTACGAATTTGGAGGCGGTGGATCTCGCCGCCGCGGTTAACGCGGCCATTCGTTTTAACGAAACCGCCCAATCGCCGTATTTTGACTATTACGCCGATAATCAACATCATCAAGCGCATTTTGAGGACGCCCGCAGTATCGAAAGTAAAATTAAGCTCGCCGTCGATTATGATTTGGCGGGATTAAGCGTCTGGACGTTAATGAGTTATTTTCCGCAGCTTACGGTTTTAATAGACTATTATCTTGAGGTTGTGAAAGTGGTGGGGGAATAAAAAAGGCGCCGGTCTAAGCCGGCGCTCATTTTTTTTTAATATTCATTAATCGGGATCCATTTAGCGTAGTACTTTTCGGCAGCTTCTTCGCCGGGATTAAGGAAATAAACGCGTTCGCCGGTGAAGTCGCTCGTCGTGTACCAGCCGCCAAAGGCATGGCCTTCCTTGTGCGGAATGCTCAGATAAGTCTTTTCAATCGCCAAGTGCTTCGCAACCGGATAAGCGACGTTAAAAGACACGAGTTCGTTCCCGACAAGGCGGTATCCCTTGTTCGGTTGGGGAATCGTTTTTCTCAATAAGTTGTAGACGTCGTCGAGAATTGGTTGCGTCCCGTAGAGATAGCCGTCCAGGACAAATCCCGTCAAAGACTTACCGCTTTCGCCGTCCCAAAGTTTTACCGTGTATCTCTTGTGCACCATGTATGAGACGAGTTGAATTAGATGGAGATACTTTGACTTGTAGGGTTCTTCCCCAAAGAAACCGCCGGAGATTGAAATGAGCTCGCCAGTCGCCGCGTTTCCGGTAGCCTCGGTGAAGAAAAGCTGGCTGTAGCCGTCGTTGGCCGCGGTCGTGTTGGTGGTCGTATGGTTATAAATCGCCACCGGGTCGGTATAATTCTTGGAGAAATCGTCCCAATTCGTCTTGCGCAGGGAGCTCGCCACGGCCGAGGACGTCAGGAGATTGTTATCTTTTAAGTAGGTATAAATATCAATCATTAAAATTTCCGGCAGGTTGGAAAAGGCGTCAATCCCGTTTTCGGCGTTGGTCACGGTATTGGTTGTAAAAAACCAACTGCCGCCGTTTAATTCATACTTGATAATGCTGAACTCGGTCCAGCGACCGTACAACACAATATCGCCGACGCTCCCGACGGGAATGCTGGTCACGGGTTCGCCGCTAAACTCCGAATCAATATACCAGCCGAGAAATTCAAGTCCTTCTATTTGATAAACCTCAAGCTCGGCCCCAGTTTCGATATTATAAGACGCGGGCGCGTGATCTAATACGATGTCTTCCTCGTAATAGGTGATCGTATAAGTAATTATTTGATAAGTGGCGGTGATCTCCAAATCCGATTTGACCTCGCTGAAGTCGCCGTCCCAACCGCTAAATTCATAACCTGCTTTGACCGGATCATCGGGAGCCGTCGCGGCCTCGCCGTAACGCACGCTCAGCGTTTGGATAATCGCCCCGTTGTCGTCAACAAATTTAACTTCGAAATAAATAGGCTCATAGACGGCGTTAACGAGCAAATCTTCGGTCACGTCGTCAAAATCCTTATCCCAGCCGGTAAATGCGTAGCCTTCTTTTTCCGGCGGCGTCGGCGCGGTCGCCGAACCGCCAAAAGGCACATCCTGAGTCTTGAGAACCTCGTCGCCATCTTTGAAGGTCACGGTGTAAACATTTTGCTCAAAAAGAGCGTTAACGACCATGTTCTCGGTTACGGAATCAAATTCCTTGTCCCAACCGGTAAAAGTATGGCCGGGGCGCGTCGGGTCCTCCGCCGGCGGCGTCGCAGCGGCGCCGTATTCGACGGTCACGCTTTTAAGTTCCGTGTTGCCGTTTTTGAAGACGACGGTAAATTTTTTGATTTCCCATTTTGCGTACAAAACGATGTTCTTTTTGACGGGCTGATCGACATAGGCTTCCTCATATTTATCGTCCAGGAACCAGCCTTTAAAATCATAACCTTCTTTTTCCGGTTCCGGCAAGTCTGTAAGGACCTCGCCCTTTTCCACGGTTAAGGGCTCGATGGTCTCGGCGGTTCCGGTATCAAATACTACTTTAGCTTTTGAGGAACAGCCGGCCAGAATGAAAAACAGCAGGGCTAAACTGAATAACCATTTAAAATTTTTCATCGCTCACCTCTTTATCTCCATTTTCATTATAATTTTATCACAACGTCAAGGCAAATTCCATAGGGTTTCAAATATTTACTTGTTTTTCCGCGCCAGGGAGTTATTAAGCCTTTCAAAAAATTCGTTTACTTTCTTCCAGTTCCGCCATAGATAATTACCGCCGAGAATGAAAAGAAGAATAATCACGGCCCAGATCACGAGGCCGACGCCATGGAAAGGGATGATCTCGCCGGTCCCGAAAACGCACATCAAGATAATCGGGATCGGCCGTAAAAATGTAACGGCGACCGCAAAAAAGCCCAAGGATATCAAAGTTATCCCGGCGATAAAACAAATAATATCATCCGGCAAAAGCGGCAGGAGCAGAATTAAAACCAAAACGAGCTTTTCCTTGCCTTCGAAGGTTTCGAGAAGTTTTCGCGTATTTTCCTCGCCGACGACCCATTCGACTGCTTTCCGACCGAACAGTTTCCCGATGCCGAACGCCGCGAGCGAGCCGAGAATCACGCCGATAGAAGTAAGTATGGCATTTTCCCAAGGACTAAATATGAGGTTGCCGGCGACTATCGTCGGGAAGTTTGATATCGGCAAAAGCGTCGATTGAACGAAATGAAATATAACGTACATTATCCTTGATAATCCGCCGTATGCTTGGATTGTCTCTTTTATGCTTTCGACGTCCTGAAATTTCTTATTTAAACCCAATCCCCAATAGAGCCCGAAAACGCAGGCGCCGATAACGAGAATGATAACTAAAATGACTATCAGCCGGCTTAGATTAAATTGTTTTTTCTTATCGTTCATAATATCACTCGTGAAATTCCATTATTTCATTAATATGTTTTCGTTTTTTCCGTCCGGCTTCAGCTTCGCCGTAACCCAATGCGATTACCAGCCGGATCTTTCTTTTTGTTTTTAAGACTTTTTGAATGGATCTCGCGTTGAACCAGCCGATTATGCATGATGAAAGACCGGCCGAGGTTGCGGCTAGCGCTAAATGCGCGGTAAAAATCCCGATATCAAGCGCGGTATAATCGACCTTTTTAATCAAATCGGCTGCCGCCGGCAAAAGGCTTCCTTTTTCCTCGGTTATCACGAGAAAGACCGGGGCGTCGCTTGCGAATTTATTCATCCCGAATTGTTGGAGAGCGGTCGCGACCCGTTCTCTTTTTTCTCCCGGCAAGACGACGTGGACTTTCCACGGCTGACCGTTGCACGCCGATGGGGAAAAGCGCGCGGCGTCGATGACGCTCGCGATCTTTTCTTTTTCGATGGGGCGCCGGGAGAACCGTCGGCAGCTGAATCGCTTTAACACCAATTCCATAAATTTGTTATTGTTCATGTTTAATCGCCTTTATTCGTATTTGTGTATATTATACCATAAACCGCGTCGAGGGAAAAATAGTTAAAACTATTTTCGGCTTTTACCCTTACAAATAAACATTAAAGTTAATTCATTTTGCATTAAGAACGCAAGATGTAACGCGCCCTTTGGGCGTTAAACGCGCTTTTTTTTTGCTAATATGTTAATATATAATCGCCGCTCTACTGTCATCGGTTTAATTGATTTATCCGAAAATTAGTGATATAATATTATTAGAAGGAATGGTAAATGATCATGAAATTTAAAGATTATATCTATCAAAGGCCGGATCTTGAAGCCATCGGCAAAGAGTTCGAAAAAGCAATCAACGTTTTGAAAACCTCCGCGTCCGCGGAAGAACAAATCGCCGCGATCGATGCGGTAAACAAGACGCGAAGGAATTATGAGACGATGGGCGATCTTTGTTATGTCCGCTCGGCAATCGACACCACCGATAAATTTTACGAGCAGGAACAGAATTTCTTTGACGAGAACGACCCGCTCTATAAGAATTTCTTGTTTCAACTGGAAACCGAACTTGTGAAAAGCAAGTTTCGCCCCGAGTTGGAAGAAAGGTTCGGGCGTCAATGGTTCGCCTTGATGGAAGCGAAAACGAAGACGTTCCGCCCGGAAATTATCGATGACCTAAAAGAAGAAAACAAGCTCACGACCGAGTACCGAAAACTCACGGCCAGCGCGAAAATCGAGTTTAAGGGTAAGATCCATAACCTATCACAAATGGGGCCTTATCTTATCAACCCCGATCGCGCGACGAGGCGGGATGCCGAGGCTGCGGTCGCCGGCTTTTTCGAACAAAACGAAAGTCATTTTGACGAAATCTATGACCGGCTTGTTAAGGTTAGAAACAGAATCGCGAGGAAACTCGGGTTTGAAAATTTTGTCGGCCTCGGTTACGCCCGGCTCGGCCGGACAGATTATACCGAGAGAGAAGTCGCGGCTTTCCGCGAACAGGTGGTTAAGGAACTGGTGCCTTTAAGCGCGGAGATCCAGCGCGCGAAAATGGAAAGGCTGGGCATATCCGATCCCAAAAGTTACGATTTAGGCCTGCATTTTAAATCGGGCAACCCCAAACCCCAAGGCTCGCCCCGGGACCTTGTCCTGGCCGCCCGAAAGATGTATCACGAGTTGAGCCCGGAGACCGCCGAGTTTTTTGATTTTATGCTTGACCGCGAGCTTCTCGACTTGGAGGCGAAAGCGGGAAAAAGCGGCGGCGGGTTTTGCACTTATTTCTATGATTACCGCTCGCCCTTCATATTTTCCAATTTTAACGGCACGAGCGGTGACGTCGACGTTTTGACGCACGAAGCCGGGCATGCTTTTCAGGTTTATAACAGCCGCGATTTCGATGTTTTGGATTATATCTGGCCCACCTACGAGGCTTGCGAGATACACTCGATGAGCATGGAATTTTTCGCCTGGCCGTGGATGGAACTGTTTTTCCATGAAGACGCCGACCGCTATCGTTACCTGCATTTGACGGGCACGGTGACGTTCATCCCTTATGGCGCCCTAATCGACGAGTTCCAGCACGCCGTGTATCAAAACCCCGAGCTAACGCCCGCGGAAAGAAAGCAAGTGTTCCGCGAGCTGGAAAAGAAGTATTTGCCGTACAAGATTTACGAGAACGAATTCCTGGATAAAGGCGCTTACTGGTTCCGTCAGTCGCATATTTTTTCGACGCCCTTCTATTATATCGACTACACCTTGGCGCAGATATGCGCTCACCAGTTCTGGCTTTGGGATCGGAAGAATCATGAGAACGCCTGGCGTCGTTATTACCATATTTGCGTCTTGGGCGGAAGCAAGTCTTTTCTTGAATTGTGCGAAGCCGCGGGTCTTGCGAATCCTTTTGACGAGGGAACGCTTAAGCCGGTCGTCGCGGGAATAAGGGAATATCTCGCGGGCTTTGACCAGACGAAGTTAGTTTAAAGTATTAGTTTTGATAATTCGAATATAATAAAGAGTGGTATTAAATGAGATTTCCCAGGGAAAAAGCCTTAATCATCAACAAAATCAACGAATATAAAAACAACGAGGATTATTACGCCATCGCCAAGATGAAAAACTTGATTTTGGAGAACTACCGGCAATGCGACGCGGAAATCTACGAGGACCTGATCCGGGCGACTTTCGCTATCGGCAATTATGACGAAACAATCCTTATCGGCAATGATTTGATAGCCAAAAACGTCGAGACCTTTACCGTTATTTATTATTCGCTCCTCGCTTCCCTCGGAAACAACGATATCTACCAGGCCAAATCAATCATCAAGAACAGTCGGTTGTTAAACGGCGGCGAGATAAAGAATTTGTATTCGAAAGAAGGCGCCAATTACTCCAGGTTGCTCGCTTACTCGCAATCGCTTCCGAGTCTCGCCATGGCTCTTATTATCGTTAATTTTATCGAGGGTTTGGCGCGGGAGCTTGTTAACGGCATTGAGATCGACGGGGAATATTTGCTGTTCCGTTTTTTCGATTTGCTTAATATGCTATACGAGATAGGATATCCTCCCGAGATTATACGCGAGCTCGCGAAAATAATGAAAATAATTTTCAATATCGATATTTAATATAATCGCCGCTCTTTTAATATAATATATTTGTAATTGCCAATTTAATTTGGTATAATAATAAAGTTAAAAAATCATAAAATAAAGGAGTAAAAGATGAAGGTTGATATTGAAAAACTCGCGGGGGATCAAGTAGGCTTAACAGTCGAGTTCACGCCGGAGGAATTTGAGAAGTATTACGAGGAGGAACTTGCGAATATTCTTGCCGAGGTCGAAATCAAGGGGTTTCGAAAGGGAAAGGTCCCGCGAAGCATTTATTTGCGTAGGTTCGGGGAGGGGAAGGTCCTTCAGCAGGCCTTCGACCGGGCGATAAGCGATTCTTATTTTGACGCTCTGGAAAATAACAAGATATACGCGATTGGCGAACCGAAGATCGATATTGATTTCGAGCGGTTTGCGGCCGACCGGGTTTTCTCTTATAAGGCGTCCGTTCCCGTCTATCCCGAGGTTAAGCTCGGCGATTATTTCGGTGTCGAGGTCGAGAAGATGTCGGCGGAAGTGAGCGACGACGAGGTAAACGAATATATCCTTAACATCAGGAAAAAGAAGTCTGATTTGGAACTCTCGGAAGATGGGACTCTGGAGAAAGGCGACGTCGCGGTTTTCGATTTTGAAGGATTTATCGACGGGGAGACATTCCCCGGCGGCAAAAGCGAAAATCACCAGTTAGAAATCGGCTCCGGCGGCTTTATTCCCGGCTTTGAGGAACAAATGGTGGGAATGAAGCCGGGCGAGGAAAAGACGATTACCGTGACTTTTCCCGAGGATTATCCGACCGAGAACCTGAAAGGCAAGCCGGCCGCTTTTAAACTCAAGCTTCACGAGGTGAAGAAGCGGGTTTTACCGGAATTAAACGACGAGTTCGTTAAGGAATTGAATATTGAGAACATCACCACCGTCGAGGCATATTTGAATCACGTCAGGGATAACCTGCGGAAAGTAAAAAAAGATGAAAGCGAAAGAAAGTTCGAGTATGATCTCTTAAAGAAAATTTGCGACAACGCCGAGGTAACCGTTCCCGATATTCTCGTCAAAAGGAGAATCGAGAGTTATATCGAGATGGAAGAGGAACGCGCAAAGCATTACAATATGAAATTCGAGCAACTTTTGGCTTACCAGGGGATGACCTTGGATCAATACCGCGAGTATGTCTCCGAGACCGCCAAATTCGAGGTCACGAAGGAATTGGTTTTAAGCGAGATTATCAAAACCGAAAAAATTGAGCTTACCGACGAGGATTACGAAAACGGTTATCAAAAACTGGCTGACGCTTACGAGCGCCCCATGGATGAGATTAAAGAAAAATTCCCCCGGGATACCGTCTATCAGTATTTCACTCTCAATAAGACGGTCGATTTATTGAAAGAAAAAGCGGTAATTAAAGAGGAAAAATAAGCGATAAAGATAATATAATAGATTAGAGGTGCTAAAATGGCCAATAAACCGAAAAAGGCGAAAGTTTGTTCATTTTGCGGGTTGCCGGAATCCAAGGATCGTCATATCATCGAGGGAGACAACGCCTATATATGCGATACTTGCGTCGGCATTTGTTATCAAATGTTTGAACTAAATTCGATAACGGAAGCCAATTTGGTTCAGGCGGAAAAAAATGAATTTACTTTAGACCTGACACCGCAGGAAATTCATAAACGGCTCGACGAATATATTATTGGCCAGGAGTACGCCAAAAAGATATTGTCGGTCGCCGTTTACAATCATTATAAACGGGTCCAAAACAATTTGTTCGAAGAAAGCGATGTGGAAATCGAGAAGAGCAACATCGTTCTTTTGGGCGCTACCGGCAGCGGGAAGACCCTGTTCGCCCGCACCCTGGCAAACATCTTGCAAGTCCCCTTCGCCATCGCGGACGCGACGACCTTGACCCAGGCCGGTTATGTCGGCGAGGATGTCGAGAATGTCCTATTGCGTTTGCTTCAGGCGGCCGATTATGATATCGAGCTAGCCCAAAGGGGAATCGTCTATATCGACGAGCTCGACAAACTCGGGCGGAAATCGGATAATCCGTCGATTACTCGCGATGTTTCCGGCGAGGGCGTCCAGCAGGCGCTTTTGAAGATCTTGGAAGGAACGATCGCGAACGTTCCCCCGGGCGGCGGGAGAAAGCACCCGCACCAGGAATTCATACCCTTCGACACCACGAACGTCCTCTTCATCTGCGGCGGGTCGTTCGAGGGAATCGACGAGACGGTCAAAGCTCGGATCGGCAAAAAAACGATTGGCTTTCACGCCGAGAATAATGACGTCAAAGATCTTTCGGAAGTTTACGCGCTCGTTACCCATCAAGATTTACAAAAATACGGGCTTATCCCCGAACTCGTCGGTCGCCTTCCGATTATCGCGTCGCTTGATATTCTTAAAGTCGACGATCTCGTGCGCATCCTGAAAGAGCCGAGAAACGCGATCATTAAGCAATATCAAAAAATGCTCAGGATGGACGGCGTCCATTTGGAATTCGAGGAAGAGGCCTTGAACGAAATCGCGGCCAAGGCTTATAATCAAAAAACCGGGGCCCGGGGCCTGCGGGCGATAATTGAAAAAATTATGCTCGATGTCATGTATCGGGTTCCCCAGGAGAAAGATCTTTTCAAATGCATCATCACCAAAGATGTGGTAAGCGCGAACGCTGATGCGAAATTTATCCGTAAGCATACAAAAACGGCCTAGAATAAGGTGAGGTAGTATGAAGATTACCCAGGATTACGTTAGCAGTCAGTACCATCAAGTATATTTTGTTTTCTCCAAAAACGAAATAAACAAAATCTTTGATGAGGTTGCCGAGAATAATGATTTAGTCGGAAAGAAAACGCAAAAAGCAAAAGCGCAATTGCTCGAGGCGGTGAAAGAAAAAATCGAGAACGAGATCGTCGAGGAAGAGTTAATCAAATTGGACGTTATTCCGATTAGCTTTCGGAAGCACCGTTACTTAACGCCCCTGGCTCGAAATCGCTCTCTTCTCTTAATCGCGCAATTCTGCGTTTTGCCTACTGATTTGCAATTGAAATTCCCTTCCAAAATTCCGAGCGGGATTTTCCACGTCCCGTACGAAAACGAGATGATTAAGGACTTCACGAAGCAGATTCTGCTTATGAATCATCAATACGATCTCCGGGACGCGAATGTCGCCACCAAGAAAAGCTTGGTGAAATACGATCTTTATTACACCAAAGACGATTTCGTAATCAATGAAATCAAGGATCAGATCAATTCGTCCGACGATTACGATAATCCCGACGAGTACTCGTTTATCAATTGCAAAGTCGGCGATACGGTGATTCTTGACGAGGACGACGGTATCGTCGTCAAGGCCAAGGTCAAAGAAATTAAGAACCGCGTTGTCCGCCGTTTAAGCAACGAGATCGTCGAGAACTTGAATTTTCTCGGCTGTAAAACCGTGACCGAATTCCGGCAAAAAATCAAAGACATCTTTTCCTTCTCCACGACCGTCGTCATGCTGCTTAACTACCTGGCTGATTTTGTTCTCCACAACGGCGGGTTTGAGATTGACCGGGTCGTTATCGATCACTTCGTTAATAAGAATTTGACGGAAAACGAGATTAAGAGGGAATTAGTCAAGGAATATATAATTTGGATAATTAATTACAATTATTCCGATGATAATAACGTATTATATATGGATAAGATTATCGAGGAATACGAGTTCGAAAAAATCTTATTTAACAGCCCGCACCGCGTCGACCGCTACCAGGAATTCGTCAGGCGGCGGATTTTCGAGGTCAGGGTGTTGGAATATTGTTTGGAGCAGAAAATACTGGATATAAAAATATAAACCAGGAGGTGAACTCATGTTTTCCAATCATACCGTTGTATCAGCCGTTCTTCCGGCAATGGCCATCCGCGGAAGCGTGCCTTTGCCGAATAACGAAATACGGCTTGAGGTCGGACGGAAAGAAAGCATAGCCGCGCTAAAAGCGGCCGCCGCCAGCAAAAAGTATATCGTTTTGTTCGTGCAAAACGATCAAAACGTCGACAAGCCCGGCATCAACGACATCAATCATACCGGCGTCGTCGCGAAAATCATTTACAATATGGTTGGACAGACTTTCCATAAAGTAAAATTGCTGGGCATCGTCCGATGCAAACTGCTGGAATTCGTCGATACCGAGCCGTTTTGGAACGCGAGCATCGTCACGGTTCCGATTGTCAATGATGATATGGATAAAGAGTTGGCCTACGTCAGATTGTTGATTGAGGAATTACAGAGCGATTCGTATAAAATATTCGAGGGTTTCCCGGAACTGGCAAACGTCATTTCCAAGGGGGTTACCGCCGACAAACTTACCGATGTCCTGGCGTATAATCTTCCGCTTGACGTGCATTCGAAGTTGAAGTATCTCACCACCCCGAACGTCGGGCAACGATTGCGTTATATGCTTGAAGACTTGAAACGGGAAAAATACATCCGCGCCCTGGAGATGAACATTGAAAACGAGGTGCGCAAGTCGATAAGCGAAAGCCAAAAAGAATATTATTTGCGCGAGAAAATGAAAGTCATCCAGGACGAACTCGGCGAGAAAGCGAAAAAGGAAACCGATATTGAGGAGTTGAGAAAGAAGATTCTCGCCGCGAAAATGCCGAAATCAATGGAGGAAAAAGCCCTCGCGGAACTAAACCGTTACGCTTCGCTCAGTGTCGCGAGCGGCGAGTCCGCGATCATCCGAACTTATCTTGATTTCGTCATCGCCTTGCCGTGGAGCAAGGAGTCAAAAGACACTAACGACATTAAAAAGGCTAAGGCGCAACTGGACCGCGATCATTACGGACTTGAGAACGTCAAGGAGAGAATTCTTGAGTATCTGGCCGTGCGCAT
>LSQX01351746.1_pt1 | contig 17324 bp, 16 predicted proteins | sample 654561 | NCBI WGS metagenome assembly LSQX01 (sample SAMN04489861, study PRJNA283612) | anaerobic digester metagenome | isolation source: 4 biogas reactors fed with cattle manure at either 37C or 55C with and... | place: Denmark: Kongens Lyngby | collected 2014
CGTTAACGTGTGGCTTATTACGTTCAAACTTAGCCTTAGCCATGTTCATCTTCCTCGTTTACGTCGAACACAATGCTGAGTAAAACTCTGCCCCGACATATCGCCTAAAAATCTAGACACCTAATACTTGAAAAGCAGACTAATAAGCCTGCTTTTTAAAAAATTTTTGCGAATAATCGCTAAACTGTATCTGGAGCTCTTATCGAGATTTGAACTCGAGACCTCTCCCTTACCAAGGGAGTGCTCTACCACTGAGCTATAAGAGCGATAAATCCTTCGATGGAGCGGGAGACGAGGATCGAACTCGCGACATGCAGCTTGGAAGGCTGCCGCTCTACCAACTGAGCTACTCCCGCATCTATGTTGGTAATTACCACTTCTATCGAAGTTAATGGTGGTGGGAGAAGGATTCGAACCTTCGAAGCTTACGCGGCAGAGTTACAGTCTGCTCCCTTTGACCGCTCGGGAATCCCACCATTTCACACTTACTCAGTGTTCGTTCTTTACTTCACGATTTAAACTCTCTAAGATGGTGCCGGCACACGGATTCGAACTGTGGACCTACTGATTACAAGTCAGTTGCTCTACCAACTGAGCTATGCCGGCGTTTCTTAGTGTTTCGTACGTTTCGTATCGGAACGGTGTGCAGTTTAGCAAAACTTGAAATCCGTGCAAGTGTTTTTTTCAAAAAAACCGTTAAAAACTCATAAAATCAATCCATTTGATGATAATTCAACCGCTTTGATCACTGCGCGAGCTTTTATTTGGGTTTCATTCCATTCAGATTCAGGATTTGAGTCAGCAACCAAGCCCGCACCTGCCTGCACATAGACCTTATTTTCACGAATTACACAGGTACGAATGGCAATCGACATATCCATTTCGCCATGCCAGCCTAAATAACCAACAGCACCACCGAAAACGCCACGTTTTACAGGCTCAACTTCGTCAATAATTTCCATAGCACGAATTTTTGGTGCGCCTGAAAGCGTGCCTGCGGGGAAGGTTGCCTGAAAAACATCCAAAGCATCTACATCATCACGCACTTCACCCTGCACATTGGAGACAATATGCATGACATGCGAATAACGTTCGATCACCATTTGATCGGTGACTTGCACTTTACCAATTTTGGCAATACGTCCAACATCATTACGACCTAAATCGATCAGCATTAAATGTTCAGCGATTTCTTTTTCATCTGACAGTAAGTCTTGTTCCAAAGCCAAGTCTTCTTCTTTGGTTTTGCCACGCGGACGTGTACCCGCTAAAGGGCGCACAGTTGCAATGCCATTTTCCAAACGCGATAAAATTTCAGGTGATGAACCGACTATATGAAACGGTTGGTCGTCAGCCAAGGTTTTGCCCTGCACCAAAAACAAATACGGCGATGGATTAAGGTGACGTAAGGCACGATAAACCTGTAACGGTTCACCATCAAAATCCGACACCATACGATGCCCAGGCACCACCTGCATGACATCGCCTGCACGGATATATTCTTTAACTTTTTCAATTGACGCCAAGAATTTTTCTTTGCCTGTGAGTGATTCAAAATGTGGCGGTGTATGCTTTTGTGCTTTTAAGCTAATCGGCGTTGCTAAAACTTCTTCTAGTGCATCGAGCTGCTGTTGTGCCTTGTTATAGGCATCTGCCTGTGCTGCATCGGCATGCACAATTAAAAACAGGGTATCTTTTAAATTATCAAACACGATGACTGTTTTAGACAGCATCATCCAAATATCAGGCAAACCGACAGGATCTGCTGTCGGCACATTTTTCAAACGTGGCTCAATATAACGAACCGCATCGTAACCAAAATACCCAACTAAGCCACCAGTAAAACTTGGCAATTCGGGTAAATCGGCCTGTGTAGGCACTTTAAACTGCGCTTGAAAATCGCGGATATATTGAAAAGGCTGTGCACAGTTTTGTTTTTCTACTGAACCATCTGCATGTTGAATGGTTAACTCGCCTGCATTGCAGGAAAAAACAGTAGATTCACCCAAACCAATAATAGAATAACGTGCCCAGTTTTCGCCCCCTTCTACAGATTCAAACAAATAGGCTTGTTGATGCTGTTTCAAACGTGCAAATACTGACAATGGCGTTTCGGTATCGGCCAGACGTTGGCGATATACAGGAATCAGGTTATAGCCCGCAGTTTTAAGTTGTTCAAATTGAGTCTGAGTGGTCATGTGAAGCTCCCTATTTCGATACACTAATTTTTTCGATAAGACGAAGTGAAGAATGATTTGCGTTTCTGACTAGTGTCGCCATCGAAATATGGGCATGACAGCCTGACTCATATTGATATCCTTTATAGCGGTTTGGGTTGAATTATGAATTGTTAAGGTTCACATCCTTAACAATTCAGTTAAATTATCCACGATTTGTTGTGGCTGACAATCGGCAATGGATTCACCATGATTATAGCCATAGCTGACTACAATACAATCAATACCCGCACGACGCGCAGCCTCTACGTCATTGGAAGAATCTCCAATCATTAACACTTGCGAAGGGTCAACCTGATAACGCTCGACACAGTGCAGCAATTGACGCGGATGTGGTTTACGTTCTTCAAAACGGTCCCCACCAATCACATCATCAAAATAATTTTGCATGTCTAAAGCTTCGATAATGGCACGTGCAGGTTGTTCAGGCTTATTGGTCACACAAACCAAAGTTTTGTTCTGCGCCTTTGCCCAATCCAAAAACTCAATAATGCCTGCAAAGGGCTGCGTATCGATGCACGGTTCAGCATTATAAATGTCTAAAAAGGTATTCAAGAGCTGTTGATGTTGCTCGGGATGCACAACCCCCATTAAATGCATCAACACGCTATGACAAAAAACAGCAGTGCCCTTTCCAACCCAAGTACGTACTTGCTCTAGAGTCACTAAAGGTAACTGCAGTGCATTCAAACTCATGTTCATGGCACGGTATAAGTCTGTGGCAGAATCTACTAGCGTTCCATCAAGGTCAAATAAAATAACTTGGCGTGTATCGAGCTGAGCAATAGACATCATTCCCCCCTAAATTGACAAAGGCATGCGATTGCATGCCCTGATTGTAAAGCAAAGGTCGCTTATTTAAACAATACCCATGCCAAAATAGCTAAAATCACCAACACGATTAGTGAAATTAAGCCAACAGATGCATTTTTTTGTTGTTCTCTCTCTTGTTCCACACGAGAAATAGGCTGCTCTACCGCAACTGGAGTAGGTTCAGCCTGAACCGCATGAATATCGACACCCTCTGGAATTGGTGCTGGCTTAGGTACAGCAACCCCTTGTGGCATCCCATCACGGTTTAATTGCACCGAACTGTCACGCTGATTCAATTCGGGCATGCCTTGCTCATTCATTTGCTGTGCAGCTGTTTTCTCTGTAGCTTCGGTTACTTTTTCTGCCGTTTCTGCCACATCTGCAGCATGTTCAAGTTCAACGGCTGGTGCAAACACAGAGAACTTCAGGCTAGCAAACTGCACAATATCGCCTTCTTTAAGCAAGGTTTCATCGGCAATGCGCAAATCATTCACAAAAGTGCCATTCGAGGAGTTTAAATCTTGCACGTAAAGTGCTTGGTCTTTCACTAAAAAAGCCGCATGTTTACGTGAAATTTCCGCCGATTGCAGCACCAAATCTGCACTTTGATGGCGTCCCACCAACATATCACGGTCGATACTAATTTCCTGGCCAGTAAATTCACCGCTAATTGCTTGTATTTTCCAAGTCATAAATAATTTCTCTGGTGTGATTTGGCAACATCATAACATGCCCTTAACCACAATCTGTGCAGGATACGATTAAGGTGTAGCACGAATTGTGGTTGTGGTAACCGTATTTTTGGTTTTACTCACTTCCTGCTGCGGCAATGCCACGCTTTGACGTTGTACCACAGGCTCAATTGCAACAGGTGTAGTCACTGTTGCCGTACGGTTGGCAGGCACAGCCGATGGCAGCGTTTGGTACACCCCTGCTTGTGGTGCAACCCGAGATACGGGCAAACGCTGCTGATAAACATCACTGACATTTTCAGGCAATTTGGCAAAGCTACCATCGGCATCCATGGCCAGTTGCAAACTATACAATTGACTATAGCGCTGCTGCGAAATACGACGAATATCCTGACTATCACCCACAATAGTCGGGTGGATAAATATCAAGAGATTACGCTTTTGATTGGATTGACCATCGGAACGGAATAAACGCCCAAGCCCTGGAATCGCACCTAAGCCCGGCACAGCTTGACGACTGTAAATTGAGTTATCTGAAATTAGACCACCCAAGACAATAGTTTGCCCATGCTCTGCTAAAATAGAAGTTTTAATGGCACGTTTACTGGTTACCAAATCCTGTGCCTGACCTTTATTGGCTTTGACATCAGACACTTCTTGTTCCACTTCAAGTCGGAGTGTGCCACCTTCACCAATATGAGGCACAACTTTTAAAGTCACCCCGACATCTTTACGCTCAATGGTGGTATACGGGTTTGCCACTCCGCCATTGGTGGATAATGAACCCGTTACGAAAGGAACGTTCTCACCCACCACAATATAGGCTTCTTCATTGTCCATGGTCACAATAGATGGCGTAGACAATAAATTGGATTTGGTTTTTTCTTTCAGCGCCTGAATCATCGCACCATAGAGCTTGCGTGAACCATCACGACTTTCGCGATAATCACCCAAAACCAAAGATGTACCTGCACCAATCGCACTACCTGCACCTGCTGCACCACCTGTCAAATAGCCTGCGGCAACATTTTTCAGACTGGCACCGATATTGTCAAAGTTAATCAAGCCAATGCCGCTACTTAAATCTCCTAGCGCCCACTGCACACCGAGCTGATCAGCATCAGTGCCTTCTACTTCAATAATCGCAGCTTCAATCAACACCTGTTGACGACGAGTATCTAGCTGCTGAATGGCCGATTCAATTTCACGCATCAGTTGCGGGTCTGCTTTAACCACCAAGGCATTTTGCGAACCATCGGCAATAATACTGACACCATTGCCATTAAAACTGGTGATGTTGTTTTGATTATTGCTATTTGAACTACCACCCAAATTAATACTTGGGGTGGAAATTGTAGATGAATTGCCCGTATTGTTATTGTTGTTACTCAGGTTGCTTGTACTACTATTATTACTGCTGTTGTTATTTGAGCCAGAACTGCTACTGACTGCTTGCCCCGACACCAAACCTTGCAAAATTTCCGCTAAATTCTGCGCACTGGCATATTTCAAACGGAAAACTTTTAAGCCGCCCAAACGGTCTGCGGCAGGCACATCCATCATTTCAATCATTTGACGAATGCGTTTACGGGTTGCAGTGTCACCTTTAATGATAATGCGATTGGTGCGGTTGTCTGCCACAATGCGCACACGAGAGCCTTTCACATCTTTGGCTGCCCCGGTCGAACTCATCGACTCAAGCAAACCAATGACTTCTTCTGCCTGACTAGACTGTAGACTAATCGCTTCAATGTCATTTTGCCCAGTACCATCCAAATTACGAATAATACTTTCTAGCTGGTAAATGTTGCTAGCACGGTCTGACACGATTAAGGCATTGGTGCCGCCCACTGCAGACAAATGTGCAAACTGTGGCATGAGCGGACGTAAAGCAGGAATCAAGTCATTGGCATTGGTATTTTCTAGCCAGATCACACGCGTCACAATTTGATCGCCACGTGCATTTTGACGGCCGTCATAGGGAATACCTGAACTTTTGACATTGCTGTCAGGCACAAGACGAATGGTATTGCCCGATGGAATGGCGACCACACCATTGACATTCAGCACCCCTAAAAACAGGTCATAGACTTCATTTTTATTTAAGGCTTTGTTGGAAATCACCGTGACATTGCCACGCACGCGTGGATCGACTGCAAAGTTCTTGCCCGTAATATCGGCCACTTCATTAATAAATGCAGTCAAGTCCGCATCACGTAAATTAATTTTCCAGGTTTGCGCATGACTTGCAGTACTCACCATTGCAACAAGCGGTGCAGCAGCCAGTAATGCCCAAAATGGACGCTCATGATTCAATAAAGCCATAATCTACTGTGTTTCCTAACCCTAAATATGCCTCTGCATTATTCAACATGCCGATTCATTTAAAAATTTTGTTGTATGGTCATCACCTGATCACCACGTTTTATTTCTAATTTCACCTGACCTTCACGACGCGCCTGTTCCAATAACTGTGCATCGTTTTGCCCTTGCCCAACACTCTGCCCATTTAAAGACAAAATACGGTCACCTGGTTGTAAGCCTAGTTTATTTCTTAACGCTGCGGGAGTCCGTGTGGTTACCTCATAACCGTTGCCTGTATTGGTCTCAACTCCCATTTCTTTTAAATATTGTTCACGGTCTTCCTGAATTCGCTGCACTGCTTGTCCAATTGCATTATTCGGTTGTGCAGGCGCTGTTGGGGCAACCATTGCGGGCGCATTGCCACTGGAAATCAATGGGGCAATGGGTTGATTTAAACCATTTTCGATCCCTTTAAACAATATCTCACGCGTGGCACCACTACTATGACGTAATATCACCCGATCCCAATACACTTCTGCCAATTGATACTGACTAGAGTCAATCACATCTCCCACACGGTAACGCTCAGCGACATCATTCACTTTAATTACGGCCGATGAGAACTGACTCGGTTGTCCGACAACAACACCTTGCAAAGTCATATTTAATTGATCGTCTACTGTAGCGGTACGCCCAGCCTCATGAAATAGTGCAAATGATGAAATATTTGGAATCTGTGGTTGCTGTGAGCCCAATTCTACCCGATCTACCTGCATAGCCTGCGGCGGTGCAAGCACCAGCCAAAATAAACTCGCCAGTTTCCAGCACAAATACAAAATGAGCAGGGTTAATAATACAGGCGCAACACGGTCTACTTGCTTCCAATCTAAGTTTGCCCAACGCTCTGAAAAATCACGCATCAAAAGCCTCCTTTCAGTAAAGGCTGACGAGTACTGATGACATAAGTATCTAGCCCCGCCTTACCTTCATAAGAAGCAATATTTATTAACAAACGTTGGGTCAGTTGCACATCCAGCATCAAATTCTGATCAAGTGCAATATTCACCATTTTCTGTTCGCGTTGATCTCGAATATCGAATATCAATTTACCATTTTCGTCAGACAAACTGCCTTTTAAAGCAGGAATATTCATGCGGTCTTGGCGCTGTGCAAAACGATACAGCAACTCGCCCCCTGCCCACTGTATTTGTCCTTCTGACTTTGCAAAACCTTGTTGTTTTTTGAAATTTAAATGAACGCCTTTAAGTTGAATCGCATTGCTCGGCCATTGCCAGTCCACAACACTTTTTAAAGTCTCAGGCGCAATTTGACCTTCGAGTGATTGCAGTAAAATCGTGCCAAAACGATAAGCAACTATGCCTTCCAATTGTGTATTGCCGCTGTGCACTTCTACGTCGGCAGCAACACGCAGTAGTACCAAATCTAAAGGGCGCGTATTCCAGTTTAAAGTGCCACGTAATTGTCCTTTTTGCCAGTCGGCTTGCCCCTGCCAAATGTTGCCACTGACATTATGTAAAGTCTGGTTGTTTTTATAAAATTTTGAAATCAACCACGCTGCAGGAATTTGTAATAACACAAAAATCAAAAATGCAATGAGGGCGAAAATCCACCACGTAATGTATTTGGGTTTCTTTATCATGCCACCACGACCAACCTTACTAATTTTTCTATGAATGACTTTTTATAACACTCACACATTATGCACACTTTTTCGGCATCGCCAATTGATACAGATAAAAAAACCAAGCCGTATTGCTTGGTTTTTGAACTCTAAGTCAACTCAATGACAAATTGATGAAGCTTAGATTAGAAAATCTTCAAGTTTCGCGCCTTTTTCTAATTCAGCAACTAACCAGCGTGGTTGTTTACCACGACCCGTCCAAGTATCTGTTGGATTAGTTTTGCTACGATAACGTGGCTCTACTGTTTTACGTGGGCTTTTTTTACGCTTGCTTTCGCCAACTTCAAGAATTTGCTCAATGCTTAAACCTAAACCATCTGCAATTGCGATAATTTGATTATAGGCATCTTCAATTGCTTGATCTTTTTTCGTGGCAATTAATGCTTCAGCTTCAGCTTGTAAACGCTTTAACTCTTCAACAGATAAATTGCTAATATCGGGCATCATACTTACTCCAAAAACTATGCTTTTTTATATTCAGTTATTAAATTAAGCAGATTCATTACATTTTATCAAACCAAAGCTTTAATAAAAAATCCACTACTCTACGTATAAATAACAGTCGATATATTATGAACTGATTATTTAGTTTTAATCAAGAATATGCTGTACAGTTTTTTCTATTTTATGAATACTTGCGCGTACATTTTCAGGGATTAAGGTTTTTTGCATATTTACATGATCTACACAAACAATAACTGCTTCTGCCTGTGCCACTATAGTTTGTTGAGTTTCGCTGTAGATTAAATAATGCATACGCATAGCACTATTACGTAACTCTTCAACTCGAACCCCAATCTTTAATACATCAGGATAAACCACTGGGCGTATATATTGGCATTGATTAGATGCCACGACCGTGAACACGCCTTGCTGTAAAATTTTCAATTGATCAAAATAACATAAACGTGCACTTTCAATATAACGGTAATACACCACATTATTGACATGCCCAAAAGCATCCATATCACCCCATGCGACACGTTGCTCAAAAATAATAGGATAATCTGATAGTGTTAACACAATTCACCTTTAAATTTTAATTTCGACAAAATTAGAATTATTTTCAAAGATTAAATTTAACTGTTTTAATAATTCAGGCTGATCTTTTAAATTAGATTTAACCCTTAAATAACTCATTAATACATGTTCAGGATATAAAGCAAGTAATTGCTCTGCCTCTGAATAGCGTGCTGTTGCTGTAAAAATATGCCATTTGGCAAAACTAAATACAGGTAATGCAGGGTATTTCTGTTCCCAGATATTTATTTGTTGTTCAATTTTCACATAATCAGGCTGTTGTTTTAACAACTGTTGCTGGAACCATAAATAAAACACTTCCTGATTAAATTGTTCACTCAACAAATGTACAGCTAACTGTTCATGCTGTTGCGTCATATCAGGCAAACGTGAAAGTACTTTCAGCCACAACACCTGAATCGCATAACTTTGGCTAAAAATTTGTTCACCTAAATCTAAATAGCGCTGCTGCAATGCCTGTAAGTTTTCTGCATCTACCTGCTCAAACTGAATCAGTAATTGGGTTAGCCATTGTTGTTTTTTTTCGGCATCTAAATGGCCATATTTAGTCGAACGCAAATAATGCCAAGGATATTGCGTAGCAAATTGCCCCCACAAATCAATTAAACGCTTTTGATATGCCGTTTTAACTTTAAATAACCATGGCGATAATTCATGCTGATTTAGAAACTCTAAATGGGTTAAAGCCTGTTCAGGTTGCTGCTGCGCCAAATAAATTTCAATACGCTGAATTTCTGCCAATTCAAAAGCTGCAGCACTGCTTTGATTTAAAGCTGCCAAGGCTTGTGGATATTGCTGCTGAATGGAATACATACGTGCTTCCATCACCCCTTTCAGCAAACCTGACTGGGCAAAGACTTGTCGGACAAATTGGTGCTGATCCTCAGCAGCATCTAATAACCAAATGACTGCCAATTGCTCATAAGGATGTAGGTTTTTAAAATTAAATACCGTTTCGACTTTACGCTGCTCGCGGCTAAAATAGCGTTTTAACAGCAACCATAACACTTGCAACGAAACACTGATGGATAAGAAAAAGAACAACAGCAACCAGATATTGGTTTGTAATTGCCACTCACGCCAATACACATAAACATAGCCTGAACCATGTCCATAACTCAGCAAACTGAGCAGCGCAACGAGTACAAGACTAACCACCACATAGGCGAGTAGAATTTGTTTCATTTATACCGCCCCCAATAAAGCACGTGTTTTTAAGCTTGGCGTAGGTACAATATTTAAATTTTTAATTTTTTCTAATTGCTGAATCAATTGCTGTGCTTTTTGATCAGGTAATGACTGTAGCAGCTGGATAATGCCATTTAGTTCCTGCTGATATTGCAAATACTGACCTTGCATTAATACCTGACGTGCCAATAACAAACGCAATTGAGCTTCTTTTAAGATAATTTGGCGCTGCATTAAGGTGCTTGCAGGTTGTTTAGCGGCCTCAATACTGAGCCACTTTTGCCAAAAATAACGATCCTCTACATCGGCAGGGTTTAGCTCAGGCTGTTGAATTTGCAGTTTTAAATGCTGATCTAGCTGTTGTAACAACTGACTCACCTGTTGATATTGAGCATCACGCGTGGCAATAAACTGTTGGATTTGTTTTTGATCTTGCTGAATGACCTGATGCAGACTTTGTTTTAAGGCAGGTGCTAAGGCATAGTCATTCAAATCATCTGCCAACACACTCATTTTTTCCAAAGCATAATGAAACTGTTGTTGCTGCAATGCGAACTCGACCAAGTCTAATTGCTGCGACACCACATCCATAGGCTGAATACTATTTTCCTGCACTTCGCTACTATACGCTGCAGATTGCTCTGAAGACGGCTGAGTATAATTACGGCGCTGCAAAGCCACCAATTGGTCATTTAAATTGGCATTATTTTTTTCGGCAAGATGCAAACTTTGGCTGAGTTGTTGTTGTTGCGCTGAAATTTGCATGACGTCATAACTCAATTTGACTATCCAGATCACAGCGATCGACGCAACGATCAGCATCAGTTTCTTCATAACTTTCCTTGCATACGCATGATTTGCTGCAATATTAATTCTGTTTTTAAATTGGTCAACTTCAGTATTTTATATTTTGTGTGATGCTGTGCCTGATAATCGAGCAAAATTTGTTCGAGTCGATCACCCAATACCCAATAATGACCTTTATTTAGTAAAGTGGCATCGTGCTGAATCAACATCAACCAATTTAACCAACTGGCCTCACTGCTAATCATCATCCAAAATTCTGAAGTTTGTATTAAACGGCTGCGGACTGCTGCCATTTTTTGCACAGAACTGGCAGGACACTCTCGCTGATACAAAACAAAGTTATGTACTTGCATACCCTGATCAAGCAGGGTTTGCATCATAAATTGTCGCCCACCTTCGCCACGCCAAAATGCAATTTGCGTACCTGCTGCCAAGTTTTGCAAGCTAGCTAAGCTCAGCATCCCCTCAGAGGTTTCCACCTGTGGGATATCGCTGTGCACTCCATATTCACGCAGCACTTCCGCAGTTTTTTCACCCACAGCCACCCAACGAATATGTTGTAAATCCTGCAATTGCAGATGACTTTGAGCCAAATACGCCATCCCAACTTCAACAGCTGTTGGGCTAACCACTACAATAATATGCGTATTAGGCAATTGAGCATACAGACTGGCCAGTTCAGCCGACCAAGGCCGTGCTGACAAGTGCAACAACGGTAAATTAATCACTTCAATGTACTGTTGTTGCAAAGCCTGACTGAGCGCTTCAGCACGCCCCTGCGGGCGAGTATTGATAAAAATCATGGCTTAAAACAACAGACCACTATTGGTACAAAGCTTTAAGCAACTCACCTGCACCTTGCGCCAATAAGGCTTGAGCCAATTGTTCACCCAATTGTTCTGCCTGTTCAGGCGCACCAACTTGTACGGCTTTTAAAATAGTTTGCCCATCGACACTGCCAACACGGCCTTCAATCTGTAATTGACCATCTTGTAAAGTTGCATAGCCTGCAATTGGCACCTGACAACCACCTTCCAAATAGGCATTAAAGGCACGTTCCGCACGTACACAAACATTGGTGTCTACATCCATCAACGGCAAAATCAAATCCAATACCGCCTGATCTTGGCTACGACACTCCAAACCTAAGGCGCCTTGCCCAACGGCAGGTAAGCTCAGATCAGGCTGAATAGTATGACGAATACGCTGCTCCAAACCTAAACGTTTCAAACCTGCACTGGCCAAAATAATGGCATCATATTGACCATCATCCAGTTTAGATAAACGTGTTCCCACATTACCGCGTAAATCTATAATTTCTAAATCTGGGCGTGCTTTCAAAATTTGGCATTTACGGCGCAAACTAGATGTACCCACTTTAGCGCCCTGTGGCAAATCTGAAAAATGCGCATAGTGATTTGACACGAAAGCATCCAGCGGGTCTTCACGTTCACAAATGACCGCCAAACTTAAGCCCTCAGGCAGTGCCATCGGCACGTCTTTCATGGAGTGCACCGCCAAGTCGGCACGACCATCCATCAAAGCAGCTTCTAATTCCTTAACAAACAGTCCCTTGCCCCCAATTTTTGCCAATGGGGTATCTAAAATTTTATCGCCCTGCGTGACAAAGGTCACCAACTCAACGGTTAAATCGGCATGCAGTGCTTCCAAGCGGGCACGAATATGTTCGGCCTGCCATAACGCAAGCGGGCTTTGTCGAGTTGCAATTTTCAGGGTTTTCATCATAGTGACTAAGCAAGATCAATTTTGTTCATCTAAACTTAACCTGATCCCCTAAAAATGCAAGTCTATTTCTCTACCGATTGCTTGATCTATTTACAAAAAATGCTGGATTCTGCACAAAAATTAGAGTTTTTGGATGCGTTCTCTCAGCAAAGGTAAGTGTCTGCGGCTGACGGCTAAACGCTCATCCAGCTCACGGCAACGTACCTGATATTGTCCTGAATTGACCACTTCTAGCCCCTCCAAAAACTGAATCGACACTAAGGCATTTCGGTGAATCCGAATAAACTGATCACCAAACTCGGTTTCTAAATCTTTCAGCGTTTCATCAATCAGGACACTGCCATTTTTATGACGCACAGTGACATACTTCTGATCGGCTAAAAAATAGTAGATATTTTCTATTGGCACCAATTCTACACCGCGATAAGTTTTCGCCGCGATTTGGTGACGTTTTATTTTTAATTCGTCCATATTTTCTTTTTGTTTTAAATGACTCATCTGCGCTTGCGTGAGTTTTGTTAAATGATCTAAAACCTGTTGCAATTCCTGTTGCATTATCGGTTTTAACAAATAGCCTTCCGCATTGGATTTAAACGCATCAAGTGCGTGTTCATCATAAGCGGTACAAAACACAATGGCTGGCATAGGGTCAAGCTCACGCAAATGTTGAGCACAACTTAGACCATCCATTCCCGGCATTTGAATATCTAATAATATGACATCCGGCTGATGTTCATCCGCCAGTTCAATCGCCTGTTGCCCATGAGCTGCCGTTGCCACCACATGATGCCCCAGTTGAGTGACCAAACGTGATAATCGCTCTCTAGCTAGAGGCTCATCATCACAAATTAGGATGTCCATTTTTCCTCCTTTTTAAGTCAATAACTTTATTTTTATCAAGTCTAGAAAAATCAGAGCAATCACAGCTTATTTTATTTATAACGGTATTGCAGCACCGTGGTGTACATACCATTCCCCGCATAATTTTTGAAAGTAACACTGCGTCCATAATACGCTTTTAAGCGCTGTTCCACGTTTTGCAGTGCAATCCCATGTCCAGATCTTAAATTTATTTTATCGCTGACATACGGATTTGTAATGACAATATTGACTTGGTTTTGCAATATTTCGATCAATATACTTATCGTACTCTTTGCTAAAACTTTTTCAACTCCATGAAAAATACTATTTTCTAGCAAGGGTTGTAAAGTTAATAACGGAATTTGTACCTGACTGAGCAGTTGCGGTTGTTCAATTTTCCATTCTACCGCCAACCGATCACCCAAACGAATTTGCTCAATCTCTAAATATCGCTGACAAAGTTCGATCTCATCTTTCAGGCTCACCAGTTTTAATTCCTGCAAACTGGCACGGAATAAACGAGATAAATTCAGCAGCATCTGCTCGGCTTTATCGGGGTCAATTGCAATTAGACTGATCACATTATTTAAGCTGTTAAACAAAAAGTGTGGATGAATACGAGCCTGCATAGCATGCACCCGCGCTTGCAATTCACTATGCCGCTGCTGAATGGCTTGTTCTCGCACATAAATATAACGAAAACAAAATGCACCCAAAATCACACCATAACTCAAATGCAATCCAATCCCATGCATCAATTCAGCCAGACTAAACTGCTGTAAATGAAAATTTTGCCCAAAATGCAATAAGGTATTTAAACTGAGTGTTGTGACCAATACGATGGCTTGCAGCAAGATAAAACTCACCATAAACGACAGCGCCAAGCCCATGCGTAAAAAACGTGCCTGAAAAAATTCAACCAAAGCCGCAAAACACAACACCACCCAGTTGATATACAAAATATATTGCAGCACCCGAGTAAAACTTAAACCTTGCCAGCCCTGTGCTTCAGCCAAAGCCAAAACCATTGCCAAAGCATTACTGCCAATAAATAGTTCAATTAGATATTGCCAACGCCCTATTTTCGTAAAAAAATACACATAATTTTGTTCTGCCTGCGTATCAGCAAAAGTTTGATTGGCTTGTTCTTCGGCAAGTGAATCTGAATTTGTTATACTCTTGTCCAAATTACCGCTTTTTACTTTATTGAGCCGATATGACCACATCTTCTAATTCCTCAAATCCGTCACAAGCCCAAACTTCGGGTATGTGGGGCGGTCGTTTCTCTGAAGCTACTGACGCATTTGTTGCTGAATTTACAGCATCTGTTCAATTTGACCAACGCTTTTATAAACAAGATATTGCAGGCTCAATTGCACATGCCACCATGTTGGCAAAAGTGGGTGTACTCACCAGCGAAGAGCGTGATGACATTGTTCAGGGCTTAAACACCATTCAGGCCGAAATTGAAGCAGGTCAATTTGAATGGCGCATTGATCTTGAAGATGTGCACATGAACATTGAATCACGTTTAACTCAGCGTATTGGCATTACAGGTAAAAAACTACACACTGGTCGTAGCCGTAATGACCAAGTGGCAACCGATATTCGTCTCTATGTCCGTGATGAAATTGATGCCATTTTAGAATTATTAAAAAAACTACAACACGGTATTTTGACACTGGCTGCAAAAAATACTGACACTATTATGCCTGGTTTTACTCACTTGCAAACCGCACAGCCTGTGACCTTTGGTCACCATCTGATGGCGTGGTTTGAAATGTTAGTACGTGACTCAGAGCGTTTAATTGACTGTCGTAAACGTGTCAACCGCATGCCATTGGGTTCTGCTGCATTAGCAGGCACGACTTACCCAATTGACCGAGCTTATACCGCAGAACTACTTGGCTTTGAAGCTATATCTGAAAACTCGCTAGATGCAGTATCAGACCGTGATTTTGGGATCGAATTTAATGCCGCTGCATCGTTAATTATGATGCACTTGTCACGCATGTCTGAAGAGCTGATTTTATGGACATCGGCACAATTTAAGTTTGTGAATATTCCAGACCGTTTCTGCACAGGCTCATCCATTATGCCGCAGAAGAAAAACCCAGACGTACCTGAATTGGTGCGCGGCAAAACAGGTCGTGTCTATGGCGATTTAATGAGCCTATTAACCCTGATGAAAGGTCAGCCTTTGGCTTACAACAAAGACAACCAAGAAGACAAAGAACCTTTATTTGATGCAATTGATACCGTACGTGGCTCACTCATGGCATTTGCCGACATGATTCCTGCCTTAGTACCAAATATTGCAGAAATGCGTGAAGCAGCATTGCGTGGTTTCTCTACCGCAACCGACCTTGCCGATTACTTGGTGAAAAATGGCGTGGCCTTCCGTGATGCGCATGAAATTGTAGGTAAAGCCGTAGCCTTGGGTGTTCAAGAAGGTAAAGACCTGTCTGAACTGAGCTTAGCGCAATTACAACAATTCTCTGATTTGATTCAAGCCGATGTATTTGAAAAAGCCTTAACCCTTGAGGCTTCTGTAAATGCACGTGATCATATTGGTGGCACTGCACCTGCACAAGTCGCTGCAGCAATTGAACGTGCTCAAGCACGTCTTGCCCAACTTTATGCCTAACCGGGAAGTCGCTATGTCTAAACAAGTGTTTTGTCGTAAATATCAAAAGGAAATGGATGCGATGGATTTTGCGCCATTTCCAGGTGCAAAAGGTCAGGAACTGTTTGAAACCGTGTCTAAGCAGGCATGGCAAGAATGGCTCAAACACCAAACTACACTCATTAACGAAAAGCGTTTAAATGTGTTTGAAGCCGATGCGAAAAAGTTTCTTGAAGAGCAGCGTGAGAAGTTCCTGAACAATGATGCTAGCCTTGAAGTCGCTGAAGGTTTAAAACCTCAAAACTAATTTCGCCTGTATTCTAAGCATCAAGAACCAATATCAAAAAGAGTCTTCACGAAGGCTCTTTTTTTATGCCCTTTTTTGCATGATCTACAGCCATGCAGCAAAACAACTGAAAGAAGATTCAAAAAGTGAAAGCTGTTGCTGATTTTTTAAAGATGAACATTCACATCTTTAAGCCCTTAAATAGCGACTTAGACAATGATTTCAAATAAAATCATAAAAAATAAATCACACAAATAACAATGTAATTCTAAAATACATTTGTATATAAAACGCTACATTCCACTACAATAAAGCACATGATTATCGCGCTGGCTTTTCCTATACTTATTTGCAAGGAGATAAGCAATTGTCTCTTACTATAATAAATATCCCCGATTTCAATCTCAGATTTCCCCCAAAGTCTGGGATTTTTTTTGCCCAAAATTTTTAAAAAATAGGCCAGCTTCTACTCTCAAAGAAATTCAGAAAATTAAAATAGTGGCATAAAAAAGCCCCATCAACAGATGAGGCTTTAAGACTTACAAGTAACTAGAACTTAGCGTTCCTGTACTTTTTCTTCAATTTCTTTGACGCTGGTATGGCGCACATCAAAACCTTTCACCATATAGATGACTTGTTCAGAAATATTACGCGCGTGGTCACCAATACGCTCCAATGAACGCAACACCCACATCACATTGATTACACGTGAAATATGACGCGGATCTTCAATCATATAAGTCATCAGGGTGCGAGTTGCAGATTGATATTCACGGTCAATATCGGCATCTGCCAACAATACACGTAGGGCCTGATCTACATCTAAACGTGCAAAAGCATCCAATGCATCATGAATCATGACACGTACTTGGTTGCCAATATGACGGGTTTCCATATAACCTCGTGGCGAACCACCTTCTTCACATAAGTTTTGGGCAATACGTGCAATTTTTGCAGCTTCGTCACCAATACGCTCTAAGTCAGTATTGGCTTTAGACATGGCAATGACCATACGCAAGTC
>LSQX01083528.1_pt4 | contig 17322 bp, 23 predicted proteins | sample 654561 | NCBI WGS metagenome assembly LSQX01 (sample SAMN04489861, study PRJNA283612) | anaerobic digester metagenome | isolation source: 4 biogas reactors fed with cattle manure at either 37C or 55C with and... | place: Denmark: Kongens Lyngby | collected 2014
AGAGGTCTTTCATCTTCTTCCTCTTCGACTACCGTATAGTATGAGTATGGCACGGTGGAAGGAGTGTCAAGAAAGACATAGTAATCGGTCTCCTTATACCCCTGCTTGTATACCACTTCTTTTGCGATCTCACTTATGTCCGGTCGAGAAGTGGTTTCTACGCACTTGAACGGACGTCTGTATAGGAAGCGACCTGATAGGTCACTGAGCACCTTATCTTCGGAACCCGCCCATTCCTTCACTGCTTGTATGACATCCTGGTCGTCAACGGCCAGATACTCTGAAAGTGACACCTTGTCACCAAGAAACGGTTTCATAGAGTTTGGNNTTTTCCTCTGCGCTTAGCCATTTTGCTCTCTTCCATATTGCCTGGAGTAGTATGTCAAAGCCCCTGGTAGTCTTATGAAAGTAGATCTGCCAGTATGCGAAGTACCTTGCGAATATGAATTGTTCTGCCAGATACTGATCTCCGAACGCCAGCTGATTCTGCTGTACGTCGAGAGTGGCAAGGACCCTGTCGACGTCAAACCTTCCGATCGAGTTGCCTGTTGCCAGCGCATCCCTGAGAAGATAGTCCATCCGGTCCGCATCGAATTGGCTGGAGATGATGTGGTGACAGAGCATGCTTGTTGGACCACCGCGTATTATGCTTGCTACTCTTTCGGGCAGACTCGAATCTATCTCCCTCAAGACAGAGAAGATGCCTGATTCTTCTGAGGTGATCGCTTCGATCGTCCATTCCTCATGGCCCTTTCCCGTGAGCTTCCCCTCCAACGCATGAGAGAACGGGCCATGCCCCACATCATGAAGTAGAGCCGCCAGTTCGCCGGCCAGAATTTCTTCAGAGCAAGGGCACCTGTCGATCGATTCCAGGCGGTCAATGATACTACGGAACAGGTGATAGACGCCTAATGAGTGTGCAAATCGACTATGCTCTCCTCCATGATACGTGAGTGATGTAGTGCCTAATTGGCGAATACGCCTCAACCTCTGGAACTCCTTAGTGTCCACAATGCGAAGTACTGTATCTCGAGGCAGACTAATGAAGCCATGAACTGGATCTCGGAAGATCTTGGGTTGGGTGGCTACCACCACTTACTCTCCTCCCGCCTAGGAGGTTCTACTCCTCAACGATGAGTCCCTTCTTACTTCCCTGACAGGAAGATAACAACAAACGCATGTTCGCGTGAAGCTAATTCCATTACCCCATTAAGCGCTCTGAGTTGAAGTCATAATCGTTTCCTATCAGCCATATTATCAAGCGTCACGAGGAGGTACGGCGCTTGAAACGGATCCTTTACTTCCTGCTCTTCGTCTTTGGCGTATATCTTGGGCTCCCGGGACCTCGCCCTCAGGGACCGGTCTTCCCTACCCGTCCTCAAGGAGCCGACCCCATCCTCCGCATCGACGTCTATCATGCAGAGAAAGGGACCGTTGTAAGGCTCGACTTGGAAGACTACGTAAAGGGCGTTGTGGCTTGCGAGATGCCTGCTTCAGCTGGCCTGGAAGCCCTCAAGGCCCAGGCCGTACTGGCACGGACTTACGCTTCCCGCAAAATGCGCATCTTGGGAGGCGCTCCAACACGCCAAGATGCCGACGTGACTTCGGACTACCGCCAGGACCAGGCATGGGCGCCGGTTGAAGAGCTCAAAGAGCGGTGGGGCGCAGTAGGCTGGTGGCTCAACTGGCCGAAAATCGAAAGGGCTGTCGAGGAGACCCGCGGCCTCATCCTCACGTATAACGCCTCTCCGGCCGAAGTAGTGTTCCATTCAACATGTGGAGGCAGGACTGAGGCGTCAAAGGATGTGTGGATCAAAGATCTTCCCTACCTCCAAAGCGTCACATGTGATTTTTGTAGCCATTCGCCCTACTATAACCCGCAAACAGTGACGATTCCCCTCTCGAAGGTGTCCTCTGCCCTGGGAGGCCTTGGTGTGTCCGTACCCGTTTCTACGTTGGCATCAGGAGGTTTTCCCGTCGTCTCGCAGGTTTCACCGACCGGCAGGATCAAGGAAGTACTTGTCGGTGGAGAGCGTATCCGCGGTCTCGAGTTCCGGATGGCTCTGGGTCTGCGCTCCACTAACCTGTCTTGGGCGATTCGCGGAAACAACGCCGTATTTCAGGTGAAAGGTTACGGACACGGAGTGGGCATGTGTCAATACGGAGCCGACGGCATGGCCAAACAGGGCCGCAGCTACAGTGAAATCCTCAGCTACTACTTCCCGGGTACCAAGGTCACCGCGATATTCGAGGAATAGCTGTTGTCGACGGTCATGGGTAGTTGTGGAACAGAAAACGCAGTTCCTGGACCTTCTGACGGGAGAGAGTCTCCCTCCAACAGTTCGCGGTCGTACCGGGAGAACCGGAGCACCCTGATTCTTCCTGCACATGAAAGCACGCGAAGCGAGACCGCTTGGTTTTGTTAGCGATTTCATTAGCGGTTCCCGTCGTACACTGAGAGGCTGCGGAGACCGTGGGATCAACTGCATTCCTTACCTCAAGCAACACCATGAGCGAAGGCGATAGCCAGACCTTCACCATACATCTAAGAGCCGCGTGCATTAGGACAAGACCTGTCACGAATGTCTGGCGCCTGACCTGCGTATATCCCGCCCATATTATGGCAACCATACCAGCTGGGGGGTATCTCAATGGACATAAACAAACCGTCCGGGAACGGCGCGTCCTGCAACGGTTCGTCCCGCTGGTACAGGAGGCGGGCGAATGCGGAACGCAGATGGCAGGCGATCCTCAGGGCCGCGATAATCGGCGCGTACTGCGTAGTGCTCCTCGTCGCAGGCCTTTACCTGGGTTACAAGGGCAGGGAACGACCCGAACCGGAGTACGCCTCGCTCCCCGGAACGAGCGAGGCCCAGGAACCCGCGCTTCCCGTCAGCGAAGGCGGTGCATCCGCGAGTTCGGAAGACTCGCCTTCTTCTCCCACACCAAGCACCGTTCACGCCACAACGCCCGCGGCATCTGACGAGACCGTAGCGCAGACACCCGAGATGCAGGAAGCACCTCAGGCACCGAACGGTGGCACAGTGTCCACGACGAGCAGTCCGGAGGAAGCGGCAGTTCCAATTATGAACGAGGATAAGCCCGCCTCCGGTACGGGCGCCGAATCTCCCACATGGCCGGTCCAGGGAGAGATCGTAGCCGAACCCAGGTGGGTCTTCTCGGATTACATGGAAGAGTGGCGCTATTTTCCCGGCGTTGAGATCGCCGTTAACCCCGGCACTCCCGTAACCGCGTCCATGTCCGGCAAAGTCGTATCGGTCCGCATAGACCCGGACCTCGGTACCGTCGTCACCCTGGAGCATCTTGGCGGGATGACCACTGAATACGGACGGCTTTCTGGGTGCATCTTAGGCGTTGGTGACACAGTGAAGCAGGGTGAGGAGATCGCTCGAACGGACGGCACAACGTTTTACTTCGCCGCCAAGGTAAACGACGAGGCTGTCATGGTGACGAAGTACTTGACGCCATAGAAACGCAGCCGAATCGCCGTACCGCGCTACCCAACGAGCGCTTCGGCCGCTCCGTGATTTCAGGCGGTTCGAAGCATGGCCCCTTGCCCATCGCCACTCTGTTTCGCCACACTGTGAGGTTTGCGCTTCACCGACCGAATTAACTCAGCACTAGAGCATAGACATATTAGCGTAAGACGCAGCGAGGGGGCCCTGCCATGAACGACGTAATTTGGAAGCGTGCGATTGAGATAGGCGAATTCATAGGTCAGACCCACGCCACGGTTCGGGAGACCGCGCGTTCGTTCGGCGTGTCTAAGAGCACTGTCCATAAGGATGTTACCGACCGGCTGCCCAAGATCCGCCCGCAACTGGCCAAGCTGGTCCGAGAGGTTCTTGACATGAATAAAGCAGAACGCCACATAAGAGGGGGTGAAGCCACGAGGAGGAAGTATCAAGCCGAACAGGCCGAACAAGCGCTCTAACAAGCCCTTTAACAATTACTGCAACAATCCTCTAACGGCACTCCAAGAGAACGACGATATAGCCCGGGGAAGCCACCTGCTGGTTCTTCGGGCCTTCGATTCTTGAGGAGTGCATACCGATGGGTAGACGCGTCGGGATCGATCTGGGGACCTGTTCGGTCCTTGTTTTCGTGCGAGGCTTGGGAATCGTAACGAGAGAACCTTCCGTTGTCGCAAAAGAAGTGTCCACGAACAAGATCATCGCAGTCGGTAATGAGGCCAAAAGGATGCTGGGACGGACTCCAGGGACCATCGTTACGGTCCGCCCCTTGAGAGGGGGAGTCATCACCGACTACGATGTGACTCTGGCCATGCTTCGCCATTTCGTAAGACAAAGCGTTCCGTGGTTCCCACCCACTAAGCCAGAGCTATTGATCGCAGTTCCCGCGTCAGTCACCCATGTGGAGCGCAGGGCGGTCTTGCAGGCGGGCAAGGAAGCAGGAGGCGGCAACGTCCATATTCTTGAGGAACCGCTCCTGGCGGCCCTGGGTGCCGGGTTGGATATTGACGGGCCTTCCGGGCACATGATTGTGGACATCGGCGGGGGCACCACGGATATTGCCGTCCTGTCTATGCGCGAGATGGTGACTCAGGCATCAACCAGGGTCGGCGGGGATGCGCTTGACGATGCCATCGTCCGTTATGTCCGCAGAGAGTACAACCTCATAATCGGCGAGCAGACCGCTGAGAAAGCCAAGATGGCAGTGGGTTCGGCGTTTCCCACCGAAAAGACAGAAGTGGAGATAAGGGGCCGCGACCTGGTCTCAGGGATGCCGCGCAGTCTCGTGCTGGACTCATGGGGAGTGCGCGAAGCCATGAGCGATCCTCTGGCTATAATTGCGCAAGCGGTCCGAAGTGTCCTGGACAAGACTCCTCCGGAGCTCCTGGGGGACATAATCGAGCACGGTATAGTGCTGACCGGCGGCGGGGCTCTACTCAAAGGCATTGATGAGTCCATCCGGCGCGAGACTGGGGTGGCCGTCCACGTCGCCGAAGACCCGGTATCCTGTGTTGCCGCAGGCACCAAGACGGCTCTGGAACAGTTAAATGTCTACGGACGAAAGCGCAGGATGGCGGGCAGAGACTAGCCCTTCTCAACTCTTAGCTTAACTCTCGTCTCAAACCTCCGATATCTAGATGGGGGGAGAGATATCGATGCTTCGAGGCATCATTTCGGGCGTCACTGCGATGCGTGCCCAGGTTACAAACCAAGAAGTAATTGCAAACAACCTGGCTAATGTAAATACCGCCGCCTACAATAGGGACACAATCGTGTTTTCGAGCTTTCACGACGTCCTGACCATGATGTTTCGCGGAAACGACTTTCCGCAGGCTATCGGGGGAATGTCTTCAGGCGCGGTCGTTCACGATGTTGAGACAGTGCGGTCGGTTGGGCCAATTGAGAATACCGGTGGACTGATGGACGTCGCCCTTCCGGGCGGCGTCTATTTTGCAGTGGAGACGCCTTCGGGCACTCGGTACACCAGGCGTGGAGACTTTGAGATGTCAGCCGATGGGTACCTTACCCTGGGTGGATACCGCGTATTGGGCCGCGGCGGCCCGATCCAGGTAAACGAGTACAGGTCAAGGGCCATTAGGGAAGATGGGGCCGTCGTCTGCGACGGCGTTGTGGTAGACACCCTGAATGCATACACCTTCGCCAATGAAAGCGCCCTCACCAAGGAGGGGACATCGCTTTTCAACGCAGGCAACACCACTCCCGTGCTCCTGGATAATCCGGTCCTTATAACCGGAGCCCTGGAGAAGTCCTCGGTTGACCCTGTAATCGAAATGGTGAGCCTGATAACGGCCATGCGCGCCTACGAGGCTGCGCAGAGAGCCATTCAATCCCACGACGAGACCCTCGGCATGGCAGTCGAGAGAGTAGGTCGCGTGTAGGAGAGGAAACGGGGGATAGAGCATGTTAAGAGCGCTTTGGACTGGGGCTACGGGGATGACTTCCCAGCAGCTCCTTATTGACACCATCTCCAACAACCTGGCCAACGTGAACACAACCGGGTTCAAGCGGCAGCGGATCCAGTTCCAGGACCTCTACTACGAGAACATCCCCGTTGGGATATCCTCCAGCGCAGAAGTGGGAAGCGGTTCCCGTGTAGTGTCTACTGACAGGAGCTTCCGGCAGGGCAACCTGGAACCCACCAACGACGCGTTGTCGGTAGCCATAGAGGGGCCCGGATTTTTCACTGTGGAGACGGTAGCCGGCACGGCGTATACCAGAGACGGGTCTTTCAGGTTGGATGCCCAGGGACGTCTGGTGAACGCCTCCGGGTATGTTGTCACCTCGGACGGAACGGCCATTGAGATCCCCAGGAACGCTACCGACCTTGGGATTTCCGAAAACGGCGTAATCTTCGGCAGGGTCGACGGAGTGTTTGAGGAATTCGGCCGGCTCCAGATAGCGGTATTCGCCAACCCGCAGGGCCTGGAAGCTACGGGAGGCAACTTGTTCAGAGTCACTCCCATGTCCGGTGAACCGGAGCTCCTTACCCCGGGAGAGGACGGGGCAGGTATCCTGCGAGGCGGCTACATAGAGACGTCTAACGTTGAAATCGTGACCGAAATGGTCAATCTGATAGTGGCTCAAAGGGCATTTGAGCTCAACTCAAAGACCATTGAGACGGCGGACCAGATGTGGGGCATCGCCAACAACGTCAAGCGGTAGGAGACCAACCAGGGAGAGTAGTTGCCAGGCTTTTTTGTAAGCGCCGCGCTTACGCCGCGTACTGAAGGGTAGTACTCAAGCAGACTGTTGAAAGAGATTACTGAAGGAGAGTCCCGGCTGTGAAGGTTCAAAACGCTATCCAAACGGCAAATGTCCCCGAGCCGGACCGGGGGAAGAATGACTCCAAACTGTATAAGACATGCCAGGATTTTGAATCTGTATTTCTGTCAATGATATGGAAGGAAATGCAGAAGTCATCCGGTGTGGACCTTGGACTGTTTGGAGCCTTTGCCGAGGGAGCGATAGGCCAGAGCTGGGCAAGGTCAGGTGGGATCGGCCTGGCGAAGGTAATGTTCAAGAACATGTCGAAACATCTCTCGGACTGACTCTTTGAAAAATCGGCGCCCCCTTTTGGGTCGCCAGTTCGGGAGATGGTAAGTGTTGGATCCAAGTAAGTACCCGGCCCCTGAGGAGATCCTCCCTCACCGGCCGCCTTTTCTTTTTGTCACAAGAATTGTCTCCATTGACCCCGAGAAGGGCGCAGTGGCAGAGTACGATGTCCCCCACGATCTTTCCATCCTCCGCGGGCATTTTCCGGGGCATCCTATCTTGCCGGGCGTGATAGTATTGGAGATGCTTGCGCAGACAGGAGCCCTGGCCATCCTGTCCAGAGAGGAGTTTAAAGGAAAGCTGGCGTATCTCGCAGGCGTTGAATCCGCGCGATTTCGCCGGCCTGTAAATCCGGGGGATACACTTAGGGGCGAGATAACGATGGACTCCATGCGCCTCAATATCGGCAGGGCGCGGGGGACAGTCACTGTGGAAGGCGAGGAGGTAGCGAGGGCTACCATCTTGTTCGCCATGCAGAAGTGAGAGCGAAGAGCCAGGAGCAAGTAGTCGAAGCAAGCCGGAAAGTTGAGGGAGGTGTTCTCGATGCCCACCATTGGAGAAGGGGTGCGCCTGTTTACCTCGGAATCCGTCACCGAGGGGCATCCCGACAAGGTTGCCGACCGCATCGCCGATGCAATACTAGACAGGATTCTCGAGAAAGACCCCGTGGCCCGAGTAGCGTGTGAATGTATGGTCAAGACAGGATTTGTTCTGGTGGCCGGTGAGATTTCCACCGAATGTTATGTGGATATGCCCCAGATAGTGAGAAACACGTTGAGAAACATCGGCTACACAAGGGCGAAATTTGGTTTTGACTCGGAAACCTGCGCTGTTCTCACGGCGATAGAAGAACAATCGCCGGATATAGCCCTGGGCGTTGACAAATCCCTTGAATCCAAGGAGGGCGAAATGCCCGATACTCTTGGCGCGGGCGACCAGGGAATGATGTTCGGGTACGCCATCGACGAGACTCCTGTCTTCATGCCCATGCCGATATACCTGGCCAACATCATGGCCAGAAGGCTCGCCGAAGTAAGGCGTAACGGCACCATCCCTTACCTGAGGCCTGATGGAAAGACACAAGTAACCCTCGAGTATGTTGATGGAAAGCCGGTGAGAGTGCATACGGTCGTGGTTTCAGCCCAGCACGCGAGCGACGTTGGATTGGATGAGGTGCGTGAGGATGTCCTTACACACGTGATAAAGCCCGTCATACCTCCGGGGATGATGGATTCCCGCACAAGAGTGCTGGTTAACGCCACGGGACGGTTTGTGGTGGGAGGCCCTCAGGGGGATTGCGGGCTTACCGGACGCAAGATAATCGTCGACACCTACGGCGGGTTCGCGAGGCACGGCGGCGGCGCTTTTTCCGGTAAGGACCCTTCCAAGGTGGACCGCAGCGGAGCCTATGCCGCTCGGTATGCAGCAAAGAACATCGTGGCCGCGGGCCTTGCCAAAGAGTGCGAGGTTCAAGTGGCATATGTAATCGGTGTGGCCCGTCCGGTTTCTCTATTCGTTGACACCAAAGGTACCGGAAAGATCCCCGACAACCGGATTCTTGAAGCCCTTACGAAGTCCATGGACTTCAGGCCGGCGGCCATAATCGACCGGATGGATCTCCGAAAGCCCGTTTATGAGGCCGTATCGGCGTACGGACACTTTGGTAGAAGCGACCTCGATCTTCCCTGGGAGAGGCTGGACCTCAAGGATGAACTGCTGAAATACGTCTAGACCACTGAGCTTCCCCCCGGGGCATCTTCATACAATGCTCCGGGGGGAGGCGGCATGCAACCGCAGAAAATCGCGCTTTTGGTAATCATGATCCTCAGTGCCGTAGAGCTTCTGTCGAGTCTCGGTCGTCCAAAGAGGGAAGGCCCAATCGGGCTCAAAATACTCGTAAAGGCAAGAGATTATCCTCAGTTGGCGGAAGGACTTGTCCGATACCTCTTGTGGGAACTTGCTGTTTGGAGAGGGTTGGACGTAGAGGTGAGCCTTGAGATCGAAGCTCCTTGCGGGCTTTCCGAGGAAATGCAGGCAATCCAGGCAATCTTGTTGGAGGAGGGGCTGGTTGGACCGGCTCACGATCTGCAGCCCGACCTGATTTTTGTCGTATAGCACATACTGTCTGATTTTCATGAGGGCAGTAGAACAAGGATAACGGTGCAGCGCTCACAACTCACCGAGATGCTATGAACGGATAATACGAAGGGAGGCCTTGGGGACCGTCAAGAGGATGGAAGTATGGTCTCGCTTGAAGCGGCTCGCCGACCGGCTCGCGGACCTCATATACGGCCGGCCTTCTCAATGCGCTCTCTGCGGAGAGATTATGCCCCGGCGAGGGGGGCTCCTCTTCCACCGGGAAGATGCGGAGAGCCCCTTCTCCCTTGACGACCGGCCCGGTATCTGTGATTCCTGCTTGGACAAACTTTCCCATCAAATGTCGTGGGTCTGCGAGGTATGTGGGGCTCCACTCAGGCCGCCCCTTAGGGTGTGCCGCGACTGTCAAAAGTGCTTCTATACCTTCGACGGCCAACGGTCAGCGGCAATATACGACGGACACGTGAAAAGCGCCATAATTAGGATGAAGTACCAGGGTGAAAGGTGGCTCTCGAGACCGCTCGGTTGGCTTGTCGCCAGGGCAGCCGGTGAGTTTCTGCCCGTGGACCTGGTAATCCCTATCCCTCTGGAACCCGGAAGCCGCATCCGCCGTGGTTACAACCAGGCGCTGGACCTGGCGAAGGAGGTCTCGAACCTCCTGGGGGTACCCCTTCTGGATATCCTCTCACGCCACAAACGCTACTCACATCAAGTCGATCTTGGACGAAGAATGAGATGGGGGAACTTGCAGGAATCGATGGTCGTAAACCACGAGTTAAACTTGCGAGGTCAGAGATGTCTCCTGGTGGATGATGTCACAACTACCGGAGCCACTCTGGACGAGGCGGCCAGGGTGCTCAAGAAACTCGGGGCGGAGAAGGTTTACTGCGCGACGGTCGCGAGGACCTTGCGTCACTAGGAGGGAAGCCGTGTGAACCGCGATGTTCGGAACTGCCGTAGGTGTGGGAAAATCATGATCTATGTAGGTATTCCTCTATGCGAAGAGTGCCTAAAGAAAGAAGAAGAATACTACGAGGCTGTAAGGCGTTATCTCGATGAGCACCCGAGATCGAGTGTAAGGGAAATCAGTGAAGCGACCGGTATCCCTGCAGAGGTCATCATGAAATTCGTGCGGCAAGGATCGCTCGTGGCCTTGGAAAATGTGAGCGGTATGCTTGCCTGCGAGATATGCGGAAAGCCCATCAAGATGGGCCGGGTATGTCCGGAATGCGCAGAAGCGCTGATGTCTGCGACGGGCAACATTTCAAGAAGGCCCGGCGGCGAAACTGGGATCTCAAGCAGCAGGACTCAGTCCAAGATGTACAGTATGGATATGATAACAAGGAGAAGAGGTCCACGGCAGGATAACTAAGCTAAATCACCGAACAGGTTTTTCGATTAATAACGTGGATAGACGGGCAATCGAAAAGGGATGATGTTACATGATGATATCCAGGGCTCAGATTGGTCAGATCCTGAAGATCTACGGATCGCAGGCTGCCCGGTCTTCGTCCAAAGTTGCTTCGCCTCAGGATCCCACGGCGAGGCAGGATAAGATCGTGCTTTCTGCCAGTCAAGAAGACCAGATGAGAGTCCGCCGGATTGTCGACGACATTCCCGATGTTCGCCTGGAAAAGGTCGAGGCCCTCAAGAAGCAAATAGAAGCGGGCACATATAAGGTTGATGCTTCCGAAGTAGCCGACAAGATGCTCGGAAGGCTGCTGGCTGACCGCATAAAATAGCCCTCTCCAACTAGGAGTGCTCTCAATGACGGAGTGGACCCTTAGCTTCGTATTGCGTGAAATAGCATCGGCGATGGACAAACTCATCGATCTTGCCGGACAGAAATCCGAGGCGATCGTGGACGGGGACATACCCCGCCTCAACGAGGTGACGGCGGAAGAAGAGGAGCTTTCCCGGAGCCTCGCGGCCCTGGAGGAAGAGAGGCTACGGCTCGTAGGTTCGAGCGACCAAGGAGACCCGGAGATTGACAGGTTGCGTCAATCGCTTCGCGAGAAAGCGGATAGGATCGAAGTGCTGAACGAGCGGAACCAGGAGCTCCTGAGGCAAGGGTTACGGCTCGTGGAGTTCGAACTGAAACTGCTCCTGCCTCAGCCTTCGTACAGCGGAACGCCCGCGAAGGGACCCGTGGTTTTCGACCACAAGGTCTAGGGTCTACGGGGGGGAATTCACATGTCAACCTTCTCCATGTTTGAGATCGGAAAATCGGCTCTAATAGCCTCCAGGAAATCAATGGATGTCACGTCCCACAACATAGCCAATGCCGCCACGCCTGGTTACTCCAGGCAGGATGCATTTCTTGAGCCTATCATACAGAGACAATCACAGATGATCTCCGGAGTGGGGGTTAGGGTCAGCGACGTAAGGCGGACCAGGGATGTATTTGTCGACGCCGTCCTGAGAAACGAGATCGGCAGAGAAGCGGCATATCTGGTCCAGCAGGAAGTACTGGATCACATCCAGCCCGCTGTAGCTGAACCGGGCGNNGCATTCGAGGGGTCATAGATTCCTTCTGGTCGGCCTGGCAGGACCTTTCGGCAGACCCCGATTCTTCAAGCGCCCGCGCCCAGCTCATGGAGCGAGGCCGCTCCCTGGTTGATATGTTCAACCATCTCGGAACCCAGCTGGATTCGATAAGCCACGATATTGATATCCACATTGAATCCCTGGTTCTCCGCGTGAACGACTTGGCCGAGAGGGTGGCCGCGCTGAATGTGGAGATCGCGAGAGCCCTCGCCCGGCAGGAACCCGCCGCAGATCTCATGGACCGCAGGGACTTGATCCTGGACGAGCTGGCCGAGCTCACGGGAGGTACCGTGTCGTACACTGCTGAGGGGAACGCGGTCCGGTTCACCATCGGGGGTTTTCCCATCGTAGACAGGGACAAGACCTACAAGCTCGAGGTTTCACTAGCGGGGCCCGACACTGAGTTTATGTGGAAGAGCTCTGAGGGAGATACCCCTCAGACGATTGCCAACATGGGAGGCCGGCTGGGAGGCCTCAAGACGGCAAAAGATCACCTCGTGCAAGATTTCAGGCAGAAGCTTGAGGCGCTTTTCAACAATATTGTGCTGAACGTGAACGCAGTGCACGAAGATTGGCCGCCTCCCGGTGACGGTATCCCGTTCTTCACGTATGGCTCAACCGGCCCTCACCTCGGGTCCGTAGAGGTAAACCCGGATATAGTTGCGGATCCTTCGAAGATCCTGGCTACCCTGACGACTCCCGGTGACGTAGCCCACAAGATCGCACGGGTCCTGGCAGACGGGGAAGACCCCTTTGATCAAACAGTGACCACAGAACCGTTCGTCGAGACATGGACTTCCATGATAGGCGAGTTGGGTGCCAAGGCCCAGAAAGTTGAGACAGGGGTGGTCACGCAAGGGCTCCTCGTCAAGGAGCTCCGGAACCGCAGGGACAGCATAAGCGGAGTATCGGTCGATGAGGAAGTCGCCCAGCTCATCCGCCAGCAGCACGCCTTCAGTGCCGCAAGCCGGGTGATAACAATAGCCGACGAAGTCATCGATACCATAATCAACAGGATGGGACTCGCCGGGCGATAAACCCTCGGAGGGGGCGTACTGAATGAGACTCACGGACCTGTCCATCGAAAGGAATTTCCTATACAACGTAGGCTTCTCTGAGAGGAGGCTCCAAAGACTTCAGGACCAAGCTTCTTCTGGGAAGGTCTTCAGCCGCCCGCAGGATGACCCGATCGGAGTTCAGCGCTCGATCCTTCTCAGGCACCAGCTTGCCGAGACCACCCAGTACCTTAGAAACCTCGATAGGGCACGTTCCTGGATGGAGCATGTTGAGGTAGGTCTTGGACAGGTAACCTCTGCTCTCGAGCGGGTTTACGAGTTGGCGGTATCCGCAGCCACCTCAACGACGCCGCCCGATGCAAGGAAAGCGGTGGCCATGGAAATTGAAGAACTGAGGCAGGAGATTAACAGCATAAAAGAACTAAAGATTGAAGACAAGCAGGTCTTGGTGGGCGACATACCCACTTGGAACGTTGGAGACGGAGTTACTGTGACGTCTGATGATCAGAAGTTGCTTCTTGAGGCCATCGACGGTCATCTGGACGCTTTGGTGATAGCCCTCAATGACGACGATACGAGTGGAATAACGGCCGCTATAGACTCGATCTCTCAAGACATTGAAGATGTCTTGTCCGCCCGGGCCCAGAACGGCGCCCGCATTCACCGCATTGACGTGCTCGAAAGCAAGCTCCAGAGCCTTGATATCGAGTTCCAGCGGCTGCTTTCAAATGTTGAGGATGTTGACCTAACCGAGATTTTGGTCAAGCTGAAGTCCGCAGAGGCATCTTATCAGGCAGCACTGGGGGCCGGTGCGAGACTCATCCAGCCTACCCTTCTGGATTACCTAAGGTAGGCCGCTTCTAGGAGGAACAATTCATGAAGATCCTCACGAAGAGATTCGGGTTGGTTGAAGTTGATCCCTCGAAGGCGCTGACTTTTCCAGATGGCCTTATAGGGTTTTCCGAGTACAAGGATTACTTGGTGATCGACCTGGAGGCCGGTGATGGGAGCCTCAAGCTGTTGCAGTCCATCGATGAGCCTACCCTGGAATTTGTGATCTTGGATCCACGGTGCGTGTTCCTAAACTACGACCCGGAGCTCTATCCAAACGACCTTGCGGGGCTCCAAGTTGATTCCCCCGATGAGCTTATGCTCTTGGTGGTCGTCACCGTCCCCAAGGATGTAAGGAAGATGACGGCCAACTTGCAGGCGCCTTTGGTGGTTAACCCCAAGAGAAGACTGGGCAAGCAGGTGGTTCTGGCTTCGCCGGAGTATACAACCAAACACAGTGTCTTGAAGGCTCTGGCAAGTCAAGTAAGAAGGACTGGTTAAGTCGTGCTTGTTCTTACCCGCAAGAAGGGGCAGGCTATCCTAATTGGCGACGATATAGTGGTGACGGTCACCGAAGTCAGGGGCAGGGGGGCCAAAGCTCTCGTGAAACTGGGCATTGAGGCGCCCGCGGGTACAAAGGTCCTCCGCGAAGAAGTGATCAAAGAAGTTGTGGACGAGATGGCCCTTGCGAGCGGAAGCGAGTTTGACCTCAAAGAGCTCCAGGCAAAGATGAAGACTGCCAAAGAGCCCAAACCCCAATCCTAAACTCGGCATCCTCCTTTCCGATACCTACGGTGATTGACCTATTTGTCTCGTTCAGCGAAGCGTAACTGAAACGGGCGAGAGGTGAGTTCTTATGCCAATATCTCTCAACGTGACCGGTCTGGATACCGATACCATCATCCAGCAGCTCATGGCCATCGAGAGACAGCCCCTCCAGAGACTGGAGCAACAAAGGACTGTCTTGGCCAACCGAAAGAGCGCTTGGGATTCTATAAGGACGAAGATGTCGAATGTATCTTCGAGGCTCACGGCGCTTACCGGAGTATCGACTTTCCACGGTAAGAAAGTAGTAGTGGCGAACAGCGCCGTTGCTTCGGCCACCGCTTCGTCATCGGCTTTACCCGGTACTTACAGCTTGAGAGTTACTTCTCTTGCCACGGGCCAGATAGTGGGTTCGGGCCTCTTTAACTCGGCCGACTCGCCGCTCGGGATATCCGGCAGCATAACTATACGCGGGCAGGCGATAGAGCTGAACTCAAGCGACAGTCTCTCGTCGATCGCAGCCAAGATTAACGCTTCTCGGGAAGCGGGTGTACAGGCATCGGTTCTCCAGACTGAGCCCAACAAGTACAGGCTGGTCCTTACTTCTCTGGAGCTCGGTACTGCCAACACCATGACCTTCGATGGTAGCCTGAGCGCCCTGCAAGCTTTGGGGATTGTCGATGAGGGCGGAAACCTGAATGAGATACAGGCCGCCTCCGACGCAGTTTTCAGCCTAAACGGCGTTGAGTTTGTGAGGCACTCCAACACGATTTCAGATGTCGTGCCCGGTCTTACCTTGAACCTGGCTCAGGCCGTGGATCCGGTGACCGGCATGGGCGGAGTAACCGCCATCACGGTTTCGCCCGACGACGATGCGGTTGTTGAGGCCGTGAAGCAGTTTGTAGTCGACTACAACACTCTCGTCGACACAATCAAGTCCTACAATTCCTACGACGCAGCTACGGGGACTTCGGGAACACTCTTCGGAGATCCGTTGCTCCGGAGGCTACTCCATGCTCTAAGAGAAGTCATATTCAAGAAGGTTGAAGGATCTCTGCCCGGGTTCGAAAGCTTGCCTTCGGTGGGCATAAGCACCGGCGCGCCCGGGGCTTACACCAAGGACGGGAAGATCGTCTTGGATGAAGCCAAACTTCGCGAGGCGCTTGCCGCAAACCGTGAAGCCGTAATGACGCTTTTCGGTGCAAGAGCCCCCAACGTAGCACTTGCCTCTGCCGGTGCTTCTGTGACGGCTTCCAGCACCTTCGGGCCGGAGTATTCGGCCGATAGCGTGATCGACGGTGCCTACTCTTCTCTCCTGTGGGGTCAAGGAGGAGGATGGGCCGACGGGACCCCCGGGGTATTCCCCGACTTCCTTGAGATCGACTTGGGAGTAGAGAGGACCATAGATAGGATCGGGCTCTATACGATAAACAGCGAGCAGTACCCAGCCGAGTCGTATGGCGTAAGGGACCTGGAGGTTCTTTACTGGGACAGCGTGGAATCCGCATGGGTGAACCTGTTCACGGTGACCGGCAACACCCAGGAGTACATTTCACAGACGTTTGACCCGGTAACGACGAACAAAATACGGGTAAACATTACCGGTTCAAACGACGACCAACACTCACGGATCCTCGAAGTCCAAGCCTTCGTGAAGAACGACGGTGCTTTTTCCGGTCTTGCCGACGTTATCCGTATGTACACGTCGTCCGACGGGCTACTCCGCGGAAGGACCGAAGAGATCGACCGCCTCGACAGGGATCTCTCCAGGCAGATCGAGAGCATGCAAAGGCGCCTCGACATGCGCCTGGAATCCTTGAGGAGGAAGTTCACAGCACTTGAAATGATGCTCCATCAGTTCAACGCACAAAGCGCTTGGCTTTCGCAGCAACTAATGTCCCTATCATACGACAGACAGAATGGGTGATCACATGGCCATCGTGACCGGTGCATACGGGACGACAAGTGGAAGGGATCGGGCACTCTCAACATACAGGCAGATGAGCATAGAGACTGCTGCTCCAGCGGAATTAGTCCTTATGCTCTACAACAGGGCTCTCCGCACTATGGAAGAAGCTGCGGATTGCCTGGGGCGGAAAGATATGGAGAGGTCCAACCAGAGGCTTCAGAAGGCCCAGGATATAGTCGACGAGCTCAGGTTTTCTCTCAACATCGAAGCCGGAGGGAAACTGGCCAGTGACTTAGCCGCTGTGTATGAGTACGTAAACTCCAGGCTCCTTATGGCCAATATCAAGAAAGACGCGTCATTCGTGGGCGAGGCGGCAAGGGTACTCACTGAAATAAGGGACGGTTGGGCCGAAGTAGTGGAGAAACATGGGTACCGCTAGAGAAGACGTTGCCGTAATAGATGCCATCAGGCGGCTCGTCACGGTGACTCGGGCCGTCCGCGACTCTGCCGTGGCCCGGGACTTTGAGGCGCTCCCGGAGGCCATCGGGAAACGCGAAGAAATCATATCGTCTCTTAAGTCGCGCGGTGGAGTTGGCAAAATCTCGACCGCCCGCCGGAACGAGGCTATAGAAGCGCTTCTCAAGATACGCGAGATGGAAGCCGAAGTGGTTAAGGTCTTTGAAAGCGAGATGGACAGAGACAACCAGGCCATTGAGGACGTGACGGCCAAGGTTAAAGCGCTTTCGGCCTATGAGCGCCTTGTCCCCAAACCGCGAAGGTTCGACACCCATAAGTAGGTGGCGCCTCCAACATCCTAGAGATGTCGAATAATGGAAAAGCCCCGGATAACCGGGGCTCTTGTTTTCGCTTAGCTTACGTTAGGAAGCCTTAACCACGTTAGCTGCCTGCAGACCTTTGGGGCCTTCGACGATGTCGAACTCGACAAAGTCGCCCTGGTTGAGGGTCCGGAACCCGTCGCTCTGGATAGCAGTGTAGTGGACGAAAACGTCCGGGCCGTCATCGCGCTCGATGAAGCCATAACCCTTTTCCGCGTTGAACCATTTGACTCTACCTTGCATTTCGGGACATT
>LSQX01280469.1_pt1 | contig 17321 bp, 12 predicted proteins | sample 654561 | NCBI WGS metagenome assembly LSQX01 (sample SAMN04489861, study PRJNA283612) | anaerobic digester metagenome | isolation source: 4 biogas reactors fed with cattle manure at either 37C or 55C with and... | place: Denmark: Kongens Lyngby | collected 2014
TGTTCCGATTGCAACTCCTGTGGCTCCGAATCCAGGTAGCGTGGGTTGTATTCCCTTGCCAGCATCAACGCCTCCTCCTCGGTGATGATCACCTCCCGGGGGTAGTCGGGCAGCTTCAGCGTAATCCGCGTATCTTTCTCGAGGTTGAGGTATGCCGCGAGCGCGAACATGCTTCGCTTGAGGTTAATCTCCGCGTTTTGGAGGCTGTTCCGGGCATTCACCCTGTCTAAGCGCAGGGTGAGCAGGTCGGCCTGCCCGATAGATGCGATCTTGTACTTCTCCTCCCCGATGCGGTAAAGCGTGTCGGAGCTAGCCAGGTTCTCCAGGGCCAGTTCATGTTCTGCTTGAGCCATGGCCAAGTCAAAGAAGTACACCGCGGCAATCTCGGCCGTCTGTTCCAGTTGTTGGATAAGTTCTTTACGTGCTTTCTCGTACTTCAGCGGGGCAATTTTCTTCTCCCACTTGAAGGGGTTGTACCCGACAAGGCTTTGCCGGTATCCCACCCGGATGGGCACGCTCGAGAACTGGCTATAAGTATGCTCCCCGAAGTTGCGTATATACCCCAATTCCGAATCGATAAAGAAGGTTCCCCCGGTGATGTCGAGGTTTTGTTGTGCTGCCAGGTTACCATAGCTATAGAAGGATTGCTGCCGGCGGTAAACATCTATATTCTGTTCGGAGTCGTACCGGCGTGTATAATCCCTGTTATAACTTACGGGAGTGAGGTAAAGCGAGAGCGACGGCAGCCGGTCTGCCTTGAACGAGCGGTACTCCCAGTGGCTGGCCATGTAACTATTTTTCGCCCTGAAAGCCGAGAGCGAGCTATCGTTAGCCAGCCGCACCGTAGTCATCAAGTCCAGCTCTACGGGCTCCTGTTGGGCATGGGCAGGGTAGGAGAGGAGCATCCCCGAGCAAAACAAGTATAATAAAAGTTCGTATTTCATATTTTTTTAAATTCAATATCTCAAATTCAAGATTCCAAATCATTACTTTTTCCTGTAAATAGCCCAGTACAACAGCGGTATCAAGTAGATACTCACGAGCGTACCGATTGTCATCGCGCTAATCATAGCTATGGCCAGGGGCTTTTGCAGTTCCGAGCCTAAATCGAAAGAGAACAGGATAGGTACCATAGAGAATAGGGAAGTAAGCGCGGTCATGATAATGGCCCTCAATCTTCTCACTCCCCCGGTATGGATCGCTTCCATCAGGGGCATCCCCTCTTTTCGCAACTCGTTGATCAGGTCGATCTTCAAGATCGAGTCGGTTAGTATCACCCCGATCGTGACCACGATACCTATGGCACTCATCAGGTTGAGTGTATGGCCAGCCAACCAGAGGACGATTAAAGTAAACGCGATATCGATAGGTATCTCCGTCAACACGATCAGCGGTTGCAAGAAGTTCTCGAACTGCGATGCTAGGATGAAGTACATCAACAAGATAGATACCAGCAGTATGACCGACAGCTCTTTAAGCATCTGGCGGTTGGTGAAAAAGTTCCCCGCGAACGCAACGTCCCACGCCCCCTCTTCGCGGACGGTCTCGCCGGTTTTCTCCATGAACCATTCCGGTTGCTCGGCTTGCGGATAGTACAGCGGTATATACTCCCCATTTTTCCCGGCGACAATAGTTTTAATATCCTCCCCGGGTGAGAGGCTCACCAGTGATGCCAAAGGCACGCGGGTGCGAATCCCGCTGTCAGGATATCCATGTACCAGCGTTTGCTGCAAAACCTCCTGTATGGATTGCTGCTTGCCGCTTATGGAGATAGGGAGATACTGCTGGAAGGAGCGCAGTACTGCCACCTGGTTGTCACGGAATGCTGTTCTTAAGGACCGCGACACCTCCTGTCGCGACACGCCATAGAGCAACAGTTTTTCCCGGTCGATAGTGATCACGAACTGCTGTTCGAAGGGCACGTGTTCCGCTCGTTCACCCGTTGCTGCTGCCAGCCTCTCCTCCATTTGGCGTATAGCGTTTGGGTCGGGAATCTCTTCCCTGTTTTTAGGGTAAAGCTGCACGATCACCTCTGCCTCGCTCGTGTCGAATATTTTCTCGAAAATATTCTCCGGGGGGTAAAAGGCCACCACTGCAGCCGGGTAATTGAGGTGTATCCAGTCTGCCACCTTCTTTTCAAGCATAGCAATCTCCGAAGGTTTTGTTGTTTTCAAGTAGATCTCTGCCTCGGTGGTGGTCAGGTCGTTATCCTTGTCCAGCAAGTACTGCCGCTGCCCTATGTAGGCCGCGTTCTCCATCGTGTATTTTTCCGTTTCTTGTAGCAGCCCTGCCACGCGGCGCGCGTTCTCGTCCACGTGGATATTCTCGTTCCACTCCACGGTGACTATGCTCTCGGTATAGCTTATACCTGGCATGCTCGTCTTTGGCATGGCCTTGAAGAGGACAACACAGAGGGGGATCGAGAGAACCAGCAACAGGGTGAAAAAAACCTTGTGGTTGAACACGAACCGTATACCGTCATCGTAAGCGGGAAAGATTACCCGGTCTATTCTCTTCTGCACGCCAGCAAAGAACCCCTCGATCTTCTTGTTACTGAATTTTTTCCCGTAAGCGATCTTGTAGAGTACCGGTAGGAGGATAATCCCGGTAAGGTAAGAAACAAACATTCCCACCGTCACCGCGAATGCCTCCGCGTAGAAGATGGCTCCCGCCACGCCGCTCATGAACACCAGCGGCACGAATACCGAGATGGTGGTTAGGGTAGAGCTAAAGATGGGCATGATCACCTCCTTGGTTCCTTTCTCGCAGGCGTCGTCCAGCGAGTATCCCTGTTTCCGGTACTGGGTGATCACGTCTGTCACCACTATAGAGCTATCTATCATGTTGCCCAGCGCTAGGATCAATCCTGATAGGGTAATTATATTTATTGATTGCCCGAAGAGGAAGAAAAATATAAAAGTAGTAATCAGTGCCGTGGTCATGCTGATGCCGATAATCAGCGGCGATTTGCCGTCGCCCAAGAACAGTAGGGCCACGATAAACACAAGTATGAACCCCATCACCAGGTTCTCCTGCAAGTTAGATATCGTGTAGTCGAGCAGTTCCGTCTGGTTCCGGTTCACGGTAAACTCCACGTCGGGGTAACTCATTTGGAGGTTGTCGAGTGTTTCATCCAGCGATTCGCGCAGGTTCTTCATGGTCTCGTCAGCCTGCTTTATAATCCCCAGGGTGATAGCCCTTTTCCCGTTAATGAGCGACATCCCCGATTCGGGTTGCCTCACCACCTCTACCCGTGCCAAGTCCTTAAGCTGGAAGAGGCGCCCCTCCTTCTCTATGTAGATCTCATGCACATCTTCTGGAGTACGCAGGAGTGACGAAAACTTGATATTATACTCGTAATAACCATCTCTCACGATCATGCTTCCCGGCTCTATATTATTGGCCGCGAGAATCTCTTCTATATCGCCCGTGGTGATTGACGCTGACTCCAGCAGGGCCGGGTCGGGCACGATTTGCAGGTGTTTGTACATCAATCCCGTTATATCGGCCAACGCTACCTCGGGCAGTTGCTCTATACGCCGTTTAACCACGTTATCGGCAAACTCAGACAGTTCCAGGAACCGTTGCTCGCTGGTGGTGGAGTAGGGAGTATCGCTTTCGAGGGTAAGGTTCAGGTAAAACACCGGCAGGTCTGTCGCGCTGGCCTTTATAACCCGCGGGCGGCGAAAGTCGCGCGGCAGGTTGTTCATTGCCGCGTCAATCTTCTCGTTCACCTCTATGAAGGCAAGGTCTGTATCTGTACCGTGATCGAATTTCAGCCGGATAATTGCCGACCCGTCCCTCGTTTCACTCTGTATATCCCGTAGCTTTCCCACCTGCATCAGTTGCCGGCGGATAGGCTTTACCACCGTGTTCTCCAGTTCGCGTGCCGAGGTATTGTCTCCCGATACCTGTATGGTAATCTCCGGGATAGCGATATCGGGCAACAGCGACACGGGCAGCGTGTTATAAGTAATGATACCGAGGATCACGCATGCCAGGAACAGCATCATGACCGACACGGGGCGTTGTAGGATGGCTTTAATCATCGTTACTTCTTTCTATATCATCAATGACCGTGACGGGGGCTTCGTGTGCCAGGTTGATATTGCCGCTGGTAATGATATGGTCGCCCTCTTTCAGGTTCTCTCCCGTGATGGTATAAGAGGAGGCATTCTCCAAGCCCGTCTCCACGTAATTCCAGATAGCTTTCCCGTTTTCGAGGGTAAAAACCACCTGTCTTCCCGTGCGCAGGACGACCGCGCTCTTGGGCACCACCCACTGTTTTCCCAGCGACCGGAATATGCTTACCCTGGTGTTCATCCCTTCCACCAGCCGCTCGTGGTAGCCAACCGATGCTTTCACTTGCACCATGCCGTTGTTATCCACCCACGGGTTAATTTCCGACACGCGGCCCTCTATCTTCACATCGGGCAAAGAAAACGGCGACACCACTATCTTATCGCCCACGCGTATCATCCCCAACTCGTTTTCCAGTATGGTAAAGGTAGTTTCGAGGCTACGTGTATCGATTATATTGCAGAATACTTCGGCAGGGGAGGAGAGGGTATTTGGTTTCGCGAACAGGTTAGCGATAACCCCGCTGATAGGGGCTGTCATGGTGCCCCGTTCCAGGTTATATACCGTCATCTCGTGTTGAGTGCATGCCGAGTTATAGCCGCTCTTCACTTTAGCCAGCTCGTCCACCTCCGTAGGGACAGCACCCGGGTCATCGAGCATGTATCCTTGGCCTATCAGCACGTCTTGGTATTCCAGCCGGCTACGGTCGAGAGCGTCCTTTGCTTGTCTCGCCGCGTTGGCCAACGAGAAGGTATCGAGAGTGGCGATGAGTTGTCCTTTTTCTACCCGGTCGCCATTCTTGACGTGTATGGCAGCAATCGCCTCGGAGGCATGGAACTTGAGTTCCGCCACGTTTCGCGCTGATATCTTGCCATTGCTTACCAGCTCGTGTTCAAAATCGGTGGTCTCGAGGATCATGGTTGTCACTTCCGCAGGCTTGTCGGGCAGGAGCTGTTGCACGGCATCTTCCGGCCGGTCTGTTTTCGTACTCGTGCAAGCAACAGCCACGATAACAACTACTCCTATCGCGTAGCATAAGACGTTTGGTTTCATGCGATTAAATTGTTTATTATACTATGGTGTATGGAACTCGCTTTAATCATGTTCTCGTGTTTAATGATTCAGATGCTCGTTTCATATATTGAAGCGTTAAATTTCTTGTTTTCAAAGGTAGCATTTTTTTTTACAAAAGAAAGCGTTAAGATTCTGTCTCAATTCTGTTTTTATCGAATTTCTGGCATTTATAACTCCCTCTTACTAAGATGCTGGAAGAAAGCATATTTTTTCAAGAATTGATATTTTGCTTTATCAGCATAATCACCGGATTGTCATCTTCATCCAACCTCGAGGCGATTTCTTTCAACTTGCCATCTTTCAGTTGGCCTTTCTCGTAAATCTCAATAAGTCGGAATGCATCCAAGATAACAACGTTTTCGATTTCACGATTAACGGGTGCCGCTGTCATCGCTACAGGTCTTTTTTCTGCATAGTCACCATTGTATACGGCAACCTGGAATAGGTTTTTTTCTTCCTTGTCGTACACCAGTTCATCCGTATAGAATCCGTCGCCCTTCTCAAAGTTAAATTCATTTCTAACGGTTTGCAAAAAAAGATAACGGTCGGTACAAATACCCATATATAGAAAAACTTCAGGGACCATGGTATGTGTGGAGGGGGTTCTTGCTATAAAGGGGCTTAATGTACCATCCACCGCATACTTATACAATGTATCGGATGATGTCTCTATAAGTGTCCATTCATCGTGGCTTAGTCGTATCTGGTAAGAATAACTTGCTACAAATTGATCTCCATCAACTGCAATCGGAGTGTTGATCGTTTTAAAAGGAATAAAGATTTCCCGGGTAATACTTCCATCCTGCTTTGATATGATAATATGATATGGCTTGGTTCTATCCTCTCCCTTTCTATGATAATCCGACATGTCATAGCAAATCAAATTATGTTTGTCATAGTCAAAAACCGATGAAACTTCTCGATCCAGATTAAACACCCGTTTGAAACTTCCGTAAAGATCATACACCAAGATTTTATTTCCCGGCGACTCTACAAATATTTCGCCATTGCTTTCATCAAGAATCATATCATTAATCCTTGCATATTCCTCTCCCCCTTGTCCTTGTCGGTTTATCTTGCTTACTCCTTTGCCGGTTTTTCTGTCAAAAATTAAGATCTCACCATCACTATTCCTGTTTTTCACCAATAAGTAGTCTTTCCCAACATCCATAACCAAGCCTTGTGTAAGAAATTCGTCAGTGGTTTCCAGCGCAATGTATTCCACGTCCATAAAATCCTGAAGAATCAGTTCTTTTTTAGGATAGCTTTTCAAAACATCCACGATGATTACATCATCGCTTGATTTTTTATTCTTTCCGCATCCTGCCAAAACTGTTAACAGGATTAAAATCAAAATTGATTTTTTTCTATTCATACTTTTAAATTAAAACTCATTATGGTTCTGTTGATATTTGTGATTTGGAAATAGGTTAGTTGTTCATCATACGTCCTGACCTTTAAATTTCGTTTGTTAAGTTAAGTAATTCACATACCGGCATTTTCTCAGACCACATGGTTCCTATAATTTATGAAATCATGTAAAGAGATACTCCGCAGATGTGTATTTTCCCCTGTAATTCAAGAACTCGCGATCATGATGCTCTTTATTTCCTTTTTTTTATAGTTCAAAGTTACGGAAAAATCGTAAAAGAAAAAATATTTCATACGATTAATTTATTTTACAACCTCTTTCAGTTGTACCCGAGGAAGTGCTGCTAGATATACTATTACTGTCGTAACTTTCCATAGAAGAGGTAATTGTTATCATTCACGTCAATAGAATCTAAAAGATCTGTCAGTTTCTCGTGGTCTTCTTTCTCGAGTGTACTGTTCTCTTGCAGATGTTCTTCCAGAAGTCCGGCAAGTTCGCCGGGATCGACGTTCCACACGTAATAGCCGTGATGAAATGAAGCCCACTCGATGGGTATGCCTCCGAGGAAATCATTGTATAGCCTATAGAATCCACCTTTAAGTGTTTCTTTGTCCACGATAAATTTTGCCGGGAATTCAGTGACTATAGTATATTCGGATAGCTTCTTCTCGAGGGTTAGATCACCTGTAAAATGGCGAGGTAGCTCTTCAAACGAATGGATTTTCCATGGTTTGCCCTTGAAGTCGAGTGTAAACTTCGGATCGAGCCTGTTTTCTGCTATATTATAGTGATAAAGGCTGTCGGGACGCTGCTCGTAGAAAGTGAAGAGAAAACAGTCAAAATTGTGCGTATTTCTATTTGAATATATCTCGTTGCCAAATTCAGGCGGTACCGCGAGATGCCCGGCAGGAATGGAGTCGATCATATTCCCGTTGAAATCTTGTGTCCATGCCACGACAGGTATATTATGAAAAGGAAGCAGGAATACCGACACGGTAGATTCCTTGCTATTAACGAAGAATTTTCCCTTTGGAGCGCTATATTTTAACGGGATAGTCTCTAAGGGGTTACCTTGCAGGTCAAAGCGTAGCAGTTGATTTCTTTGCCAGGGTAAGATAAATACCTGCCCGGCTCCTTCATCCAACCAATCATCATATACATTCAGGTATTCATTGGGGCCTTGACCGTAGACACCGATCGTGGATAAGAATTCACCTTTCAGGTTGAAGAGCTTGTACGGGTTCTGGCGGTTATTCCTGACCAATATATATTTGTCCGTAACGGTTGTAAAAGAATTTCCCACGAGTGCTTCGTCGCGGTTGTCGAGTTTTACCATTTGAAGATCTAGCACGAGATAGCTTAACGGTATATCCACCGTGTCCTTTAGTTTGGTCAAGTCACAGGAAATCAGTTCCGAGTCATCCATCATTACTCTTTCGGCCACCACATCCAACCGGTCGAATGCAGGCTGGCCCTTGTGCTTATTACAAGAGATGAAGAGAACCACGGAGAAAAGTAATGTTCCCGGGAGATAAAAAAGTAGTCCGCGTTCCATATGTACCCGTTTTAGCATTTTATCAGCCATTCATGAAAGCAAAGGTAGCGCTTTGAGACATATGCTGCCAAATAAACAGGTGGACAATAAATGGCTTTTATTTTAATGTAAACTTTAATACTCTTACCGCTGAGTTTTAGCTTCTTTAAATTTCTCATGATTTTTACTTTTTAGTGGTTTTACAAATCTTGTTTCAGCACAAAACGAATATATTATTGTTTAAATTTTCCATAAAGCAATAAGCTACAGTCATCATCCAGATCGGTTTCTTCAATTAGTTGTTGCATTTTTTCCAATTCTTTCCTATTTTTCTGTGATAGTGCTTCCCTTTCCACTTTCTCGATTTTCTCTTCGATATAACTACCAAAATCAACCAACCCAAAATAACCATAACGAGCATTAAACAGGATATCATATTGATCTAATACTATTCCCTCCGGTGTTATGAATCCATCGAAATGGCAGCCTTTTAATGAATGTTTGTCAATGATCATTTTAGGAGTAAAATATTCATCCACAACAGGAGAGGTAGATGTGACAACTTCAACTACAAAATGATATGGCAATTCGTATACGAAAATATAAGAGTCATCCATATTTTTCATGCGGAATTTGGGAACCAACCGGTTTTCCTCTATATTGTAATGATAAAGATATTGCTCTGAATTGCCTCTATGCAGGCTGAAAAATTCTATATTGTCTGTAAATAATTGGGTAATGGACGAATTACTGGCACTGATCTCATCACTGAAACAATCAGACTGTCTAACACCTTGTATAACATTGCCTTTAAAATCCTGAATCCAAACAGAATGTATGCCACCTGACCAAGGGCTTTGTGTTACGATTAATTCTTGTTTCTCAGAATCAACAATGATAGTATTGCCATATTTCACCCGTTCGGGCATTGGAATCGGAGGGTAGATATTTCCTTCAAAATCATACACAAGCACTTTGTCGGTATCAAAAGACAAAACATAGATACGATCGAATCTTTCATCCATATATACAGTGTTAATTACAGTATATTCTCCGGGGCCTTGTCCGTAACCTCCTATGGTACGAATATAATCCCCTTTTTTGTTAAATAATTTTAACGGTGTCCGGCTGTATTGAAAAATAGCAATATATTTTTCTCCGATTATATGCCCCGCCAGTTTACTGTCAATAAACCCTTCTTCGTTTTCATTATCCAACTTGAGAACGGTGAAGTCTGTCAACAATTCTTCCAATGTGACATTCTTTTTTTGTTTAAACCTATTGTAATTACAAACGATAATAGTATCACCATCTACAACTTCCTTTATAGCTACTACATTACAATCATCTAAAAATGATTGATGAGGTCCTTATGATAACTTATTATTAGTACATGACAGAAAAAAAACTAATAATAATAAGATGATATGTTTTTTTACTAAAATGTTATTTTTACTTTGATCGGTATATTTTATTTTTATCATGCTTGTATTTTTTGATTATAAGCATCCTATTATTACACCTGTACATATTCTTCATATTATGAAGTATATAATACAAAAAAACGTAAACAGGGGGAAAGATCATTTCCCCCTAATTTAGATTAATTAAGCATATGAGCCTGTCCCATAGCCACCTCCAGAATGTTCACCTCCAGTCGTTGACTGTGAGTTACCAGTGTCTAAGGAGGTGCCAAATCCGGCACAATCACAAATACAACAAGTAGAACCTCCAAGCAATTTATTCATTTCTCTTGCTTGCAGTTCTGACTTACTCATTTCGCTGACTCTTAGCTTCTTAAGTTTACTCATAGATTTTCTGTTTTAAACTTTGTTGTGTCCATATTAGTCTCATTTTAATCGTCCACTAATAATAATATTATTCCCGTCTTCATCAATCTTGTTATAAAGATTCCTGATTTTATCTATTTTGTCTTCCGGTAGTTGATTCCCGGTTCCGGTCAAAACAGACGCCAGGTTTTGCTTCAACTCGTGCGGGTACATATTCATGACAAAATATCCATCCTGGAAATAAGTCCTCGATGGAATTGGAATGCCACCCAATTCATCAATAACAAGATTTACCCAGCCTCCTCTCAAAGATTCCTTTTCTACAATAAACATCTTGGGGGCCGGGGCATAAAACACCCCATTCACATCCGGCCGTTCTTGCTCTGCACGGATTGTCAGCACGTGGCCGGGCAGATCCATATAATAATGGGAGAAAGGATCTACGTTCCCGAATTCCAAAGTAAATACTGGTTGCAGTTTGTTTTCCCCCGGAAGATAATAGAATAACGTATCCTGCTTGTATGGCCATCCCATTATATAGTAATCTATGTTTTCGCTGTTTCTATAAGAGAGAACTTCATTCCCAAAATCCGGTTCAAGGGCAAACGGGGTACTGTCGAGAGAACTGATTATATTCCCTTCAAAATCTATATGCAAGACTGAATACTTATTTTGGTCTTTGAAAGGTAAAATCAAGACCGTGATCACCTCGTTTTCTGCATCCACTTTAAACCGGGCTTTTGGTACAAATTCAGGTAACGGTACATCTCTTAAAAAATTTCCCTTTAAATCGTATACGAAAACTTTCTTCTGCATCCACGGCATAAGGTAGATACGGTTATTTTCTTCATCGATATTTGAATCATAAAGAGACGTGTATTCACCCGGACCTTGCCCTTTTCCACCTATGTTGGTAAGAAATCTTCCTTTTTTATCGAATAGTTTGTATTCCTTTTCCATAGTATAAACCCCGATATAGTTGTTGCTCATAAATGTGTAGTAACGCGATACCAAAGCTTCATCTTTAGTTTCTAAAAAAATAATTTCCACACTATCGATTAAGGAGCTTATCGGGAAATGAATAGTGTCGTTACGTATCAGGTTAAAGTCACAGGTAATAACGGGACTGCCATTTACCATACTTTTGGTCGCGATAACAGGAAACCCATCGAGTTCCGTTATGCTATTTTTATTTTTAGTGCAACTGCATACAAATAAAAATAGCAGGCAAAAGGTGAAAATTATTTTTCTCATTCCGTATCTATAGTTTTTTTCAGCCATTCATGAGAGCAAAGGTAGTGGTTTGAGATATATACAACCAAATAAAAAGGTGGACAAAAAATAATTTTATTTTATTGTAATGGGCTTTGTATCAGCGTTTTAATGTTTTATGAGATTGCACGTAGGTGGACACGTGATATTGTATCAATTTACACGTGATAAAATGGTGTCTAAATTATGGGTATTGTCGTTTATTTGGAATTTCTCGGTTTTGAGCCGGTACTTCCGTTTGGTAATGGCTGCTTTGGACACACAATAAATATCCGACAGGTCCTGCATATTCACGTTTATCTTTAAAAGGCAGCAGAAACGTATATCGTCATCTGACAGGGTAGGGGCACGTTGTTTCAATTTCTGTAAGAAGGTAGGGTAAGCATCCCGGATACTGTTGATTAATTCCTGCCAGTCGGCACCGGTAATTTTTATCTTGCCCTGTTTTTGATTGCAATGTTCATCTCCCTGTAACGAGGGCAGCTTGTGAAAGAAATTGATTCTTTTGAACAGAGATTCCCTCAGTCCAGCTTCTTTTTCACGTAAAGCACTTATTTCCTGCTGCTGTTTCAGGAGTAGATTTTCTTGTTTCAGGCGGAGCATCCTGTTTTTAGCCGCGATCTTCTCGTTCTTTCGCCTGCCATGTACCCGGATAGCAAAAATCGTGACCAGCATCAGTAGAAGTAGAAAGGTGCTTACCAACAGGTAAAGTTGGTGTTCTCTCTGCTTGATCTTTAACTGGTTGTTTTCGTTTTCTAATTTCTCCTTCTGGTATTTCTGTTGCATATCGCCTGAGCGGATCCCGGATAAAAATGTATTGAATACTTGTGCACTGTTCTTTGAATGACTCAAGGCTTGGGCGTATCGTCCCTTTTTCGCATCCGATGTACTCAAAAGCATGTAAGCCAGGTCAGCGACGAATTGATCATTCCCCTTGATGGCCAGTTGCGCGTAATGGCGGACTGAATCAGGCTTGTTCTGTTTTTCGAACAGGATGGCCCTGTATAGATTGGTGGCTGGTACATCTTGCCGATTCCGTTTGATCTCCCGCGATTTATTTATATAGAATAGCGCTTCCTCTACCCGGTTATCCGACTCGTGAAGAGCCGAAATCGCGTTGAGGATATTGACTTCCATATTATGGTCGGGATTTTCATTTTCCCGTACCCGGTCAAGCGCTTGCATATATGTATCGAGTGACCGTGCAGACTCGTTATTGCATTTATAAGCATCTCCCAAGGCTAATAACGAATAAATCACCGATATGGAATCGTTCACGGCTCGGGCATATTCCAATCCCTCTTTCTGGACTTTCACCGCCGCGGGGGCGTCTCCAAGGGATAGGTGAGCATAACCTTCCAAGCGCTTATACGTGGCTTTATTGTCCGTGTCATCACTCGCGGGAATGGCTTTTACCGCTTGGTCGAGATAGTACACCGCGGAATCGCGCATGGCATTCCAGTAATGATATATCCCGTGATAATACAAGCTTTGGTATAAGTTGACAGAATCATTGTTATCCCGGTAGTACCGCGTGGTGGCGTGAACGATAGAGTCGGACGCGAGCCTGTTACCCGAGCGTAACATACTTTTTACAAAGATCAGGTTGTACTGGGCTTGTGTTGCATCATTTAGTCTGTTTACATTCTTTATTTCCTGTAGTTTTATCAACGCCTCGAAAGGGATAGAGTCAGCCAAACGTGTTGCTTCATGCAGCACTTTGATCTGACTAACGTTGTTTTGGCAGGCCGCGAATAGCAGGCAGAGCGGTATAATGAGGTAAGGGAAATGTCGTTTCATTGGTGCGAAATTTCGTGAGGCTTTTACTTGTTTTCCCGTGCAATTACAGAAAACTAAAGTAACAGTTATACCAATAAATAAAAATAATTTTCTCACGACCTTTGTTGTATTATTTCTTCTCCTTTATTAGCATAAGTACGGCGTTGTCCTCTTCCTCGAGTTCAGCGGCGATTTCATTTAATTTACCTTTCAACAGTCCTTCCGCGTAGGCCTCCACGAGATCATCGGCTGCTAAAGTATGGTAAGATGTAATTTTACCATTCATAGGGTTAGACGTCATATTTACTTCTTGTTTTTTCAGGTAATCACCATTGAGCACGGAGACATTGAATATGGCATTCTCGTGTTTGTCGTACATTAAATCGGTTGTAGGAAATCCTTTCCTTGCTGTAGGATCCCATACCATTTCCATGATTTGCATGAAATAAAAACGATCGGTAAATGATCCCATGGTAAGAAATATTTCAGGATCTGTGGAGGAGGGGGTTTTTACAAGAAACGGGGTCAGCTTATTTTCTTTGGACAGGTAATGGTAGACCGTATCGGATGATGTTTCTACAAGTATCCAATCGTCCCCATACGGAATTATCGAGGAGACATTTGTGAAAACGATTCCTCCTTCCACTTGTAACATCGGTATTTTAATTTTGTCAAACGGGATTGGAATATCCGAAGTAATACTTCCATCTTGTTTAGATATAATCGCGTGGTACGATTGAATACCCTTATTCCTCCCTTGGTCGTAACGGATTAGATTCTCACTGTCATAATTAAATATATCTAAATATTCGATCCCGTCTCCATGTGATAGATCTCGTTTGAAACTACCTGATAAATCATATACAAATATCTTTCCCGAAGTATCACAATTGATAAATAGTTCATTATTATCTTCATCCATGGTAGCCGCATCAATACGAATATACTCTTCAGCGCCTTGACCTTTCCTGTTTATCTTTCTTAATCCTTCACCGGTTTTCCTGTCAAAAATAAAAATATCCCCATCATCAACCTGATTTTTTACCAGTATGTATTTGTTACCTATAGCCAATATCTCGCCTTGGGTAACAAATTCATCATTTGTTTCAAGTGAAATGTATTCTATATCCATAAAATCCTGAAGGATCAACTCTTTCTTGGGGTAATTCATGGTAACATCCACGACAATCAGGTTGTCTCTTTGAGATCCATATTGTTTGCATCCGAGGAACCCGACCAGTACAGGCAGAGTAGCTGCTAAAATTGTAATTTCTTTTTTCATTCCGTGCAAGGTAAAAGTGATGTTGTGACACGACTATTGTAAACTCAAACGTTACAAATTTACGAATAATTAGTAAATAGAATAGTATTTGCGTAGAATTCGACGTTAAAAAAAATGAAATATCAATCGATTATATCAAAATTACGAGAGGTTGTCACCAGACCTACTTTCCTTCATCGTATCTAAAAATCCTCTCTTCTTGTCCTTTGGTTGATGGATACTCGTGTTTATCTGTTTTCGAGATATCACGTGAAATTGGCATTTTATTTTTCCATACCTCGCGAATACTGTCTTCAACCTGCATTTTCAAGAGAATTCCCTCCTGCAGGTTGAAAAACGACTCCAATTTCAAGGCCAAGGGCAGCGATAATTCACGCCGGCCCGAAATGACATAACTTATCGATTGCCGGGGTACATTGATCTCTCTTGCAACGTCGGATTGACTATACCGTTGTTCACCAGGTGTACCCGCGTGCTGTCTCTTTAGAAAGAGTAATAAAGAAGCGGGGACTTTCACAAGCCCCCGCTCCCGGTTTTTGTAATTAAGAAGTAGAGTGTTTATCCTGTACGGCAGTGATTAGTTTCCTGCCTTTATTTTTCCTATCCCGTTCTTGGAGAAGTCGGTATCGGCGGGATTGCCGTAATAGGTAACGCTGCCTATACCGTCGGAACGTACCTTGAGGTATTCCGACGCGTGGCAGCTGACGTTGCCTACCCCTTGGGAGGAGACGGTGGTGCTCCGGGAGACGAGCTTAGAGGCATTCACGTTGCCCACGCCCTCGGAACTGATCTCAACCCGGTCGGCCTTGCCACCCAAGGTGATGTTGCCCACGCCCTCCGACGAGATACGGATGAATCCCGTGTCGAGGTTATCGGCCCGGAAATTGCCGACGCCTTCGGAGTCGATGACCAATTCGGGCGAGGAGAAGGTGCCATGTATCTCGATATTGCCCACGCCCTCGGAATCGATCTCCGAAAGGGTGGGGGTGGTGATGAAGATAACCAGCTTGTCGGCATTGCCCTTGAACTTTTTCAAATGACGGTCTTCCATATCAAGAACCAACTTGCCATTATCCATCCTTACTTCAAGGATATCCAAGAGTGCCTCACTTCCTTCGGCAGTAACGCTTGTGGTTGAGGACTGGCGAATCTCGATGTTGGCCACTACCGAAGATAGGATGGCCGTGAACGGGGTCACGTCGAATTGGTCGGTAGCGGAACGCGACGACTGGGCACAGGTGGTGCTGCAGCCTGTAAAGAGCACCGCGAGGAGCGCGAGGGTAATTGTTGTTTTCATAATTTATTATTTAGTATTCCATATTCCATATTCCATATTCCATATTCCATATTTCACAATTTCACAATTTCACAATTTCACAATTTCATAATTTCAAGATTTCACAATTTCAGGATTTCGAGATTTCAGGATTAAATCGTTGAATCATCGTATCATCATATCAATTTTTCAATAACTCGAGGATTTTCAGGCGGAACGCGTACTCGTACTTGGCCTGGGCTTCCTCCCCAAGCACCTGTGTAAGGTTGTTCTTTGCAAGGAAGAGCTCGTACGCGTTTGCGCGGCCGCTCTCGTATTTCTCTTCCGCGAACCGGTAGGCTTCCTGGCTGGCGGCGACCGACTTCTCGGCGGCTTCCCACCGGCTCCGGGAGCCAATGGCGTTGAAATAGGATTGTTCGATCTGCTTGCGCAACTCGATCTTCGTCTTGTCCATCTCCAATTGGGTGTTGACAATGGCTAATTGGGCACCCCGGACGTTATTCCGTACTTGGAAACGCTTGAAGATGGGGATACGGAGGCTGAACCCGAGCGAGTTGCTCATGTTGTTGCGGAGCTGCGAGGAGAATGGATCGTTATCGCGGCCGCTCATGTGGTAGTAACCAGTGCCCATATTGGCCCCGAACGAGAGGGAGGGGTAGTAGCCGGATTTGGCCATCAGCAACTCGTTCTCGCTGCTCTCCAGTCGGTAGCGCATGCCCCGTATTTCCGGGCGGTTGACCAACGCGCTTTCGTACACGTCTCGAGAGGAGAGAAGGGGTGTTTCGTTGATCAACGTTTCGGCGGACGGGGCCACGATGTCGAACTGGTTGAATTCCTCCAATTCCATGACTTGGGCCAGGTCGAGTAGCGCCAACTTGAGGTTGCTCTCGGCTTGTACCCGGTTGAGTTCTTCACGGGCCTGCTGTGCTTCCAGCTCGTACAATTCGCCGCGTGCCATCTTACCGCTTTTTACCAGTTGGTCTTGTCGTTGCAGGTTAGCCTCGGTGGTCTCTAACTGGTTCTCGGCGATTCGCAGCAGCTCCTGGTTGAGCAGTGCTTGCAGGAAGGCCGTGGAGACGCTTAGGATGATGTCGTCGCGCATCTTCTCCAAGTCGGCTTCCGACGCGTACATATCGGCTTTCCGTGCATCAATGTTGTGTTTCATCCGCATCCCGTCAAACAGGGTAATATCGCCCCCGATATTGAAACTGGTCTGCGACGAGTTGGTGTTCTGGTACACGTTGTCGAGCCCGATAGAGCGGCCGAAAACGAAGTTCTGCCCTGCCGAAGCGTTTAGGTTGGGCAACAGGTCGGCCCGTGCCTGGCTGTACGCGATCTCGCGTTGCTGCCGTCCCAGTTCCTGTTGCTTGATATTCCGGTTGTTTTCCAACGCGATGTCGATGCACTCCAACAGGGTGTATTGCCGTTGGGCGGACAAGGACAACGTGCCGGCTACCAGTATGCTGAATATAATAGCGGTGATCTTCATCTTATCATTTTTTTTCGTCCATGGTTTCCATTCCCCGGATCTTGTCGTTCTCTTTTAATCCTTTGGTCACTTCAATGCGTATCCCATCCGATAGGCCAATGGTTACAGGGTGGCGTTCGAACTCTTGCGGGTCTTCGTTCTTGACGAGATAGACGAAGGTGGAGTCGCCGCTGAATTCCACGGAGCTCTCGGGGATGGTGACCACGTTCTCGCGCCGGTTCAGGGTGATATCGGCATTGGCACTGTAGCCGGCACGGATAAACACTCCCTCGGGCAATTGCAGGGCCGCCTTCATCTCGAACAGGATTGCGCCGCTCTCTTCCACTCCCTTGGGCGAGACGCACTCCAGCGTGGCGGGGATGGTGAGGTCTTG
>LSQX01051107.1_pt2 | contig 17320 bp, 13 predicted proteins | sample 654561 | NCBI WGS metagenome assembly LSQX01 (sample SAMN04489861, study PRJNA283612) | anaerobic digester metagenome | isolation source: 4 biogas reactors fed with cattle manure at either 37C or 55C with and... | place: Denmark: Kongens Lyngby | collected 2014
CCGGTCGAGGTCCCGGCCGGAACCACCATCCTTAACGCCGCACGCAAGGTGCAGGTCAAGATCCCGACGCTCTGCTATCATCCGGATCTGTCGCCCTGGGCCGCCTGTGGCATCTGCATCGTGCGCGACGGCAAGTCGCCCAAGCTGCTGCGTGCCTGCTGCACCGAAGTCGCCCCTGGCATGAAGATCGCCACGCACGATCCGGAGATCGTCCAGATCCGCCGCAGCGTGCTCGAGCTGATCCTCAGCACCCACCCCAACGACTGCCTGCAGTGCCCGCGCAGCGGCAACTGCGAGCTGCAGAGGCTGGCGGCCGCCTTCGGCATCCGCGACAACCCCTACCCCAACCGCTACGAGCCGCTGCCACGCGATGAGACGACGACCTCGCTCGTCCTCAATCCCGAGAAGTGCATCAAGTGCGGCCGCTGCGCGCTCGTCTGCCAGCAGATGCAGAACGTCTGGGCGCTGGAGTTCATCGGCCGCGGCGAGGGCACGCGCATCGCGCCCGCCGCCGATGTCACGCTCAGCGAGTCGCCCTGCATCAAGTGCGGCCAGTGCTCGGCCCACTGCCCCGTCGGCGCCATCTACGAGAAGGACGAGACCGCCAAGGTCTGGAACGCGCTCAAGGATCCCGACAAGTACTGCGTCGTGCAGATCGCACCCGCCGTCCGCGTGGCTATCGGCGAGTCGTTCGGACTCGAGCCCGGCACGCTGATGACGGGCAAGGTCTATGCCGCCCTGCGCCGCCTGCACTTCAACGCGGTCTTCGATACCAACTTCTCGGCCGACCTGACGATCATGGAGGAAGGCACGGAGTTCGTCCACCGCTTCACCAGGCAGCCCGAAACGCTCCCGCTGATCACCTCCTGCTGCCCGGCCTGGGTTGACTGGATGGAGAAGTACGCCCCCGACTTCAAGGACAACTTCTCTACGGCCAAATCGCCCCAGCAGATGCTCGGCGCGCTCTCCAAGACCTACTACGCCGAGAAGATGGGTATCGATCCCGCCAAAATCTACATGGTCTCGATCATGCCCTGCACAGCCAAGAAGTTCGAGATCTCCCGCGACCCGCACATGACCGCCAGCGGATACCAGGACGTCGACGTGGTTCTGACGACCCGCGAACTGGCGCGCATGATCAAGAGCGCCGGCATAGATTTCCTCAATCTGCCCGACGAGGGATGCGACTCGATCCTCGGCAACTACACCGGCGCCGGCACGCTCTTCGGTGTCACCGGCGGCGTGATGGAGGCGGCCCTCCGCTCGGCCTACTACCTGATCACCAGCGAGGATCTGCAGAAGGTCGAGTTCGAGGCCGTCCGCGGCATGGATGATGTCAAGGTGGCCGAGATCGACATCAAGGGCACCAAGGTCAGGATCGCCGTCGCCCACCAGATGGGCAACATCGAGCAGGTGCTCAACGCCATCCGCGAGGACCGCGAGGCCGGCCGTAAGCCGCGATTCGACTTCATCGAGGTCATGGCCTGCCGCGGCGGATGCATCGGCGGCGGCGGACAGCCCCTCGGCGCCACCGACGCCATCCGCGCCAAGCGCACGCTCGGTCTCTACGACGACGACGAGCGCTCGGTGCTGCGCTGCTCGTACCACAACCCCGACATCAAGAAGCTCTATGAGGACTACCTCGGCGAGCCGAACGGCGAGATGGCCCACAAGCTGCTCCACACGCACTACCGCGAGCGCAGCATCTACGCCCGCTAGTAGCGCGATCTCATCATCATCCCGGCCCGCGGCACTTCCCGTGCCGCGGGCTTTTTTTTCAGTTGCACGCTCCATCAACTGCGACAAGCGGGACGCTTGCCGCACCTTCCGGTTGTGGTACCGTATGCTTCCGCTGAAGCCATCCTGTGTGCGGCTCGCCGGTCACACCGCGCAGCGGCGTGCCGGGGACGGCTCGCCCTACCCTTCGGTTCGCTGTACCGCGAGCTTTTTCTGAGGTGGCGCACGGGGTGGTAAGGTGTTGGTGGAGACAAAGTGTAAGCGCGGAGCGCACACTTAATCCCACGCTTAATCCCACTCTTAAACGGCACGCTGTCTTACTCCACCCGCTTACTCTCTCCCCCTCTTCGCTCCCCGGCTCCGCCGGATCATTCTCGTGCGCACCGGACCTCCGTGTCCGGTGACTGGAGCAGCTTGTGCCAAGGCTGATGAAAGCACAAAACACCCACTTTAAACCACTACTCCGCGTATCCCCTCTCTCCTTTTACCCTCTCCGATCATACGACTGAGTCGTATGATCAACGTCTTGCTCCACAGGCGTCGAGACTGCTAGAATACGCCCATTCATATGGCAACAAACTCACTCCTGTGGATTCTGAATGGCTGCGGCATGGAGGCCGGTTCCATTACCGGCGGCCCCGTCCGCTTCCATGAGATTTCACGCCGCTGGCAGGCCCGCGGGGAGCTCGGCCTGCACCTCATGACCACGGCCGGCGGCGCGGGCATGCTGCGCCGCATGGGCTGCACGCTGCCCATGACGCGCGTACCGGCGGCGCTGTTCGCCAACCGCGAATGGTTCCGGCTGCAGCGCTTCTGGTCGTACTGCATATCGGCGTTTGCCAGCCGCTTTGTGGTGCGCCGCCTGCCGCCTGTCAACACGGTCATCACCGTCAGCGACTACTTCTGCGACGTCGTCCCCGCCTGCCTGATGCGGCGCCGCCATCCCGGTTGCCGCTGGATCGCCTGGATCCATCACCGCGAGCTGCCGCCCTCCGAACGCCCCGGTAACCGGCTGGTCAACCACATCACCTGGCGCATGCAGGAGTGGAGCCTGCGCCGCATCGCGGCGCGCGCCGATGCCGCCTGGCTCTACGACACCGAGGCCGGCGACCAGGTACGCGAGCGCCTGCTGGCGCTCGGCATGGCGCCTGAACGCATCCGCACCATGCGCTGCGGCATCAACCTCGACGACATCCGCCGCGCCCCTGCCGGCGAACCGGATATAGATGCCGTCATGATCGGCGTGCGCCCCAACAAGGGCCTGCACGACATACTGCCGGTCTGGGAGGAGCTGCAACGCCTCCGCCCCGGTACCACCCTGCGCCTGATGGGCGGCATGAGCGGCGAGGGGCCGCTGCTGCAGGAGATTGCCCGGCGCGGCTGGCAAAAGCTGATCGAGGTCTTCAAGCCCCCGCAGGGCTTCCTGCCCCAGGACGAGTACTACGCCATGATCAAGCGCGCGCGCCTGCTCTTCGCACCGAGCCACGAGGAGGGCTGGGGCATGGCCGTGGCCGAGGCCATGGCGGCCGGCGTGCCGGTGGTGGCCTACGATCTACCGGTTTACCGCCGCATCTACGGAGCGGCCTTCGAGGCCGTGCCATGCTTCGACACCCGGCACTTTGCCGCCGCGCTGCAGAGCCTGCTGGATGATCCCGCCCGCGCGGCCCGCTTCCGCGATGCCGGCCTGCGCCAGGCCGCGGCACTCGACTGGAACACCCTGGCCGAGGAGGACTGGGAAGCGCTAACCTCACCTCACACCGTGCTGCCGCAGCACCTCGTACAGCACCAGCGCCCCGGCCACGCCGGCATTCAGTGAGGAGACCTGGCCGCGCATCGGCAGTTCGGCAATAAAGTCGCACTGCTCGCGGATCAGGCGCCCGAGACCGCGGCCCTCGTTGCCCACAACCAGACCGCAGCGTCCCTTGAAATCCACCTCCGTGTAGGGGCGCGCACCTTCGCCGACATCGAGTCCGGTGATCCAGCATTCGCACGCCTTGAGTTCCCCGATGGCGCGGCCCAGATTGACCACGCGCGCCACGCTCACGTGTTCTGAGGCACCGGCCGAGGCCCGCACCACTGCCGAAGTGACGCTTGCCGCGCGATCATTCGGGATGACCACCCCGGCCACACCGGCGGCATCCGCCGTGCGCAGCAGCGAGCCGACGTTCTGCGGATCCTCGATGTGGTCGAGCAGCAGCACAATGGCCGCCGGATCGTCGCGTACCGTCTCGAGTATCTGGTCGAATTCCGCATAGGGATAGCTGCTGGTGCGTATGGCAACCCCCTGATGATTGCCTCCATCGGTCAGCTCCTCCAGGTCATCCCGCGGCACAGACCTGACGGCGATACCGGCGCGGCGCGCCTCGTCGAGAATCACGGCCAGCTCGTCATCCGTGCGATTTGACGGAGTGGCCGCCATGCGCAGCTCGTGAATCTGGCGCCGCCCGGCAAGCAGCACCTCGATTACCGGACGCCGACCGTAGATCCAGCTCTCCCTCTCCCCCTTCCCGGCGCGTCCCGCGCCATGGGACGCTCTGCCGCGGCGATTGCCTCTCAATCGATCACCCACTCCTGTTCCTCCAGATCCTCGCTGCCCCGCCCAGGCTTCCACTTGGGACGGTTGCCGAAGAGTGCCGTGCCGATGCGGATCCAGGTGGCGCCCTCCTCGATGGCGACCTCGAAATCGCCGCTCATCCCCATCGAGAGGCGCGGCAGCTCAAGGCCGAACTGCTGCTCCCAGCGGTCGCGGCACTCGCGTAGACGGGCGAAGACCGGACGCGTCAACTCCGGATCGGGCGCGATCGGCGCCATGGTCATCAGCCCTTCCAGCGTCACGTTCCGCATCTCCAGCGTGCGCTCGATGACCGCCGGCGCCTCCTCGGGGCGCAGACCGAACTTGCTCGACTCGCCCGAGACATTGATCTCCAGCAGGACCGAGGGCCTGGCCCCCAGTTCCCCGGCGATATTCTCGATATGCTCGAGCAGGCGTAGCGAGTCGACCGAATGGATGCAACTGAAATGCTCGAGCGCGGCACGTACCTTATTGCGCTGGAGGTGGCCTATGAGGTGCCATTCGGGGCCGCTGATGCAGAGGGGGATCTTGGCCTGCGCTTCCTGCACACGGTTCTCGCCCATGATGCTCAGACCGGCCTCCCAGGCCTCGCGCACCGCTTCCGGCCCGAAGGTCTTGGTCACCGCGATCAACTCGACCGACTCCGCCGGTCGTCCGGCGCGCCGGCAGGCCTCCGCCATCCGCGCGCGGATGGCGGCCAGACGCTCCGCAAAATCCGTCTCCATCAATTCTGTATCCATGTTAAATCCCGATTCTACTGGTACTGCCAGCGATACTTCATGGTACCCGATGCCAGTGTATCGGGTCAAGGTAATCGGCTAGTGACAGGGGGACAGGAGTGCGCGGTGGGCGAATGGAGAGCGGGCGACCGCACCCCCGCTTTGTCGCGAGCTTTGTCGGTAACTTTGTCGACTTTGTCGAAAACGAGAGAGCAGGAGGGTCTAGTCAGGCGTTTATCACTTGCCAGAGTACCGCCTTCAGGCGGACGATTAAACCCCGGTATACACCCCGGTCTCGACAATCCGTAGCTCAATTGCTATATTCTCAGACATTCCGCCAGGAAGAGTTATCCTAGTCGCGAATGAGTTGGGATGATCTCTATCCGGCGAACATGAGTGGCGCTTGTACCACCCTGCAAGTGCCGGAAGCCAGAGTTCAGGATGAAAACACCCTGGTCTGAGATATCACCAGCCGCTCTGTCTTTTGCTTTTGACAAAGCGTAGGGACAAAGTGGGGAGACGAAGCGTATCCGACAAAGCGTGGAGACAAAGTGTAGAGTCAAAGTGCAAGCGCGAAGCACACACTTAAACCCTCACTTAAACTCACTCTTAATCGGCACGCTTACTCCACCCGCTTAATCCTTTGCTTTCGACAAAGTTACCGACAAAGCTCGCGACAAAGTTTAGAATTTCCTGAACCCTGAACCCTTCGCTTGCACAAACCGCAGGTTTTGCAAGCCCCTCATAAGGAAACAGCACAATGACGATCACAATTCACCCTGATGCAACCAGGCTGGGCGCATACGCCGCGGCCTTTGCTATCGAAAAGCTGAACCAGGCCATTGAAAAACACGGCAAGGCGCGTCTGGTGCTTTCCACCGGAGCCTCGCAACTGACGACCATCGAGGCGCTGATCCGCGGCAAACTCGATTGGTCGCGCGTGGAAATGTTCCATCTGGATGAATATGTGGGACTCCCCATCACCCACAAGGCCAGTTTCCGGCGCTATCTGCAGGAGCGCTTTGTGGATCACCTGTCACTCAAGGCAGTGCATTGGGTGACAGATAGTGCCGACTGCATCCCGGTCTTGAACCGCGAGATTGCCAGGGGACCGATAAACGTTGGCCTGATCGGTATCGGCGAGAACGCCCACGTGGCCTTCAACGACCCTCCGGCGGACTTTGATGATACAGCGGCCTACAAGGTGGTCACGCTGGATGATGCCTGCAAGCGTCAGCAGGTGCGTGAAGGATGGTTTGAGAATCTGGATCTGGTGCCCAGGCAGGCCATCTCCATGACCGTGCAGCAGATCATGCGCTGCGAGACCATTATCAGTTGCGTGCCCTTCGCCGTGAAGGCCGAGGCCATCCGCAAGACACTGCTTGCTCCGCAGCCCGATCCGCAGGTGCCCGCCAGCATCCTCAAGACACATCCCGACTACCATCTGCATGTGGATGAGGACGCGTGGAACGGTTTCGACCCGGCCAATATCCGCATGCCCGAAGGCAAGACCGTGAACGTGCGGCGCGAGGGCTGACAACCGGCTCCCGGTCTGAGACACCACCATCTGCGCCCCGCCCAAGGCATTCTCGTTGGGCCGGATCTCCGTGTCCGGGGACTGATACAGCTTTTTTGACATAGCGTAGGGACAAAGTGTGGGGCAGACATTCCTGTCTGCCCTCGTGGACGTGCGCAGACAGGAATGTCCGCGCCACTCTGGAGCAGCTTCCGCAATGACGGATAGGTGGCGGAATAAGCGGAGTTGGCGTTACAGTGCCTTGTGTGTGTGCGGCTCGCCGGTCACACCGCGTAGCGGCGTGACGGGGACGGCTCGCCCTACCCTGCGGTTCGCTGTACCGTATGCTTTTCAGACGCGCGTGATACCTTTTCTAATCTGCGCAAATCTGCGCAATCTGCGGTTAAAAATCCTTCCATTGCGGCTCGCCCTACCCTGCGGTATACTGTACCGTGAGCTTGTGCCGTGGCGGCGGGCGGGGTGCTTCGGTACTGGCGCCAGCGGATGTGAACGGAATAGCCGGGCGCACTGGAGCCCGCCGTCCCCGGCGGTATCGTTCACCACCCATGCTCTCTCTAATACACCGCGGAGACCGCGGGCTCCATAGAGCATCTGAAGTGAACGGGGTGCCATAACCAAATCACAAATCACAAATCTAAAATCACAAATTGCCTACTGCCACTGCCTACTGCTACTGCCGCCGCCCTGCAGGGCGGCGGCACTGGCATGATTGGTGCTCACCCCTCTGGCGAGGCGCCTGCCGCATTCTGGCAGTCCGCGCCCCGCCTAAGAGACCCATGCGAATCCTATCCACAAGCACTGCGCCACGCACCATGCATCCGCCGGCCATCCGCCGGGAATCCAGCCTCCACGCCCCCCGTGCGGCGTGCATCCTGCCTGCTCTACTCCTGCTTGGCTCACTCTCCGTGTGTGCCGCGCCGGACGCCCCCGCACGCCACCCGCTGCGGTTCTCGCTGACCAACGCCATTTCCGAAGCCCACGCCGCATGGAGCGGCGACATCACGCTCCCCGGACACCACGATCTCTTTCTCCATACACCCAGGGTCACGGACTGGATCGTGGGAGATCGCCTCACCGGCAACCTCGAGTGGCCCACCAACGCCCCCCCGGGCGCCCAGTTGATGGCCTTCATCAAGGACCGCGACGGCAACTGGTTCCAGATGCTGCGCCCGGAACCGCTGCAACCGGGCACCAACCGATGGAGCTTCGACTTCTCCGCAGCGGCGACCGGCTGGAGCCCGTCAGGCCACCACCTCGTCTGGAACTACCGCGCCCGCCTGACACCGCAGATGGTGGGCCTGCGCGTCTTCGACATGCATGCGGGCTACACGGGCACATGCCGGATCGCCGAAGCGGAACTGGTCACCACCAACCGTGCCGCGACGCCGCCCACGATCCGCAACGTGCGGCCGAACAACCGCAGCATCCCCTGCTACGGACTCTTCGAGTTGCGCTTCGATCTGCCGGACCGCTACGCCAACCCCTTCGACCCCGCCGCCATTGATGTGACGGCGCTCATCGAGACGCCCGAGGGGCGCACCAACACCATCCACGGTTTCTACATGCAGGACTTCTTCCGCCTCGTGGATGATGTCGGCGAGCAGATGATCCCGCAGGGCCGCCCCGAATGGCGCGTGCGCTACACCCCCCGCGTGCCCGGAACGCACCGCTATGTGATCACGGCGCGCGATCCGCACGGCACGGCCAGTTCGGAACAAGGCAGCTTCGAGGCGCGCGCGGCCACGGGGCCCTGCTTTGTCCAGGTCGCGCGCAAGGACTGGCGCTTCTTCGAACTGGACGACGGCAGCCCATTCTACCCCATCGGACACAATACGCGCTCCCCCTTCGACACGCGCATGGACGAGCAGTTCCCCTGGCGCTTCCGCCACCCCGAGGGCACATCCGTCTATCGCCGCTACTTCCAGAACATGCACGCCGCCGGGGAAAACCTGGCCGAGGTCTGGATGTGCCAGTGGTCGCTCGGGCTGGAATGGTCTACGACCTCGCCCGGATATCACGGTCTAGGCGACTACCACCTCGGCAACGCCTGGGAACTCGACGAGGTGCTGCGCTGGGCGCGTGAATCGAAGATGCGCATCAACCTCGTGCTCAACAACCATGGCCGTGCCGGTCTCGGCTATGATGCCGAGTGGGGCGACAGCCCCTACAACACCGCCCGCGGTGGTTTCCTGCCCGCGGACGATCCGATGCAGTTCTTCAGCAGCGAGCGTGCATTCGACCTGCAACGCCAGATCAACCGCTACATCGTGGCGCGCTGGGGCTGGGACTCCACCATCTTCGCCTGGGAGTTGTGGAGCGAGCTCGACCTCTGCGGCACCCATGGCAGCAGCCCGGCCCCGCAGAACGATCCGCGGGTGATCGAATGGCACCGCAAGATGGGCGACTACATCCGCTCCATCGATCCCAACCGCCACCTCGTCACCACGCACCTCTCGGGCGACTACCGCATCACCAGCCCCGAACTGGCCCGCTTGCCGCAGCTCGACCACTGCTGCATCGACGCCTATCACTCCAGCCACAACCCGCTGCAGATCGTCAATCTGGTGCGCGAGACGGCCGAGCACTACAAGGCCTACCAGAAGCCGGTGCTCATCACGGAGTTCGGCGGCTCGTCCATGGGCGCCGGTCTCACGCATCTCAAAAAGGAACTCCACGCCGCACTCTGGTCCTCGGCCTGCACGCCGCTGGGGGGCACGCCCCTCTTCTGGTGGTGGCAGGTGGTCGAGGAGCAGAACTTCTATCCGATGTACACCGCCATCGCGCACTTCACGGCAGAAATTGACTACCGCGACCCGCAGTTCCAGCCCGTCCGCCTCACGCCCTCCTTCACCGGCGGGGTTGCGGTTCCCGAAGGGCAGGTCGGCCATGTCGCCATGGCCACCCCCACCCGCATGATCGGCTGGCTCTTCATCCGCCCCTGCTTCCTGCGCCAGGGCGAGCCACTTGAAAAACCGCTGGAAAACCTGACGCTGGCATGGAGCGGCTGCTCGAATGCCATCTACCGCACCGCCTTCCACGACACCGGCACCGGCAAGCTCCTCAAGCAGCAGGATGCGCGGCCGGAAAACGGAACCCTGCGCATATCCCTGCCCCCGGTCAGCCGCGATATCGCCTTCAAGGTTTACCAGCCCGGCATGGAGCCGCCGAAGCCGGAGTAGCCAGCGATCATTATTCACCCCCGAGCACTGCAACCCCATGCCGCACGCCAGCCCCCTCATCGCTATCGCCCCCGACTCCTTCAAGGGGGCGCTCTCGGCTGCCGAGGCCGCCGAGGCCATGGCGGACGGCTTCCGGCGCGGCTGGCCCGGCGTGCGCTGTCGCCTCATCCCCATGGCGGATGGCGGCGAGGGCACGGTGGAGGCCATGGCCGCCGCCACCGGGGCCAGGCTGATCACCGCCCGCGTGCGCGATCCCCTCGGACGCCCTGTCGACGCCACCTACGCCCGTGATGACCAGAGTGGGCTGGCGGTCATCGAGATGGCCGCGGCCAGCGGCCTTCCCCTGCTCCACCGCAGCGAGCGCAATCCCCTGACCACCTCGACCCACGGCACGGGCGACCTGATCCGCCACGCCCTCGACGGCGGCGCACGGACACTGCTGCTCGGCATCGGCGGCAGCGCGACCAACGACGGCGGCACCGGCATGGCGGCGGCGCTCGGCGCCCGCTTTCTCGACCGCCAGGGCGAACCGCTCGCACCGGGAGGCGGTGCCCTGCGCCAACTGCATCGCGTTGATCTTGCGGGGCTCGACCCGCGCCTGGGCAGCGTGAGAATCCAAGTCGCCTGCGATGTCACCAACCCCCTTTGCGGCCCCACGGGCGCCTCGGCCATCTACGGCCCGCAGAAGGGTGCCACACCGGAGCAGGTAGGGGAACTCGATGCCGGGCTGGCGCAGTTGGCACGCGTCATGGCCGCTCAATATCCTGAGACAGCAGGACTTGAGCAGCAGGCTGGAGCCGGCGCGGCCGGCGGACTCGGCTTCGGCCTGATGGCCTTCTGCGGTGCCGGACTCCGCCGCGGTGTGGAACTCGTGGCCGAGGCCGTGCATCTTGAAGAGCGCCTGCGCGGCTGCATGCTGGTGATCACCGGCGAGGGACGCCTAGACGCGCAGACGGTCAACGGCAAGACGCCGGTGGGTGTGGCCGCTGTCGCGCAAAGGCTCGGCATTCCCACCATCGCCATCTGCGGCTGTCTTGGCGAAGGCTATGCGGCGGTACATGCGGCGGGAATCGCGGCCGTCTTTCCCGTCGCCCATGGATTCTTCGATCCCGATAATCTGGCTGCCGGAGCAGTGGAACGCGTCAGCGCCTGCGCCGAGGAGACCGCGCGCCTACTGGCGCTGGATTTCGGGTCAGCTTCAGGGGGTGCGCGGAGTGAGCATGTTGAGCGGACGTAACGCGAATGAAAAACAGTCGTCCTCGTCCTCGTCCTCGTCCTCGTCCTCGTCCTTGATTCAGCGACAAGGTGAGTGGAGACAAGGTGTGCCTTATTACGAATCCCTGAATTTTTTGAATCAGGAACTCATGAAATCAGGAAATTGTTTGTGGAAACCGCGCATTCTTGCATCCTTACTTGAGTTCTTGAGTGCCTGATTAATCCGTGCTGGGAATGAATCACCAGTCCCTGCAGGAGCCAGCCGAACCTTAGAACTTCCGAACTTTAGAACTTCTCCGCGCCTCTGTGCCTCTGTGAGAGAAAACCGGCAGCAGGCGACGCATTCGACAAAGCTCGCGACAAAGTTGATGACAGCCCTGAAAGGGCGTGACATTCCAGCCCAGGGCAACGCCCTGGGAAATGGCCAATAAATGACTAGCCCTAAAGGGGCGTAGCACGGATAAACTTGGGATGTTTGCCCGCGATGACGATGGCCACCTCGCCCTTGACCGGCTTGTCGGCAAAGGCGGCGGCCAGTTCAGAAAGCCAGCCGCGCGTAATACGCTCGAACTTCTTGGTCAGCTCGATGCAGACCGCCGCCTGGCGGTCGCCCAGCACCTCATGCGCCGCGGCGAGCGTCGGCCCCACGCGGAAGGGCGACTCGTAGATCACCAGCGTGTGTGCCGCCTCGCGCTCCTCCTCGAAGAAGCGCCGCAGGGCACCGGGCTTGCGCGGTGGAAAGCCCTTGAAGGTGTAGCTCGAGGTCGGCAGGCCGGAATAGATCAGCGCCAGATCGATGGCGCAGGCGCCGGGCAGCACATCGAAGGGCAGCCCGGCCTCGATCACCATGCGCACCAGGCGGTAGCCCGGATCACTGATGCCGGGATAGCCCCCGTCCGAGCATAGCGCCACCTCGCGCCCCTCGCGGAGCGCCGTAAGTATCTGGTTGCCCGCCGACTCCTCGCGCCCCTCGCGGTACGAGATCATGCGCGGCCTGGCGATCTGATGCGCGCTGAGGAGCGCCCACGTGCGGCGCGTATCCTCGCACGCGATGAGCTCGGCCGAAGCGAGCGCATCGCGTGCACGCGGCGTCAGATCGCCCAGATTGCCGATCGGCGTGGCTACGACATGCAGCAAGCTGCAGGCCTCACTGCGGACCGTAGGTGGCGGAACCCTCGCGCGGCAGCGGCAGAACCCAGATGTTGCGGTACCAGACGGTGTCGCCGTGATCCTGCAGGCGCAGGTGACCGGGCAACTGCACGTTGGTATCGCTCGGGGCACCGGTGACGCCCGGGAGCTGCACGTTATTGTGGATGATGACGCCGTTGAGGAAGACGGTGAGGCGCGCGTTCTCCTTGACCACCTTGCCCTCGCAGCGCGGGGCGCGGAAGATCACGTCGTAGGTCTGCCACTCCATGGCCGGCCGGCAGGCGTTGGTCAGCGGTGCGTACTGGTCATAGACCGCGCCGCAGTCGCCCAGTCCCGGCCTGGCCCAGCCCGAGCTGTCGAGCACCTGCAGCTCATAGCGTCCCTGGATGAAGACGCCGCTGTTCGACTTGGCCTGGCCCTTGGCGTCGGGCATATCGGAGAGACGGAACTCCAGGTGCAGGTACTGGTCGGCGAAGAGCTGCTGCGTGCAGATATCGCCCGTGCCCGGCACCACTTCCATGGCGCCATCGGCCAGCCGCCATGCGGCCCGCGAGCCATCCCGCTTCGTCCACTTGTCCAGCGAGGTGCCATCGAAAAGCACGACGGCATTTTCCGGCGCCTTGGCGCCCATGGTCTTGATCAACATGCGATACTCCCGTTTTACAAGATCCTACCCGGTGCCTCTACCCGAGACCGGGATGAATAGCTGTTATATTAGGCTATTCTGCCGCGCAAGGCAAGGATGGCGCGAGGCCGCTGGTAATCGGCTGGTGACAGGGGTGGCGCACTGATAGCGCATGGAGAGTGGGCGGAAGGCGGATGTCTCGTCCTCGTCCTCGAATGAGATTGAACCGCCAAGACGCCAAGAGCGCCAAGGAAAGCTGATGGTTTAAGACAACGTGCCGTATAGGAGTGAGTTTAAGTGAGGTTTTAGAGTGGGTGCTGCGCGCAACACCTTGTCTTATGTCTTGTCTTGGTCTTGATAGACGATCCGTCCATTTGATCGCGCCCATTCCTCGGAAAACGCCACATGCGAAATGGCGTTCCTACTACGATCCAGTTGTCGCTCGGTTTCAGCGACAACTACAGATGGCTCGATTTCGTAGATTACCTTGCACTTGGTCTGATTCGCGTCGTAAAACACGGCGACGAAGACCTTCGATAGATTTCACGTGCCATAGTTGAACAAACACCCTTCTTCCTCTCTTTGAAGTTCATCAAGCCGGGCGTTTGCCGCCGCGACAAACTGCTCATCCTTTTCAATCCCGATGAAGCGTCTGTTAAGGCGTCTGCACACTACGGGGCACGTTCCTACTCCTGCGAACGGATCTAGCACGAGATCGCCTTCCGACGAACTTGCCTTGATTAACCGTTCAATCAGTGCCTCGGGCTTCTGTATGGTGTTTAATGCGTCACGACTGACCAACTCCTTTGATTTGTAAGTCAGTTGCTTTATGTCTCCCCATACATCCCCGGGATTCTTGCCCGCCTCGTTGAACTTGGTCCTCCCGAACTTTCCGTTGGTCACCGAGGGAACGCGTTCACACCGGAGCCGGTGCTCCAATTCCACGAGCTGTGCAACCCGGATGGCATCTAGATTGTAGGTCTTGGGGCGGTCGCCTTTGATGAAGTAGCAGATGATGTCGTAGTTGTTAGTATAGTTGAGCCGGCCTTGAGACAAACGACTCGGCTGGTACCAGACTATTTTCGCCCTAAGGTTCAAGAACGGCCGATAGTCTATGAAGTCAATGCAGTTGGGTTTTCCAAACAGGTACAGAGCGCCGCCATCCTTTAGTTTCGCCGCGAAAATACTGATGAGCTTGAGATTGAACTCTTGAATGTCGCTAATTCGGTCCCATTGGTTTGTTGTTACTCCATAGGGGCCGTCACAGACAACGAGATCAATACTGCCGTCATCTATTCTGGGCAGCAGATCAAACGCGTCTGCGTGATATATCCTATCGTGCTCGATCATCATCTTCTTCCTCTCGGCCCGACACTAGATGAGCTGCCAGACACAGTCCGACAAACCGATGCATGTATCCGCTCATAACAACCATCAACGAAATAATAGCCGGATAGGGAGACAAGGTCAAGTACCGGGCTATCCGTGCGGGGTTAATCGACCCTGCTCGTAATCGGCTGGTGACAGGGGTGCGCAATGGGCGCATGGAGCGCGGGCGACCGCACCCCCACCTTGTCGTGAGCTTTGTCGGTAACTTTGTCCGTAAAATCAGCGGTTTCACCACCCGTGGTGTTGGCGGCGGCTTTCCTTTTATGGGCTTGCGCACCAATGCGGGAACTTCTCTTATACTCGCCCCCCATCGACCCCCATCGACCCCCATCGAAGCTTGTTGTCGACGCTGTCGCCGCAATGTGGCGCTGGCAGGCCTGTCTGCGCGGATCTGCGCGGGCAGGCCTGCCTGCCCGATCATGCCCTGCCTGCCGGTTCGTCTGACCTGTCGGACCTGTCGGACCTGTCAGACTCGTCAGACTTCCCCCGTCTCCTCCATCGGCAACCATCAGATCCTCATGTGCCCGCTCCCGCCAAACCCGCTCCCGCCAAACTGGCCTTTTGCGCCGTATTATGCTAAAGTTATCATCAACGAGCTTCGCCCAACACCCTAACCCCCATTATGGAGCATTTCTGTTATGAAGAAAATCTACGCCATCAACTGCAGTCCGCGCAAGAAGGGCAACACGGCCCAGATTCTGGAAAGCGCCCTGAAAGGCGCGGCCGACGCGGGTGCAACCACGAAGCTGGTCCATCTGGTTGACCTCAAGTTCAGCGGCTGCACCAGTTGCTTCGTCTGCAAGCGCAAGGATCGGGAGAGCACCGGAGTCTGCGCCTATAACGATGCCCTGACCGCCGTGCTGGAGGAGATCTGCCACAGTGACGGCGTCATCATCGGCACACCGGTGTACTTCGGCGGTGAAACCGGCATGTGCCGCAATCTGATTGAACGTCTCTTCTTCCCAGCGCTGAGCTACGATGACTTCTCCATCAGCATGGCTCCGAAACGCCTGCCGGTGGCATTTGTCTATACCATGAATGTGCCGGAGGAGATGGCGCAGAAAATGGGCTATACGGAGAAGTTCGGCCTGCTGCCCGAAACGGCGGCGCGTCTCTTCGGCGATGGCAAGCCGGAAGCGCTCTTCGTTTACAACACCCACCAGTTCAGCGACTACTCGAAATACCATGCCGGCTGTTTCGATGCCGGGCTTAAGGCCAAGGCGCGCGAGACGCAGTTCCCCAAGGACAGTGAAAAGGCCTACCGTCTCGGGGAGAATTTCGCGAAATGGACGATTATTTCATACTCTGAAGGAGTGATGACGCCCGCTCTTGAATGATGCCAGCCACACGCTCCGCCATGACGGGGTCGTTGACAGCGTTCAGAACGGCCTCGTCCTGCAGAGCATCAACACACTTGCCGCACAAGCCCGCAATCCGTTCGCGCAGCATTGGCCAGCCCACGCGGGACTCACCGGCCATCTTCTGCCAATGCGCGGGTGTGATCGTCTCGATGGATTCGCTCTTTCCAATCTTCATGGCCGGGGTTTTGGATAGTTCGGGCCAGGCCAATGTGCAAACCAAATCGTAGAACGGCGCCAGTCTTCGTTCGGTCTTGCGGTAGAGGATTGAATAATTCTTGCCGTGCGCATCGGCATTCCCGATCAGCACATTGAAGATCAGGCCGTCCAGGAAGTCCCGTATGTCCAACGCCGCCACGGTGGACCACTCGCGAAGTAAACCTATGCAATCGCGGATAAGAGGCCCGCCTTCCTGTTGGTACTTCCGCTCCGGCGGGAACCCCAGAGCCTGACAAAAGTCCTCCTGGTGAACACGCGTGACCATGCCGTTGGCGTCGATGGCTCGATCGTACCGCTGGACGACGATGCACGGTCTATTGCCGACCGAGCGAACAGTCACCGGAGGCACATTCAGTCCGACGGCTCTCGCCAGCATCATGCAGAGAACCTCGTTGGCGACCAGTCCGGGGAATCGTTCGGGTTCCGGCTTGATGATGTGCGTGCTCGGCGTGTTGCCGAGTGGTAGTGCAATGGCGGCATTTCGAATCATGACCGGCAACTTAGACTGTGCTCCAGCTAACGAAAGCCGCAGCCCTTCGCGTCCTGCCATCAGCGGGCGGCGGGGCAGTTCCGTGACTATCTCCTCCAACTCCCGCTCGCTCAGTTCACGAACGCGAGTCTCGCCCATGACCGGAGCGGGCGCGTCTTCCGGCAGCAGACTGACCGCTCCCGCGCATTCCCCGCCGATTCGTTCCAGCATGGCAAAGTCGTTGCGCTCGCTGATTCCGAGAATAGCGGCGATCAGTTTCCTGGGCTCCTCGTCGGGGAGGATGCCGGCGAAAAATGGCCGGGCATGCTTTCCCCGGAACGTCCCGCCTTGCAGCGGCAGCGACCGGGAGAGAGGTATGGCGTCCGACCTGCCCGTCCATTCCGGGGCATAGCGGAACTCGATAAGTCCGCTGCCATCCTCGGTCAAGCTGCCGACCCGTTCGCCATTCAGATAGACGATCAGTCTCTTCATAGCCGTCCGCCTCCGGCATCATCGCCGCCGAGAGGTCTTGCCTCGATGGCCAGTCCAAGCGCCTGCAACACCTGGAGCGTCTTGCCGATCTGGCAGGTGGGCTTGCCCTTCTCCAGATCGACAATGAACCGCAGCCCTGTGCCGCAGATCATGGCCAGTTCCTTCTGGGTGATCCCCAGATGCTTGCGGCGCGTTCGGATCGCCGCCCCGATCTGTTCTGTGGTTTTCACCTTCATAGTTCCCGAACGGTAATATCTCACAACATAGACACTCCGTCAACCGGAGTTTTACCGAACGGGAACCTTTCGGCCAAATGCGCAGTCTCGCCCCGGAATATTCCCGCTCGGTACATTCTGACCGGGGTTCAGGGTTCAGTACTGCCACCGCCCGCGGGGGCGGTTGGAACAGGCCAGAGACGCCACTTTGTCGCTTTGTCGGGAGCTTTGTCGAAAGCAACAGGGAAAGCCCTCGCGGAGGCGCGGAGGCGCGGAGAGTTTTTAACCGCAGACTTGCGCAGATTGGCGCAGATTGGGATCGGGTGTCTCAGACTAGGAAATCCTAAACTTTGTCGCTTTGTCGGTAACTTTGTCGAAAGCTAAAGATTAAGCGGGTGGCTTAAGCGTGCCGATTAAGAGTGGGTTTAAGTGCGGAGTTTAAGTG
>LSQX01309025.1_pt1 | contig 17320 bp, 11 predicted proteins | sample 654561 | NCBI WGS metagenome assembly LSQX01 (sample SAMN04489861, study PRJNA283612) | anaerobic digester metagenome | isolation source: 4 biogas reactors fed with cattle manure at either 37C or 55C with and... | place: Denmark: Kongens Lyngby | collected 2014
AATGCGATGCCCCAGTTCGGGTGTCGAAGGACGGAAAATAGCTCCCACACACCAGACGCTCGTCCAGGGTCACAGTCGAACAACACGAGCGCCTGCGACCTTCGAGCCAGTGTCGCAATCTGAATCAGCACGGGCATCGCTTCGGTTCCGGCCGCATCCGCCGACTGTTCCACGACGATGACCAGCCGACGGTTCGCGATGGAACACGCCTCTGCTGCGGCGCGCAACGGGTCAAGCAGAGCACCCAGTTCGTTCCACGAGCGCACAATCTCTGCTGCTCCGCGAGCCACATGATCCCACTGAAGACGGCGACTGGTGCCACCCACCGCATCGACTGCCAGCGTGAACAACACTCGCGTTACCTTCTCCTGCCGGTTCACGGCCCAACGGCTGACCGCCGCGACCGCGGCGACCAACGTCGTTGACACGCCCGAACCAGGCGGGCCAGAGATGACAGCGAGCCCTGCTGTCGGCAGCCCCATCGGAGCAAGGTCGATGGTGTCTAGCCCAATCACCGGCAGACCGTCGCTCTCTCCCGGCACCTCTTCGAGCGTGAGCCGCTCGGGAGCATTGCGCACGCGAGGAATGGGAACGCAGCCCTGTGCCCGCAAGCGTTGTCCGAGCGCGGTCACCTCTGTGAGCTGATCACTCAGGTCAGCAGACGTGCCAAGCACCGCGATCTGCACCTCATCGCCAGTCTCCACGCGAACCGCACGCCCCGCCTCGGCGTCACGCAATCGGTCACTCGAGATCCCGAGAAACGCTGCCTCGGTCGCCGAAGCGCTTCTGAACGCAAACTGGGCTTGGACGGTAGCGCCAAGCGATGCGGGCACCGCGGCGCTGCGGTCAGTCGTCAACACCACATGCACCCCAACTGATCGGCCACCCTGCGCAATTGCGGTGAGGTCTTCGATGAATGTGTCGCGACCGCGACGCTGCTCGCTGGCGTGACGCAGCACATGAAACCCATCAATGAGTAGCACCACGCGCGGTTCTGTGCTGGCGACTGCGTTGCGGTAGGCCGCGAGGGGAGCTGCACCGACCGCGCCCAACGCACCCGTGCGGCGCTGCACGACAGCCGCCACATGCCGCATCACGCGGCCTCTGAGCTCGGTGTCGTGTGCCATCGCTACCGCGCCCACCGTCGGCAGTTCGAGCAGGCCGCCGAGCGCGCCGCTGGCCGAATCAATCGCAAAGATGTGCACTGGATCACCGTCCGCACGACTGCTGAGCGCCGCTGCAAGGGTGACGAGCGCACTGGTTTTTCCGGTGCCACTTGCGCCAATGAATGCGATGTTGCCAAGGTCATCAAAGTCGATGATCACGGCGGGCTGTGTGTGTTCGTCAGGCCGGTCGGCGAGCCCAAGCGGGATGCCGGTCGGCGTGGCTTCACCGTGCGCACTGCCCTGCATTCCGACTGTGACGAGGGGCAGTACGAGCGGCAGTGGGTCAAGCCACGGTCTCCGCGGAGCTGAGAGTCGCGCGGATCTCGCAGCGGCGAGCACCTGATCTCGCACCCGCTCGATATCACGGGGATGAGCTGAGCTCGAAACTTCATTCGGTATCCCAGCCGACGCCTGTCCCACATCGTGCCACGGCTCACCCTCGGCGAACGCAATCGTGCGCACTTCGAGACCCACCGCCGGTTGGCCCTCATCTGCCTCGCCTAAGTATCCGCTCTGGAACGGTTGCGCCCTCCCTGCACCGAACGTCATCATTGCCCGGCCGGGAATCTGCGGATCGAACAGCGCCGCATCATTCACCCCAACAACATCGTTGCTGTCGGCTGCATCTGCCATGCGCAACGCAATTCTCAGGTTGGTGTTTGCGCGCAGGTTTTCGCGGATCACTCCAGAGGGTCGCTGTGTAGCCATGATGAGATGCAGCCCGAGCGACCGCCCTCGCTGAGCGATATCGATGACCCCGTCAACGAACTCGGGGATCTCGGCGACAAGCGTCGCGAACTCGTCAATCACGATGATGAGTGCGGGCGGTGCGGCTGGATCACTGCGGCGCTCCATGTCACTCAGATCTTTTGCCCCGTGTCGTGCGAGCACCTGCTCACGGTGCCTCAGCTCGGCCCGGAGTGAGGCGAGCACACGGGTTGCAAGGGTAGGCGTGAGATCCGTCACCAGCCCCACCGTGTGTGGCAGCTCGGCACATTCCGCAAACGCTGCGCCACCTTTATAGTCGACGAGCAGCAGTGACATTCGGTCGGGGCTGAGGTTCACTGCAAGGCTCATGATCCAGGTCTGCAGGAACTCAGATTTTCCCGACCCTGAGGTGCCTCCCACGAGCGCGTGGGGCCCGTGAGCCCTCAGGTCAAGTGTGACGAGTCCATCACTGCCCTGCCCGACTCCCGCTGCGAGCCGAATCGCTTCACGAACCTCACCATCACGCCACTCCGCCATCAAGGTCCCATTGCTTCGCCAGCGGTGCACGATCGAGTCGGAGCTCTCGAGCACGTCACCGGCGTGCAGGTCGCGAAAGCGCACCAGGCTGGGCAAGTCCTGCGCTGCCGACGACATCACCGACGCGTCGCGCACCGGAGCGAGCAGCCTCGCGAGTTGCTCAGTTCGCTGCTCGTCGAGCATCTCGACGCACTGGAGCGTCACCTGGCGCCCCTGATTGGAATTCCACACTCGAGCTGTCGAGTCATCACCGCACCATTCGACGGTCGTTCGGCACGCAGCAGGCACGCGAGAGCGATGCGACGCAACCCACACGAGGTGCACGCCGCTCGTGTGTCCACTCTCTGCAAGGGTGATTAAGCGAGCGCGAATCTCGTGCTCAAGCCCCTCATCAAGCACGAGCATCACCACCGATCGCTCCCTCGCCACTCCGTGTTGCACCCTCGCGTGCTGCGCGGCGGCCCGCCGTTGTTCAACGAGTTGCTCGCACTCGCTTATGAGCTGCAGTGCGGCCGCGAACGTGTCGGCGAGGGGCCAGAAGGTGATCGGGCTCGGTTGCTGCGCCACATGCGGAAGCCACTTCGCCCACTGCCACGACCCGCCGCGATGCGCGTCTGCCGCAATCACCGCGATCACGACATCTGCTGGGGAATAGAGAGACGCAACCTGCACGAGGACTGCTCGAGCGATTGAGGCAGCGTGGGGCATCTCGCCGACGATAGCGAGCGAACCGCTCTCCCCCAGACGCACGGTCACCGGCACAGGACCAATCTGCGCAATCTCCGTTGCGACCTCCTTGAGCATCTCCCATTCCTCGGGAGCGGCATCGTGGCGCTCAGGGAGCTGCACGCTGATGTTGCTCTGTACGGCACCTTCTCCGAGTCGAATTTCCAGCACTGCCGCATCAGTTGAACGCTTCGACCAGAGCACCTCATTTCTCGATTCCACTGCCTGTGCGAGCTGGTCGAGGCCTGCCGCTTCATGTGTTCGTTCCGTTCGTTCGCGTGCCTGCAACGTACGCAACTCGTCGCGTTCTCGAACGAGTGTCTGCCTGAAGCGCTCCAGCTCACGCGCTCGGCGCTTTCGCCCAGAAAGCCGTTGATCAAGCCATGAACCGACCATCATCATCGGGGTGAACGCCACCATCATGAGACTCATCGGCGACTGTGTCACCGTGAACATCGCAACACCCATCGCCATTGGTGCAAGCATCGCAATGAGGGGAAGCCTGGCAGGTTCAGAGGGCGACGGGGGTCGCGGGAGTTGGTGCTCGACTCGGGTCACGGTTCTCGCGAGCTGCGGCGCGCGCGTATGCATGTGCCAGGGCGCGACAGGGATGCTCTCGCGCGGTATGCCATCAGAGAGTGGCACGATGCGAAACGAGACTGACCCGACGGTAACCTCGCTCGTGCGCGCAAGCGACACGGATTGTGCAGCCGCCCCTTCGACCCGCGTGCCGTTCGCAGACCCCAGGTCACGCAATACCAGGTGCTCAGTCGCGTCGATCACCGCGTGCTGCCGGGATACGCTACGGTCATCGATTCTGACACGGCTGCGGCGGTCACGACCGATCGTGTTTTCACCCCGCACCAGACTGAAACGGGCGCCTTGCTGCGATCCAGTGAGCACCTCAACCGTGCCACGCATCTGCCGCGCGCGCGGCGCGGCAGATGCGAACTCTCTCACAACCGTCACCTGCCATCCCGACTGCAGTCCGGACGTGGCGAGCGGTGTCATTGGGTCGAGAAGCAGGCGCCCCGCACCAGATGGCGACTCCCCAACCAATGTCCAGGGGCCCTGCTTCGTGACCCGGTTGGCTCGTGTCTGCTCGTGCATGTCACCCGGGTGACGCAGCGCCAGCGCGGCATCACCGATTGTTGCCGTGATATCGCACGAGATGCTCACATCGCGTACGAAGCCGAGCTCATCAGCGAGCCGCACCAAGAACTTCACCCGGGCACCCTAATACTCATCGTCTGGCCACTCTGGGTTTGTCTCTTGATAATCTGGCCACTCTGAGTCAGGCCATTCCTCCTCCAATAAGTCGGCGTCTGGTCTTCCCATTTGTGATGAGCAGCTGCTCGTCGCTTCAAAGACGATCCGGTGCTTCATCACATGGAGTCCTCTCACCGTGATGCCATCCCGCGCCTGAATCACCGGCTCCTCAAACACCATGAAGCCACTCACCTCGGCACCCTCCGCCTCCCACGCGACACGCAGTCGCTCCATAATTTCGTCAATGTTGTCCGGCACCACATCGTTGATCAGCCCAAGATGCAGTTGTCCACTGTACGAGCCAGCGCACTCCCGTGAAAGCAGCCCGCGAAGAATGCGGTCACGATTTTCAAGGTCGTCCCAGTCGATCGAATCCTCAGGCAAATAGCCGGGACTGTACCAACCGCTTGGCACCCCCATAACGGCGATCGCGTCATCGGCCGACTCTTCGAGCCACGCACGCTGCGTTTCAATCGATTCATGGCTCGTGACAGGTGATGACGAAACGAGCCCAACCTGTGGCACACAGCCGCTGACACCGAGCATGAGCAGCATCGCAACTGCGCTCAACAGGGGTGTGATGTTCGCGCGTTTCACGCTCATAAAGCGACTCGCTTTCGTTCGGGCAGCATAATGCCGCTTTGTATATCGGTGACATATTCAACACGGGCCGTTTCGGTGCGCAGCAGCGATCGCGCAAGTTGCGTGTCGATGTGCCCCGCAGTGAGACTGGCGATCGTCGACAACGACTGGGTGCGCGGATCGAGATAGCCGTGCCCGCTTGACGCTCGAATGCCTAATGGCGAAGGCTGGTCACCCTCGCCGAGCAGCGAATGACCGTCAGTCGGCAAGAGACCCAAATCGGTATTGCCCTCGGATGAGAACACCAGCGCACCCCCAATCACCGGGCTGTGCAGCTGCAGGTTCAGGAGTGTGGTCGCGTCGGGGTTTGGTTGCGCCCTGCCTCCCAGCGCCGCCCCGAGCGGGGCAAGCTGATCGGCGCTCGCATGGGTGGTAAACACCGCGCGCTGGCCCGGCCACAGTGTCGCTACACGGAGCGCATCGAGCGACGGCACCTGCGCGGGGTCAAGCCCGGCAGACCCAAGCATGACCAGCCGGTCTACGGGGTGCTGCACCTTTGTCAGCGCGATCGAGGCGACAGTGGTGCCATAGGAGTGCGACAGCACACTTACCACGCCTGCATCACGGCCTGCTGCGGCTCGCGCCGTGAACATGCCGTCGAGTTCGGCCGCGAGCCGTCGGGCACCGACCATGGCGCTCGCGGACGAAAGTACTCCGAGATCACCCTCATCGGGTCGGCCCGGAGTGTCATAGCTCACCCAGGCCACAACAGCGGGTGCCGAGTCGTCGCCTGCCCTGAAACGCTGCGCGTCGTAGACGTTCAGGCTCGCTTCGTCGATTGCGCCGAGCGCGGCGGGCGCATCATTGTCCATGCCGGGCACCACCCAGGTGGTGCTCACGGCACGATCGGCGTCGCCGTACACCACAGCAGCCATCGGCACGTCACCGGCGAGGTGCAGCGCAAGCAGTTGAATCGGCGGTGCCGCAATGCCCCGCTCATCTACCTGAGCATCTGCCCGTGACAGAATGCGCTGCGTCTCTCCGAGGAGTTGCAGCTGGTCTGGGCGCAACAGGTGCGCACGCTCGCGCAGGGCCGCAAGGTGCAGCCGGTTTGCCCGGTCGCGCACTGACGCGTCGAGGCCCACCAGGTTGCCGATTACGCCTGGCACCACCCGAATGAGGGTTTCTTGTTCGTGGGGCGTGAGCGCGGCCCAGGCCGCCGCCACCGCGGCGGGGGCTCGATTTGCGCTCCAGACGTCGCCCCCATTCTGCCGACCCAACAGGGCGAAGAGCAGCGGGTGGGTGTTCGACACTCGCCCCACGGTGGCGAGGTCGCCCCGGTGTTCGCCTGTCAGCCCGACCGCAATCACCTTCGCAGGCACGGTGTCGCCCTGCGCGAACGCAAGCAAATGTCCGAGTGGTGTCTGCTCACACCCACGCACCACGTCGCGCTCCGCAGCCTCACGTTCCTCGACGAGGGCGCGGTGGCGATCGCGCAGTGCGCGTGTCTGTTCGAGTGCTGCATGCCACCGAGCAATGACATGCAGCCATTCCTCGTCATAGCGAGCCGAGAGCATATGGCGCGCCGCCTCACGTTCATCGGCGGTCAGGGTGAGAGCAGCGTCGCCGAGCATCGGGTCAGGCATGCGCCCTGGCGGCACCGCGTTCCACACAAGCGCCTGGCGCACACCAATCACCTGCGAGATTTCGCTGATGCGCCCCATCGCCTCACCGATCGTGTGTCGCTCGTCATCCAGCTCTCGCACCGTGCGGTCTGCCTCACGATGCAGGTGATGCACATGCGAGGCATAGCGTTGCAACGCACCCATTGCCGCGTCAATCGCCTCACGAACCAACTCCGCCCCTCCGAGCAACCGGTGCCGCACCTTTTCGCGAAGTGCGCTGACGGCCGCGCTGCGTGCCGACGCCGCAGTGCCTTCTGCGTGTACCAGCAATCGCTGGTACTCCCGAACGCGCTCTGCCGCACGCCCGAGTGCTGCGGCCAGGTGTTCGACCTGCCGCACCTCGCCCGCTTTGGGACTACCGCTGAGCAGCGCAGCGGTAGTCGGCACCCGGTGTTCGAAGCCGTTCATCGATCACCTGCGCGCCCGACGCCCGCATGTGCAGCGATGAGCGAGTCAAGCTCGTCGCCCTGATGCATCACCTGGGTGAGGCTCTGGCACGCGCTCACCGCACCGTCGGCGAGGGCAGTGGTAGCGAGCTCGAGACCACGCACAAACTGCGCGATGTCGTCACCCGCGGTGGTGAGCGTCTGCAGCGTGGGCGCGGCTCGCAGGTGCTGGCAGTGATCGAGTGCGTCGGCCGCGCGGGTGAGGCTCTCCGCGGCAGCAACGAGCGAGCGGTCATCGAGATGCAATTGACTCATAGTGACAGCAGTGCCCTTCGTATCGAGGTCGCCCTATAGCCAGCGAGCTCAGTGGATTCGTGCCGCGAGCGTCGCATCCATCTCGCGCATTGCCGCGGCGGTGGTGGTCAAAAATGTTTGGATCTCGCTCAACCGCTCAATCACGGTGTGCGCCCCCGCCGTGTATTCCGCATACATGGCGCCGAATCGCACGGATGCCTGGTCGGTTACGAACCCCGAGCTAATGAGGCCCTGAATCTGTTGTTGCAGGGATTGCAAACGCGCCACGATTTCTTCACGGCCCTGCCCGAGTTGTGCGGCTGCGGTTTCGATCTCGCCGAAAGAGACTCTGATATTTGCCATGGTTGCGCTCCAAGTGCTCGGTGATGACACCACAACAGGTGACATCATGCGGACGGTTTCGTCGCATTTGGTGCGACTGCCGTCAGCTTATGAAGCTGAGGAGCCCTCCCGAGGCCAGTGCATCAAATCTGTGGATAACTCACGCAAAAAGCCCCTGTGGACGACGAATGAACGTCGCTCACAGGGGCGAAGCGTCGGCGGTGCCGACCGAGGTTATGCGGAGATCAGTCCCACCACATCGGCGATCGCAACCTTCTGTTTCTCACCGGTAGCGCGGTTCCACACCTCGGCGAATCCGTCGGCGGCATCACGGCCCACCACGACGACCCTCGGCATACCCAACAGCTCGGCGTCACCGAACTTCACGCCGGGAGAGACCTTGGGGCGGTCATCGAACAGCACCGAGGCTCCGGCAGCATCGAGCTCGGCAGCGAGCACCTCAGCGACTTCGAAGACCACTGGGTCCTTGCCAGTGGCGACGAGGTGCACATCGAACGGTGCTACCTCCTTCGGCCAGGTCAGTCCACGATCATCGTGGTGTAGTTCGGCGAGAATCGCGAGAATGCGGGTCACACCAATGCCGTACGAGCCCATGGTGACGGTGACCAGCTTGCCATTCTCATCGAGCACCTTGAGGCCGAGCGCCTCGGCGTACTTGCGGCCGAGCTGGAACACATGGCCGATCTCCATGCCGCGTGCAATCGTCACGGTGCCTGAGCCATCGGGCGCAGGGTCGCCGTCGCGCACCGTCGCAATATCGGCAACGCCATCTGCGGTGAAATCACGCCCCGCGACCAGGTGCGCCACATGCTTTTCGTGTTCGTTCGCCCCGGTCACCCACGAGGTGCCAGACACCACGCGCGGATCAAGCAGGTAGCGCACACCGCTCGATCCCTGTTCACCGAGCACCAACCCACCAGCCTGCACCGAGCCTGGCCCGATGTAGCCCCTCACGAGCAGCGGATGCTTTCTGAAGTCGTCGTCGGTGGCGGGCTCAATCTCGCATCCGGGGAATGCAACCTCGGCGCGCTTCATATCGGCGTCTCGGTCACCCGGAATGCCGACCACCACAATCGACCGCTCGCCCGCGTGCTCGCCAGCGGTTGGCGTGACCGCGAGCACCACGTTCTTCAGGGTGTCGGCCGCTGCCCACTCGCGGCCGTCTTCGCGCGGCAACACGGCGTTGGTGTGCGCAACGAGCGTCTCGATGGTCGGAGTGTTCGGCGAGTCGTACACAAGCGCCGCTGGCAGCCCCTCGGTCGGGAGCGCCTCGGGTGCAGGCGTCACATACGCCTCGACGTTGGCCGCGTAGCCACCGTCTGAGTGCACGAAGCTATCCTCACCGATGTCAATTGGCAGCAAGAACTCTTCGCTCTTCGAGCCACCCATCGCGCCGGCGTCGGCCGAGACGATCACATAATCGAGCCCCAGCCGTGCGAAGATGCGCTCGTAGGCGTCGCGCTGAGCCTGGTAGCTTGCCTCGAGCCCCTCGTCTGACACATCAAACGAGTAGGCGTCTTTCATCGTAAACTCACGGCCGCGCAAGAGGCCGGCACGGGGGCGCACCTCGTCACGGTACTTGTCTTGGATCTGGTAAATCGTCAGCGGCAGGTCTTTGTACGACGACACGATGTCCTTTACGAGCAGCGTGAAGACCTCTTCGTGGGTCGGCGCAAGCAGGTAGTCGGCGCCGTGTCGATCCTCGAGACGAAACAGGTCTGGGCCGTACTCATCCCATCGACCCGTCGCTTCGTACGGGTCACGCGGCAAGAGCGCCGGAAAGTGCACCTCGTGGGCGCCTGCGGCTGCCATCTCCTCGCGCACGATCTGCTCGATCTTCTCCTTCACGCGCAGGCCGAGTGGCATCCACGCGAAGACGCCGGGCGCCTGGCGGCGAATGTAACCGGCCCGCACCAGCAGCTTGTGGCTGGCGACCTCGGCATCAGCGGGATCCTCGCGGAGCGTTTTCAGAAAGTAGTGTGAGAGACGAGTAAGCACGAAACTATCGTAGTCCCGCCGCGCTCAATAGGCTTATCAGCGTGGCGGTTGCTCTGAGGGTTGCGCGGTGGATCGTGCCAGCGGCGATCCTCGCTCTTGCCGCGGTGCTGCGCCTGTGGTCACTTGGCCACCCGGACTCACTCGTCTTCGACGAGCTCTATTATGTGCGAGATGCCATCAGCCAGTTGGCGCACGGCTACCCGACCGTGTGGCCCGACGACGACCCCGCGTTCGACGGCAACCGCGCGCTCATGTTCGGCGACACGGCAAGCACCATTGCGCACCCGCCGCTCGGCAAGTGGCTGATTGGGTTCGGGGTGCTGTTCGCTGGCGCCGACAGCGGGTGGGGGTGGCGCGTCGCGGTGGCGCTCGCCGGGGTCGCGACCGTTGCTGCCACGATGCGCCTCGCGACGCTGCTCACTCGCAGCACCTGGGTTGCATGGCTCGCGGGGCTCATGCTCGCGATCGACGGGGTGCACATTGTGCTCTCGCGCGTCGCACTGCTCGACGGCTTGCTGGCACTGTTCATCGTGTTGGGCGCGCTGTGCACGGTCAGAGATCAGCTCGGCATGTCACAGGGATCGGCACCCACACGGGTGCGCTGGGCTCGCCCCTGGCTGGTCGCTGCAGCGGTGATGTTTGGCGCGGCCGCGAGCATCAAATGGTCGGGACTCTACGCATTCGCAGCCTTCCTCGTGCTCATCACCCTCTCCGATTTCGTTCGTCGCGCGAACTCGGCGCAGGATCGCGAGCTCGCGCGTGCGCAGCGGCCAATCCTCGGCACGGTCGCCCAGGCCGGATCAACCGCACTGATCGCACTGCCGGTCGCCGCTGTCAGCTACCTGGTCACCTGGATCGGCTGGATCGTGAGCCCGGGTGGCCAATATCGCAGTGAGGGCACCCCCTGGTGGGAGTCACTGTGGGCCTGGCACGCGAACGCACTGTCGTGGCACAGCTCACTTGATGCCCCCCACCCTTATCAGGCGCATCCGCTGAGCTGGCCGCTGGGCCTGCGACCCACCGCGATGTTCTTCGAGCGCAGCGACACTCACACCGCGGTGATCAGCCCCATTCCCAACGTGCTGGTCACCTGGGCGGGGGTGCTCGCCCTCGTGTGGCTCGGGTGGATCCTCGTCCGCGCCTGCGCTCTGGCCATCCGGCAACGCAGCGCGCTCCCACTCGGCACCCGCGGGGTGTGGGTGGGCGCTATCGTGCTCACCGGGTATCTGTCGGGCTGGGTGCCGTGGTTGCTCACCTGGTCACGCCCCGCAGTGTTTCAGTTCTATGCGGTGGTGCTGACCCCCTTCGCGGCACTTGCGCTTGGCCTCGCGCTTGCAGCACTTGCCGGCGCCCCGAGGGCCACCTTCATGAGTGACGCGGCCGGGATGCGCCTTGATCCTACCCCCGCGTCGGCTAAGGGCAGGCGCCTCGCCGTGGCAATCTTCGTGAGCGTGGCGGTCATTCTCTCGGTGCTGTTCTGGCCGCTCTGGGCCGGGATTCCCGTCGAGCACTGGTTTTACCGCTGGCACCTCTGGCTTCCCGGCTGGTGAACCGACTCAGAGCAGGCGACGGCTGAGCGCCCAGGCGGTGAGCTCGTGCCGATTCGACAGCTGCAGTTTGCGCAGCACGTTCGACACGTGTGTCTCGATGGTTTTCACCGAGAGAAACAACTCTGCCGCGACCTCCTTGTAGGCATAGCCGCGGGCGATCATGCGCATCACCTCTTGTTCGCGGGCCGAAAGCCGGTCAAGTTCATCATCGGCTGCAGCGGTCTCACCGAGACCCGTGCCAAACGCGTCAAGCACAAACCCAGCAAGCCGCGGCGAGAACACCGCGTCGCCACCGTGCACTCGAAGCACCGCCTGGGTGACCTCAGCTCCCGATGAGGTCTTCGTGAGATAGCCGCGCGCACCCGCACGGATCACACTCACCACATCGTCGGCCGCGTCAGAGACGCTGAGCGCAAGCGCCCGCGCTGCGGTCGTCTGTCCGAGCCGCTGCAGCACCTCAGCACCGCCCCCACCCGCCCCTCCGGGCAGGTGCACATCGAGCAGCACCACGTCGGGGGCGGTGCTCGAGATCACGGTCACCGCATCGTCGACGGTCGCCGCTTCTCCCACGACCTCAAGTTCGGGCCCGAGCTCCGCTCGAAGCCCCGTGCGAAAGATCTGGTGATCGTCCACGATGACCACGCGAACCCGCTGTGGTGTGTTGCCGACTTGGGTCACGTCTTCAGTCACGGTGTGCCTCCTCGGCAGTGTGTGCTTGCGCCACTGGCGAATCAGCAAAGAACTCACCCGGTCGCACAGTGTCAGCTGGTTGTTCATCGAACGGCGTAACTGGTCGCATTTCGGCGGCGTGTTGGTCAGGATCATCGCCCTGAGCTGGCGCAAGCAGTGGCAGGGTCAGTCGCACTGAGGTTCCGACGCCAGCCGGGCCGGGCATCAGCCTCGCTTCACCGCCCGCGCGCTGCATGCGCCCCAGAATCGACTCGCGCACGCCCATGCGACCATCGGGCAGCGTCTCGATATCGAATCCGGGCCCGCGGTCGGTCACATCGACCGACACCTGTTGAGCGCCAACCTCGAGATACACCGTCACGTCACCACCTGCGTGCCGCGCCGCGTTCAACATTGCCTCGCGCGCGGCCGCGATGATCGGTTCAGGCACTGAGGCCACCGCGCCCACCGTCACGACTTCAAAGCGAACCGCGTGCACCGCTTCGAGCGCGGCAGCGTGCTGACGCAGGGTTTCACCCGCTGCGGCCTGATCCTGCGCGGAGGCGCCGTCGGCACCACGAAAAAGCCACTCGCGCAGGTCGCGCTCTTGCCCACGAGCAAGACGCGCCACCTCGCTGCCGGGCGCCGACCGCTGCTGGATCGCAGCCAGGGTTTGCAGCACCGAGTCATGCAGATGGGCCGCAATCGCTGAACGCTCGGCCTCACGCGCTCGCGCCGCGCGCTCCGCAATGAGTTCGCGGTTCAGCCGCAGTGCCCACGGCGCGAGCGCAAGCGCCACTCCCGCGAGCACCGCAAACGCCGCTCCGATCACCGTGAGCACGCTCGGTTGCCGCACGCTGATGAAGAACATCAGCACGCCGACCGCGACGAGCGCGAGCGCGCCGAGCACCCGGGGCAACACATTGCGGTCTGGCCGTTCACGGTCAGCCACCTGCCACCAGGTCAACCCGAGCCCAGCCAGCACCACGAGCCCGGGCAACAGCACTTCGAGGGGTAGCTGCACGCCGAGTTGCACCAAAACCATCGCGACACCTGCGACCAGCAGGCAGGCGCCGAGCAAGAGCTCAGCAATCGGCCAGCGTGCGGTGTTCCCCGCCCCGGTGCGCGTCGTCGTCCCGGTCGCCGCGGCCGCTGTTCTCGAGGTATGCGTCGCACCCGCACCCGCACCCGCTGAGCGTGCTCGATCCTCAGGAGTGTCCGGAATCTCCAGCACAACATCGGTCGTCTGCGCATCGGTAGGTGACACCGACTGCTCTCCCCCACTCACACTCGGCGTGTCAGGCGCACCGGCCGGCTTCGTGAGGTTTGCGCGCATTGGCGCCACCTGGCCATCGCTCCCCATCGAGGTGAAGAGCCAGAGCCAGAGATACAAGAGTGCCCCAGCCCCACCCAACAGCGTCATCGCAACGAACGCGACCCTCACCCACGACGTCCGCACCCCCAGATGATCGGCAAGCCCCGCGCACACACCCGCGAGCAGACGATGCTCGGCGCTGCGGCTGAGTGTGGTGGTGCTCATGACTCTATCCAAGCACCTGGCAGGTTCGCCCGCAGCGGCAATCCACAGAAATCAGGGATCCCTCAGGGCGATCCCCGATGGCCCTGGCAACCCGCAGCGAACAGACTTGGTGACATGAACGATTCAGATACTTCGAACCACGACACCGCCGGGTCACACCACCACGGTGAATCTGCGGGTCGCACCGAGACCAGCGGGGAGAGCCACCACACCCAGCAGAACCCACTCGGCGCGCTCGACCGGTTCTTTGCGTGGTTGCGCGGACTCGGCATCGTGCGCGGCAATGACCGTTGGTTTGCCGGCGTAGCCGGCGGAATCGCAGCAAAGGCGGGCATTGACCCGATCATCGTGCGCGGCGTGTTTGTCGTGCTCGCGGTGCTCGGGGGCCCCGGCATCCTGCTGTATCTCGCGGCATGGGTACTCTTGCCAGATGCCGAGGGCAGAATTCATTTCGAGGATCTCGTGCGCGGCCGGGCCTCTGCCGCCGTCATCACGGTGGCAGTCATCCTCGCGGTCGTGGTCGTGCTGCCCCTGCTGTTCTGGGTGCTGCGCTCCGTCGTGTTCACCCCGTTCGGTCTCGAATTTTGGGGTGGGTTTCCGACTTGGATGCAGGTGACACTCGGCGTGCTCTGGTGGGGCCTCATCGTGCCAGGGCTCATCATTTGGCTGATCTATTGGTTCGCGAGCGGTGCCTCGCGCCGGGATGGTGATCGCGCCGCACATCGACAGTCGTTTGCCGACCAGGCAACCAGTTGGGGCGAACAAGCTGGCGCCTGGGGACAGCAGGCCGGTGAGAAGGCCGGCGCCTGGGGCGAAGAGGTTGGACGCAAGGCCGGTGCGTGGGGCGAGCAGGTTGGACAGAAGGCCAGCGATCAGGCGAACCAGGTGGGTCGCACCGATCAGGCCGCGGCCCACTCCCGGCCATCTGCTGCGTTCGTGCTGCTCAGCCTTGGGATAGCGCTCTTCGCAGCCGCGGGTGCTGCCGTCATGTCGATTGCCGCAGATTTCTCACCAGAGACCACCCTCACCGTCAGCCTCATTGCGGGTGTGGCGACGCTTGCGGTAGCAATGATCGTTGCCGGCATTCGCGGCACCGACAGCGGATGGGTCGGCTTTATCGCATTCTGCGGAGTCATCGCACTGCTCTTCGCGCCGCTGAGCACCGTACTTCCACAGCAGACTGAGGTGGTTCCCCTCGGCAACGCCACACTTGTCGCAGAAGCAGGCGATGCAGACCGGGCCGTGCTTACGGTGTTTGGTAACACGACAATTGATTTGAGCGCTCTCAGCCAGAGCGCGCAGCCGCGATCCATCGACGTCTGGATGCTGGCCGGCAACGCCACCGTGGTCCTGCCAAACACTGCACCCACGGTCGTGACCGTCAACATGCTTGGGGGCAATGTGCGAGACGAGCGCATTGGCAGCGAAGACCGCCGTCAGGGTGGCGCGTTCCTGGCTCGCACCGTTACCCAAAACGCGGCGGGCCTCAGCTCCGACGAGGTGATCGAGGTACGCATCCGCTTGCTTGCGGGCAACGCCTACGTCGAAGGCGGGGCCCCAATTGGTTCCTTTGCTGAGACCGAGCGTGCAGAACTCGACGCCCTTGTGGAAGAACGCGAACGGCTCCAGCAGCAGGCGGCAGAGCGAGACACGCTCCAACAAGAGATTGACGCACTCACCAAAGAACTCGAAGCACTGGAGAACGCACGATGAATACCGAAGCATCACAGCCACAGCCACAGCCACAGCCACAGCCACAGCCACAGCCACAGCCAGCAGCATCGCAGCAACTGTATGCCGGCGCCTCACAGCAGCCGCAACAATCACAGCAGTGGCAACCACACATGGCACCCACCGGCGTTCAGCGTCCGCGGGTCGGCCCAATTTTCTGGGGCGTCGTATTTCTCGCGCTATGCGGTTTTATCGGGATGCAGCGCTTTGCGCCGGGAACGGTCGACGGCACCACCTTCGTGATCGCTGCCGTGTTTGTGCTTGCAGCGCTCATGCTGACCATCGGCGTGGTCGTCATTCGCCGAGCCTCGCGTGACTCACGCTCACCTCAGAGGTGAATGAGGGCGCACCTCAGTGGGCTTAGGTGTGAATCCAGCGCAACGGGAAGTCGATAAACACGCGGGTGCCACCGCGCACATCGGGGCCCCAATTGATTGACCCACCGAGCTCACCCTCGACGAGGGTGCGCACGATTTGCGTGCCGAGCCCGTCACCCACCGTGCCCCCGGGCAGGCCGGTACCCGTGTCAACCACTTCGACCGCGAGCCGCCGGTCGCTGCGCTCTGCCGTGATGATGACCTCACCCTCACGGCCTGCAAGGCCGTGCTCCACCGCGTTGGTCACAATCTCGGTGAGGGTCAGCGCCAGCGGGGTCGCATACTCGCTCGGGAGTTCACCAAAGTGCCCCTGCTTGTGCGGGTGCACCGTGGTGCCGTGCAGGCTAGCCACTTCTGCCGCGAGGCCAAGTACTCGGTCAAACACCACATCGAAGTCGACAATCTGCGAGAGGCCCGTCGAAAGCGTGTCGTGCACCACCGCGATCGCGGCGACGCGGCGCATCGCTTGTCCGAGCACCTCTTTGGCCTCTTCACTGCGCGCGCGCCTCGCCTGCACACGCAGCAGCGAAGCCACCGTCTGCAGATTGTTCTTCACCCGATGGTGAATCTCGCGAATGGTGGCGTCCTTGGTGATCAGCTCTTGCTCCTGTTGACGCAGCCCCGTCACGTCGCGGGTGAGCACGATGCCACCAATGCGCTCATCGTCCCGAATCACCGGAATCGATCGCATGGTCATGATGCGACCGTTCACCTCGATATCGGCGCGTTTTGCGACCCGGCCCTGAGCGATGAGCGGGAGCGACTCGTTCGTATCAAACTGCCCCTTCACCAAATCGCCAATGACCTCAGAGAAGTTCTCACCTTCGAGCTCATCGCGGTAGTCAAGCAGGGTAAATGTCGATTGGGTGTTCGGGCTCGCGAAGCTCACCACTCCGTCGGTATTGATGCGCACCAAACCGTCCGATGCCATCGGTGCCCCACGCTCACGGCCACGCGTCGTGCCGGGCGACGGAAAGAGACCCTGCTGAATCATCGCGAACAGGTCATCTGCGACCTCGCGAAACGCCTGTCCGATGCGCGTCGCATACTGCGGATCAGTGGGAGTCGTGTGCACGGTCAGCACCGCAAACGGAGCACTCGGCGCACCGACTGCGGTGATGACCCCGGTGTCGGTGTTGCGCGACGTTTCCGCTGCTGCAGCAAGCCCGTCGTCGCGCATGCTCACTGAAAACGCCGCAAGCTTCATCGCGTTTTCTTCGTACCAGACGGGAGCCCGGGAGCTCGCGGGTTTGCGGGTCTGCATTGTTTCGTCTGCAACCTCACGCCAGTCATCTCGCATGAAATCACCAATGATGTCACGGTAGAACAGCGTGATCGCGCCGGCTGGCCTGCTGTGTGCGACCGCAAGATAATTGCCATCAATCGTGGGCACCCACAGCACCACATCGCCGAGCGCCAGATCGGCAAGCAGCGGCCAATCCGGGGTGAGCAAGTCGAGCCAGGCGAGCTGATCCTCTGTGAGGTCAGCATATTTCTTCGCAAGATCACGCAGTGTAGACACGCTTTTAGCTTAGAGCCCGTGCGGGGCTCCGAGGTGAAGCTGGCGCACTTAGGGTGTTTTCTCCCTAACGATGAGCGCACAGTGTGGCGATCGTTCGGGCCCGAAATCATGTTGTGCCTGCACTTCGACTGGCTTACGGTGAGCGTGACACCATCACCACCGCGCGGGGGGGGGGCGCAACACTGCGACGTAAGGAGCGCACCGTTGTCCAATACAC
>LSQX01025428.1_pt1 | contig 17315 bp, 14 predicted proteins | sample 654561 | NCBI WGS metagenome assembly LSQX01 (sample SAMN04489861, study PRJNA283612) | anaerobic digester metagenome | isolation source: 4 biogas reactors fed with cattle manure at either 37C or 55C with and... | place: Denmark: Kongens Lyngby | collected 2014
CTGGACGCCGGCGTTGCCTGTTTGTCTCTGCGAGCCTGCACAGGCAAATTTTGCCGGCCTCTGCGCGCTTCGGGCGCCGTGTCTATATATCGGCTTCGGGCCTGGGCTTTCGTTGCGGTACGCTTGCGGGAGATTGGGATTTGGTGGGTTGGTTGGAGGAAATATTTTTCAGGTATCATAAATCATCCATTTCAATTTTTTCGTTAATTACGATTTTCCATTTGTCGTTTATTTCGGAATTTTCGGCCGGTTTATTGCTTTTTAGTGGAAGTCTCTGGAATTTACAATTATGAGTTTTGGCTTTTGAAAATAGGATCTTGGCTTGCTCTGCCTGTCCCAATTCATTCTCAAGCAAATATCCCAACCGTTGTATGGTAGAAGTTGGAACATAATCAAAAAAACAATTGTCTAATTTGCCTAATTTGACGCTTTCCATCAGTTCGTATATAACTGTACAAGCGCGATTTAGTCCACCAATTTCTTTCTGAAATGTAATTAAATCAGCAACTGTGAGTTCAGGTTCCGAAATCAGGAAATCGCCGTTTTCGCCCCGAACTGATTTTATCCATTTTTGCGGAATTTCTTTGCGAGTAGCAATAAACTTAATTTTAACGTTTCGTTTTGAAGTATCTCTCAACGTTGGTAAAGAGGCGATTACAGAAAACACTTGTGATTTTTGATGAGCAGCTCCATAATGTGAGGCAGCATTTAACAAACAGACATAATACCGACGATTAAGATATTCCATCAAATCATCAATGTAAAACTCGGGGGGTACAATCCCAATTAAGGAGTAACTAATAGGGATTACAGAATAAAATCCTTTGAATACAGGGAATATCTGTCCTTTTTTCACCAGAAGATTTAAGTTGTTTTTAATGGTCTGTTCCGATAAATGAGAAAAATCAACAACAAGTTCCTGGCGGGAGAATGTGGCTTTCCCTCTTTTGTAACGGTAAAGCACCCAATCTTCAACAGTTCTCACTTCAGAATTTTTCATATTAGAATATTTTGTCTGCAATAGTACTAATAATATTTGTATTATCGCAAACAATATATTTCATTTTTTCTCGCAAACCTGAATTATTTTCCTGAAACTTTTGTACGCTACGGATTCGCTGTAGTCTTATTTTGGCGATACTGTTCCAAATTCAAAATACCCCGTCCTATCCAAAAACTCCCTCTGGTTGTTTTCTCTGCGGATGGTTAGGGTGCCTGTGGTTTCGGGGCCGTTTTTCAGGGTCTTTTCGTTTATGCGCACTGTTTCGCGGGGGCCTCTGTCTTTGTTCAGGTTCCACATGTATTCTCCCTGGGCGTCCATGTAAATGCGCTTCATGGTCAGTTTAAGTTCATTGCCTTTTACCCGGGCTACCAGATAATCCTGGGTGTTGACAATTTCTCTGCCCCAGGATGAGCCGTGGATGATTTGCCAGATGCCGTCGGATTCCAATACGGTGACGTCGTGAAATTCTCCTCCCAGGTAGGCGTCCACTTCGTGTTTTTTCATCAGTTGGTAAAACTCGCTTTCTTTGCCGCCTTCCAACATAAGGGCGCTGGAGGAACGTCTGTTGATTTCGCCCCACAAGCCTACGTGGCCCTGGACGATCTTGAATTTAGCGTCGCTGTGGTCTTCGAGTACTTGTTCGAACCATTCGAGTTGTTCGCCACAAACAGTTATGCGCATGGAGTCGTCTATCACTTCGAACGTTTCTACGGTAACGATCAATAAATCGCCTTCACGGACGTAATATGCCAGGCCTTTCTTGTTTTCGGGGCCGTTTTGCGGCATGCACAGGTGCTCGGCGTACACTCTCTCGAAACAGGGTATCAGCTTGATTTTATGCTCGGGCCAGGGATCGTCTCCCAAATCGTGATCGCCTAGGGCTGTATAATATTTCAAGCCGTATTCATTCATACGTCTGACCCAGGCCGAATAATAGATGCTGCCCATGTGCTCCACACACTTGGGGCTATCCCACCAGTGGCCGTTCACCAAATCGCCGGCTACCAACACAAAATGGGGATTCTCGGCTTTTACCTGAGTCAAAAAGTAATCTACAGCCTCTTCGTAACCCGGCCAGGGATTGGGGATATCGAAGTTGAAAAAATCGGGAAAGCTTACAAAGCATACAGCTTGCGCTCTTTTTCCCCGGTTTGTTTGCTCCGGCATAATGAACGTGACCGCCAACATGGTGATCACCAGCGCGAAGGCGACTGCCGCAATCAGAAACCATCTGTTTTTGTTTGTGCTCATGGTACTTGGTATTAGAAGGTTTAGATTAAGATTTTAATTCAGAATAGAGGAATAAATTAAGCGGCTCTAAATTACTAATAATTCCTGATAGTGGCATATACCCCATAGGATTGATCTTCCACATCGAACAAAGGAACTAGCCGGTAGGTTTTACCGTTATTATTCAGGCGAAAACTGTTGCTTTCTTTGTCTTTCGACAACTGTTGCAGTATCGACTCGAGATTGCCTTTCATAATCAACTCCTCGTTGGAATCGAAGGCCAGCATCATCGGGCCATAGAAAATGGCGAACACATTGTTGTCGTCCGGCATGGTTTTAAGATAAAAGTCGTATTGGAAGACCAATTGTATTTTGTCTTTGTTTTTCCAGGAACGATGCAGGCTGATAAAGGAATTGGGCGTCGCTTTCGCCTCCTGTTTCTGGCCGTTAACGTAGACTTCTGCTTTGCGCGCCCAAGAGGGAATGAAAAGCTTCAGAGCAAAGTCGGTTTTCTTCGCGGTGGTAAGGCTGAATTCAACACAAGTGTCCGCAGGGAAATGGCCTGTTTGTTCCAGAACAAGCTTTTTTTCGTCCCAATGCACTTTCGAGGGCACATACAAGTTAACCCACAAAGCCGTATCGTTGCGATAATAAATGCCTCTATTCAGGGCCGAAAAAGCTTCTATCGAAGTACCGTTGCAACAGCGGAAATCGTTTTCCCTGAGATAGGCTTTTTGCCGGGGAGAACCCAGGGGTAAGTGATAAACACATCTTCCCGTTTTCGCGCTTTGCAAGGCCATTACAGCGTTGTAAAAGGTGTTCATGTACGCGTCGGCATAAACCGGATCGAGCTTCCAGGTAAAAAGAGTGGAACTGAGCTTTTGGGTATTGTGCGTGACGCAGGTTTCCGCAATTTCCCCGGTCATGGTATTGCTAAGCTGCCCGGGCACTCCCCAGTGTTCCGCCAAAAGCGAGGTATAAGTAGTCACGTTGGGGCGAGGGCCGCTGCTCGTACCGTTTGCATATACATGCGATTCCATCAGCCTGTCCCAAAAATGAACCACCGCGTCGCGGTATTTTTTTTCTTTAGTGACAGCATAACGCTGAGCATAGCCATTCACCAGCGCTATATGGGTATTGGCGTGCAGCCCCGACAATATGTCTTCGTTTTTCGATAAGGGAACAACAAACCAATCCCTGTCGAACAAAGCTGCCAACGCCAGGTGCCCGGGGTCTTTCGAAACTTTATACAAATTATACAGCACTTCGTTCATGGCCCCCGCCTCGTTGGAAGGATTGGCCCCAACACTGTACAACATTTTCTCTATGGTGTCGTCGCTGAGTCTCGACATTCGTTTTTCCACATAGCCGGCCATGCCCAAAAGCATTTCGTAGACCTTTGCGTTCCCTGTGCGGGTATAAACATCCAACAGCCCCTGCATAATTTTTTGATAGGTATAATACGGAGCCCAAACGCCCCCAAACCGGGTCTCCAACACATCGAAATCGCTCTCGGGAAAAGCGCTTAAATAACCGTTCCCAAAACGTTGCCAGCATTTATACAATTCCTCCGTCATATAATTCAGCCGTTCAGCCAACAACTTGTCCCCGTATTTATCCACCACAAGAGCAGCCGCCGACAAATAATGCCCCGTAAAATGCCCCCTCAAACCCGTCGTCGGCGACTCCCAGCCCTCCAAGGGCAGCGCCGTCGAAGGCAAACCCGCATTAACCCTGAAATTATGCAAAAGCCTATCCGGATCGAGAGATTTCAAATACTCAATATTCAGATCCTCCCGCCGTTTCACCCACGAATCCGTCAACACCACCGACCTCTCCGGAAAGGAAGAGGCCTTCCCCACCTCCGAAACAAAAGCCTGATGCCGGCAATACAAGTTGAGGTTTGTGGTGAAAAGTAGAGTTATTAATATAGAGAAGAGTTGTTTCATGTTGTGTGGTGTTTTGAGGTTTTGATAGGCAGCACCGAGGGCTGCGTGTTTTTTAGTGGTAGCTCTTACTATAGTTCAACTCCTGCCATATCTGCTCTTATTTTTTCAACCAGGTAGGTATTAAAGTCTTTAAGCATTAAATTGGCATTCCAATAAACACACCAGCACGAGGCATCGGCTTGAAATTCCTGATGGTATTCTTTGTAGATATTCCCAAAGTCTTTTACCAGTGTTCCGTCCTTTTTATAGAGTCTCAAATCGGAAATGTCAATTATTACCTTCCCCGGAGTTTTAATCCCCGCTGTTGCCAAAGCTCCAATCAGACCAAACGATGCTCCAATCGCTGCTCCGGTGGAGAATTCCTGCTGTGCATAAAAGCTATTCAACGTACCTGTCAAGTAATGATCGCTGTACGGGTTCTCCCCATAAAACGACACACTAAACAATCTGGCCTTATTGAAATGCTCAACCATCATTTTCGACAACTGATTCACAAGGGTATCTTTCCTATAATGTTTTTCCGAATTGATACAGGTTTCTTTTCCGTTAAGTCTTATTTGTCTCGGATTATCGAACAGTATGGCATTTTCTTCGATATTCGCCCTGTTATCTTCAAAAATTCTTACCTCAACCCTTGCAGGAATAAGTGTTGCAGTCTTTGAAACCTGTAAATCATCTGTTTCGTAAACAATTGTTTGGCTTATGGTACATCCAATCAAAAAAAGCGGCGTTAAAAATAATAGCTTTCTCATTGTTTTAAAATTTAAAATGTTGACTTTTAAAATTTTATTCCTGCTTCCAGGCTTATTCCTATATCGTTTTTGTAAACCTTGGAACTAAGTACTTTTTCACTGACACTTAAACCCACTATTATTCCCACTTTCGATTTAGGGATAAAATAGATGCCCTGGGAAGGTGAAAATCCAAAAAATGTATTTGAACTTTTGGCTCCATATAAATTTGTTAGCTTTTCTCCACCGAATATCAGGTTCCCTCCTATTTTTAGAAAAATAGTATCTCTGAGTTTATAAAATGGACTGACACCTATCAGATAATAATTCATAATGGCAGATTGATAATTAAATTGTGAAAAGTAGTCAGTATGTATCGAAAAACCCTGTATACCGTAATACACCGGTATTATCCACTTAGATGTATTTTTCAGATTATAGCCGTAATATTGCAAAGACCAACCGTCGGCATTCAATCCGAATTTCCGGGAATAAGTAAGCAAATTTATCCACTTGCCGGTTTCTTTTACGTATTCGGTCGTATCTATTATCACGGCATTGTCAGACACCCGAAGCACTTCGATCAAATCCTCAGGAACATCAACAGCCGGATTGATTTTATAACTTCTTACTTCGTTCTTAGCAACATAACTCGATAATTTTCTTTCCCCCTTAACAAAGTCGTAATGAATAATAGCACTATCAACTCTGGTGATTTTACAATCAATCTGTTCCCCATTTCTAAGAAGTATCACATCCTGCGAAAAGCTTGCCAAAGCGAACAACGACAAGAAGGCTAAAATTAAAAACCGCATATATTCCTGTTTAATGATTTGATTTTTGTGGTGTCGTTTTTAGTTGTCGTAATGATATCTACAGCTATAAATCAGAAGTTCTTCATCCTTTACCCGATATACCAATCTATGTTCCCTGTCAATTCTACGAGACCAGAGTCCGGACAAATCATACTTCAGTGGCTCGGGTTTGCCTTTACCTTCGAATGGAGTCCTTTGAATATCTAAAATCAATTCGTTGATCTTTTTCAGCATATTCTTGTCTTCCTTGAGCCAAGAAGTGTAATCCTCCCAAGAGTTTTTAGAGAAAGTAATAATCATTCCCCTTCGATTAGATTTTCACGAACTATTTCCCCCTCTTTGATTTGCTTAATCGACTCATAAAGTCTATCGGCATTAGCCTTAGAACTTAAAAGATGCACCGTCTCCATAATCGAATTATATTCATCCAACGAAATCATAACGGCACCACCCCCCCTCCCCCTTTTGATAATCAATGTCTCATTGTTCCCCTCAACACGATCAAGGTAACTTTTCAAATTTGTCCTGAACTCAGTATAGTTTGCTGCTATCATATTTGTGGTTTTGAGTTATTAATTAGGTACAAATATAGGTACTTTTTTAAGGGTGACAAAATTGATGCCGACAATACAGGTTGAGGTTTGTGGTGAAAAGTAGGGTTATTAATAATAATATTTGTTTCATGAATATTTGTTTCATGTTGTGATGTTTTGATGCGATGATATTTATTTTGTAAGAAACAAAGCGTGAGTTATTCAATCAATTGTCCCACCCTATTTATTACCCTATATTCTATCTCGTCAAACTGTTCAAAATGCGCTTTCCCGCACTTGATTTTTTGTTGTTCTTTTTTTCGTAACTTATCCAAATCGACCTCAGATAAGCCTGTGCTTTTTGTTTCGGCAATAAAATAAATTCTTCTATCGTCTTCGAAAACAATTGCCCAGTCGGGATTATAACAGCCAATGGGAGTAGGGATTGTAAACCAATTAGGTAACTTAAAATAGAATTTTACCTGCTCACTCGTTTCACAGTCTTGGGCAAACTGATTTTCAACGGCAGAATCAAGCGGAATATATTCTTCGTAAACAGTTTTAGATGTATCTGATACAGCAAATGAGAAATCATTCAAATAGGTTTCCAATTCTTGCTTTTCAAAAAGACGCATTTCGTATTCTGAATTACCTATTTTCCTGTATTTAATTCCGTCAATCATTAAGTCGTTTAATGTTCCCAAAATGGCTTGTGAACACAAATCCATAAACAATTGCGGATTAACAAGAATATCATTTATTCGACCTGAATGCTCTATGATTTCCGCCAAAGTATGACGCGTAAGCTCTGTTTTGTCCTGAATATATCCCAATACATCAGGAATTTGCCACTTATGATTTCCATAGCGTTCAATCCTATCTCCCACATAGGAAGTTCCAACTCCTTCACTTGTCATTTGGATATTTACTTTTGTAGAACGAATAGACGGAGGATAGATAGGAATAATATTTTTTACGGCTTTTGAGGCATTGGTTATCAGCTCTTCCGTGTCGTAATGTACCCTATAGCTTGTTTTTTGCTTTATCCGTTCCCAAATTTCTAAGAACTTAGGATCAACTTCAAATCTTTTGCGATATTTAATTCTTACTCTTTCTTGTTTGTTTTTCACACGTCCCTCGAATGCTACACCACAATCTTCCTCAATTTCTTGTTGCAGAGCTTTTGCAAAATCACCATAAGATTCATTGGCAACTACGGTCAAACGGTTTACATTTCGATCGTAAATACGCCTTCCTTCGCTATCAACAGCTAAACGTAATCCTCTCCCTATTTCCTGACGTTTTTTCATATCAGATTTTGTTTCATTCAGTGTACAAATCTGAAAAACATTCGGATTGTCCCACCCTTCACGTAATGCCGAATGTGAAAAAATAAATCGAAGCGGATTATTGATACTCAACAACTTCTCTTTATCTTTCATTATCAGACTATAGATGTCATTATCCGCTAGTGTTTCGCCGGATGTGTCTTTGAAAACTCCTTTTCTGTCTTGTGAAAAATAGCCGTTATGAATATCTTTTAACTCGTGATTGGGAAGTGAACGAAATGCACTTTTCTGAATTAACTCGGAGTATATTTCTTCAAACCAACGGGCAAATTTTCCTTTTATCGGATTACCGTTGCTGTCGTATTGACGGTAATTGGCAACACGGTCAATAAAAAATAGTGAAAGTACTTTTATTCCTTTCGACTGATATTTCAGTTCCTTTTTAAGATGTTCTTCAACGGTTTTTCGCATCTGAAACTTCATCAATTCATCCGTTAATGCACCTTGTGTAGTTCCTTTATAAAGTACGCTACCATTTGAAAGTGTTATGCTGCCGTTAGATGCATCAATTTCCTCAACAATATATCCGTTTCTGTATATTTCTCGCTCATTAGAAAGTTGATATAAATCATCGCCTGCACGAACAGTTATACTCTTTTTGTTTACCCCTTTTGTCTCGTTTACCATAATGGAGATTTTTGCAGAAACCCGAGTTTTTGTCGCTGTTATAGAATCAACAGAAACGAATGCATCGTTCAATGAGTTTTCTTCTATAACCGAATCTACCTCAATTTGCTTTACCAATCCCAAATCGTACGCTTTAACAGGATTAAGACTGTAAACCAAATTATACAGATTTCGATGCGTAGCAGAATAGCGTAAAGTAAAGAGCGGATGTAAATTTTCAACAGCTTTTTTTCGTTTTGGTGTTTCCATGTTTTGCGGTTCATCTACAATAACTATGGGATTGGATGAACGAATAAACTCAATCGGAAGTTGTCCGCNNTTTCCGGTAGCAAAACCTCGTAGCGATGATATTCTGTTGCTATCGTAAACCATATAATGCACAGGAGTATTATCGTACAAGTTTTGAAAGTGATCGTGCGTTATCTCCAAGTTTTTCAAAACGCCTTCACGAATAGCAACCGACGGTACCACGATTACAAATTTTTTGAAACCGTACTGTTTGTGAAGTTCATATATAGTTCGCAGATAAACGTATGTTTTCCCAGTACCGGTCTCCATTTCCACTGAAAAGTTCATGTCGTGCAGAGTGTTGGAAATTTTTATTCCATTGTCACATTGAACATTTTGCAAGTTCTGGATAACTTGATCTTTCGAAATAACCAATCGGTTGGCGATGCCATCAATGAAGTTCAGCGTTCCCTCTTCCGGAATGAAAAAATCGGTCTCACCATTATCTTTCGGTTGTCCATCAAACAGACGAATAACTGAGTTAATAGCATCAAGCTGAAACTGGAGATTGGGTTCGAATTGGAGAATCATAGGGTAATTTGTTTAATCAATTTATTTAGACTATTCTCTCTTGTTTTTGATGTTAATTCACACTGCCAAATAGTAAGCACCTTATAACCCATATCAAGAAGTTTTTGAGTGTTTTCCGAATCACGAACAATATTTTTTGATATCTTTTCTTCCCAAAATTGAGTATTAGATGTAGGTAATGCAGACTTTTTACAGTTTTTGTGCCCATGCCAAAAACAACCGTTTACAAAAACAACCGTCTTGTGTTTAGGCAAGACAACATCGGGTTTACCCGGCAAATCTTTTACATTTTTTCTATACCTAAATCCTTGAGCAAAAAGATATTTTCGTACCAAAATTTCAGGTTTTGTTTCTTTATCCGATATTTTGGACATAATATCCGAACGTTTGGTTTTTGAAAAAATATCAGACATTTTACTTTGAAGCAGGTTGTTTTAATTCTGGAGTAATTATAGAAATTCCTAATCGCGCTGAATATGAAGCATATTTTTGCAAAATATCAGCAAATAATTTAGGTTTAACCCTGAATAAAACTTTGTATTTTGAAGATTCTCTTTTAATCTCTTCATCCGATACTATAATGGTATATCTAAAATCAAAACAAATCATACATAACTCACCATTTATTTCTATTGGCCAGAGAAGATATTTATTATCTCCCTTAAAAGTCTTGTTTATTTTATTCCATAAGTTATCGTTATCTATTGAAGGTGGGTATATGAATCCTCTGATTAGTTTTGAGTTGATTTTCTTATGTGAAAAGTCACAAGGAGGCGTTAGTTCTATGACAATAGACATCGACTTTTTAGGTTGATTTTCAACTCTTTGAAGCCTATCTCCATCTATAATTTCATAAACATTTCCAGGAACTATAATTTTAGGATCTATATTAATAGTATCTATAAATAGTTTAGCATTTAATTTAGCATACTTGATAACTTCATCTTGTAAGTTATTTTCATTAAATGTTTTTGATATAGAATCAAAAATATTGATACTGTTTTTGTTCTGTTGATTAATCAAATCGGAATACAACAACTCATCAAAAGCTTTATAAGCATCAGTTGTTAAATCATAGCCTTCAATTTGTTTTTCAGGAATCCCTGTGTGGTTTAATGCCATTTTATACATCAAGTACATTAATTCTGTTTTTTGCTTGTCATACTCCGGCACTAATGAATAAATATCAGACATAGCATTATTTGCTGCTGATTTTACCGTACTCATCCAACTAACAAAGAAGTAGGCAGCTTTATCACTTTTTAAAGTATTGTTTAGATCATTTAAAATTTCATCATAACCTTTTTGCAGGTATTCATTTTTATCAAAAGGCACAATAAAAATCGGCAATGTATATTTTCCTTTGTCTTCCTGTAGTTTTTCCTTCAATATATTTACATCCTCGGTATGCTTAGACCAAACAACAAGACCATAACAACCTTTAGTTTTTGGAAGAATTTTTGATAATAAAGGTCTAATTTTAGTAGACACATTGTTTAGTATATTAATGCTGTCATCCAAAGATAAATCTATAAAAACAACTTGTTTGTGTTTTTTCAATACGGGTAAATCCGATAGTTTTTTATCGGTTGGATTAAGAAACTGCACAAAAATATCTTCTTCTTCCAATACTTGTTGAAGATCTTTAATTTCATCTTCTTTATCATCAATAATTAGGACACTATCAATAAAATCTGTTACCATAACCTTACGTTTTTTCTTTTGGAAAACATAATGCAATAATTGCTTTATTAATTTTATTATCTTTTGCATATTTTGGTAGTTCGATATCGTATTCATCTAAAAACATTAATTTCCCCTTCATTGCATTCATCATTTCATTTGCAATGTGTAGTCCTAATCCCATTCCTAAATTGTGTGGCTTCCCTGATATAAACGGTTGAACGGCAACATCAGTACCTATGTTGAAGCCAGGCCCATTATCACTTACAACAATTGAATTATAACCGTTTATTTGGTCTGTTATATAGATAGAAATCTTTCTATCTTCCTTTCGAGCATAACATAACCAAAATATAGAGTTGTCTAACAAATTTGTCAAAACCGATATTGATTCAGCTTCGGCAAGAAAACCTTTTAATTGAGAATCTTTATAATTATGATATACACTTATGTGATGATCCGAAAATCTAAAATCATAATTCTCAACAGCTATTTGAACTATTCCTGAAAGCATTTTTTCACCAATTGCAGATTTACGAATCATTGCAGTATAGCCTCTAACAATTTTTTCTAATCGTTCTGAAATATCAATTATTTGTTCTTTCTCCCCTTTTTTTGCATGACCAAGTAACGCAGTTACCAGTTTTTCAATTTCATGAATAACTACACTTAAATTAAGTCCGGCATTTGCACTCTTAATAAGAACTTCTTTAACTTCCCTATATTGGTCGTTTATCCTACTTAAATATCGTAAAATTTCTTTTCTATCTTCTTCTTTTTCAACTCTTTCATTTACAATTTTAACAACTTCTTCTAAGTCTGAAAGAACAGGCTCTGCTACTTTGTGAGTTTTATAAAGAGTTGTTAACCGTGCTTTATCTACATTTCGTTCTCTAACAAAAATATTTAACACATAACTAATTGCATCTACAAATGCATTATAATTCTCATCTTCTATAAAACCTTCTCTGTTAGTTTTTTCTCTCAAGCCAATGCTTTCGGATCGTTTAAGTCTAACATAACCCAAAACTATATTGTTGCTTACATTACCTCCAACTCTACTGACCCTTTTTAAATCTATACCAAGCCAATCATTATCACGTTCTCCATAATCGTAAACTCTGACATTGTCTCTATAAACCCTAATCCCCCCATTTTCAGCTAAATACTCATTAATACTTCTCTTTTCTGTATTTACAAAATTGAAAATTGCCGCATCTTTCTCAAAAATAATTATATCAAATCGAACCTCACCAATTTTAAACTCATCTAAATCAATCTCATATTCAACAGGTCTTTTTCTTCCTTCTTCTTCTTTTAACCCTTTTAAGTACAACTCTTCCTCATTTAAATTTGTAGTTTTTACTATTCTTTTTTGAATTTTATCTAAAGAACTCCACGGGCGAAACTCATACTTAAATTCCTGAATTTTATTGCCTTTTAATACGGATGAACCAAAATACAGCCCTCCGTTTTCAACTATATCTTGAAGATTAGGTAATCCTTCAAAAAGGTTTTCATTACTTGTAATATTGACTGCAAACGAATCATTTTTATCAGCAAATGGGCTATTCAAAGACAATAAATTCCTATAAACCTGCCTTATTTGACGTCTATCCCATTTTGATTTTAATTCTTCTATAATAATTGTTGTCCCAGTTATACCATTTTTATAGAACTTATGAATATCATTTTCAACAACACTCACATTAAAATCACTAATATTTTTCGCGCTTTCCAGCTCGGTCCAATCAATCGACAACTCAACTTCTTTATAGTCAGACCTTTTTGAGTATAATGTAATTTTTTTTCCTAATTTATGAACGCCTAATCTTCCAACACCCTTTTCGCCTAATGGGAAACGTCCACATTGGCTCATTTGTGTGTTTTTTTTATAATCTGTACCAATAACTAACCAAACATTTTTTATAACATCGGCATTCATGCCAAAACCATTATCCGATATAGTCAGCTTTTTTAATTGTCTATTTTCCGAATAAAAATCCACATTGCATTCGGTTGCACATGCATCATAAGAATTTTTAACCAACTCTAGAATAGCAATACTTTCATTTTTAATTAAATCTTCTCCGAAATGTGCTATTATCCTTGGTGTTATAGAAAAATGATGTTTCATACGTTAGGATTATTCATTATTTGTGATTATTGTTTACTATCGTTTCGCCCAGTCTCTTTGCATATTCAGGCGGTACAGCATTTCCTATTAATTTTGCAGCTGTAGCAATACTTTTTGTTTTGAAAACATAATCTTTCGGAAATGTTTGTATGGTTGCTCCTTCTCTTATTGAAATTGCTCTATCTTCATCCGGATGTCCAAAACGTCCATTAGAGATGCTGAAAAATTTAGTAGTTATTGTTGGCGACGGTTTATTCCACCACATACGTCCGTACGTATCTTTAAAACTATTATCTTTTCCAATAAAACATTGGAGTTGAAGTTCCTTGTCGTCAGCCCAGTCAAGTCGGCTCCCACCATCATGTCTTGTTTTTTTCATTCTTTGTAAGCTTTTATCACTTAATCCCGCAACTGAGTGATTAAAGTCGCTCAAGTCTTTATGTCCTGCATTAACTTTTGGAAAACCATTATTTTGCCCGATAGCTTCCTTAAGAACCATGCTCTTCTTTTCCGGAACAGGTAAATGGAGATTGATATTTTCCAAACGAGTTGCAATTAAAGAAAACCGCTTTCTACTTTGAGGTATTTTATGATAACTCATATCTACTATCTCATATACAATATTATCATAGCCCATAGATTTTAATTTCTTAAGAAATGAAGGCAGGACACTATCTTTGTGTGTCAAAATTCCCGGCACATTTTCAACAAGCACATATCCGGGTTTATAATAATCAACAAAACGTGCAAAATCCATTAGTAAATCTTTCGATTCTTTAGCTTTATCTTTGTCGGAGTTTATAATACTATAAAATTGACAAGGACTGCATCCGGCAAAAATAAGATTGTTATTGTTCCTTTGTAAATTAAATTTTTCCTCAAAATAGTTACAACTTAAATCTCTTACATCCGTGTGAATAAAAACACTTCCCGAATTATTATATTCATATGTTTTTTTTGCATCTTTATCAAAATCAACTCCTGCAATTACATCTATACCTGCTTGGCGTAGTCCGTATGTCATACCGCCTCCGCCGCAGAAAAAATCAATTGCTTTATAGTGTTTAATATTCATTATATCCTCTATATCGTTTTAAACTCCACTCCTGCGTCTTTCATTTGCAGGGCGGTGTTGGTTTTTAATTGGTCGTTTCCTTTGAAAATTCGGTCGAGTACGATTACTTTTTGGGGTTGTTTGGATAGTACTTCAGTAATGATTTGCTCGTCCACTTTTTCAAGAATTAAGGCTAATTCATTGCCTTCAATGAGATGATAGCCGTTGCATATTTCAATATTGACATTGAGGTCTTTCCCGCTCTTTAGTAGCAGTTCGTACACCATATTTTGCAAGTTGGCATTTTCCGCTACTGGATCTATAAACAGTTTCATTTGCTCGGACAATGTCTCGGCAGAGTAGTTTTCAAGTTGTTTCCACTGCTTGAAGCTACTTTCTGTAAGGCGGAATACCTTGAAACCAATATCAACGCTAGTCCGCTGATTTTCTTGATTGTCAAAGTTTAGCAGTGTCTCTTTTTTCTTGTTCTCTGTTTCTATTTCATATTGAAGTTTTTTACCTGCACGGCGAATACGCTCTTTTGCAATATCGGCAATAGTCTTATAACCTACTTTGTAAGCTTTACTCTTTTCATCGCAGGGCTCAGGTATTTGTACGAGAATGTATTTGCGGTTTCCGCTATCTTCTTTATTCAGTTCCATTATGGCATGGGCTGTAGTAGCGCTGCCAGCAAAGAAGTCAAGGATAAGAGAATCTTTGTCTAAGTTAGCTAACGTAAGTAGCCTTCTTATTAGTCTGACTGGCTTAGGACCATCAAACACCCCGGCTTCCAACAGTTTTGTAACTTCTTGTGCTCCTTCTTGTGAATGTCCAACTTCAGTGTGCAATAATAAAGATGTTGGCGTCATTCCGTCTTTTCTTAAATCAGATAGAAATCTCTTAATTCTTGGCGTATTGTCTCCATCTGGTCCAAACCAAATACGATTGTCCTGGAGTCTCTCGAAAAAAGCTTTTTTCGAGAGACTCCAGCAGCGTCCTGCTGGAGGCTCTATTATGCGCCCCGAAGGGGCGGTAATGGAATAATCATTTTCTGGCGTATAAGTTTTTACTGAAATATCACTTGACATCCATACTCCACGTGGATCATTATCTGGATTAGAATATCTAGCATTTGCTTTCTCTGTTCTTGGTAATCTTCCTATTTCAAATATATCAATTTGCTTTGAATACATCAGTATATAATCATGACTGTTGGATACGAACTTTGCGTCATTTTTGGGAGAAAATGCTCTTTGCCATACAAATTGACATACAAAATTCTCCTCTCCAAAAATCTCGTTCATCAACAAACGTAAGTTATGAACTTCATTATCATCAATAGATATAAAAATCACTCCATCGTCTCTTAGCAAGTTTCTTGCTAAAAAAAGGCGGGGCATCATCATATTGAGCCAGTTGCTATGGTATTGTCCGTTTTCGCGTGAATTTTTACGAAATATACCTTCACTTGTCACGTAGCCTTTGTCGTCCTTGTCACCAATCCGTTTTTGATATTCGGCTTTGGTTTCAGAAAATCGGTCGGAGTAGATGAAGCTGTCATTTCCGGTATTGTAGGGAGGGTCTATGTAAATCATTTTCACCTTGCCGAAGTAGCTTTTTTGTAGGATTTTAAGTACTTCTAAGTTGTCACCTTCGATGAAAATGTTTTGTGTATCGTCAAAATTTACCGATTCGTCACGTACCGGCATAAGCGTTTTAGTGGTGGGTTGTTGCATCAGTCGGAAGGCATCGCTTTTTCCTGCCCAATTAAGTACATAACGTTCATTGGCGAAATTAATCTCTTCGCCAAGGGCAATTTGTAATTTTTCCCAATCAATTTTACCTTCAGTAAATACTTCAGGTAATACTTGTCGCAAAGCATCAATTTTTTCCTGTTTCGGTGTAAGACTTTTTTCGTCCATATTTTTTAGTATGCTTTTCTTTCAATTAATAGTTCTTTGACTTCGATATCAAAGATTTTGGCAATTTTTAATACGAGCTTATTAAATAATACACTTACTGTCTAATGTTTTATATACAATATTGCGCGCTGTTGCTTTTTCATTTTATCGTATTGGCCAATAAATCTTTTTAAGTGGAACTAATGCCTTGGTCTCGTTGTCGAAACCGTCATAGTATTGTATAATCAATTCAACCAAAATGTCAGAGTCCACTAAAGTGATTGGAATATTTGCTCTCTCTGCTTCATATTTTGCGTCTTTAGAAAATCCACCTGTTGAAACATATAATCCTTTATCACTCGCCCTTAATCCACCGAGAAAACTTCTCAATTCTTGCGCCCCCATTGAACCTTGTCTATGTTTGACTTCTACTACAATCTTCGGGTTTTCTAATCCTAATCCATCGGGTGAAGCAACAATGTCTTTTCCTCTGTCCGAACCTCTTGAACTAACTCTTGTTTTATATCCCATTGCTCTTAGAATGCCTGCAACAAGTTCTTGCATTTCCTCCCAATTCAATGATAATGCTTTGTCCTTTATAAACTCATGCGATTTAGCTATAAAATCCTCCTTGATAAATTCCAGTGATTCTTGTTCAGATTCTCCTTCAATCTTCTTTGACGGTTTGCCAGCCAAAAGAGAAAATAATTCTTCTCGTGCTTGTTTGGGAATATCAAAAATTGTCTGAATCGCACCAAGTGTGTTTTTCGTTGAAGTTGACAAATCATCTCGTTGCACTTTTCCAATCCATTTAATTTCGCGGGTATGGAAATATTCACATGATTTTTCATCAAACTTATAATCAGACGCAATTTCTCCTATTAAATACGTCCGTTCTGAAGGATTATAGGTCATTACACCATCACCAATTTTGAAATCAATCAGAAATCTGTAAATCTGTCCCGCACTGTTAATTACCTGACCATTTTTATATTCAGGATAGCTCTTTCGAACAAGTTCTTTCAATTGTTCAATATTATCAACTTTCGATAAATCTCCTGTTGCATTCCAACCTATTGAAACTATGTTTTTTGTCAAGAAGTCTTCTACCAAAAAGGCTCCTTCACCTGCTCTGACCATCCATAATTGATTTTTATTCATATCATTCTTATTTTACATTTGCACACAGCCCACATACAATCCTCCACCGATCTTATTTTCCCTCTATCCAAACTCCAAAGACCTACAAAAAGTGACTGCAATAGTCCGTCAAGAGCCAAAGGTATTTCAAATAGAAAAGGTTGTTTTATTTATAGTATTCATTATCTGCAAGTTAATCCCAACCCAACTAAATGATTTCCTTTGGACTGGAACAAAATCAAACAAAAATACATATTTATTGTACTTAATCCCTCCCCCTTTCCTGATTTTTTTCTATTTCGCCCAGACAAAACTTTCAATAAAAGCAACAGCCTGCCAGCAAG
>LSQX01048194.1_pt1 | contig 17315 bp, 16 predicted proteins | sample 654561 | NCBI WGS metagenome assembly LSQX01 (sample SAMN04489861, study PRJNA283612) | anaerobic digester metagenome | isolation source: 4 biogas reactors fed with cattle manure at either 37C or 55C with and... | place: Denmark: Kongens Lyngby | collected 2014
GACAGGGACTCTGGAAGCATCTGCTGGCCAAGTACTGCAGACGTACTACAAAAGACATGACGGAGCTTACGCATAACGCTCTTATAATTGGAATAGCAGGGATAGTTGAACTTAAATATTTTGCACTTCCTGTTCTAATCAACGGCCTTGTACAGACAATAAAATTAAAGGGCGAAGACCGCGACATTGCTCTTGTGAATGCGGTACTTCACACAGTAGCAGATGAAGCAAAGCAATACCTCGTAGAGCTAAAAAAAGGCAGCGCTCTAAGGGACCAGGCCCTTTACTGGGGTATTCCGGGATGGGCAGCTGCTCAGTGGTCAAAGGACATGTCTATACCAGAAGCAAAGCGGCTTGTAAGATCAAGCGGCATGAAGACATACCTTTCGCTGAGACTTTCGAAGGATGTCAACAGGGAAGAATGGCTAGAGGAGTACAGGACTTCAGGTAAAATAGCTTGGGCGTCTCCTTTTCTTGAGAGATCGGCTCGCACGCCTTCGAACCCATACCCGCTTGAGATCCTTGGATTTGGAGAGGGTAAGATAACACCGCAGAGCGAATCATCCATATTTGTTGGAGAGACATTCTCCAAGCGTTGGAAGGGTGGTCCTGTGCTCGATATGTGTTGTGGACGGGGCATTAAGACAGGCCAACTCGCCGATTTGCTGCCCGAAGCAAAAATTGAGGCATGGGATGTATCAGAAGGCAGGATAAAATCCGCCGAATACGAGATGATAAGGATGCACGTCGGAGACAGAGTCAGGTTTTACTGCGGCGATTCGCGGATCCTAGATCCGGAAGTAGAGCCAAAGGCAATACTTCTTGACGCTCCATGTACAGGGAGCGGAACGTGGGGAAGACATCCGGAAAGTAAATGGAGGATAACTCCTGAAATGGTTTCTGATGCAGCGGTACTGCAGAAAGAACTCCTTAACAGGGCTGTTTCTATTGTTGCTCCCGGAGGTATCGTTGCATATAGCACTTGCAGCATGTTTAGAGAAGAAAATGAGAAAGTGGTGGCTGCGGTCATGGCTCAGCACCCTGAACTTACAGAAGTTCCTGTGGAAAGAAGCCATAAACTCATGTCCAGAGGCAAGCCATATGGCACCCTGATATGGCCGGGTCTTCCTTGGATTGACGGTTTCTATCTGGCGCTTCTTGCAAAGCGCAAATAGCAGGAAAGGAGAGCATTATTATGGGTAAAATTCATCGCTGGGGTATGGTTATAGCGTTTATTGTAATTATAGCCAGTGCATATTTTGGAATAAAAACAATTTTCATAGAAGACAAAAGTGCCTCTGTGCCCTCCATGGTTGGTTTGCCGCTCGTAGATGCGGTAGAAGCTCTTCAGAAGGAAGGCCTCCTTGCCAAAGTTGACCAGGTAGATTCACCTGAGAAGGCAGATACTGTAATCTCACAGAGCCTTCCGGCAGGTGAAAAAGTATCAAAAGGAAAAGTTGTAATGGTCCGTGTCAGCAAAGGTGGATCAATAATGCCTGTTCCTGATGTCAGGGGTCTTAAGTTTGAAGAGGGAGTAAAAAGACTCAGTGAGGCCGGTTTAAAGGTAGACAAAATAATCAGGGTAACAGATAAACTTAAACCTGCGGGTTCAATAATAGCGCAGAATCCGGCAGCTCCCCAGCAGGTCGCGGCAAATTGCATGGTCAACCTCCTCGTCAGCACCGGTAGCACAGCAGGAGGGGCCTTTGTAAGTGTCCCTGACCTCAAGGGTCAGGGAGTAGATGTTGTTACCCAGATACTTGATCAGATAGGTCTTACAGTGGGAAGCACGACTGAGACCCCTTCTTCAGAAGTACATGCTGGAATGGTAGTGGCTACAAACCCGAAAAGCGGAGCCAACGTTCCTGCCGGTGCATTGGTAAATCTTGTTGTTGCGCGGGCCTTGAAGTCAGGGGAGCTATCCTCTGAAACACCTCCCGCTGACGACCAGGATCCAAAGAGGGCTGCAGCCGTCAGGACTGTCGTTGTTAAAAACACAGAACCTTCGGATATTCCTACCAAACTTACTGAAAAACCTGAAGCAAAACCTGCCAATGAACCTGTAAAAGAAGAGGTAAAAAATGAAGCAGTGCTTGTTCCTGCTCCAGCGGCAGTAAAACCAGTCCCTGCAGTTCCTGCAGTACCTCAAAAAACAGCTAAACTAAGATACCAAGTACCTCCTTTGACGAAACCTCTCGCACTTAAAATAGAGCTTACAGATGATACCGGAACGAAGGTAATAAAGGATGTCATGGCAAACAGCAGCGAGTATATCTCCATGAATGTCCCTCACACAGGACAAGCCACGATAGTTATTTATCTTGGAGGTGACTTTGTATGGCAGGATCGTTTCAACTGATAAAGAAGATGGAAGGCAGGAGCGTGATCATTTCACCCTCTTTGCTCTCCGCAGATGTCTTGAATATGGAGAGGGACATCGAGAAAATTGAAAAAGAGGTAGAGTGGCTCCATCTTGACATAATGGACGGACATTTTGTCCCGAATCTTTCGTACGGGCCCTCTCTCTTGAAGGCACTCAGAAAGAGGTATCCCCATAAATTTATAGATGTCCACATAATGGTTGAACCCGCGGAGGCATTTACAGAGATGTTTCTTGCCGAAAGGCCCTCTCTGCTTACGGTACATGCTGAAGCAACCCCGCACATCCACAGAGTTCTCCAAAGTATAAGGAAAGATGGCACCCCTTGTGGTGTTTCTATCAACCCAGGGACGCCGGTAGAGGTACTCTACCCCGTCTTGCACATGGTTGACCTTGTGCTCATCATGTCTGTGAACCCCGGATATGGCGGACAATCGTTTATTCCTGAAACATTAGAAAAGGTGTCCGCTCTTGCAAAATGGAGAACTGAAAACAAAGGTGATTACCTTATCCAGATGGATGGCGGAATTGGGCCGGATAACACTGAACTTGTTGTACGACATGGTTGTGACGTGGTCGTTGCGGGAAGTGCTATATTTGGAAAACCAGATCCTGTTGCGATAATAAAAGAAATGAGAGTAAATGCGGAAAGGGGGCGACAGATTGGAGAAAAAAGAAACTTATAACGAGGAACAAAAGGCGCAGATCCAGATTAGAGAACTGGGCTCCCGTCTAAAGAGCTTAAGAGAAGCACAGGGACTCTCTATCTCAGATATTTTCAATGTTACAAAGATACAAAAACACTATCTGTCTGCGATTGAAGATGGCAATCTCGATTTATTGCCCAAGGGCCCCTATGTCAGAAGCTTCATCCGACAGTACTGCGAATACCTTAGTGCTCAGGATATATGGAAAAGTTATGATGCAATAACTAAAAAGCAAAAAGCGGCAACGCTTCAGATCCCCGTTAAAGAAGAAGCCAATTACATTGACTCTCGGAAAGTGTTCAAACCCACGTCGTTTTTGTGGCTCTATATTATTATAGTGATCTCTCTGGTGGCTGCCGGTTGGATAACCTGGCAGTATAGAGGAGATATTACAACCTCTGCAACAAGTCCGATAGACGGTGGAACTGCTAGTGCAGTGAAGGAGCCTACTACCAAAGAACCGTCTGTCCCACTTTCGACGGACGAAACTCTTACAACTGACAAGCCTGTATCAGGAGATGTTATAAGTAAAGACGAAAAGGTAGACCTATCGTGGATGGATGGCGTCCAACAGCAGCCCGGCAGTAAGACAGAAGAACCTAAAGTGCAGAAGGCAGTGTCAGGACGAACTGACCGAAAGCCTTTGAAAGTGGCGGCTGAGAACGCACATGTCTGGGCTAAGATTAGCCAGGGAGAAACGATCCTTTATCAGGGAACGATGAAACCCGGCGAATATAAAGAATATGAAGTCACATCTAGTGCGCCGATAAGAGTAAGGCTAGGAAATCCCGGCAAGGCTTCGATAACTTGGGAAGGCAATAAGATATTCCCTGTTGCACCGGGCGATAAACCGGCAACTAAATTTTTTTGGTCTGACGGTAAAATTACCGATAGCTGATAAAGCGTTTCATAGAATGGGTCATCTTTTCCCCGTCTTTCCCGCATGCAACTGATCAGGAGGGCACCGTTTACCGTAAGGTAAACATATAAAATTACTATAGTGTCCGAACTCGATTTCGAGTGCGTTTCGAGATCGGGAAACCAGTGACTTAAAGATTTAAAGACGCTCGATTTCCACCCAGAATCATGCAAAGAAGACGAAAAAAGGGACTTGAAATTCACTATACGAAATACATAAAGAGGGAAGCTTCTGTTTTTAAATACAGGCTTCCCCCTTTTTGTTTTATATTTTTAAATGTATCAGGCCTACGGAATCTTTATCTCAGCTTCTGTAGAACCCATTATGTTGCATACTAGCTGGACGCGCACCACAGAACCAGATTTAAGTCCCTTTAACATAACGCTATCGCTGAATCCGGCGGGGCTGTTCTGTTTATCGTACTGTTTGAGCAGTAACTGCTTGTTGCCCTCGAACACTGTGAGAGTGAGGATATAGTGTTTCTCAGCGTCGTTGACGTTGTGATCAGCTGTGACGGTCAAAGTCTCAGTTGCTTTGTCCCAAGCTACATTAGCGTCCTTAGGAGGATGTGCGAAAACTGTACCGGCTGAGGTTACTATCAACAGCATGGCAATTATGTATATTAAAATCTTTTTCATTTTTATTCCTCCTCTTTACCTAAAACTTACCTAAACTAAGTCTATCACATTAGTTTATTATTTCACCCGTATATCCCGCATCATCAATGGCCTCGAGTAGCTTTTCTTCCGAAACATCTGTTTCTACTATAACTATCTTTGTTTCGAGATCGAGCGATGTCACCGTTCCACCAAGAGAAGATACAGCTTCACGTATACGTTTTTCACAATGGCCGCACGTCATATCCGGAACTTTGAGTTTGAATTCTTTCATTTTCGAGATCCTCCTTTATTATTCGTCTGCCGAGCCTAAAATTCGAAGCGAGTTCAAAATAACTGTTATAGAACTTGCTGCCATAGCTACCTCCGCTACAAGCGGGTGGAGCAGTCCAAGCATGGCAAGCGGTATGGCGATTATATTGTAGAAAAATGCTCCAAAAAGATTCTGGCGTATTACCTGCCATGTTTTATCAGATATTTTAACAGCAGATACTATTTTTGAGATGCCGCCCTTGAGGATGACAATGTCCGCGCTGTCGACAGCAAGGTCCATACCTCCGCCCATTGCGACACCTACATGGGCGCCCTTGAGGGCTGCCGCATCATTGATTCCGTCACCGGCCATAAGAACTTTTTTTCCTTTACTTTGAAGTTCTCTGACTATAGAGAGCTTATCTTCTGGATGTACTTCCCATCTTATGTCCTCGATCCCGGCTTGCTCGCCTATTTCCAATGCGGCTTCCATCCCATCTCCGGTAGCCATCATTGTGGTTATGCCAAGTCGGTCCAAGGCTGAAACAGCTTCTTTTGAGTCTTCCCTTATCTGATCTGAGATAGCAAAGAAACCTATAGGTATGTCATTTTTCCTTACTTCTACTATCGTTCTTGCCAGTGCGGACCTAGCTGTCCACTTCGATCTGTTCAAAGGTCTGCCGACGAACCATTCGTCCTCTCCCCATTTTCCCAGCACACCCTCTCCAGGAATCTCTTTAACGGTATCTGGTTTATTGGACTCATGTGTACCCAGAATTCTTACAACAGCTTTGGCAGCAGGATGGCCTGAATTGGATTCAAGAGTAAAAACGAATGGCGTTGCATTTTCTTCAAGTTCCCATTCAAGGACTTCAGGTTCTCCTGCAGTGAGTGTCCCTGTTTTATCAAGGATGGCGTAATCAACTTCGTGCAATGTCTGGATAGCTTCTGCATTCCTAATCAAAAGACCATGCTTTGAAGCTTCTCCGGTGCTTGCTACAAGAGCAATAGGAGTCGCTAGACCAAGTGCGCATGGGCATGCTATGACGAGAGTGGCTACAAAGGAATAAGCGGCAGCAGAGACGGGAGAGTAGAATGCCGTTGGCCAAGGTAGATAAGAGGCTATGGGCGTCACGTATGCGGAAAGTCTGTCGAAAAAGAAAAACCAAAAGACAGCACTGAGAGAGGCCAGTGATATAACAGCAGGAACGAAAACTAACGTTATCCTGTCCGCGAGATCCTGAAGAGGGACCTTACTTCCCTGTGCTTCTCTGACCAGGTCGAGCATTTTTGAGAGGAATGTGTCCTCTCCTACCTTTGTTGTTTGTATCAAAAGCACACCGGATAGGTTCATTGCCCCGCCGGTAACGTCTGATCCTTTGTCTTTGGCGACAGGTTGAGATTCACCCGTCAAAAGAGATTCGTCTACTCCAGAAAGCCCCTCTATGACTATGCCGTCAAGCGGTATTCTCTCTCCGGGATTGACCTGAATCATAGTATCAGGTTTGACGGCTTCTATCGGTACCATATGGGTCTCATTTTCAAATACTACACGGGCTTCTCTTGGCTGAAGTTTCAGCAGGGTCTTAATCTGTTTTGCCGCCCTGTCCCTTAGGTGGGACTCTATATACCTGCCGGTGAGGTGTAGCATAAGTATCATCACGCCTACTGTGCCGAAGGAAGGGATATCAAGACCTGAATAGTTCATAATAGCTGTTACCCATGAAGCTACCGCACTAATAGCAATAAGAGTATCCATGTTAGTATGGGCGTGTGCGATTGCTATCCAAGCCCCACGGAGAGTTTTGCGGCCTCCCCAGAATATTGCTACGCCTCCGACCACTATCTCCATGATCCCGTACCAGCTGTAATGTATTCCCATGGCCATATGCATAAACATAAGTATTGACATGGGCAAACCTAAGAGAAGGATGAAGAAAAGATCTTTTCTTGCTTCCCTGTATTTTATATCGTCAATATCGGAGGGAGCCTCTTTTAGTATCTTATAACCACTTTTCTCTACTGCGGCTTCAAGCATTTCAAAGGTGACAGACTCGTCAGCTGAAACAAATACACTCTCAGTCGCAAGGTTGACGGAAGCATATGAAACTCCCTCAACTTTTGACAGCGTTCTTTCAACTATTTTTGAACAGGTTGTGCAGGTCATACCTGTTACCCTAAAAGACATTTTGTTTTCTGACATGGTCGATTTTCCTCCGAAAAAATTATTTAAAGACTTGCCTGAAACGAAAAGGTCGCTATAATATTAACGTTGTTGACTGGAGAGCTGTCCGAGTGGTCGATGGTGGCTGACTTGAAATCAGCTGGGTGTCACAGCCCCAGGGGTTCGAATCCTCTGCTCTCCGCCAGACTTTATTTCGAGCGGCTTCCTTTGAGGGAGGTCGCTCTTTGTTTTAATGATACGATACCTTCTTTAACGAGAACAGGTCTTTCTACTGAAATAAACTATGAGTAAAGAGACTGATACTAACTGGACAGATATGATAAAATCTATACACACTACTTCCCCATCGTCTTCCCCGGGCGCAACTTAACGGGGAACCAGTGACTTAAATATTTAAAGACACTGGATCTCCGCTAGAATCATGCGGAGAAGACGAAAAAGAGGTACATAAAATCACTAATAACAACAGGTGGAAAAGTTGAGTTAAACATTACAGAGGAAGAAGTGGGGTTGTCGGAATTGAAAAAGCTAACTATAGCAATGATCCTGATTTTGATTTTTGCCATTCCTGCCTTCGCGGTATTCAGTTCAAAAGGACAGATTCCCAACGGACTGCCTGTTGAGTACAGGGGGCTTAAGGTGACTTCGGAAGGGGTCAATATCACGTTGGTCAACAAGAGTGAAAAGACTATTAAATTTTCAGCTGCCTGTAGCTTTGTAAGTGAAGATAGACAAGAAATAGGGGATATCTTCATCGATGAAACGATACTTGAACCGGGCCAAATAGTAGCCTTCAAAGATCTTTATTTAAAAGGGGATCTAAAGCTTGCTAGGAAAGCAGCATCACTGAAATGGACGATATATACCCTGGAATAAGCGGGTTTGAATTTTAACATAGGTGATGAGGAATCATAGAAAGCAATATCGAATCTGTCAGATGTAGAGTGGCTGCATTAAGCTTGCTACGGATTATTCATAAAAAATAAAAAAGCCTCCGATATTCTTAATTTCGGGGCTTTTCCTTTTTTATTGAGGTCTTTATCGGAGCGTTTTAATGAATCTTCCTAGCCTTTTCATAGCCTCTTTGAGAGTTTCAGTAGAGTATGCATAGGATATTCTGACATGTCCGTCACCGCATTCGCCGAAAGCCGAACCTGGTACCGCCGCAACGTTCTCAGCCTTGAGGAGAGCTGTGCAAAATTCCTCGGAGGTCATGCCAAACTCAGATATGTCAGGGAAGACGTAGAATGCCCCGAAAGGTTCGAAGCAGGGAAGCTGCATCTTTTTGAAGGCATCCATCAGGTAGCGCCTTCTCTGATTGTATGATTCCCTCATCATCTTTATATCGCCTTCTCCGTTACGCAGTGCTGCGACTGCAGCATATTGGCTTATCGTTGGAGCGGACATTATTGCAAATTGATGAATTTTCAGCATATATTCCATTATATGTGTCGGAGCCAGAGCATATCCCAAGCGCCAGCCCGTCATTGCGTAGGCTTTTGAAAACCCGTTTATAAGTATAGTTCGCTCTTGCATCCCGGGCATATTTGCTATGCTTACGTGATGGTTTTTGTATGAGAGCTCGCTGTATATTTCGTCACTTATGACGATCAAGTCATGTCTGATAACTACTTCCGCTATCTTCTCAAGGTCGTTCCTCTCCATTATGGCTCCGGTCGGATTGCTAGGGAATGACATTAGGAGGGCTTTGGTTTTTTTTGTTATCGCTTCTTCAAGCTTGTCCGGAGTCAAACGGAATTCTGTGTCAGCACTCAGTTCTATTGGCACAGGCACTCCGTCTGAAAGCAGTATACATGGCTGGTAAGAGACGAAACATGGTTCGGGGCAGATAACTTCGTCTCCTGGGTTTAAGAGCGCCCTGAGCGCGATATCTATGGCCTCGCTGCCACCAACAGTAACGACCACTTCATTTTTATTGTCGTAGTCGAGACCGTATTTCTTTTTTATGTTCTTGCATATCTCTTCCCTGAGTTCCGGAAGACCTGCGTTAGACGTGTAGAAGGTGTAGCCCTTCTGAAGTGAGTAAATCCCCTCTTCCCTTACATGCCAAGGAGTATCGAAATCGGGTTCGCCGACTCCGAGGGATATTACGTCAGGTATTTCGTTTGCTATATCAAAAAGCCGCCTTATACCGGACGGCTTTATCCCTTTTATTTTATCGCAGATAAAATCTCTCAAGGAGTAACTACCATCCTTAAATCTTTGTGCGGTTCAACGAACGAAGTCCCATGGTCCTTATACCTTACTAGCACGATGTGTGTTGCAGTGCTCTGCACTTCATCGATTATCGCAAGTCTGCTGGATACAAAATAAGCAATTTCTTTCATGGTGGCTTTTTTAAGTATAACTGTAAAGTCATAGCCCCCAGACATCAGGTAGAGGGATTCGACCTCGGGGAACTGATAAATCTTCTCTGCTATTTTGTCAAAACCTTTGCCTCTTTGGAGTGACACTTTAAGTTCTATAAGAGCTGAAATTTTTTCGTCGTCTGTCTTGTCCCAGTTTATGAAAGCGTGATATCCGCATATTATGTTTTCTTTCTCCATTGCCTTTATCTCTGCATCGACCTCTTCAGTATCTAGCCCAAGCATCACGGCGATTTCTCCGGCGTTCAATCTGGCGTCTTTTTCAAGTATCTCAAGTATTTTTTTTCTTTTTTCGTTCTTCATGCTCAAACCCTCCCAATCATTATCAGAGTGCGTCTGTCTAATATTTTTCTGCACTTTGATGAAAGAGTAATTCTCATGCCTTAATCATAATCAGTCAAGGGTCGTTGCCGAGTCAACGCATAAAAAATACGGGGTGCGCACCCCGTATTTTCTGTTATTGAAGCTTAAATATATTTTACGGACTTGATTTTTAAATTATTCTGCTACGCCTACTATTATGTGTGAGGCTTTGATTATCGCTGTAACTTTTTTCCCGGTTACCAGTCCAAGCTTCTTTTCACTTTCGCACGTGATTATAGCGACAAGTTCTTCTCCACCATTCAGCGACACAATAACTTCGCTGTTTACTGCACCTGGATTGACACCTTTTACCTTACCGCAGAGCTGGTTGCGCGCTGAGAGCCTGATGCCTTCAAGGTCTGTGGCAAGTATTACCCAAGGGGCTTTTATAAGGGCAATTACTTCTTTCCCCTCTTTTAGGCCAAGGGCGGTTGTACTGGTTTGTGTTATTACCGATGTAATCTCGGTCCCTCCGGTCAACTGAATAACAATCTCGTCGTTTACCGTGCCTTTTTTAATTGCTTTGACTGTTCCTTTAAACTGATTGCGTGAACTCGTAAGCATATTACGCACCTCCATTTGAGATTCTCATATCTAAATCCTTTAACTCTAACATTATAGCATTATTTATTTTGATTTCTATCGGTATTAATGCTTAAATCCTTAAAATATAAGGTAATTCAGTGTATAGGCTGTTTTAATTTTTTAGCCCATTCTTCCTCTTTGAAACCGTTAATGACAAAATCCTCTCCTACCAACAGTGGCCTTTTTACCAGCATGCCGTCGGTTGAAAGTAGTTTTATTTGTTCTTCTTCATTCATCCCGCCAAGTTTATCTTTAAGACCAAGGTCTTTGTAAGCCTGACCGCTCGTGTTGAAGAATTTTTTGATATCCATCTTGCTCATTTTGAGCCATTTAGAAAGTTCCTTTGCTGTGGGGTTGTTAAGTTTTATGTCCCGCTCTTCATATTTGATCTTATTGTTGTCTAGCCAAGCCTTGGCTTTCTTGCACGTTCCTCAAGTTGGATAACATATAAAAAGCATTCTAATCCGCTCCTTTTTAAAAGATAATTTTACAACTTTTATTATTATCTGTTAAATCTCAGTATATGTACAGAGAGCGGGAGAATCATGTTAGTATATTATTATGGTTTTCTGTTTTGTTACGTTAAAATACATTCTAGAATAATAAATAAGAGGGGGCAGCTTAGATGAAGGTACTTATCATAGGAGGAGTAGCAGGAGGCGCAACTGCGGCGGCGAGACTGCGAAGGCTTGATGAAAAAGCAGAGATAATCATGTTTGAAAAGGGTCCTCACGTTTCATATGGGGCCTGTGGTTTGCCCTACTTTCTTGGGCACAGACTTATTGATGATGAGAATAAGCTCATTGTCAGGACACCTGAAAAATTTATCAAAAGAAATAATATCGACGCACGTGTCAATAACAAAGTAATGTCTATAGATAGAGATAAAAAAAGTGTTGAAGTTGAAGATCTGAACACCGGCAAAAAATATCATGAGAGCTACGACAAACTGCTAATTTCGACAGGCTCTACTCCGTTCCGCCCAAAAATATCCGGCATAGATCTGGATGGTGTATTTACACTGTGGGACATTCCTGATGCTCTTAAGATAAATACTTATATCAAAGAAAAAAAAGTAAAAAGAGTTGTTATCGTAGGTGGAGGAGCAATAGGGCTCGAAACAACAGAGAACCTTGCAGAACTAGGTATAGCGGTCACGATAGTTGAATTGAGCGACCACCTGATAGCTCCTATAGATTCGGATATGGCAGTGCAGGTACTTAAATATGTCAGCGAAAAAGGAATCCGCGTTATCTTGGGCGATGGTGTTACAGCTATAGAGAAGATCGATGCGGGCTTCAGCGTCAAACTCAAGGAAAGCGCGATAGAGACGGACATGATAATAATGTCCGTTGGCGCACGGCCTCAGAGCGAACTTGCAAAAGAAGCCGGGCTTCTCGTTAACGAGCGCGGTTTTATAAAAACAGATAGGTACATGAGAACTTCCGATCCTGATATCTATGCAGTGGGTGATGTGACAGAGGTTAAAAACTTCATAACCGGACAGCCTGCATCAGTTGCATTAGCAGGCCCCGCTAATAAACAGGGAAGGATCGCCGCTGATAATATAGCAGGAATAACGAGCCGTTATGGTGGAATACAGGGAACCGGTGTTCTGAAGATTTTTGATATGACAGTTGCCTTTACCGGAGTGAGCGAGAAAGAAGCCACGAGGCTTGGTCTCAAATACGATAAAGTATTGGTCTACCATAGTCCCAATGCAGGCTATTATCCTGGAGGGCTCGAAATGGCTATGAAAATCGTATTCGAGGTTCCGTCCGGAAGGATTCTTGGCACGCAGATAGTAGGATATAAAGGGGTCGATAAAAGGTGCGATGTATTAGCCGCCTCGATTCGCTTGGGAGCAACGGCACACGACCTCACCGAACTTGAACTGGCGTATTCACCGCCCTTCGGTACTCCTAGGGATGCTGTAAACACAGTCGGTTACGTTATCGAGAATATCCTAACGAATAAATTGAAAAACGTTGAATGGAGCTCTGTAGAAGAACTCCCCGGCGAAGAAGAGGCAATATTTATAGATGTCAGGGGCGAAGGTGATTACTCTGTTTCTAAGATAAAAATAGATGGATTTGAGCGTATCCCGCTTGAGGAACTTCGCGGCAAGCTAAGCCAACTAGACAAGAAAAAACCTATATATGTACACTGCAATAATGGAAAAGAAGGTTACTTCGCTTCATGTATTATGAAACAGGAAGGCTTTGACGTCTCCAATATTGATGGAGGATGTTTATTCCGCGACTGCTCGCTTTGTGACGGAGAAACAAAGGCCTGACATCCAAATTTTTAATGATATTAAAGCCGGTCCTGCAAGATAAAAGCAGAACCGGCTTTAAGTTTTATATAAGTATTTTTCTTATGACAACTATACTTTCGAGGCCCTCGTTGCGTTCAATATCGCCAGCAGAGCTACCCCCACATCGGCGAAAACCGCTTCCCAAAGACCGGCTATCCCGGCGACGCCGCCTACGAGAAATATTGCTTTTACCCCAAGAGCCATAAATATATTTTGCCATACGATCGTCCTGGTTTTTTTTGCAATACGGAGAAGTTCAGCAACTTTAAGAGGTGAATCATCAAGTATTACAGCATCTGCCACCTCAACTGCGACCTGTGACCCGAACCCGCCCATTGCTATCCCGGTTTTCGAAGTAACGAGGACTGGACCGTCGTTGATACCGTCGCCAACATAAAGTGTTTTTTCAGTCTCTCCTTTGCAGATTTCTTTCAATGCTTCAACTTTATCTTCAGGCATCAGTTCAGAGCGATAACCGTTAAGGCCTAGTTCTTCAGCTATTAGGCTGGCTACGCTCTCTCGGTCTCCAGTAAGCATATATATACCTTTTATTCCCTGCTCACGCAGATCTCTTATTGCCTTCCTTGATTCCTTTCTTAGGCTGTCCTGGAGGACTATGTATCCCATGTATTGACTGTTTTTCGCGACATGAACGACAGTTCCCGGTGTAGAAACATCCTCTGTTGAAATTCCGAAATCCTTCATGAGTGCAATGTTTCCAACAGCAGTTACTGAATCTCCGTTTTTCAAGGTCATCCCTTTTCCGGAGGACTGTGTCAGCAATGCATCCGGATCGATATCAACTTCTCCCGCAGCTTCGATTATTGAAGCGGCCAAAGGATGACTCGATCCCAGTTCGGCTGACGCAGCGATTTTTAGAAGGTCTTCCCTACTGATGTTTGCCGAGGGAACAACTTTTGTCACCTTAAAACGACCGTAAGTAAGTGTTCCTGTCTTGTCGAATATCGCTGTAGTAACATTTGCCAGTGCATCAAAAACGTATGCTCCCTTGACCAGTATCCCTCTTTTTGAAGCGCTGCCTATACCTCCGAAATATCCTAAGGGTATAGATATGACAAGAGCGCAGGGACAGGAAATAACAAGCAAGACAAGCCCCCTGTAAAACCAGTCTCTTAGTTCACCATGTCCTGTCATAGGCGGGATAAAAGCAACCATTGCTGCAATGGCAAAAACTGCAGGAGTATACCATTTTGCGAATCTTGTAATAAAACGTTCCGTCGAGGATTTTCGTGCCGTTGCGTTTTGTACCATCTCAAGTATTCTGGAGATAGTTGAATCTTCAAAGGGACCTTCTGCTTCTACTAGTATGAGTCCGTCAAGAGCAAGGGTCCCTCCGTACACCTTATCTCCGGAGGCCGCGTGTATGGGTAGTGATTCACCGGTAATCGAGGATGTATCTATATCGGAGGCACCTGATTTAATTATTCCGTCGATCGGGATTACCTCTCCGGGGAGTACCTGTATAAGGTCGCCTTTTACGAGTTCTTTGGGGTCCAGTTCTATCGCCACCCCCTCTTTTATGACTCTTGCTAAAAGAGGTTTAGTCGCAAGCAGTGCTTTGATAGAACGCCTTGATTGCGAAGAAGCCCTCTCTTGAAAGGCCTCTCCTAATCTGTAAAAGATCATGACACCGACAGCCTCAGACATCGCTCCTATTGCAATAGCTGACAGAGACGCCGCTGCCATGAGGGTGAATTCATTAAAAACATCAAGTTTTGATATGGCATGGAGGGCTGATTTCAAAACGGGGTATCCGCATAAAATGTAGAGGAAGATAAAAGCTGAACTCAAAAAAACCTCGTTCAGCGATTCGGCGTAAAAATTTTCTGCAATTAACATGAGGACGAATATTATCCCTACAGAAGAGATAAAAATAATTTCTCTGTAAAAACTATTTTTCTCAACGCATTCTTCCTCTTCGCATCCGTTAAAAACGTCTTCGTTTTTTGAACATGAGCAGCTGGAAGAGTGATGTTTATGGTGCTCGTCGTGCTCGTGCTGTCTGTTTCCTTTTTCGAACTCAGTGCCGCTCATTCTATATCCCTCCGGACATCTGGATGATAAAAAAATAGACAGCTGGCGTTTGTACTGTCCAGCTGCCTAGATAAGATTCAAAAATTAATCGGCAAACTGTATAGTATCACCTGTTTTAACGCGACCGCCCTTTATCACACGGGTGAAAATCCCTTTTTTGGGCATGATGCAGTCGCCGGTTTTTCTGAAGACCTCGCAGCGTGTATGGCACTCTTTGCCTATCTGAGAGACCTCAAGCAGAGAATCCGCTACTTTAAGCCTGTCACCGATTTTTAAAACAGAAAGATCGAATCCCTCGGTAGTCAGGTTTTCTGCGAAACTGCCGGGGACAAGGTCAGGAAGCTTCTCCATCATGGTCTTTATGTCCTCAATTGCTATCAGACTTACTTGGCGGTGCATAAAGCCGGCATGTGCGTCTCCATCAATGCCGATTTCTTCAAGAAGGAGACCTTCGCCGACATCATGTTTTATCATACCTTTTTCAGGAGATGTACATACCGCTATTATTTTTCCTGACGCTTTGCTACTCGGCAACGCGATGATCCTCGCTTACAAAAATTTCTTCTTCCTTATGCTCATGGCTGGTGTCGCCGCCGCCGCAAGACCCTTCACAGGCAGTGCAGGTACGATGAGACTTAAATCCTTCAGGTGCCTTGCCAGTCTTGCGTATAAAATAATCCGCTACTGCGGCCTCTATTCCTTCTTGTGCAAGAAGTGAGCAGTGCAGCTTTGCCGGAGGCAATCCGCCTAGGGCTTCAGCTACGTCTTTATTGTTTATTTTAAGCGCTTCTGTTATCGTCTTGCCCTTTGCCATCTCAGTTATCATGGAGCTTGTAGCTATTGCAGCGGCACACCCAAAAGTTTCGAACTTTATATCTTCGATAACTTCCTGGTCATTAATCTTAAGATATATCTTCATAACATCTCCGCATCTCGGGTTTCCAACTTCTCCTATTGCGTTAGCGTCTTCAAGTTTACCTACGTTGCGGGGGTTCATGAAATAATCTACTACTTTTTCGCTGTACATGTCTCACATCTCCTTCGTTATTGTCGTTATTGTGCGACCTTATTCTTTTTGTAGAAAGGCGACATAGATCGGAGCTTTTCTATGATTGGTGGGAACTTTTCCAAGACATAATCGATATCTTCTTCGCTTGTATCTTTGCCGAGTGTCATTCTTACCGAACCATGAGCGGTGGTGTGGTCCATTCCGATAGATAGCAGGACATAGCTTGGTTCAAGGCTTCCCGAAGTGCACGCCGAACCGCTAGAAACTCCTATTCCTGCTGCATCCATCAACAGAAGCATTCCTTCACCCTCGATATACTTTACACAAATGCTGGCATGGAAAGGAAGTCTTTTTGTCCTGTGACCGGTCACTGTTATCTCAGGCACTCTTTCAATAAGGCCGTCAATCAGTTTATCGCGCAGACGAATCTCATTATCTATTTCACCGTTTGCCAGACGGTTGGCCGCAAGTTCCGCAGCCATTCCAAACCCCACAAGTCCTGCCGTGTTTTCCGTGCCGGACCTTATCCCAAATTCCTGGCCGCCGCCGTGGATTAATGGGGTCAGTTTAATGCCTTTTCTTACGTACAGTGCGCCTACCCCTTTTGGTCCGTACATTTTGTGCGCAGCCATAGTCATCATATCTATAGGAAGATTTTTTACGTCTATTTTCATGTGGCCTACTGCCTGTACTCCGTCTGTATGAAAAAGGACTCCATGTTTCCGGCACACCTCGCCAAGTTCGACTACAGGCTCTATAGTTCCGATTTCATTGTTTGCGAACATGATAGATACAATGATGGTGTCGGGCCTGATTGCCGCTTCAAGTTCTTTAGGGTCTACCATTCCAGTCTCATCAACAGGAAGCATCGTATATTCATATCCATTTTTACCGAGCCATTTCACCGTGTCTATAATGGCATGATGTTCAATTGAACTGGTAATGATATGTCTGCCCTTGTCTTTAAGGGCCCATGCAACTCCTTTTATTGCCAAGTTGTCTGCTTCGCTCCCGCCTCCGGTGAAGATTATCTCTTTTGGATCTGCTCCGATGAGCTCAGCTAACTGTAATCTGGCCTTGTCTAATCCCTCTTTTGCCTCTCTTCCCCAGCCGTGCAGACTGTTGGGATTTCCGTAAGTTTCTGAGAAGTAGGGCAGCATTGCTTCGAGAACTTTTTTGTCGACCTGTGTTGTTGCTGAATTATCAAGATATACTTTGCGTGGTGTCATAACAAGTCACCTCTTAATAAGATTTATATTTTATCTTTTTTTCTACTGCAGCTACACTGAGGTGTTCTGCATGTATTCGCCGATTGATCAACGAGATCCTGAAATGTTGTTCCGTCATAAACTCCTTCAAGCGCCGTTTTTGCTTTGTCCCAAAGTGGCCTGAAAACGCAGTCATTATAAAAATCACAGTCTTCATCAAACCGTGGAGTACATTCCACAGGTCCGAGAGGGCCTTGAACGAACCGTATGACCTCGCCTACAGTGATGGCGTCAGCACTTTTAAGGAGATAGTAGCCACCATCCTTACCTC
>LSQX01409359.1_pt2 | contig 17312 bp, 12 predicted proteins | sample 654561 | NCBI WGS metagenome assembly LSQX01 (sample SAMN04489861, study PRJNA283612) | anaerobic digester metagenome | isolation source: 4 biogas reactors fed with cattle manure at either 37C or 55C with and... | place: Denmark: Kongens Lyngby | collected 2014
TTTTTCAAATATAAAAAAAATTTTACTAATACTTTGCAAAGCATTAATCAACTTTAAAATATTGTAAAAGCAATTTCTTTGCAAGGTTTCTTTAACACTAAAATACTTACTTTTACGTATTTATATTAAGAATACAATTTAATTTTTTCTTTACTCATCGGAGTTATAAATGAAAAAAATTGGGCTATTATATGGAATAGAAAAGCGTTTTCCCGAGACAGTTCTAAAACTAATAAATTCTATTGGAAAGGGAAAAGTTCTTGCCGAGCCTGTAAAGTTAGGTCCGAGCTTGGTTGATGCAAAATCTGAATATGAGCTTATATTCGATTTAGTATCAAATGAAGTGCCTTTCTATCGCTCCTTGCTTAAGCATTTTGCCCTGAACAATATAAAAATAGTGAATAATCCTTTTTTTTCTTCGGAAGACGATGAATTTTTACATAACTCAGTTGCAAAAGCGCAAGGGCTGCCCGTTCCAAAAACAGTGATTTTGCCTTCTAAAGAACATCCTTATGGAACAAGTTCCGACACATTCCAAAATTTAATTTATCCAGTCGATTGGGAAAAGGTATTTGAATATATTGGCTTCCCCGCTATGATTAAGCCCAATTTTTTCAGCATCTTGCATAATTCATATAAGATTTACAATAAAAATGAATTTTTTGCTGCCTATAATAATACGGGTAACTTGCCGATGGTTTTGCAGGAATTTATACAATATGATAGTTATTATCGCTGTTTTGTAATTGGGAAAAAGGAAACAAAGATTATTGATTATAATCCCTTGAAACCGCTACATTTAAGGTATAACGCTGAATCAAGCTCAATTTCTAAAGAGTTGGAAAAAAAGATAATTGAGTATTCAATAAAAATATCAACGCTTTTCGATTTTGATTTCAATGCAATGGAATTTGCTGTGAAAGATGAAAAGCTGTTCATAATTGATTTTCTTAATCAGGCGCCCACAGTAGAGAGCAACTTTTTAAAAGAAGAAACATTTGATTGGATAGTAAAAACTACTGCAAATATGCTAATCGAAAAGGCGGAGCAGAAAGAAGGAAGCCCCAATCATATTTTTGCGAAAAAGATTTAAAACCTTAAATAAAAAGCGTTTTTTTTAAGTGAATTAGTTTTCGTTATTTTGTAAAAATATAATTGCTTTTTGCAAAGTAAGGAATAATTTAGAAAATTAAAAATAGCTTCATAAGTTGTAGTTAAATAACAATTTGTGATATATTGAATTATAGAGACTGATTAAAGCAGGCAGCTTTATCTGTTAAAATTTTACTTAAATTTGCAAAAATTTTAAAAGCATTAAATATATTTTTTTATAAAAAAAATTACTTTTTAGAACATTAAAATCAACACAAACGAAGGAGAAAATATGAAATTAATGGAAGGAGTTAGAGTGCTGGACTTAACAAACGTTTTGTCTGGTCCTTTTTCAACATTACATTTAGCTTGGTTAGGAGCTGAGGTAATAAAAATTGAAAATCCAAAAGATGGTGATTTAGCTCGTAAATTAGGCTGCGTTCCCGATTATAACAAAAAGTTGATGGGAACTTCCTTTCTCGCACAAAATGCGAATAAAAAATCTGTTACATTAAATTTAAAACAAGACAAAGCAAAAGAAATTTTTAAAAAGTTAGTTGCAACTGCTGATGTTGTAGTTGAAAACTTTCGTCCCGGCGTTATGGATAGGCTCGGTATTGGCTATGACGTTTTAAAAGGCATTAATCCAAAGCTGATTTATTGCGCCATTTCAGGCTTCGGGCAAACTGGACCAGATGCTTTCAAACCAGCTTATGATCAAATAATTCAAGGGCTTAGCGGGGTGATGGCTGTTAATGGAGATGAAAGACTAAATCCATTGCGGGCTGGCTTTCCAATTTGCGATACTGTCGGTGGGCTAAACGCTGCTTTCGCAATCAGTTCCGCACTTTATTACAAAGAAAAAACCGGCATAGGCCAATTTGTAGACGTAGCTCTTCTCGATTCAATTATGCCGCTTATGGGCTGGGTGGTGGCAAATCTAATGATAGGAGGGCAGCAGCCACAACTTATTGGAAATGAAAACTTTACAGCTGCACCCTCAGGCGTTTTCAAAACCAAAGATGGCTACATAAACATAGCAGCCAACAAACAAGAGCAATGGGAAAGCTTAGCCGACATTTTAAAACTTTCCGAGCTGAAAGAAGACCCACGCTTCAAGGATCGCGATACACGTAAAAAAAATAGATATGAATTAAAGCCGCTTTTAGACGAAAAATTGTCCGAACAAGAAACAGAATTTTGGGTTGAGACCTTAAATAAAAACGGCATTCCATCTGGCGCCATTCTTGATATGGAAACTGCTCTTTCCGCTCCGCAAGTGGAATTTAGAAAAACTTTTGCAAACGTTAACGTGGAAGGGATTGGAGATTTGAAATTATTTAATATGACCGCAAAATTTGATAAAACTCCCGGTGGAGTTGAAAGCGCTCCTCCAACTCTTTCTCAGCATACTGAAGAAATACTTACAGGCATTGGACTTACACTTGAAGAAATAAAAGATTTAAGAGAAAAAGAAATAGTGTAAATTCTGTATAAAGTTTATGCAAAACAAGGGTATTAAGCAATGAAATATCAGTAATCGGGGAAATGCCAAAAACAGATTATCGAATATGAAAAGACCATACTTTGTAGATTGCCCGATGTCTTGAACTGCTTTTTGAAAAGCAACATAATGCAAAAAAATATAAGGTGCATTGCCTATTGCGAGGCACCTTATATTATAAAGAAGTTGCAGTAGTTTTTCGTTGATTTTATTAAAAATCGCTATCCAAATTTATATAATGAATTTTTGAAAGAAAATTAATATTTTTATTAAACTAAAAAATCGTAAATGAGTTTAATCCCCAGTTTTTGTAAGAGCATAGAAAGACTTCTTTTGTTATTTCTTTTTCTTATTTTTTTCGCATTTCCAAAAGAGCTAAGCTCAAAAAGCTATGAGCTTGACGCTTTGGACAGCACCGCAAAAAAAGAAAAGAATTATAATAGTAAATCTGCAACTGGCGCGATTATTCGTTCTCTTGTTCTGCCCGGCTGGGGACAGATTTACGTTGAAAACTATTGGAAAGCGCCAATCTTTTTGGGTGCAGCCGCTAGTCTAACATACTTAATAATATGGAATAACAATCAATTTATAGAAAAAAAGAATCTTTTTAATCAAACTGAAGCGGAAAATCCAAACGACCCAATGCTTCCCGTTCTAAAAAATAGCAGGGAATTTTATAGAGATAATAGAGATAGATCGGCTTTTTTTCTTGCTGGGGTTTATATTCTTGCTGCTGTCGATAGCTACGTAGGCGCTCATTTATTCGATTTTGACGTTGGCGATGATCTGTCCTTAAAAATATCCTCAAACGTAGAGCGTGGCGCTGTTTTCACTCTTTCTTTAAAACTAAAGTAAAATTCTTTTAAGGGGGGCTATTTATAAATATAATTTTCAATTAACTTATTTTAGCTTATGCTAACTCACTGGCGAATGCTTCCACCTCTTATGCTGCCAAGCCCAAAGCGATGGAATGGAGCGAATTTGCTCTTCTAATGCTTTTACATGCCTTTCGGTAAGGATACGCACTGCGTCTTTATGCTCTTTTATGTCATCAAATTTTATTTCCTTTAAATCCACTCGGTAAGTGCAATCGCTCTCTCGCACTGCGAAACCCATAATGATAGGGCAATCAAGTGAAAGAGCAAGCTCAGCAGTTGCAATGTATGTGGCGGCAGGGCGTCCAAAAAAATCTACGAAAACATCCCTGTCTTTCGTTGCACTTTGGTCGACAAGCATTGCAATCACTCCCGCTTTTTTCAACGTTCTAACAATGCTGAATGCCGCTTTATACATAGAAACAATGCTGTTGCCGCCTTTTGTTCTATAACTATTTAAAAGTTTGTCCGCACTTTCATTGCTTTGTGGCTTTACAATTATATGAACAGGTATGTCAGTATAAGTTTTCACAGAATAGGCAAGCAATTCCCAATTTCCATAATGACCCGACATTAAAATCAAGCCGCGCCCTTCATTATATTTTTCAAGCAGTAAACCGAGATTGTTATATTTAATGTATTTTTTTACCTCTTCATCACTTAAATATCGAAGTGCCAAAAGCTCGATTAATGAAATTCCTAAATTGCGATACGAGTTTTTTAAAATTGATTGGTTTTCGCTCGGCAAATTGTTTGGGAAGGCTTGACTGATATTGTCCAGTGTAATTTTTCGTCTGCTTTTGCTGAGTAATCTTAGTAAATCTCCAATCAGTTTTCCAAAGCAATTTCTTTGCTTAATACTGAGAAATTTTACAAAAAAGCCAAGGCAAAGTAATAGCAATGTAATTACGCGGTTAACAATTTTTTTCATCAATCCTAATGTCATCTGTTTTGTTCTTTTTCAAAACGGCTTGGGCTGTCCGGGGCTGCATATTCGACATACCAATTTTCATTTCTTACTTCACCCCAAGCAGTTGAATGAACTTGAATAAAATTGCCAAAACCGCTTACATCGACAAAGTAAAAGAAGACTCCCCCTTGCACATTCCCATAAAACCACTCCTCGTAAGCTTTATGCTCGCCAGTTTTATAAAAAACGTCTCTTTGTGTGGGCATTCCATATTTGATAAGTGCTCTGCCGCGCTCAGTTCGCCAGCCCTCTTTCATTTTTCCATAAGTAAAGTAAGTATTAGCAAAATTAATTACTTCCCGAAAATTTTCCCTTGCTACATTTATTGAAGATAATGTATCGGGATTTCTTAATTGCCAATAACGAAATAAAAATTTTTGCTTAGCCTCGCTCGTTGAAAGCTCTTTAAATAGCTCAATTTCTTGGGAAGTAGAAATAAACCTAATCATCTCGAACTCGGTTTCTACGGTTTTTGGATCCATAGTCGCAAATTCGCTTTTCTCAAAGGTCATGCTTTCCGTAAAAAGATGCTTCAATTCTGGCGGTCTTTCTGGATTGATTAAGTAGAATTTTTTTGAAGCAGTTAAGGAATCCTTTGGGGAATCAGGTGGATACTTGACAGACGCTTGCACATAATAAACGCCTGTTGGAAAAAGCTCTATAGGAAAAGTAAAATATTCAACTTGGGCATTGCTCACAGAATTTTTTCTTTGCGGTATGCTAACAATTTCATTATTTGCGGCGTCAAAAAATGTATAAGCTACAATATAACCATCTTTGGAGTTATCTAAACTATTATAAACCTCTAAATATGAATTGAATACCGGCTCGGTCCCAAAGTATTCAAGCGATGGATTTGGGATTACGAACAGTGTGTTTTTCAAAAAAATTGGATTCCATTTATTTTCGCTATCTTTTTCTTTTTCAATGTGTTGGGCAAGTTGTAAATCGGAAATAAGAAGTTTATCATTAGAAAAATCTTTTGTAACAATGTCAATATTTTTTTTGGCTCTTGTAGTTGTGTCGTTCAAATCGAAAACAAGTATTTCTGCTATGTATTGCCCAACAGGCAAAATAAAATCCTTTTGACCAAGCAAATTCGTTTTATGCTCAAGCAAAGGCATATCGACAAAATTCGATACAATCCATTCTTTTTCATCAACTAATTCGATATTGCTATGAATTTTTATTGAAATATACAGCTCGCCAATGTATTTATCGCCCTCAATTACGTAGTTAAGCATTGTGTCTGGAAAAGAATAGTAAGTTTCCACCTTCACATTTTCTTCGTCATACTTAAACATCGCAATATCAAATTCTATTTGAACTTGCTTTGCAAATAAAAACACATTACTTGTAAGAAAAAGGGCTATAGCAAATATTACAGTTTTCATTTTTTTGCAAATATTTGTTTGTTCATTTATATAATTGTAAAATAAGCAGTTTTCCTCAGTTTTAAAAATTTTTTTTGCAATATTTTTGAAAAGTATATTTTTGGCGGGATATTGACGCAGATGGACTCCGGAAATCCCCCCGACCCCCTTTTTCAAAGGGGGAGAAAGAATGACAGCGTTATTCTGAACGACAGTGAAGAATCCAGAAAAGAAATCCCCCCGACCCCCTTTTTCAAAGGGGGAGATTCTTTTTAGGTGGGAAACACAGACCAGTTCATTTTCCCCCGCTGGCAGGGGAAAAAGGGGGTGGATTAATTTCTTTGTTATCCATAATTTTAGTTTTTTGTAAAACTGTTAATTAAAAAAAGGTGTAATAAAAAGCACTAAGTAATTGTAATATATAAAGATCCACCCCCTACCCCCGCTGGCAGGGGAAAAAGGGGGTGGATTAATTTCTTTGTTATCCATAATTTTAGTTTTTTGTAAAACTGTTAATTAAAAAAAGGTGTAATAAAAAGCACTAAGTAATTGTAATATATAAAGATCCACCCCCTACCCCCGCTGGCAGGGGATAATGATATCATGCCTCTCCTTCCCATTTGAACTTGGGAAGGAAATTTTCTTCCAAAATTGAATTTTGGAAGGAGAGAAAAAATTACAATCTACAGAACTTTTTCTAATGCCCACTTAAAAACCTTTAAATATTCGAGTGCAGAACGGCTGGCAGAAAAATCTTTTTTCATTGCGTTTTTTCTTACTATGTCCCAGTGTGGCTCTTGCTTATACATTGAGAGTGCTCGCCTGATGGCAAAAGCAAAATCGTCTGCATTGTATTGAAAGAATACCAAGCCAACGCCCTTACCGCTGTTCCAATTATACTCTTCAACTGTGTCGGCAAGCCCTCCAGTATGGCGAACGATTGGTATAGTTCCGTATTTCATTGCATACATTTGAGTTAAGCCGCAAGGCTCAAAGCGCGATGGAAGAAAGAAAAAGTCGCAAGCTGCAAGTATTTTATATGACATAACTTGATTATAGCCAAGATTTACACTTACTTTGCCCGGATATTTCCAAGCAAGGTAGTTGAAAAAGTCCTCGTAGTGCCTTTCGCCGCTCCCAAGAAGAACAAAACGGAACTCGTCGTTGGAAAGGAAATACTCAATTTTATTGATAATCAAGTCGATACCCTTTTGCTCGGCAAGTCGGGTGGTCATTCCAATTAAAGGCATATCAAGATTTTCACTCGTTTCAAAATATTCTTCGATAAACTTGCGCTTGTTTATTTCTTTATCTTCTAAACTTGCGCTTGTGTAGTTTTTATAAATATGCTTGTCAGTTTCTGGATTCCACTCTTTATAGTTTGCGCCATTTAAGATTCCAATTAAATCGCCAGCGCGCAAATTTAAAATATCTTGCAAACCTTCGCTATAATATGGATAGCGGATTTCACGAGCATAGTTTGGACTTACAGTAGTAATTTTATCAGCAAACATAAGCCCGGTTTTCATTGCATTGACAGAGCCGTATCTCTCGAACCAGGAGCCAGGATAAAATTCTTTCATACCAAAGCCAGAATATTCCATAGCACGCTCGGGATTAAACCAACCCTGGTAAGCTAAATTATGAATCGTATAAACGCCAGCTGTTCTTGAGAAATGATAATCAAAACGATATTGAGATTTAAGAAAAGCCAAAGTAAATGCTGTGTGGAAATCGTGAGAATGTATTATATCTGGTTTAAAACCAAGTGCTTTCGCAGCCTCCATTACTGCACGGCTGAAGAAAATGAAGCGTCTATCGTTATCCAAATATTCATTAGGGTCGCCGTAAATTCCCCAGCGATTAAAATAATCGGCATTTTCCACCAAATAGACTGGAACGTCTGAATTTGGCAAAGTTCCATACCAAAGGTGAGCAAATTCGACCCAATGCCCAACAGGGACGTAAAGCACAAGGTAAGTTGGCTTGAAGCCATGATAATGCGTGTCAATAAATCCATATTTCGGCATAATTATAATTGGATTTTGACCGTATTTTTTCCATTCTATTGGCAATGAAGCTGCTATGTCTGCAAGTCCGCCTCGCTTTGCATAAGGATCAAGTTCAGCCGATGCAATAAGAATATTCATAATTTTTTTCTATCGTCAATCACTAATAAAATTTTTCTCTTATTCAATATTCTGAATAAAAAAATGTAAATATACAAATTTTTTAGTTAAATACAGGCAAAAATTGAGCCAAAAGGAAAAGGGATTGAAAAGCACGGGAGGGGGCTGGATTAAGCAAGCTCTTTTATAATAGCAAGTTATAAATGGAGCTTGCTTAACGCTTATGACAGATAAAAATATTATTCCTTTCTTTTTCCAAAAAATTGCAAAAACACAAGCCCAAGCAAACTAATCCCAAGAGTTAAAGCGGAAACTAAGAATCCAGTTGAGAATGCTGATGATTCAAATTTTAGCTCAACCTGGTGTTCGCCGGCTGGAATTGGGATTGCCCTTAAGCAGTAATTTGCTCTCAGCACTTCTGTTTGCTTGCCGTCAATGTAGCCATTCCAAGCGGGATACCACACCTCACTAAATACCAAAACGGCATTGGTCTTGTTTTTTACTTTATATTTTATATAATTATTTTCGTATTCCAAACAAACTGCGTAATCGCTGCTGTCAATTTCTAAAGAATCTGGCATAGCTAAACTGACTGCTTTTTCAAGGACGACTTGCTTTGTATAGTCAAACTGGGTGTTTTTCATTAAATCGCCTACAGCTTCGCTGCTGCTTTCAATCACTTGATAAGCAAGCCAGCAGCGTGGAAAGTAATCGGGTCTCTCGAAAAACGCAGCAGAATTTCTTACTGAATCAAAGCCAATTTCATATTTAATATTCAATAAATCCTTGATTTGCTTCCCTTCAATCGGTGGGCTAGTTCGCTCAAGCATCAATTGATTATACCCTTCAAAAAGCATAATCTTATCAATCATCCCTTGATTATCCTCCATCACGCGATAGCGAATCGGCTCATACATACGCATATTTACTCTAAAAATATCGTTTGGAGCCTTTGCTTGCAACATTTGTTTTAGCTGAGAATCCACTGCGTAAAGTTCTTTCGGGTTTTGCTCGCTTTTATTGAAACTTGCCCCTGCAAGGTATAAGTCAATAAAAAGCAAAACTGCAAGAGCAAAACCAGCAGCAAGCGGTTTGAAAAGTCCACGCTGCATTAAAAACACAATTATATAGCTGAGAAGGATAAAAACAAGAGTCGTTGTTCCATAAGAGCTAATTTTTGAAATCATTTCAGCTGGGGCTTCAAAAGAGCTTTGCACAAGCCCAAGAGCAACAAGAATCGCTATAAAAAGCGGTATAGCTGCTGTGATTGAGAAACGCAGCAAAGTTTTACTATCTTTTATTTTTTTCCACAGCTCATCAAAACCAAAGCCCGCAAAAAAGCAAAATGCAATTAAAACAAAAAACATCATTCGCGCAGGGTTTCTGAAAGTGGAGAAAAATGGAAGATTGTAAAATATGCTATGAATAAAGCCATTATTTCCAAGGGAATACAAAAATCCAAAAATTGCAATTATTAGTAATGTTAGCCCGGTTTTTGTTTTATAAGAAACGCTGATTCCAAAAAGTCCAAGTATTAAAATTACTATCCCAAAATAAAACGCAGTTTCCCAAAAGAAATGGCTTTGCAACTGCCCGTCAAATTTCAAGTAGAAAGGGACGTCCATTTTGTAAGAGCCATCTGAATAGCCAAACACCTTCGGCACTACAGCTGAACAAACTTGCGATAGCTGCAAAGAGCCTTCCGATGCAGCTTCATAGCTCATTTCCTTGCGCTGGGAGTAATCGGTCAATTCCTGCGAAGGAAGAAGTTGAACTAAAAATATTCCTGAGGCTATAATGATTGGCAAAACTCCGCAGCTAATAAAATAAATTATTCCTTTCGCGCTATTTTCTTTATTTTTAAATAGATAAATAAAATACACGATGAAGAAAAATGCAAGGAAAAGCCCTTCGTAAAGAGAGATTTGGGGGTGCCCGGCGAGCATACTCAAACCAAGTATTATGCCAGAGATTATTGAATATTTAATGTTTTTCTTTTCTAAGCCTTTCAAATAGAAAAGAATCACAAGCGGAAACCAAGCAAAATGCTGAACAATCATCGGATGGATTACCCGAACCACCATAAGCATTGAAAAAGCATAAGCAATCGAGCTAATGATCGAAGCGACAGAAGAAATTTTCCAATATCTCAGCAAAAAATAAATGCTGATTTGAGCAATAAAAAAGTGAAGAACAATCAAAATTTGAAGAGCGCTGAAAGGCAAATAACCATCACCAGAAACGAAAAGCGAGAGCAAGCGATTGAGCGGATAGAAAAAGCCGACTGCAATATCTGCAATAAAAGGCATACCGCTAAAAGTAAATGGATTCCAAAAAGGAATCGGGCCAGAAAGAGCTTCCCTTGCTGCAAAAGCCTGAGTGGGATAGACGTATCGAATAAAATCCTCCCAAAAATAAGCAGAGCCGAAAAGTTGCTCCCCGAAGAAAATCAAAGTTGTAGCAAGAAAAACCAAGCCCGCCACCCAAAAAGGCAGCTCGCTTATGGAAATATTTTTTTGCTCCTTGATTTTTACTTTGCTTTGACTACTTTGCTTTGTGTTTGTTTTTTTCATATTTTTTTATATTTTTTTAAACTTTGTCCTCAATATAAAAAATGTCATTATTTATTAATCTGCAGCTTGCATTTTCATTTTGCATAAACGATTTAAAAGTATGCAGATAAGGAAAAAAATGCACGTGCAAATCGAAAGTATACTTATATTCTCGCTGCTTTGGAACTACTATTATTAAGCGTTTTTTTGTAACCCGTCTTAGCTCGGAAACAGCTTGTTGAATATTGATTATATGCTCCAAAGTATGCGTGCAAACAACGGTATCGAAAGAATTATCTTCGAAAGGCAATTGCTCAATATTTGCTTCAATGTATTTGGGATTGGAGAATTTTTTTAATTCGTCCAAAATTTGAAAATCTGTTGCCAAGACCTCCACTTTTCTTTCGCTTGCAATTTTTTGTGAAAGGTATCCTCTACCGCAGCCAACGTCAATTACTTTATTTCCGACAATGCTTTCAACTATTGCTTCAACTGATCTGTCTCCCAAATCAGTAGGGCGTTTGGTGGAAATTGAAGTCTGAGCATACATTTTATAATAATCGCTGTATTCTTTTTCTGAAAGAAAATAAGCACGCTCTTTAAAACCCATAACTAAATCTCGAGTATTTTTCCCATAGACCAAGCGAAAAAGCGGGTTCATAAGCAATTTGCTATCGCGAAGAAAAGGCGGGAGAGCATTATCTAAAATCCAATTAAAAATGGAGGTTAGCTCTCGCTTAAGTATATAATTCATCAAACCCATATCATATTTTCCTTGCTATTGCGATAATCGACAAACCGAATGGGAGTTTTATTTTTTGCAAAATCTTAGATTCAAAAGCAAAAATATTTTTAAATACTTTGTTAAGAAATTCTGGAACTTTTTCCACTGATTCTAAATCCACTTCTTTAACAAAATGCTCGTTATAAAAGCGTTTTAAAACTGCGGGCAAAAATAAGAAAAAATTGAAATAAGAAGAGTATTCTACTTGAAATCCCGCACTTTTTAGCAAATCACTGAGCTGCTTTCGAGCATAGCGTCTTTCGTGCATAACCAATTCATCGTGCTTGCTCCAAAGCCAACTATACGCTGGAACGGTTACAATCAGCCAGCCGCGTTCATCTAAAATGCGATGGGCATTTTTAATAACAGAAAAATCGTTTTCAATATGCTCAATAACGTCTAACAAAGTAAGAGCATTGATCTTGGAATCCGGCAGCTCAAAATCTTCTATTGTGGAGTTGAAAACGTTTTTGATTCCTCTTTTTTTGCAATATTCCAGCGCGATTTGAGAGGTATCGAGGCAGAAGGGAATGTATTTTTGAGATATGGAAGCGGCGAATCCGCCAGTGCCACAGCCAATATCAAGGACGGTGCTGCCCTTTTCTAATTTGCAAAATTTTTCTAAAAAGCTGCGTATAATGACGTTCCGTCCAATATACCACCAATACTTTTCTTCCTGCTCAAAACTTGTATGATATACTTTTTCTTGCATTAAGCAATAAATTAATATTTTTTAATAATGCAATATAATGAAAAATTTCTTTTTATGTAAAAAATTACATAATTTAGTAAAATTAGTTGATAAATTTTTTCTATGACAAACAGATATAAAAAATCTACAAAGACATTTCGAAGCATAGTCGAGCAGCTTGTGAAAAAACTTGGGATAGAAGAGGATTACACGCTCTCCCTTTTAATAGAGGAATGGGAGACGATTATCGGCACGCGAGTAGCGAATGTCTGCAAAGTAATTAGCTTAAAAGACGGGAAATTGCTTGTAGAAACGGATTCCTCCACCTGGCGAGTGGAGCTTATTATGAGAGAAGAGGAAATAAAAAATATTATCAACAAGCATTTTGCCTCCGATATTGTCCAAACAATAGTTTTCAAATAAAAAACTTCATTTTTACCTTCTTTTTTTCAGAAAAATTTCGTATTTTTGTATACTATTTATATTACTTTCTAATAATTTTAAAAACAATGGAAACTCTTGAATTAAATAAAAATAACGAAGTAGACGAAACGAATACTTTAGATTCTTTTGATAAGGAAATAAATTTAACTGCCCACGCGGATAGCGAATCTTACGATGCTAATAATATTAAAGTGCTTGAAGGATTGGAAGCTGTTCGATTGCGTCCCGCAATGTATATTGGGGATACGGGAGAACGCGGCTTGCACCACTTAATTCAAGAGGTGATAGATAATTCCATTGACGAGGCACTTGTCGGGGCTTGTAACAACATAATAGTTACTCTCCATAGCGATGGGGCTTGCTCAGTCGAAGATGATGGCCGCGGTATTCCTACCGGGATCCATCCTGTTAAGCAAATCTCTACCCTCGAGGTGGTTATGTGCACTTTGCACGCCGGAGGAAAATTTGATAAAAGCTCTTATCAAGTCTCTGGCGGGCTGCACGGGGTTGGAGTTTCTTGCGTTAACGCGCTTTCTGAGAAAATGATAGTAACAGTGAAGCGAGAAGGAAAAATATTCCAGCAAACTTACAGCCGAGGCGTCCCAGAATCTCCCGTTGTTGTCATTGGAACAACTGAAGAGACTGGCACAATTACAAAATTTTATCCCGATAGAACAATCTTTCAATCAACTACTTTCAAAGCGTTCAGAGTTTCAGAGCGTCTTCGGGAGCTTGCTTTCTTAAACCCAATTATTAAAATTGTTTTAATTGATGAGCGCGAGAATCTAAAAAAAGTATATCACTACGAAGGCGGCTTAGTCGATTTTGTAAAATATATTGATAAAAACGCAAGTTCTTTGATAAATCCAATTTTGATTAATGGCGCCGAAACCGCCGGCTCGGAATTTGAGACCAAAGTAGCAGTTTGCTTTCAATATAATAGCGGCTATCAGGAAAATCTGCTTTCTTATGTTAATAATATCAATACTGTTGAAGGTGGGACACATGTTTCGGGCTTCCGCTCTGCTTTTACAAGAACGATGAACTCTTACGCAGCTGCTAATAAAATAAACAAGGAGCAGCTTATTGGAGACGACTTTAAAGAAGGCTTAACAGCAGTGATTTCTGTTATGGTGCCAGAGCCACAGTTTGAAGGACAGACCAAAACCAAGCTCGGCAATGGAGAAGTTGATGGAATTGTTAGAAGCATTGTGAACGAAAAACTTTCTGTTTATCTTGACCAAAATCCATCAGTTGCAAAAAAGATTATTGAAAAAGCTGTCTTAGCAGCCGATGCCCGTATTGCTGCGAAAAAGCAAAGGGATTTCATTAGACGAAAAAGCGCTTTGGAAAATACCGCTCTTCCCGGAAAACTTGCCGATTGCTCAAGCAACAACCCAGATGAATGCGAGGTTTTTATAGTTGAAGGTGATTCCGCGGGTGGTTCTGCAAAGCAAGGACGAGATAGAAAATTCCAAGCTATTTTGCCTTTGAGAGGAAAAATACTGAACGTCCAAAAAGCAGCGCGAATGAGTAAAATTTTAGAAAATGAAGAAATTAAAGCTATTTTTACGGCAATCGGTGCTGGCTTCGACCAAGATTTTGACCCAGACAAAACAAGGTATGGAAAAATAATATTGATGGCTGACGCTGACATAGACGGCGCTCACATACGCACTTTACTTATGACGCTCTTTTTTCAATATATGCGAGAGCTAATCAATAAAGGAAAGCTCTATATTGCTCAGCCTCCTCTTTACAAAATTAAAAAAGGAAAGCAAGAGTATTACGCATTTAACGATGGCGAAAGAGATGAAATTATTCAGCGAATTCGCAAGGAAATTCAAATCAAAAAGAATCCACAGTTAGAAAGTGCGGAGGAGTTGCCAGAAGGAGCTGCCAGCGCCGATGGAATTGTAATTTCACGCTACAAAGGACTTGGAGAAATGAACCCACAGCAGCTTTGGGATACTACGATGAACCCCGAAACCCGCACTTTGCTTAAAGTAACAATCGAATCCGCAATCGAGGCGACTACAATTTTCGAAATGCTTATGGGTGATAAAGTAGCGCCGCGCCGCCAGTTTATTGAAAAAAACGCTCAATACGTAAAGAATTTGGATATTTAAGCTTCGAGAAATTAAGCTTAGCAAAAATTATATAAAAAAAATTATATATAGTAGGTCAAGCAACGATGCTTGACCTACTATAATTTGCGGTAGAGCAGGCATATTTTCCTGTTTGAAAATCTGCTGGGCTTTGCATAAATTGAAAATTAGGCAATATCAAAATAGTGATTGCCTTCTTTGTATTGCTTGATAAAATTCTCCCTCATTGCTTTGTTTTCAACTTTTCTCAAATGTGGATCATCTGCTATTATTTGGAACGCGAATTTACGTGCTTTACTAATCAAATCGCCGTCGCTTGCAAGATTAAGGAATTTGAAAGAAGGCAATCCCGCTTGCTTTGTGCCAAGGAAATCGCCTGGACCTCTTAGCTTTAAATCTATTTCAGAAATTTTAAAACCATCGCTCGTCTCCTCCATTGATTTCAAACGGATAATAGCAGAAACCGTGTCTTGCTCATCTTGGAGTTTTTTATTAAAATGGAATTTAAAATTTTCTTTTGTTGCAAGTATGCAGTAGGCTTGCTCGCTCCCTCGTCCCACTCGCCCACGCAACTGGTGAAGCTGAGAAAGTCCAAATCGCTCCGAATTTTCAATCAGCATTATTGTTGCGTTTGGAATGTCAATTCCCACCTCGATAACAGTTGTTGCGACTAAGAGATCATATTGCTTTTCCAAAAACGCTTTCATCGTCTCATCTTTTTCATACCAAAGCATCTGCCCGTGCAAAAGTCCGCAGCGCAAATCTGGAAATACATCATTTTTCAGCTTTTCATAATGCTCGGTCGCTGATTTTAAGTCAAGTTTTTCAGATTTTTCCACCAAAGGGTATACAACAAATGCCTGCCTTCCTTTTCTCACTTCTACTCTAATAAAACTATAAACGCTTGGGAGTTGGCTTTCAAAGACTACTTTTGTTTTTACTGGCTTGCGATTTTTTGGCATTTCGCGAATAATAGAAACGTCTAAGTCGCCGTAAAGCGTCATAGAAAGCGTTCGAGGAATAGGAGTTGCCGACATTACAAGTATGTGCGGCGCAAGTTCTTCGTCATCGTGAGATTTTTTGCCAAGCGAGATAAGCTCCGCCCTTTGAGCAACGCCAAAGCGATGCTGCTCGTCAATAATTATAAGTCCAAGATCTTTATAAAGAATTTCACTTTCAAAAAGCGCGTGCGTTCCAACGATTATGTTTGCCTCGCCGCTTGCAATTTTTTCTAATATTTCTTGCCTAACTCTTTTCTTCTGTCCCCCAACAAGCTGAACAACGCTAATATCGAAATCTTTCAGATAATTTAAAATAGTGTGGTAATGCTGTTCAGCAAGCAGCTCGGTTGGCGCCATAAACGCTGTTTGAAAGCCATTGTCAATAGTTGTGAGCATAGAAAGGAGAGCTACAATCGTTTTTCCGGAGCCGACATCTCCTTGAAGCAGGCGATTCATTGGCTTCCCGCTTTGCATATCTTGACTTATTTCATTGATTACTTTTATTTGGTCTTTGGTCAAGCGGAATGGGAGCGAGTTATAAAGCTTTCGCGCAGATTTGCTTTTTGGTGAAAGCGCTAAGCCTTTTTCAATATATTTGATTTTCCTTTTTCGGATTGCAAGAAGAAGCTCAAAAAAGAAAATCTCTTCGAATTTCATTCGCTGTCTTGCTTTGTCTATGTCTTCTTTTTGGCTGGGGAAATGCAAATTTTTTATTGCCTCTTGGGCATTTGGATATCCAAACTCTTTTAAAACATAATCCGGAAGGGTATCTTCAACGTTTTTTAATTCACTTGGAAGAATCGTTTGAACAATATCTCTTATTGTTTTTGAGCTAATTTTATATTTTTTTAAATTTTCTGAAAGTTTATATATTGGAAGAATTTTTCCTGTTTCAAATTGCTTTTCGTCTTCGCTGTCAAGTCTTTGAATTTCGGGGTGGCTGAAGGAAATTGTGCCATATCGATTTAATTCTGGCTTGCCGCTAACTGAGATAAGCTCTTTTATATCATAGAGTTTTGCATAATAATCGGCATAGCTCCAAAAAATCACCTCTGCATATCCATTTTGTAAGTCATTTACTGTTAGCTTTAAAAATTTCCTGTTCCTGCCGAAAGTATGGACTTTTTTTTCAGTAATCCGTCCAACAAAGCTAAACTCCAATTTAAAAGAAAAATCTTCTGTGATGCTTTGGCTTATGCTTTCTGTTTCTTGCCGCAACTTCACAGCTAAGGATTTAAGTGTAGTAACGTTTGTCCTGTCTATGTAGTCGCGTGGAAAGTAGTAAAGAAAATCGCTTGCCGTTTTAAGTCCTTCTTTTAAAAAGGCTTCGTAACGCTTCGGTCCTATACCTTTTATGTATTGGATTTCTTTTTTCAAATTAAAAGAAAATTAATAATTGCATTTAAAATACAAATATAATAAATTGCATTATAGTTTCTTTCAAAAATTATAAGTAATTTATAAGTTTAATCTTAAAAGCAGTTAAATGCTTATAATTGTTTAATTTTGCAAATAAATTACAAATAATATTTTTTCTAATATCTAAGGAGGCAAAATGAAATATAAAACAGTTGCTATATTTTTAACAATAGCATTTTTATTTAATTTGACTTTAAAATCAGCAGAGCCAAAAAAAGATAAAGGGCATTTTATTCAGTATAAAAATGAGTTTTATCAAGAAATATTAAAAGGATGCGAGGAATTTAGTAAGAAAGAAAACCCTCCAAAACTGAGTTTTAAAGTTAATTTTGCTGGGCTGAATTTACCAAAATCAATAAAAGAATTTAAA
>LSQX01296913.1_pt1 | contig 17310 bp, 17 predicted proteins | sample 654561 | NCBI WGS metagenome assembly LSQX01 (sample SAMN04489861, study PRJNA283612) | anaerobic digester metagenome | isolation source: 4 biogas reactors fed with cattle manure at either 37C or 55C with and... | place: Denmark: Kongens Lyngby | collected 2014
GCCAGGAAGCCGATGGCGTAGATGAAGCCGTCATATCCGGAGAAGGCCACCAGGCCCGTGATGCCAAGGAACGATGCGGCGCTGAGGTAGTCGCCGGCGATGGCGAACCCGTTCACGACCCATCGGACCCCGCCTCCCGCGACGTAATAGTGCCCTGCGGTGCGGACCCTTCGGGCGGCATATATGGATATGCCGATGGTGGCCAGGGTGATGAGGACGAATATCGCGAACGACAGTGGCTGAAGTTCTGCCATGTCACTCCTCCCTCTCGGCTCTCACGGCGTAAGCGTTGAACCCTATGGCCAGCGCGATCGTGAGGATGATGATCAGTATGCCGGACACCAGGCCGACGTTCAGCCCGAACGTCGGGATCTGGAACACGTCCCTGATATACGAGCCGAACAGCACGAAGATCGAGTAGCCGATCACGTATGCTGCGAAGAGGTACAGGCCCACACGGAACTGTCTCGTCCTCGTTATGGCCGCGACCGCCTTGGCGGGGCTGGGCTCGATGACCTCTCTCACCCTTGCCTTCACCATCTTGGTCTCCTCTTTGGTCGGCTTGACGACGAGCACCGAGACCGGAGCCTGACTGACGACCGACTTGGCAACGCTGCCTAGATACAGTCGGTTCAGCCTCTTAAGCGACGAGGTGCCCAGCACGATCATCTCCGCCCCCGTCTCCTCGGCAGCACGGATGATCTCCCCGACCACGGGCCCCTCTCGGACCATTACCGTCGTCGGCACCCTGTCCAGGGCCGCGAGCTCCTTGGCATATTCGATGCCATCCTCTCCTTCCGGCCTCTGCAGCGCCGCCGATTCCGACGCGAGTTCCAGAGATGTCATGGGACTCTGTTCGACCACTCTCAGGATCACTAATGTCGCGGAACGCTGCTTCGCCTCGGCCACCGCCCTTACGGTAGCGGCGAGGGCCGGCAGAGAGCCGTCGGTAGCGAGCAGTATGGTGCTCACTTGATCCCTCCTCTATACCATTCCTTGGCGGACGGCATGATCACTGCATCCCGTTCGATGCTTGACCGTCCCCTTACTGAACCGGCGGTACGAACCCGCATGTTGTGCGCTATGTGAGGAAGGATATATAAAAAATCACTAGAATGGTTACGATAATTGCCGTAATATGATGATTCTATTACGATTATAGCATCAAATGCCAAGTTATCCATTTCTCTAGGTATCCTAGCATCTACTATACAAATGTCGGGAACGAATAACGACGCATGACGAACTAATAATTCCGAGAATTTGAAATATCTTCTCTTACTGGCTTCTCAATCATCGTTAACCCATACGTATTCGTCCAGCTAAATAGAGACTCGATAATTGGTAGGTAGAGAGCCATCATGGCCGTTGATTTTTGATTCCAATTAGAATAATTTCGAAAGTGCTACGGAACCAGCTCGGTGTCCGGATGATCATTATCGAACTATCGCCGCGCCCCATATGATTAATTACCACATTATCCATAATGATAACATTAAAATAGATTGGTTGACAAAGGGCCAGATTGGAGGATGGACGCCTATGGAAACGATCGAAGAGGAATTCATCAAGGTCATCAATGGTGTCGACGTGAACAAGCTGCAGGCGACCATCGATGCGATCAACAAGGATCCCGATCTAGCAAGCTTCACCTTTCGCACCGTGACCGAATGGGTCGATGGGGCTCGGAACAAGACCCTTGTCGAGCGGCAGACGGCGAAGGGGGAGAAAGGTGAGCCGTTCGTCCTGGTGAGCGACGAGCCAGAATTGCTGATGGGCGGCGGCACCGCGCCGAACTCCATCGCCCTGGTGTTGCAGGCCCTTGCCTCATGTCTAAGCGTCAGCATGGTATATCATGCCGCAGCCAGGGAGATGCAGATCGATAAGCTCACCATCAGCATCGATGGCGACATCGACCTGCATGGCTTTCTTGGCCTATCGTCCGAGGTCAGACCGGGATTCCAGGACATCAGGGTCGAGGTGGATGTTCAAAGCCCAGCGCCCAGGGAGGAGATAGAGGAGCTTCTCCGCTATGCGCAAAAAGTGTCGCCGGTGGTCGACAGCCTGAGGAACCGCATCCCTGTAGAGATCTCGCTTCGTTGATCACTCCGGGGGAACGGTTCTTGCCGGGGTCTGGGCCGCCCCGCACTCGGGGTGCTTCTTGAGGTACGCCTGGATGCTCGACCAGACGGTGCCCTCCTCGTCCTGTATGATCTTGATGCCGGCTGACCGCAGTTTCTGGATACCATGCGGGCCGACGGCCCCGGTCAGGACGACGTCAGGCGCCAGCTTGATGACGGTTTCCGCGGCCATGATGCCGGCACCGACGCCGGCCTCGGGCGCCTCATTGGGAAACGCCTCCCAACTTCCATCTGCCGTGTCATATATCACGAAGAATGACGCGTGGCCAAAATCCTCTGACACCAATGCCTGAAGGTCCGGTTCATCTGCAGAGACACAGATCCTCATGTCGATCTCCTTGGTTCAGTATTGCCGGGCATACGGTATAATGATGTTGCCTCACCGCTGCCATTTGGTGGAGAGCTTCCGACAATGTGGCCGGTGGAGGGCGAACACCCTACTCGCTCCCCTTCTTCTCCTTTCCTTCCATTGCCTTGACGATCTTCTCCACGATGCCGTCGAAGGCCTTGGCCGACGCGGAGTCCGGAGCCCTGGCGATGATGGGTATCCCTTCATCCCCTGCATTGACGACCTCGGGATCTATTGGCACGCGGCCAAGGAAGGGAACGTTTAGCTCCTTCGCCGCCTTCTCCCCCCCGCCGATCTTGAACAGGTCGATCTCCTCGCCGCAGTGCGGGCAGGCCATTCCTGCCATGTTCTCCACGATGCCCAGCACCGGCACATGAAGGTTCTCCGAGAACACGACGGTCTTCCGAGAGTCCAGCAGGGCGACGTCCTGGGGCGTGGTGACTATGATGGAGCCGTCTGCGTTCGGTATCAATTGAGCGATGGTCAACGGTTCGTCGCCGGTCCCTGGCGGCAGGTCCACGATCAGGTAATCAAGGTCACCCCAGTATACATCTTCGATGAACTTCCTCAACGCTCCCATCTTCATCGGACCGCGCCACACTATGGGCTGATCGCGACTGGAACTCAGGAACGCCATGCTCATGACCTTAAGATGCGGCGGTACGAGGGCCGGGTATATGCCATTGTCATCGGCAACAAGGGAGACGTCTTCGATATTGAGCATCTTCGGGATGTTAGGGCCATGAATATCTCCGTCCAGGATGCCGACCTCATAGCCGCGCATGGATAGGCCAACGGCAAGGTTCACCGAGACCGTGCTCTTGCCTACACCTCCCTTTCCAGACATCACTATGATGGTGTGTTTGATCTTGGAGAGCTTGCGGATGAGCTTGACATCCTCTTGCTTGGCCGTTATGACATTGATGTCTCCCTGCATTGTCTGTGCACCTTTGGCCAATGATACATTGCATATGATATAAAAACGGGTTGATGGAAGCCGTGCAAGCCGAGTCAAAACCCTTCCATATTATGAGAGCAATCTAATAATAGCGAAAAAGGCGATTACGCCGGGGTTCCGCGATGTTCGACAGGAAGGCCGCATTCTGGGTGACCTCCACCCTCTTCATCTGCATGTTCGCGATATTCATCATATTGACACTGCTCGTCACCCCCAGGCCCCTTCTGGACCACGGCGACATGAACGATGGGACCAACAATGAATATCTGGTCGAACTTGTGCAGGACCTGAGCAACATGGTGTGGTGGATAACGGTAGGTTTCGTCATGTTGCCCATCATGCTCCTGCTCCTCATACTGGCCATCTTCCTCTATTTCACATCCCAAGGAGAAGGCCAGCATGGAGCGGAGAGTATGGTGAAGAATGTCGAAAACGCCCCAACCATCGGGGTAAGGCCACCAGGGGACGCATCGAAAGCCGATTCGAAACCGGCCACCGACAAGCAGCAGAGTATCGATCCCAAGGACGCTCTGGAACTGCGCTATGCTCGAGGGGAGGTCACGCGCGAACAATATCTGGACATGCAGCGCGAGCTCAAGAATGCCAGGCTTTGACCTTTGCGCACCCTGCGAGGGTGTGAACAGTCACATGTTCACCTCGCACCAAGTATGAAATACAGCAGCTTCCACAGGTCCGTGGCCGGTAAATCGTTACATAGCCATTCGCCCATCCTGGCCTGATGAAGGTCGCTATAGTCCTTGGCACAAGGCCCGAGATCATAAAGATGGCCCCCGTGATCCGGGAGTGCCAGAAGCGGCAAGTGGAACATTTCGTTCTTCATACCGGTCAGCACTATTCGTATTCAATGGACAAGGTGTTCTTCGATGACCTTGAGCTTGACGGCGCCGACCATAACCTGGAAGTATGTTCGGGAAGCCATGCCGTCCAGACCGGGAAGATCCTGGCCGGGGCAGAGAAGGTTTTCATGGAGGAGCGGCCTGATGTCATACTTGTCCAGGGGGACACCAACACGGTGATGGCAGCTGCATTGGCCGCCACCAAGCTTGGCATAAAGGTCGGACATGTCGAGGCTGGCCTCCGCTCGTTCGACCGGAGCATGCCGGAGGAGATCAACAGGGTCATAGCGGACCATATCTCCAATTATCTCTTCGCTCCGACCGAGGCCTCTCGCCGATACCTGGCGGACGAAGGCATAGTGAATGGTGTGCATGTTACGGGCAACACGATAGTCGATTCGGTTTTCCAGGCAAGAGAGATCGCCGCCCGGCGCTCTGACGTTCTGGACAAACTCGGCCTCTCACCTTCAAACTACATTCTTGCGACGGCCCATCGCGCGGAGAACGTGGATGTTAGGAACCGGCTAGAGGGCATGTTGAAAGGCATCGCTTCCGTCTCAAAGGAGCTAGGACTTGAGGTGATATTCCCCATGCACCCAAGGACCCAGGGGCGCATGCGCGAGTTCGGCATCGATGCCGGCCCGGTGAGGGTCATCGATCCCGTGGGTTTCCTTGACTTCCTCCAGCTGGAATCGAACGCCCGTCTTGTTCTAACGGACTCTGGCGGAGTGCAAGAGGAGACGTGCATCCTGAATGTACCGTGCGTCACGTTGCGAGATAACACGGAGCGACCGGAGACGGTCGAGGTCGGTTCGAACATGCTCGCCGGCACCGATCCCAACAAGATACTGACGGCTGCCAGGGAGATGTTCATACGCAGTCGAGACTGGTCGAACCCCTTCGGGGACGGTCACGCGTCCAGGCGCATCATGGACATCCTGTTCGATGACATCAGGCAGTGATGTTCAGGTTCAAATTCAGCGTGTATGAGTTCCTGTCCGCGATGATGCCAAGGAAGCGGGTTTCTGCTTCAGTGCCCTTATAATCTCTATCGAAACCTCGCTCACCGTCGTATGGCGCGGCATCCTCGTTCAGGATGAACCATAGTTTGAACATCCCTTCCGAATCACTACCTAAGGCCTCTTGGGGTATGGAGAACGTGTAGTTCCTCTCATATTGCGCCGTCCATCTGTTCTCCAGGTCGACTGGTACATGGTCCAATGTCACATTGAACACGTCCACGTAGAAGAGCTTGTGGACCTCTGTCGTTTTGGTTTCATTGTTATATGTGGCATTGACCAGCCAGATCTCGACCGAGTAATCTATGGTGCGATAGTTGTGGTTGGCGATCCCTACAATGACCGACGCATCCTCGCCCACGGTGAGGTTGTGGGGGTAGTCGGCCGCCTTACCTCCCGGCCCAAGGATGTAGAACTCCGAGAACGCCTCACCCTGCCTCGGGAATGCAACTACGTACATGAGCGAGACGACCGAAGATAGGATGGCTATCACCAGTATGATGGACAGCACGCGGTCGACCTTTGTTCCGGCACTGAACTCCTTCTTGACCATTGTCTTGACGGCTTCCAGCCGGAATGGTAGGAACGGCTCGGCCGAAATGCTCCGCCTCCACATGCCTGCGATGCCCAAGGCGGTGTTGAACGCGATGATGGACCACAGGATGGGGTCAAGGCGGATACCGAACGGCGTGTAGTTTAGTCCGAAGCCGATGAGCGGCACCACGGCAATGCTCAGGCCGAAGGAGAGCGCTATGCGTTCGATCAGGTCTAGCGAGCTTTTCTCGGGGAAGAGCGTTGCGATAAGCGCATAGCCAGGAAAGAACAGTATGAACGGGAGGCCGATGACTATTCGGCCAGGGAACTCTGGTACAGCATATATGAACAAGGCCAGAACCAGTGATAGGATGATGATCAGACCGAGGTCCCAGGACCGTTTGACTTCCTCTCTTAAGTCCATGCGCTCAACGAGTTGCCAAATCTGACTACCGTATATATGAATTCCTATGAGTCGTTTCGCATGAGAGGAAGTTGAAGAGCGCAGGGGATGCTATATAACACCTGCCTTATATTGGCATGTATCATATATTGTAATACGATATATAGAACGTATATGATTTTTGATGATCCCATTCGATCTGTTGCTATGTTCCATCTGCCGCGAATCTTGACGGCCAGATCATGAGATATCGTCAATGCGGATGGCTATTGGCGGGTCAAAGACCTTGCAAGATCAAGGTCGGCCATGGGCTTCCGATGCCATGCATAAGGCTAATTAATGGCTAGGTGTTATCGCGTTCATCCTTTCGAAAAGGATGTCAAGGGATGGAAGCTACATGGATGCCCTAAATGTTTTGGTGACCGGTGGCGCAGGCTTCATCGGAACCAATCTCGTGAATGAGTTGAAAAAGCGGGGTCACGAGGTTTTTGCCATTGATCTCTTGAACAACGAACGCGACGATTATATGCGTGCCGACGTCCGCTCCATGAGGCAATTGGAGCGCGTGTTCGGCTCTCGCAAGTTCGATTATGTCTATCACCTCGCCGCCGAGTACGGTCGATGGAACGGTGAGGACTATTACGAGAACCTCTGGCATACCAATGTCATCGGTACCAAGAACATGATCCGTCTACAGGAACGTTACAAGTTCCGCATGATCTTCTTCTCATCAGCCGAGGTGTACGGCGACTATAGGGGTGTCATGACAGAGGACGTCATGGTGAAGAACCCGATCGCTGACACATATCAGATGAACGATTATGCGATCACCAAATGGGCCGGCGAGCTCATGTGCATGAACTCGGCCAAGATGCACGGCACCGAGACCGTGCGCACCCGGCCGGTGAACTGCTATGGTCCTGGAGAACATTACACGCCGTACCGCGGCTTCATCCCCAAGTTCATCTATCATGCGCTGCACGGCATGCCATACACAGTGTTCAGGGGCCATAAGCGTATAATCGACTTCGTCGAAGACTCTTGCCGCACCTGGGCCAATATGATTGACAATTTCATCCCGGGCGAGGTGTACAACGTGGCCGGGAAGCCGGAATGGGAGCGGTCCATCGACCAGTATTCAGATATCGTTCTTAAGGCGGTCGGCAAGGACGATTCCCTTGTCACATACAAAGAGGCGGAACCCTTCACAACGGACATCAAGACCGTTGATTGTTCCAAGGCCATCAGGGACCTAAAGCACGATCCAAGGATCACGCCTGAGGAAGGGATAAAGCGAACCGTCGACTGGATGAAATGGTATTATCGGATGGGTGAGTGAGATGCGTTCCTTTGATGATTTCAAAGGTTCTGTGGTCCTCGTCACCGGCGGTGCCGGCTGCGTAGGAAGCAACCTGGTCAGGCGTCTTTCCGAACTGGAGGCGAAGAAGGTCATCATTCTCGATGACCTCTCCTCCGCCTATGATTGGAACATCCCGTCCGCCCCGAACATCCAGTTCATTCACGGATCTATATTGGATGACGGGATGCTCCGCCGCGCCTTCAAGGAGAGGCCCCAGTACGTATTCCATCTGGCCGCTCATTTCGCCAACCAGAACTCCGTGGACAACCCAGAGAAGGATCTGATGGTCAACGGTCTGGGAATACTGAAGGTGCTGGAGCACGCGCAACTTGTCGATGTTGACCGTTTCGTCTACTCATCCTCCGGCTGTGGAGTTTATGGACTGGAGAGCAAGATGCCGTTCGAAGAACATGACATCTCGATCTCACTTCACACTCCATATCAGGTAACGAAGCTTCTGGGTGAGCTGTATACCAATTACTTCCACAACCTCTATGACCTTCCTATCGTTAACGCCCGCTTCTTCAATGTGTTCGGTCCCGGTGAGGTCCCCGGACGATATCGCAACGTGATCCCGAACTTCATGTACTGGGCCATGAACAAGCAGCCTCTCCCGATAACTGGAGACGGCTCCGAGACCCGTGACTGGACGTTCGTCGGGGACATCGTCAAGGGGCTGTTGGCAATGGGTCTCGAGGAAAAGGCCGTTGGTGAGGCGATCAACCTCGGATCGAGCAAGGAGCACCGCGTGGTCGACATGGCCAGAATGGTCAACGAGCTGACGGGCAACGAGGCAGGCATCAAGTTCGTCGAGCGGAGAGACTGGGATGTCAAGAAACGTCTGCTCTCCTCAACGGAGAAGGCCAGCGCGATCCTTGGATACAAGCCACAGACGACGTTCGAAGACGGTCTCAGGCGCACCCACGAATGGTTCGTGGAGAACTGGGAAGACATCAAGACGAGCGCGGAGTTCTGAGAATGCGCATCATGGTCGTTCACAGGCCGAATTGTCTGTAGACGAGGTCACAACATTGGCTAGAATCGAGAGGTCTGAACATCTATGGTGCTCAAGAAAAAAAATTCAGATAATTGCATCCGCTTGAACAGCTCACGAAATGGTCCTGAATCGTTTTCAATAGAACATTATTCAATTGTAAAAATGATGATTGCCAATGGAACGGTCATGGCCCTTAGGTGAACTGATGAAAATATTGCATATGAATCCTGCCTTTTATCCAGCTTTTGCTTATGGAGGCACGGTCAACGTCTCTTACAATCTGTGTAAAGAGCTAGTAAAAAGAGGACACGACGTCACAGTATATACCAGCGATACAATTGATGAACATAAAAGGCATTTACAAAGGTATTCAATTCAAGAAGGCATCAAGATTCATTATTTTAAAAACTTGAGCAATTCTCTCGCATGGCGCAGGTTCTTCTTCTATCCTGGTTTGATAATCGCTCTTAAGAACAATATTCAAAGATTTGATGTAATTCACTTACATGATCTGCGTAACTTTCAGAATATTGTAGCAGTGTATTATGCAAAAAAGTTCGGTAAGCCCTATGTGCTACAAGCGCACGGAGCATTACCTCACCTTTCCCACCGCGGGATGATGAAGGAAGTATTTGATAGACTGTTCGGCAAGAACATATTGGATAATCTGAGCAAGGCGTTGGCACTCAATCAAACGGAATATGAACAATATGTTAGCATGGGAGTGCCTAGAGAAAGGATCGTCATCTTTCCAAATGGCCTCAACAGGTCCGAGCCAATACCTCGATCAAGGGGAGAATTCAAGAAAAAGAATGGCATCGATCCCAATGAACGGATAATACTATATGTCGGGAGAATCCACAAGACCAAGGGCTTAGATATCTTACTAAGGGCATTTGCCATAGTCAATAAGACGGAAAAGGACACACTCCTTGTTTTGATCGGCCCGGATGACGATTTCAAGGATGAGCTCGATCGATTGGCTGAAAGGTTAAAAATTCAAGATCGCATCAGGTTTCTCGGATTCGTATCCAGTCATGATAAGTATGCTGCATATGCGGATTCAGAAGTCTTCGCAACGCCAAAATATTCTGGTTTTCCAATAACATTCCTTGAAGCGTGCGCATCCGGGTTGCCGATAGTGACAACCACTGCAGGCGATACCTTGGAATGGATCCATGATAACGTTGGCCTAGTGGCAGAAAATGACGAGGAGCAGATAGCGGCATCGCTCATTCGGATACTATCCGATCCTTCATTAAGGAAAAGATATGGGGAGCGTGGAAAGGCCTTGGTCGCCGATGAGTTCAATTGGGACTCTATCGTCGAAAGGCTAGAAGACATATATTCCGACGTAATAAGCGAAGTTAAATAGCTGCCAGGCGAACTCAGGCAAAATTCAAACCGTGGAGACATCTAGATGCGCATTCTGGTCGTTCAAGAGTCAGGTTATCTGGAGAGGGGACCACATCAGGGACATCATTTGCTGGAGAGGATGGTCCAAAGGGGACATGAGGTCCGTGTGATAGATTTTCCGATCGATTGGAAAGCGCAGAATGATGGCAGTATTCTATCTCCGCGAATCGTTAAAGCGAAGGCGTTCAAGGCAGTCGCTCCTGGTGTGACCGTGATCCGTCCCGCCATCATACAGCTACCAGCCCTGAGCTACATCTCACTGCTCGTAACCCATTCCAGAGAGATCTCCCGCCAGATCAGGGAGTTCAACCCAGATGTCATCGTAGGCTTCGGCCTGCTAAATGCGAGTATATCGATACGGTTGGCTAGGCGTCATAACATACCCTTCATCTACTACGTCATCGACGAATTGCACCGCCTGGTTCCCGAAGCCATCTTCAAGCCTATCGCCAAGGCTGTAGAGATGAGCAACAATAGGCTCGCCGACAAGGTCATTTCCATCAACCAGGGGCTAAAGGAATACACTGAAGAGATGGGGGCAGAACAGTCGAAGACAAAGATAATTAGAGCTGGAGTAAGCTTCGACAAGTTCGCCCTGGCGGACGGTACCGCCATCAGGCAGCGTTTCGGTTTTAATGATGAGGACACGGTCCTCTTCTTCATGGGATGGCTCTACGACTTTTCGGGACTGGACGAGATCGCATTATCTCTCGCACGTAGTGATAACAAGCACCTGAAGATGCTAGTGCTTGGAAAAGGGGAGCTATGGGACCGCCTCAACGATATCAAAAACCAGGAAGGCCTGGGCGACCGCTTGATATTGGAGGGTTGGAAGCCCTACGACGAAGTCCCCAGCTACGTGGCAGCTGCGGACATCTGTCTGCTGCCAGCAAAGCGCATCAAGATAATGGAGAACATAGTCCCGATCAAGATGTACGAGTACCTCGCCGCTGGAAAGGTGGTCTTCGCGACCGGTCTATCTGGCATACGCAAGGAATTCGGAACAGGGAATGGAGTGATGTACATCAACAGCCCTGAGGAAGTGATCCCTCTCGCCGAAAAGATACGAAATAACGGCACTCTTGTCACTGAAGGGAAGAATGGGCAGGCATTCGTTCGTCCGAATGATTGGGACCGCATGACCAATGAGTTCGAGAGTCTTCTCCAGGAAGCTTGTCAAAGCTGAAGGTCGATGTTATTTAGCAAAGCTGGAGCGATCTTGCCAAGGAGATGTAGGGGCACCCCGAAGCGATCAGGTGAACAGAGAGGCGACTCAGTTACATGGTCATTGCCGAGTCCGATATGGCATCATATTAGTATAGAAAAAGGTCCACTGCGACACATATGTCTCTGGAGAACTATGAGTCGTCCTTAGTAGAGAGCGACGCGTCATCGAGATTGGAAAGAACCGATCGTCCGTTCATTTGAGCGATTACATCGGGGTGACTCTTCTTCAGATTCCAATGCTTTGCGTGGCGCACTCAGACCCTTCTGTATACTATTTGACATCTATATTGTAGCTGCAGATTCACGAAACCTGGGGCAGCTTCCTAGGTCATCCATCTCTCACTACTCGCTGCAGTGCCGGCAGAAGTGGTATGGCAATAATGGAGTACGCAAGCAACCAGGATGCTCCGACCCCCACCAAGCCGAACGATCCCATGAAGATCTGGGAGAGGATGAGGAGAAGAACGGTAGATGCTCCTCCAAATATGATGAGGCCGCGCATATCCCTCTTTATCCGCTGCACCGATTGAAATATCATGTAAATGGCTTGAGGAAAGGTCGATAAAGCCATTATCTGGAGGAGCTCCAGACCTCCGGATTCGTATTCCTCTCCGATGAGTCCTAGGAGCACGCCGCCAAACAAGATGGTGGCGACGACGAAGAACGCGAGAAGGCCCATGCTGACGACGAGGGAACGTTTCACGGTTCTTCCCAGGGCTTCCCCGTTGCTCACCTCTACGAACAGGGAGGTGCTCGTGGCCCATGGGATGAACACCAGTATGGAGACTATCGCATAGGTCATGTAGTAGTTCGCAGCCTCGACCGCGCCCAATGAGTTCAACACCATGATCGGCAGCAAGGATGCAGGAGCATTGATCAACAATCCTCCGATGTAGTTACCTATCGAGAAATCATAGGACTCCTTCAAGAACTTGAGGTCAAAACGCTTAGGTCGAACTCCCAGATGCGCCATGGCCAAAAAGGAAAATGCAACGGCCAGGAAGATGGCTGCCTCCATGGAGAGGAAGATACCGACCGCGCCCATCCCTATGAATGCGAAGAGGATCGGTACACGCAACCCAGTGACGACCGTCTGATAGAAGTACATGGATGAGCGGCGGAGTGCGCTGAAAGCGCTGGCCGTAGTGGATATCGCCGATAGAAGGACTATCAGAGCAACATATTCCACCACATGGTGTTGCAACAGGTCCAGGCCTGGCGACCATAGATCAATGCCGACCACGAACACCAATCCGAACACGATGCTCAGAACGGTGGTCAGGACCAGTGCACTTCCAATGATAGCTCCCCGGTCTCCATCCGGAAAGAATCGTATGACGGATTGGTCAAGGCCCAGCCGGGTGATGGACACGATGAGGAATGCCGAGGACAGGATGGCCGTGGCCGTACCCACCTCATCCTGCCCATAAAGCCTGGCTGCGATCAGCCAGAACAAGAAACCGAAGCCTGATGATGCTAGCGAGGCCAAGATCATGAATAGGGAGTTATGATAGAGAGGTTCCTTGAGCTTCATGAGCCGTTCTAGCATGCCATATCTCCCTGCTCTCTGGCAGGCATGACTCATTTTCATAATAACATTTCTATCTGTTTGAACTATTGAATATAAGATGTTGCGCCAGTTAACTTGCCCGATCGCTGGCGCAACAGGCCACATTGGGGTAGTGAGAGGCAGAGCGTCTGGGCACATCTAGCTATTATCAATGATATGCTATGATCGTCTCGATGTGACGTTTCGGTCTAACGTCCGTATCTACGTCGATTAAGATCCATATCCCTTCAAGATTCCTCTGTTGGAATTGGATGCAGGTCTATTGTAATGGGCGGCATTGCACGCTTGCCATCAACACATCATGAGATTGGCCCAGATACCTTTTAATTCGTCAGTGGTATCAGAGAGGCGATGGTCTTTCAGATCAAGCAGGGTGAACGACAATTATTTGCGTTCCTCCCCATAGTCGTCCCCTTCCTCTTCATCCTAGCCGGAGAGGTCATGCTATTCATTGGAAAACCCGATCTGTGCATGTCCATCCATCTGCTGAACATTCTTCTGTGCATCTTCGCTCCAATCCTGTTAAGGCAGGATGTGCTACTCTGGCAATCCTTCATGCTGGTGTCCATGCTCCGGGCAATTAATCTGGCGATGCCCACATTCCATGAGCTTACCTTGCTATGGATGCCCCTGATCTATGCGCCTATCATACTGGTCTGTTTACTCATGATCCGGGATGAGTCGCGTAACTGGCTGTCATATCTACGCGAGTTCAAGCTCTTTTTCAACATCTCCCGTGCAACGGCAGGTTGGAAGATCTACTACATCCCGTTGGCGTTGATCATCGCATTGGTCGCGGCGAACATCGAGTTTGCCATTCTAAGCATGACCATCCCTGATCTGAGGTTGATCCCCGAACTAAATATCGAGTATCTAGCGTTATTATTCATTATAATGGTCTTCTTCGTAGGGCTTGGCGAGGAGTTGGTGTTCCGTTACATACTCCAATCTCGACTTCATGCAGCATTAGGCATCGCACCGGCATTGATGCTCTCGTCGGCAGCATTCGCCCTTATGCACTCTGGCTACACTTCGATGGCATATATGGCCTATGTGTTCTGCATCTCCCTTGTGCTTGGTTTGATATATTATCGGACAAAGAGTCTAGCCTTTGTAACAATCATCCATGGTTTGCTGAACTTCTTCCTGTTCTCATTCCTGCCATTTGGTTACCTTCACATCTTCTAAGGCCTCCATGATCGTATTATCTCAGACATAATAATTGAAAAAAAAGATTATTTATACCTGATACTCGTTCTCATCAATCATGCTATCGAGTGCTATCGCAGTGGCCACAGCGACTACCGCTGCATCATCCGCCATTACCTTGACCTCGGTGATAGGCCTAGGTGTTGGTGGAGCGTTGGTGGCCGTCGTGTTGATTCTCCTTCTGTCATCGAAGGAGCTGATCTCTTCGACCGCTCTCGACTCCCCCAAGGTCCGTAAGTCGCTGAACTTTGCTATAATTCCGTTGCTGGCGGTGTTCGTGCTCAACGTAACATTCATGCTGTTCATGTGAGCTACAACCGACAGATTTTGTACATTTTTTTATAATCATCTAATTTATCCAGCCCATTTTTTCTAACTACAATTATCATATTCTTTAGCCAGTACTGATATATTCTCAAAATAGAAAATTTGGTGGCTATAGTTATAAACTGAAGGGAATCTGACAGCTTGTGGCGATTGACAGTGGAGAATTGGTCCAACCTGTTGTTGATGATGATTTCATCGCATATGGTAAACCAGATCAAGATTTTGACGATATATCAAATTCAGTCGCCGATCACATCTTCACGCATACTGGGAAGCCAAATATCGCCGTGATCATACCAGCATATAATGAAGAGCTAACAATCGGTTCTGTCGTCCTTCAGGCCCGTAGGCATGCCAATGTGGTTCTCGTTGTAAATGATGGTTCGAAGGACAGAACGTCCGAGGTCGCTCGGGCAGCAGGTGCCGAGGTCATAGACTGTTTGAAAAATGGTGGAAAGGCTTCTGCTTTAAGGATCGGCTTCAATGAGTTGAAGAAGCGCGATTTTGACGTCGTTGTCATGATGGATGGGGATGGACAGCATGATGTCAGGGATATCAACGCGCTGATCACACCCATACTCGAGAACGAGGCCGATTTGGCGATAGGTTCTCGCTTCATGAAAAAGGACAACTCCATACCATTATATCGCCAGCTAGGCCAGCGGATACTTAATCGTATTACCAATATCAGTTCATCGAAGAAGGTCACCGATACTCAGTCCGGTTTTAGGGCATTTAACAGAAGGACGCTTCTCAATATGAACTTCCAGTCCACGGGCTACGCGGTGGAGCAGGACATGATAATTCATTGTTCCGAAAATGGGCTGCGCATCACCGAGGTCCCAATATCTGTGCGCTATGACGTCCCCAATGGGCATAAGCAAGGCTCGTTGAGGATGGGTATGGGATTGCTCAACAGCATTATATCGACTATAGGATACAAGCGTCCGCTACTACTTTTCGGCGTTCCAGGATTCGTGTTCTTTTCAGCTGGCTTAGTCATGGGCGTAATAACTCTTCTCGATGTTTTCTTGATCGGGACGTGGGTCCTGCAGAGCCTTATGGCCGGCTTCATGATCATAGTGGGGACCACGCTTGTGGTATCTGCCCTATCACTGAACTCATTATCGCTCATGATGAAGGCGAACAAATCGACTCGGTGATTCGAGCAATCAGCTCGCTTTGTTCGATGAGTACTGATGTCTACAGAGCCCGCTTCATCAATCAGCTCTTCTTACTTTCCTTTTCCGATTCCAAGATATCTGAATCCCATGGACCTGACTGCATCGGCGTTCAGAACATTCCGGCCGTCCACGATGAGCGGCGTCCGCATCATTTCTTTGATGGACTCTAGGTCCATGTCGAGATAGCTGCTGTGGTCAGTAACGATGACCATGCTGTCAGCGTTGGCCAGCGCCTCTTCAATGTCGCGGACCATCGGTGCCTTATAGGCCTTCTGCACCATAGGGTCGTGAACGATTAGCTCTTTGACCTGGCCTATCAGTCGGTCGATGATCGTTAGAGATGGAGAGTTCCTCGTGTCATCGGAATCGCGCAGGAATGCGAGGCCCATGATGGCCACCTTGGCCGACGCGAGCTCAACGCCCGCCTCTTCCAATCCTTTCTTGACCAGTTCGACCATGCGAACAGGCATGTACTCGTTCACTTCACGAGCGGTGGTCATGATCCTTGGCTTGGTGGTCTTAAGGGACGAAGCGAACAGCCACGAGTCCTTCGGAAGACAATGTCCGCCGACGCCGGCGCCGGGGATGTGCATGTCGCGGAAGGGGCACGTATTCACGAGCTTTCGCACTTCGAATGCGTCGGCGCCTAGCTCCTCGCACGCCAGTGCGACCTCGTTGGCGAAGGCGATCTGCACGTCCCGGTATGCGTTCTCGAGCGTCTTGGCCATCTCGGCCGACAGCAGGTCCGTAGGATGCAATTTGGCGTGAACTATATGGGAGTATAGTTCGACGCCTAGATCTATCGAGCGTTCGTCAAGTCCGCCAAGCACGCGGTCGTAGTTAGCCAGGTTGCTCAGCAATCGCCCAGGCATCACCCTCTCGGGACAGTGGGTAACGAAGAAGTCCTTGCCGGCCGTCAGGCCGCTCTCATTCTCGATGATAGGTATGACCATGTTCTTCATGGTGAGCGGCGGCAGCGTCGATTCGATCGAGACCAACGCGCCGGGTTTGATGTTCTGGCCGATGGAACGTACCGCGCCCTGGAGAATGTCCATGCGCGGCTTTTTCGTATCCATGTCGACCGGTGTGTCCACACAGACTACTACGAAATCAGCTTTGCCAATGACCGAAGCGTCAGTGGTGGCTGTGAGCATGCCTTCTTTAACGGTCCGGGATAGTAGCTCCTCAAGCCCCGGCTCGTCCCCCACGATGGGGCTCCGGCCCTCGTTGATGATGCGAACTCTCTCAGGAATGACCTCCAACGCATAGGTCCTCAGCCCCGCGCCGGCGAAAGAACAAGCGACCGGTAGGCCGACATAGCCGGCGCCGACAACCACCACCGTCTTCTGGCTCATCCCTCCACGGATGTTCCTTTCCGACTTAATTGTTTTTATCGTACATCCTGAGTTTTGCAGTAAATAATAAAAGGCAAGATGCTTTGCCCCATTACATGCTAAAGGTGGGGGTAATCGGCGTGGGCTCGATGGGCCAGAATCACGCTAGGATCTATTCCGAAATGGGGTGCCTCGTAGGCGTCAATGATGCCTTCCCCGATTCGGCGAAGCACGTGGCCAAGCGGCTGGGGACGAATGTGTTCGACTCGGTCGACGATCTCCTGGCCAACGTGGATGCCGTCAGCATATGCACCCCCACCACCTCGCACTTTGCAGTGGCGAAGAAAGCCATCGAGCTTGGTAAGGCCGTATTAGTGGAGAAGCCGTTCACCGGCGACGAAACGCAAGCGCGGACGCTGTGCGAG
>LSQX01361088.1_pt1 | contig 17309 bp, 17 predicted proteins | sample 654561 | NCBI WGS metagenome assembly LSQX01 (sample SAMN04489861, study PRJNA283612) | anaerobic digester metagenome | isolation source: 4 biogas reactors fed with cattle manure at either 37C or 55C with and... | place: Denmark: Kongens Lyngby | collected 2014
TAACAAAGATACTGACTGTAAAAAGGTTTTTTTATGATAAAAATCAATTGGGTTCGGTTCTGTATAAATTGTTATTTTTGTCCTAATGAAAGTTATTGAAGCAAAAAAAGGAAACATTTTCCGAATTCTTTCTGAGGCTATTTCAGAAGGAATTATTATAGTCAACGAAAAACAAGAGATTGTCGCTTCAAACGAGGCCGCCGACAAGATGTTTGGATATGAAGCTCGCGAATTAATTGGTCAGCCTTTGAATGTATTGATACCTCATGATTTTAAGTCCTCGCATCATGTTCATGCTCGGGAATTTATGAAGCAGAGTGAACCGCGAAAAATGGGACACGGACGGGATTTATACGGCCGCCGAAAAGACAATACGATTTTTCCGGTTGAAGCCGGTTTAAATCCGTTTAGCACGGGTGGCAGTCGGTATGTGATGACGTTGATAACCGATATTTCTGTAAGGAAAGAACAAGAAGAAGAGATTAAAAATTTAAATTACCAACTTGAACAAAAAATTGAAGAACGCACGGTTGCACTGCAAGAAAGTGTTCTTGAACTAAAAGCAGAAATAACAAAAAGAAAAGAGGCCGAAAAGCGTATTTCCGAAGCGTTGAAAAAAGAACGCGAACTTGGAGAATTAAAAACCAAATTTTTGTCGTTGGTTTCTCATGAGTTTAAAACTCCTTTAAGTGGAATTTTAACTTCGGCAACGCTTGTTTCAAAATACACGGAATCTCATCAGCAACCGCAACGCGAAAAACACTTACACATCATTAAGAGTAAGGTTAAGTATTTAGACAATATTTTAAATGATTTTCTCTCCTTAGAACGCCTGGATACCGGCAAAACTGTCTTTCGATTTGATACGTTTCCGTTAAGTCGAGTGATGAATGAAGTTTTATACAATGCCAATATGTTGCTAAAAGAAGGGCAGCACATTGTGTACCCGGACAATATTGATGACATCTTTATCTATTTTGATGAGAAAATCATGGAACTTTCTTTGTCCAATCTCGTTAACAATGCCGTTAAATATTCTCCGGAAAATACGGTTATTAAAGTGGTTGTCATTTTGGAAGAAGAAAATATTCTCATCAAAATTATTGATCAAGGAATGGGAATTCCCGAAGCGGAACAAAAACATATTTTTGACAGGTATTTTCGAGCTGAAAATGCACTGCTTACCCAAGGAACCGGTATCGGATTGAACATTGTAAAATCTTATATGGATGCTTTGGGTGGATCGATATCGTTTGAAAGTACAGAAAATAAAGGTTCGACATTTACACTAACCATCCCAAATAAATAATTTTTTCCGTTACAGTTATGAAAACAATTTTACTCATTGAAGACGATACGGCATTAAGAGAAAATACCGCCGAACTTCTTGAATTGTCCGGTTATACTGTGGTAACAGCTCCCAACGGAAAAATAGGAATCCAAAAAGCGTTGTCTATTATTCCGGATGTAATCGTTTGTGATATTATGATGCCCGAAATGGACGGTTATGGAGTGTTGCAAGAAATGACAAACAATTCCAAAACAAGACACATTCCTTTTATCTTTTTATCTGCAAAAACAGAACATAAAGAAATTCGAAAAGGTATGGATTTGGGCGCGGATGATTATATTACCAAACCTTTTGAAGAGGAAGAATTAATAAGTGCTATCGAAAGCCGCATCGCCCGTGCGAAAATTCTTTTTGATTTGAAGAATGAGAAAAATAGTGAGGACGATGAATCGATTCGGAATTTGCATCAATTGAAAAATTTCTTCTGGGATGAAGGTGAAGTTTCCAACTATAAAAGAGGCATGACCGTTTACAATCGCGGGGAACATTCAAACATTATTTACTTGATATTAAAAGGGGTGGTTAAAACCCATACCATGGACGTCAACGGAAAAGAATTAATTACCGGACTTTATAAACCTGATGATTTTTTAGGTTTTACTTCTTTTGACGAAAACATTCCGTATAGCGAAACGGCAACGGCAGTCGAAGATGCCGAATTGGTAGGAATATCCAAAAAACAAGTAGCTGATATTCTCAGGAAAAGTCAGGAAGTTTCTATGGAATTGATGAATCTTTTGACCGATAATTTATCAAATGTCAAAGAACAACTCATACAAATGGCATACAGTTCGGTGCGAAAGAAAACGGCGAGTACCATTTTGCAATTTGTAAATGTCATCAATCCTAAACCCGGAAATCCCATCCGGATTTTAAGAAGTGATTTGGCTGCAACTGCCGGAATTGCCACAGAAAGTCTAATCCGAACTTTGTCTGATTTTAAAAAAGACGGTTTAATTGAAATTGAAGGGCGCGATATCCGTGTTTTAGATCGTCAAGGATTGGAAATGATGGAATAGATTTAAGGTTTAAGGCATCTATAGCCGATTTTAAATAACTGACTTTTGTCATTTTGATTGCTTTTAGTTCACGTTACATTTGTCCGCAATAGAGCGACAGAGATGATAAACGTGCTAATTCCAACGGATTTTTCCGATTATTCGGCAAATGCCATTCGGTATGCATCTGAATATTTTACAGATGAGCAAGTTAATTTCTTTATCATGCATGTGTTAAAATCGACACATGAAACAGCGGAATTTTATGACCCGTCTGAACCTATGGTTGTAGATGCTCCTGTCAAGCTTATAGACAAACATTTGAGGACGTTAAATCTGCAGAAAAACAAAAAACACAAGTTTTTTTCTGTTTATGAAAAAGAGTCTTTGGTAGAAGCTGTTCGAAGGCAAGTAAATTTGCGTCGTATCAACTTGATTGTAATGGGAACCAAAGGGTTTTTAAGGTTGGAAAAAGAATCTGTCATCAGTCATACCTATCAAGTAATTACCAAGGTGCAATGTCCGATTATGGTAATTCCGGAACATGCAACTTTCTCCAAAAAAATGGATGTTTCCTTTGTTACTGATTTTAATAGTATGTACCGCAATGAAGTGTTACAACGACTCACTTTGACATTGGAAACTCACAACAGTCCGCTTCGAATTCTCAAACCGAGAATGAAACGACGGCCGTTAACTGCAACGCAATTAGAAAACAAACAATTTATCAACACCTATTTCCAAGATTGGAAACACAGTTTTCACTTTTTGAAAAATGAGAATTTAGAGTCTGGAATTCAGCAGTTTGTGCAGGAATATAACATAGGTATGATAACGATTCCGGCACGAAATTTAAATTTTATTCAGAAGTTGCTGCTGCGCACTTATTCGGATGAAATCAGTTATCATTTGGAAGTTCCTTTTTTTGTGATTCATGAATAAATCGTGCTGATTCTTTCTTGATGGGATGGTCTTCATAAAAATCATCAAAAGTTTTATCGGTGGTGTAGGTATCGGTCAATACTTTAAAAATGCTGTAAATAAACAGAATTTGTCCCAAAAGCGTGGTGAAGAAAATAATATGAAACGGAATTTCAAAAGCGACGAACACTATCACCGCGACAAGAATCACCGTAGTAATAATCAGATATGTAATCACGGAAAGTTTCATATATCCTAAAATTACAAAATCGGTTCTTTTCATTGTCCAAAGAAAATCCCAAAATTTTAGAACTAATGATTGATATCATTTCTTTAGATGATGGATTTTTCTATCTTTATCAGAAAATAGTATTTAATTAAATTTTCATGCTCAAGATTCTAATTCCAACGGATTTATCAGAAAATGCGCTTAAAGCAACCCATTACGCAACGGAATTATTTAAACATGGACCGGCACATATTTTTTTATTACACGCATATGCTGATGAAGTTTACGATTTGGTAAATCAAAAACAGGACAGTGAGTTTGAGACCGTAAAACGTGAAATTTTTATTCAGACGGATGCCGCTTTGAAAATGCTTCAAAAAGAAATTTTTGTGTTGTCGCCAAATCCAAAACATACTGTGGAATGTTGTCCGGAATTTAGTTCTTTGGTTGATGCTGTTAATGATTGGGTAGAGCGTGAAAACATCGACCTTGTCATTATGGGAACAAAAGGTAAAACTGCCGATAAAAAATTGACTTTCGGAAGCAATACCTTGCAAGTTATAAAATACGTTAAGTGTCCCGTGCTTGCTGTTCCTGAATCTCAAGAACTGGATTATCCTGAAAATATCGTTTTTGCCACAGATTTTCAATTGCCATACAAAAGACGCGAATTAAAATTGTTGTCAAATATCGGCAAACGTTTCGGCGCAAGAATTCATTTTCTGTATGTTTCCAAACACAAAAACTTATCGTTGCGACAAAAAGATAACAAAGTTTTTATTGAAGCAGTATTGCGTGAAAATCATACTTATTTTCATCACATTGAAGAAGATGATATAACTCAGGGAATCAATACCTTTATTGAAAAAAACAATCCGGATATGTTGGTGATGGTAAACAGACGTCATTCCTATCTGGAAAATATACTATACCAATCAACCATTGAAAAAATAGGTTTAAATATTAAAATTCCATTTTTAGTTTTACAAAATTTACCACGTTAATTATTCATGAAAAAAATCATTGTACCAACCGATTTTTCAGAAAATGCTTATGCAGCATTATTGTACACTTGCAAATTGTATGCTTACGAAGAAGTTCAATTTACAATTTTACATTCTTTTGAAGCCGAAATGAGCCAGCTCACCAGTCGGGTAGATGTGGGACGTTCCGATGCTGTGTTACAAAAGCTAACCAAGAGCACCACCAAAGAAGGGGAGCGTTTGCTGGAAAAATTAAAAGCTGATAAAATCCCGACAAATCATCACTACAGATTTATCACCACGCCTTATACCTTATCTCGAGAAATTAATTCGATGATTGAAAATGAAGGTGCGAGTTTGGTGGCTATGGGAAGTAAAGGACGCACCGGACTTGAAGAAGTATTGATGGGAAGCACCACGGAGTATATCACTCAGACCATTCAAGGATGTCCCTTGTTAATTGTTCCTAATGACGTGAATTTTGTAATTCCAAGATTCATTGCGTTTGCTACAGATTACAATGATTTTATGCCCATTTCGAGAATAAAAGCTTTGACGCGTTTGGTGCGTCATTTTGGTTCGGAAATAATTTTGGTTCATGTAGGTGATGAAGCCGATTTGTCTAAAAAACAACTTGAAAATTATGAAAATTATCGAAACGATTTGTCCGAATACGATTCACAATTTGTTTTCGTCAAGAAAGATAAAAGCGTTTCCAACACTTTGCATAAGTTAATCGATGAAAAAAATATCGATTTAATTTCTCTAATTTTTCACAAACACGCCTTTATTAAAAAACTATTCAGAGAACCTGTTGTTACCCGTGTAGGACAACATCGGAATGTTCCTACCCTTGTAATTCCTGCGCCTGTAACCTCTTAAAATGAATTGCTTATGACTTATAAAATACTGATTCCCACAGATTTTTCAGACAATGCATTTAATGCCATAAATTATGCATTTACACTTTTTAAAGAGAAACCATGTGAATTTTTAATATTACACACCTATTATCACTCCGGGATGGATAAAGAAAATTTAATAGTTCCCGAACCTTCCAAGGAAGAGTGTGATCGCATCATCAGTCAGGCAGAAAATAACATGAAAATATTGGAAGGAAAAGTTCGTAAAAATTCCAATAATGAGCACCACCGGTTGCGTTTTGTGACTCGTTTTGGACAGTTTTACAAAGTGATGAATGAAACTGCCAAAGAGGAACAGATTAACTTAATCGTTATGGGAACCAAAGGAAAGAGCAATAAAAAATCTGCTATTTTCGGGAGTAATGCATTAAATGTAATCGAGGAGGTGAGGAGTTGTCCTGTTTTTGCAATTCCTTCGGGATACGCATTTAAAAATCCAAATGAAATTGTTTTCCCTACCAGTTTCCGAACCCATTACAAAAAGGAAGAAATGAAAAAACTGGTCGATATTGCCCGAATAACCAAAGCTCCCATTCGTATTTTGCACATTCAAAACAATGGAAATTTGACCGAACGTCAAGAAGAAAACAAGAAAACCTTAGAAGCAATTTTATTGCCGGCAACATTTACGCACCATCGCTTATACGATATTAAGGTAAATGACGGTGTTCGTACTTTTATCCAAAGCAGAGAAAGTGAAATGATTGCAATGGTCAATAAAAAACACGACTTTTTCGGAAGTATTTTCTCCAATCCGATGATTAAAGAACTGGGAATGCACACCGAAATTCCGCTTTTGGCGATGCACGATTCCAGAGAATAAAAGCTTCTTGTACTATTTAAAATAATCGTAAAAACGGGTTAAGCGCTCTTCGATATCCGTTACTAAATAGTTTCCTTCCTCAACAGTAGGTNNACGTGCAAATTGTCGTGAGAAAGTCCGGTCATAGTACATTCTCTTACGATATAGTTTTTCTCCTCATTTAATTTTTCTCCCAGTTTACGATAGGACTCGGCGTCGGATAACGAGGCAGTTTGAATATGTCTTCGCATATTTTCTACACCTTCAATCGTTTCAGGGTTGGCATTCCATAAATTTCCATTGTCAAGTTCAATTTCTTCTAACCAAGAATCTTTTGTGGAAGCAATTTCTTGGTGAGCATGCTCTATTGCGTTAGTAGTTTCCGAATGGTTGTGAACTTCTGGATCTGTGGTACCAGATTTTGTATTCGTGTTGTTGCAACCGGTTACAATTAATAATGCCATTACATAAAGCGGAAGTAATAATTGATTCATAAGAGGGGGGAATTTTAATAAGTTATTTAATTCCTGTAAATGTAGCATTTTTATGTATTCTTTTAAAATAAATTATCGATTCTGACAAATATCATTATTTATGTTAATGATTAACAGTTAATTTGTCTAAAATCATCAATAAAATCATAGCGTAAAAATAGATGAAATAAATTAAGATAAAAAAGTATTAAATATGATTAAAATCATTTTAGCAGCCAACATCACCCGCTACATTTGTATAGAAATTTTAAAACACGAACTACCATGAAACATGTTATGTCAATTTTAGCTGCCTTTGCAATATTTGGAGTTGTAAGTTGCGGTGGAAAAGAAGAAAAAAAGGAAGAAAAAGTAACCTTACGCACACAGACCACGGAAAAAGTAGAAACCACTTCATCTGCGGTTTCCGATGTAAAACCTTCTGAAAGAGTAGATATGTCTACCAAAGGAATCGGTCCCATCAAGAGCTTAACGTTAGATGAGACCATTAATCAGGAAATGGCAGCAAAAGGAAAAGAAGTTTACAATGTGAATTGTTTGGCATGTCACAAACCGGACAGAAGATTTATTGGTCCGGCTCCCAAAGGAATACTTGAAAGACGTACTCCCGAATGGATTATGAATATGATTTTAAATCCCGAGGAAATGGTACAAAAAGATCCTTTGGCAAAAGAATTATTGATGGAGTTTAATGGTTCGCCGATGGCAAATCAAAACTTAACCGAAGAAGAAGCACGTCAGATATTGGAATATTTCAGAACCTTATAAAAACGAATTTTATTTAATATAAATAGCTTTTCAATACGCTTGAAACACTATAAAATAAAACTAACTCAATATTATTCTAAATTTTAAACAATGAAAAAAACCATTCAGTATTTATTTTCCCTTGTTTTGATTGCCGGATTGGTAAGCTGTAACAATGGGGATAACCAAAAGAAACTGCGAGGACAGGGAGGTTTAGCCACCAACGCAGCCGAACGCGTTTACGTGGCTCCCGGTGAACACGACGAATATTACGGATTTTTCTCCGGAGGATTTAGCGGACAATTGGGAGTTTACGGATTGCCTTCAGGAAGATTGTTAAAGGTATTGCCGGTGTTTTCTCAAAATCCCGAAAACGGATGGGGATATACCGAAGAAACCAAACCGATGTTAAACACATCGTTCGGGTTTGTACCTTGGGATGATTCGCACCATCCTGACATTTCTCAAACCGACGGCGTCCTTGACGGTCGTTGGATTTTTATCAATGGAAACAATACTCCGCGAATTGCTCGTATCGGGTTGGAAACATTTAAAACAGAGGAAATAATCGAAATTCCTAACAGTGCGGGGAACCACAGTTCATCATTTATTACCGAAAACACAGAATATGTGGTTGCGGGAACCCGATTTTCAATTCCTGTGCCGCAAAGAGACATGTCCATTAAAGAGTATAAAGGAAACTTTAAAGGCGCATTGACCTTTATTTCTGTGGATCAGGAAACCGGAAGAATGGCAATAAAATTTCAATTGATGATGCCGGGTTTTAACTATGATTTGTCTCATCCCGGACGTGATAAAAGCCACGGATGGTTCTTCTTTACCACTTATAATACCGAAGAATCTCATACGCTTTTAGAAGTAAATGCATCACAGAATGACAAGGACTTTATTGCTGCCGTAAACTGGAAAAAAATTGAAGAGTATGTGAACAACGGAGGCGGTAAGATGACACCTACACGTTATGCTCACAACGTAATGGATATGGATTCTCACGTGGCAACTTCAACAATTATAGAAGAAGTGTTGACGGTAGATCCGTTGGATGTTCCCGGTGCAGTATTTTTCCTTCCGACTCCAAAATCTCCACACGGTTGTGACGTAGATCCTACAGGAGAATACATCATTGGAAACGGAAAACTTTCTGCGGATTTAACGGTTCACAGCTTTACCAAAATGCTTGATGCCATCGAAAATGAAAAATTTGATGGAGAAGCTTACGGAATCCCGATTTTAAACTTTGAGGATATTTTGGCAGGTGTTGTAAAACAGCCGGGCTTGGGACCTTTACACACAGAATTCGATGACAAAGGAAACGCCTATACGACTTTCTTTATTTCGTCAGAAGTTGTTAAATGGAAAGTGGGTACTTGGGAAGTCTTAGACAGACAACCGGTGTTTTACTCTGTCGGTCACGGAATGATTCCTGGAGGGAACTCACGAAAACCATTTGGAAAGTACTTTGTGGCGATGAATAAAATCACCAAAGACAGATACCTCCCAACAGGTCCGGAACTCACGCACTCAGCACAATTGTTTGACATTACCGGAGACAAAATGGAATTGCTGTTGGATTTCCCAACCATTGGGGAACCGCATTACGCTGCTGCTATTCCTGCGGAAATTATAAAAGACAAATCAAAACAGTTTTATCGATTGTCTGACAACAAACACCCGCATGCAACTCTTAAAAGTTCGGATGTTCGCATCGAGAGAAATGGAAAAGAGGTGCATGTGTATATGACGATGATTCGAAGTCATTTTAATCCTGATAATATTGAAGGTATCAAAGTAGGGGATAAAGTTTATTTCCACGTGACCAATCTTGAACAAGATTTTGACGTTCCTCACGGCTTTGCAATAATTGGCGCTAACAACGCCGAAATGCTGATTATGCCCGGAGCAACTGAAACTTTGGTTTGGGAACCCAAACAAGTAGGGGTGTGGCCATTCTATTGTACTGACTTCTGTTCGGCACTACACCAAGAAATGCAAGGATATGTTCGTGTCAGTCCGGCCGACTCCAATTTGCCATTAAGCTGGAGTGTCGGTGAAGATTAATAAGGTAGTTTTTGGTTGTGAAAATGCTAATTGGTGATTGGTAGTATTTTCACGGAAGGCGGGGGTTTGTTGATTTTCCTCGCCTTCCAAAAACTACACTTTCCAAAATCTACACTACAAATTTATAACAATAATTTGCCGAGGTAATATTGCTTCGACGCTAAATTTATACAATGAAAAAAGCCGGAATATTAATGATAATAGGATCGTTGTTGCTGTTGGGCTTGTTTAAGTTTCCACTGTGGAATATTATGCTCGGAGCTCCTCAATATCCCGATCCGCTTGGAATGAATATCTACATTAACGGAATTGAAGGAGTGAAAGAATTTGACATTCAAAATATTGACAATTTAAATCACTACATCGGAATGAAAACAATTCCTAAGAATCATGAAATGTGGGAATTTGAAGTTTTCCCAAAAGTGATTTTGGGGATGGTAATTTTGGGCGTGTTGCTGGGAATCATCGGTTTCTTAGGGAAAATAAGTTACAAATGGTTTTTGGGATGGCTTATCTTAATGTCTGTATTGGGAATTCTCGGAATGTATGATTTTAATCTTTGGTTGATTGATTACGGTTCAAATTTAGATCCGAATGCCATTATGAAATACACACAACCGGATGGATCGCCGATGACCTACAAACCACCGCTTATAGGCTATCAAAAGATGCTCAATTTTGATGTGGATTCGTGGCCTGCGATGGGAGGATATATGATGTTTGCCGGAATGGCACTTGTTTTTGTTTCCTTTTTTGTAGGAAAATCAGAATACAAATCATTGAAAGACAGATAAAATTTTTTTCAAAAAAAAGAATATTATGAAACAGTTACTCACTTTTAGTTTAATCTTTTTACTCTTTGCAGCCTGTGAGGTTGCACCGCAAAAAATTGCATACGGAACTGATGCCTGCCATTTTTGTGATATGACCATAGTCGATTCCAAATTTGCTGCCCAATTGGTAACTTCAAAAGGAAAAGCTTATAAGTACGATGCGATTGAATGTATGATTCATTCCTATCAAGACGAATTTAAAGATACCGAAATGGCATACAAACTGGTCGTGGATTTTGAAAATCCGGGGACATTTGTCAATGCAGAAGATGCCGGTTATTTGATAAGCGAGAAAATTAAAAGTCCGATGGGAAAAAATTTGTCGGCTTATCAAAATCAAGAAAAAGCTGAAAAAGCAAAAGAAAATTTTACGGGAAATACCTATAGTTGGACAGCGATTAAAGAACACTTGCATTAATTTTTCACAACCCAAAATAATAACACAAAACATCTAAATTCTTAAAAATCAAACAATCAATCACAACTTTAAGAATGTGTTTTTTACCAATTTCCAATAGTGTTTTAATAATCAAAAAATAAAATCTTGAAAAATAAATCAATCTTCTTTTTTCTTCTTTTAGTTTTATTTGCCTCGTTTCAGATGTTTTCGAAAACCTTGATTGTTTGTGATTCGTGTGAATACAAGACCATTAAATCTGCCTTGGAAGCAGCACAAGACGGGGATACCATTTTGGTTAAAGAAGGAATTTACAAAGAAGCCAATATCAAAGTCACAAAATCTGTCAGTATTATCGGCGAAGGAATGCCTGTGATTGACGGAAATGAGGAAGGGGAAATCATAACCATTGGTGCTGACAATGTTACGATTGACGGTTTTTTTATCAAAAACGTAGGACTCAGCTACACTACGGAATATGCCGCCGTCCGAGTCGTAAACAGCAAAGGATTTACCATTCAGAACTTGAAACTGGAGAAACTCTTTTTCGGAATTTATCTCCAAAGAGCATCTCACGGAAAAGTTTTAAACAACAAAATAACAGGAGAAGCAGTTACTGAATTTAATTCCGGAAATGGAGTTCATATGTGGCATTGTGATTTTGTCGAAGTTCGTGGAAATGATGTACGAAATGTGCGAGACGGAATTTATCTTGAGTTTTCGAGCAACAATACCATCGAAGATAATTTCACACTCAACAGTGTTCGATATGGACTTCATTTTATGTTTAGCCATGATAATAAAGTCCGGAATAATGTCTTTGAATCCAATGGTGCCGGAATCGCATTGATGTTTTCCAAAGATATGGAGGTCAACAACAATGTAATCAAAAAAAATTGGGGAACGGCTTCTTACGGAATTCTTCTAAAAGAAATCAACGATGCAAAAATCATTAACAATGAATTTCGGGAAAACACCATTGCCATAACCGTCGAAGGAAGCAATCGAATAGAATATATGCACAACGATTTTATCAGTAACGGCTACGCTCTCAGAATGCGCGGCGCTTCGTATGACTGTAAAATCATGCATAATAATTTTTTGTACAATTCATTTGATTTATCCTATCACGGTCCGATGAACAGAAACGTTTTCGACGGGAATTATTGGTCGGATTACACCGGTTATGATTTAGATAAAGACGGCATAGGCGACGTTCCCTACAGACCGATTAAGTTATTTTCTTATATCGTAAACCGCAACGCACAGGCAATTATTCTTTTGCGCAGCTTGTTTATTGACATTATTGATTTTTCGGAGAAAGTATCTCCAATATTTACACCTGATAACCTGGTAGATGAAAATCCCAGAATGAAACGCATTGCTCATGATAAAGATTCATAACCTATATAAAAAATTTGGAAAGAATGAGGTGTTAAAGGGCATCGATCTTTCCATAAACGAAGGTGGTATTTTTGCTGTCCTCGGTCCGAACGGTTCGGGAAAAACTACCTTGATAAAATCCATTCTCGGGATGGTCATTCCAAACTCCGGAGAAATTCAAGTTAACGGAATGTCCGTAAAACAAAATTTTAAATATCGCGATGAAATTGACTATTTGCCACAGATTGCAAATTTCCCGGGAAACTTAAAAGTCAATGAATTAATCGCGATGATTAAAGACTTACGCGCTTCAAAAACGGCAAATGACAAGGAATTGATAGAATTGTTCAAATTGGAACCGTTTTTAGACAAGAAATTGGTCAATCTTTCCGGCGGAACCAAGCAGAAAGTGAATTTGGTACTCACGTTTATGTTTAACAGTTCGCTGGTTATTCTTGACGAACCCACCACCGGATTAGACCCGATATCTCTGTTAAGGTTGAAAAAACTCATTGCTCAAGAAAAAGAAAAAGGAAAAACCATCCTGATTACATCGCACATATTGAGTTTTGTTGAAGAAGTTGCCGATGAGATTGTGTTTCTTTTAGAAGGGAAAATCTATTTTAAAGGAAGTATTGCTGACCTGAGAGCTCAGACCAAACAACCTGATTTCGAACACGCCATTGCATCCATTTTATCTGATAGTTATGCTTAAAATATTAAAATACAGTTTTTACGATTTAATGCGCAGCCGCTGGAGTTATGTGTATTTCTTATTTTATCTCTTGCTGGGTGTCGTACTTTTGTTTTTAAACAATGACTTGAACAAAGCAGTGATTACACTGATGAATGTAATTATTATGCTGGTGCCGCTCATCGGGACGATTTTTGGCGTGATGTATTATTACAATTCACGGGAATTTACCGAATTGCTCTTGGCGCAACCCATTAAAAGAAGTTCAATCTTTCTGGGGCAATATCTCGGAGTGGCAACTTCACTTATGATGAGTTTGGTTGTCGGTCTGGGAATTCCGTTTGTTTTTTATGGAGTTTTCTATAGTGACGCCATTTGGGATTTTATTTTGTTGCTTATTGCGGGTGCATTTCTCACCTTTATTTTTACGGCCTTGGCATTTGTAATCGGTTTGTCGAATGAAAATCGGATCAAAGGCTTTGGTTATGCCATCCTCGTTTGGTTGTTTCTTGCAGTTATTTACGACGGAATATTTTTGATGTCGCTGATTTATTTTGAAGACTACCCGCTCGATACTTTTTCATTAGGTGCCGTATTATTAAACCCGGTCGATTTATCTCGTGTTTTGATTCTTTTAAAATTGGATATTTCAGCGCTTTTAGGATATACCGGAGCTGTATTCCACAAATTTTTCGGAACCAATATGGGATTGATATTGTCTTTTGTAATGTTGACTGTATGGGTTGCCGTTCCTGCCTTCTTTATATGGAGAATCTCAAAGAGGAAGGATTTTTAGAAGATATATTTAATTTTAGTATTAAGATACTGATATTTACAACTTCAAACATCTCAAAACAAACAACCCACCGAAATTTCAATAGTAACGGTGGGTTTGTTTGTGGTTTTTTATTTTCTTACAACATCACGCTCACTTTTTAACAATTTTCACTGTGGCTATCGCACCTTCCGAGTTTACCACCCTGAGGAGGTACATTCCTTTTTGTGCATTTTCAAGCGATATCCACGTGGCTCCCACGGGAGCGTTTCCGGTTCTTATTTCTCTGCCTGTAAGGTCGTAAAGAGCGTAGGAGAGGGATTCTTTACATTCTAAAGTAAAACCTTCGTTTGCCGGGTTTGGATAATATGTAAACCATTCTTTATCCAATGGCGTTTCAATGTTTATTAAAAAAGGATCAATGATGAAACACCAAGTGTCATAGCCACAACTGTCGTCATAGGCAGTCACGCAGACCCTTTTTTCTCCGTTTTCGGTATAGGTATGGCTGGTAGTTCCGCTTGTTGTTGTTTGTACCTGACCCGTTCCGAAAGACCATTCCAGACTGTCATAATTTGGACTTCCGGTATAAGTGAAGTGTACTGTCCCTCCGTTAGCCACGGAATAACTGAATTTTGCCTCGGGCAGGTTGCAGTTGCAGTTGTCCCGCCCGTACTTTGCCACAAAAAAATCGGTGCGGGCGCCGTACTTGATGAGGGTGTCGTTGCCCACGTATATCCGGGACTCAAACTCCCCGCCTACAAAGACGTTGCCCCGTTTGTCCGCCACTATGGCGTTGGAATGTTCGTCAAAACCATAAGTGCTGTGAATGCTGTCCATAGCAATCATGGAACCGTCCGCTTTGTTAAGGCGTGCTAAAAATACATCATAACCACTGTTGTAAACAGGAGGAAAGACTGTTCCCCCCCACTCGATACCGCCATGGGAAGCCGCATAAACTACTTCCTTACCGGCTAAAGTTACTGCTGATTTTTGGAGGGGAAGATTGGAATAAGCTTCCCCGTGGGCACCCCAGACCACATCACCCGCAGGGTTGAGTACGATAACCACGGGAATACTGGTTGCCCGTATGGTATTTTGTGCCGTATAGGTGTGAAAAGAAATCGGCATGCCAATCGACGTACCATTAGACTTCATATCACCTGCCATATATACATTTCCTTCAGTATCTATCACGGGGCGTGAATTGCCAAAAGAAGCATGAGCTAAATTTTGAGAATCCGCCTCCCGCACCCACACCATATTGCCGAGGGCATCGAACTGTGCTGCGAACATCGGGCTTTCCACCAACTGTCCGTCGATGACCAATTCCTCGGGAATACTATAATGTGTGGTTCTGTTCCATCCTGCCAGATAATACAAATCCCTCACATGGTCGCGCGCCATCCGTCCTATAAAGGTACTCGCTGGTACGGTGTCCAGAATGGGCAAGGGAATGCTTCCCAAATAGGTGCCGTCCGGTTGGTATTTAAGGATGTGGAAGCCCATGGATAGCGTATCGCCGTGCAAAATCGCGGGAGGACGTTGAGGGTCGTTCCTGTTGGTGGCAGCCCGTACCACAAAATGTTGGGTGCCGTCGGGATCCACCAGCAAGTCCTGAGGATGACTTATCGCATGGTTTTGAGAGATACTGTCCGGTTCCGGCTGTATGAGCTGTTGGAAGTTGCCCGAGGTGTCATAGCGCGCCAGAAACAAGCGTTTTTTGTATTTGTTTGATTCAAAAGCATAAGGGATGATGGTGTCGGTGTCGTAGTGCATAAAATATTCTTCCCCCGTCCATAGATTCTTTCTCGAATAGCCTGCATGGCCTGCGAGGTACACATGCCCCAAAGTGTCTGTGGCCACCTTCGGTCCACCGCTGGGTGCCCCACCGCTTAGGAACTTGTGCCAGCGGTAGTTGCCGTCGCAGTCGTAGCTTGCAAGCAAAATTCCTCTAAATTTACTCTGTTCCCCATAGAAAGGCAAGTTGTTCGGTACTCCGGAAAGGGTGGGGCCTCTCTTTCCCATACCCCCACCCAAGGTGGATACCACATAGACATTTCCATCGGCATCAACGGCCATGTCTTCGGCAGTTTCGTAAAATGGAGTGCCGTTCGGGTTATATCCCTCGCTTCCCCCGCGGACGCCCCATTTCCAATCGGGCTGTTGCGCCATAAGGACTGCCGTGGGCAATAACAATAAACACAACAAAACAAAACAGTTGGAGAAAATCGGTATGATGCGTTTTCTTTTTTCTATTTCTTGATATAAATCCATGATGTAGAGTTTTAAAGTAAAACAAAGTTTTGATAATAATTTTAATGTTACCGTTGCAACCGTATGCGTTTATACCCTTGTACGGTTTCGTTCTTACGCAACACCACCAGATAAATCCCATCGGCATAAGTCGCAATATTCATCTGCCATTCTCTTTGACCGCCTTTTAGTGTTTCTTCACTCAAGAGCCTGCCGGTAAGGTCGTAGAGACTCAAGGAATAGATGGCGGAAGAATCGTTTGTTTCTGTAACTTGGTAGTACAGAGTCGTATATCCCGAAGTGGGGTTCGGTACGACGGAGATGTCCATTGAAGCATCGTTAGAAGGTCGCGACGAACGCACCTGACAAGGAGGTAAGGTAAGAGACAATTCCAAATAACATTTAAAGGATTCTTCACCATGCCCCATCTCGGCCATCAACATCAGATCCACCGTCCCTCCATTTAGAGCCAGTCCCGGATTGGGATACAATTCCAATTGAAGCAAGGAAGGTCCGTTAGGGAGAACACCGCCGCCCGGCACGATAATGCCGTTGCCCGAATTGTTCTGCAAGGTATAGCTCAGCGGTGGATGGGGGTTGACGATGTGTATGTAAATATGATAATAACAATTTCCGTAATCATCCAATATAGGGCGAATATCCTCAATATGATATTCCTCAAACCTACAATCCTGACAATTCGGATGCATGTTCCACGACATAGGGTTGCTTTCCACATCACACAAACGGTTGTTTAAATAAAGGGTGTAATCACCGTCTCCTGAGTAATATTGGTTATCAACATGTCCATGACCGTCAGAAGCCACACTGCCGTCGATGTTCCATGCCCAATATTCAAATGGAATTATGGGACCGGAAAGGTAGAAAACTGAATTATGCTGTTCGCAGATATCATAGCAGCCGGTGGGATGTACCCAGATGTATGCAGCCGGGTCAAAAGGTACGTCAATCTCTATGCTGTTGCTGCAACCGTATTGATTGGTAAAGATAACGCGGTAAGGACCGCCTTTATGCACGATAATCGAGGAACCCGACTCGCCGGTACTCCAATTAAAGGTACCGGGTTCATTGGCGGCAGCTTGCAAAAGAACGGTATATGGATAACAGTCTTGCAAAGTCATCGTTATTTGAGGCACATCAGGCGATGGGTTGACGGTTACGGTAAACTGATCCGTGTCCGAACAACCGGATTCGGAAACTATCGTCAGACCGTAAGTATAAACGCCCGGGCTGTTTTCGCTTGTTACAATGGAATGCATTCCATTGAACTGGGGCAGGGGTTGTCCGTTCCGAGTCCAAGCATAGGTATGCGACGGATTGTTCCGACGGCTTTTCAGTTGGAAATCATGACCCGCACAGACTTCATCCGGACCGGTTATATGTGCCACCGGCGTGTCTAAAAAGGCGATGTGGATGGATGCAA
>LSQX01263110.1_pt1 | contig 17307 bp, 15 predicted proteins | sample 654561 | NCBI WGS metagenome assembly LSQX01 (sample SAMN04489861, study PRJNA283612) | anaerobic digester metagenome | isolation source: 4 biogas reactors fed with cattle manure at either 37C or 55C with and... | place: Denmark: Kongens Lyngby | collected 2014
ATCTCCGCCGCCTGCGGAATGGCTAAAGCCGCGAAATACTGCGGCAAGGACTTCCGCGTTTACGCAATGCTGGGCGACGGTGAGCTCGGCGAAGGCCAGTGCTGGGAAGCCGCGCTTTTCGCCGCGCATTTTGAGCTTGACAACCTCTGCGCTTTTGTCGACTACAACGGTCTTCAGATAGACGGAACCACCGAGGAAGTCATGAACACCGCCTGCATCGCCGACAAGTTCCGAGCTTTTAACTGGAATGTAATTGAGATCGACGGACACGACTTCTGCGCCATCGAAGCCGCCGTGAAGCTCGCAAAGCAGACAAAAGGCAAGCCGACGATGATAGTCGCGAAGACAACCAAAGGCAAGGGAGTCTCCTATATGGAAAACAGCGCGGACTGGCACGGAAAGGCTCCGAACGCCGACGAATACGCGCAGGCCGTCAAAGAGCTCGAAGCCGCCAAGGCTGAGCTCGATAACTGAACGGAAGGAGAAATGACAATGGCTGATATTAAGAAAATAGCAACCCGCGACGCTTACGGCAGCGCGCTCGCCGCTCTCGGCGAGAAATACGAGAACTTCGTCGTACTCGACGCCGACCTCGCTTCCGCCACCAAAACCGGAACCTTTAAAAAGAAGTTCCCCTCCCGTCATTTCGACTGCGGAATTCAGGAGGGCAACATGATGCTTGTCGCTGCCGGAATCGCCGCGACCGGGCTTCTGGTTCCCTTCGCTTCTACCTTTGCGATATTCGCCGCCGGACGCGCTTATGAGCAGCTCCGCAACGGGATAGGCTATCCCCATCTCAACGTGAAAATCGCCGCGACCCACGCCGGCATCTCTGTCGGCGAAGACGGCGCAACCCACCAGTGCAGCGAAGATATCGGCACGATGCGCACGATACCGGGAATGACGATAATCTCCCCATCCGACGCCGTCGAAACCGCCGCCGCCGTCGAGGCTGCGCTCAACTATGTCGGTCCTGTTTACATCCGTCTCGGCCGACTCGCCGTTCCGGTAATCAACGACGCCGACAGCTATAAATTTGAGCTCGGAAAAGGCGTTGTATTCGCCGACGGCTCAGACGCCGCGATATTCGCAACCGGCATGATGGTCGACTCTGCCCTTCAGGCGCGTGAGCTTCTCAAAGCCGAAGGCATCGACGCCGCCGTTATCAATATCCATACAATCAAGCCGCTTGACGAAGAGCTCGTGGTAAAATACGCCGTGAAGACCGGCGCCATCGTTACCGCCGAAGAGCATCAGATTATCGGCGGACTCGGCGCCGCTATATGCGAGACGCTTTCTGAAAACCATCCCTGCCCGGTAAAGCGCGTAGGAATGAAGGACAAATTCGGCAAGTCGGGCAAACCCGCCGCCCTGCTCGAAGAATACGGTCTGACCCCTGCGGACATCGCCGCGAATGTAAGGGCTGCGATTGCGATGAAGCATAAGTGAGAACACCGGATATACTATTTGCCGGTGCTGCCGTCACTTAAGTTATAACTGTCCAAACCGGCAGCCGGTTTCTGTCTTTTTTAAACGTATCCCGTACCTTTATTTAACTTATTTTATAAAGCCGAGGTGGAATTGATGTACTGGCTGACCAATTCCCTGAAAAATCTTTACCGCTCGAGACGGCGGTATATTCCGCTGGCGGTGATGTATTTTATCCTCGTCTGCGGCGCTGCGGCGGGGGTTTACACCTTCATTCGGATGAACACGGCGACAGAGGCGATACTTCGGGAATACGCCGGCGTCTGCGAAGTCGGTGTTTCAAAAAGCATGGCGGATATATACGAAGAAACACCTCCGGTCACAAAAGATCAGCTTTTGTCACTCGGCGGCAGCTATGGGACCGACGAAGCGAAGATATCCAAATATACCTTCTGCACCGCCGATGTAAGCGCGGAATATAAAGCAAAAGCCGAGATCGGCGCTGACGGGGAAAGCATCGATATAAACTCCCCGGTGTTTGTCTTCGGCTATGAGCCGTCGCTTACTTATCTTTATTCTTCGGAGCTCGAGCTCGGCGAGGGAGAGCTTTTCAAAGCCCCGGGCGAGTGCGTCATCTCGAAAAACGAAAACAATACATCTCCCGATATGGTTTCATGGAACCGGCTTTCCCTCGGAGATACAGTTTCTCTCGCCGTCGGAGACGACAGGGTCGATTACAAAATTGTCGGAATAATCGCCGAAAACAAGGACGAAGACTCCAAAACAAACCGCCGGATGATTTACACGCCGCTCGAAAGTGCGGAGCTGTTTGACAAATACCTTACAAAGGACCTTTCCCTTCCCTCGTCAAGCACGCTCGAACCGGAGCTTTTCACTCCGGAAGCTTCGGCAGGCACCATGATTAATCTCGGCTATTCGGCCGTCGCGTTTCTTGAGTCGCCGAATCTGCTCTTTGATATAAACGACGGGATAATCGACTCAATTCCCGGATTCAATATACAGCTTTCACCGATGCACGGCGACTTTGCGGCGCTCACGAAACTGACCGAAACGCTTGCATCATCGTCCGTTCTGTTTATCATCGCGTTTGCGCTTATAATATTGATTGTAACGCTGATCACTACCTTCAGACTGATAAGCGAAAGAAAATACGAAATCGCGGTGCTGCGTTCGGTCGGAATGCCGAAGCTGCGGCTCGTGATATGCTATCTGATCGAAAACCTGGCTTTCGTCTGGGGTATAACCATTGCGGCGGCGGCTTTTTCGATAATCCCGGCAAGACCGGCGGTCGGCAAGGTTCTGGACACGATAAAGCAGATGGTTGCGCCGGAGATATTCACCGCCATATCCGGGTTCGGCGGAAAAGTCTGGTTTTACAGCTCTGTTTCCGTTTTCCTCGCGATGACGGCTGCGGCGGCGCTGACGCTGATATTTACGGCTGTATCAATCCTGCGTTTCCGCCCGCTTGAAATACTGATCCGCCGGGACTGAGGAGGAACTCCCGTGAAATTAACATTAAATGATGTTTATTACAGATATAAATCGAATCTTCCTTATGTGCTGAACGGCGTCAGCGGTGAATTCGAGAGCGGGAATCTCTACGCCGTCACCGGCGAATCTGGGTGCGGCAAGACAACTCTGATGTCGATAATCGGAAATCTCGACAGGCCGGAAAAGGGGACGATATCGATAGACGGCGCCGATATTAAGACAATCAACGAAGATACATACCGCTCGAAATATGTCGCAATGATTTTCCAGAGCTACAATCTTTTGTATAATTATACGGCGGTCGACAATATTATACTCATGCTGAACATCTCCGGTTATAAAGGCGACTGCAAAGAGCGCGCCGGAGAGCTTTTGAATGAAGTCGGGATAACTCCGGAAAAACAGCGCCGGGTCGTGACCGAGCTTTCCGGCGGAGAGCAGCAGCGGGTTGCGATTGCCCGCGCGGTCGCATCCGAGTCGAAGATAATTCTCGCCGACGAGCCTACCGGCAGCCTTGACAGCAAGAACAGCGAGAATATAATGGAAATTTTCTCCGAAATACGCGGCAGATACAACACCTGCATAATTATCGTAACCCATTCCGCCGAAATCGCCTCAAAATGCGATAAAGTGATGCGAATGAGCGAAGGAAAGCTGTCGTATTCGGAAACCTGCAAATAACGCAAAGCAGAAATAATAGGAAAATATCGGAAATTTACATTTAAACAGTTGACATTCACTCATTGCGGTGTTATAATTGCATAACGGACACCACAAATTACACGGAGGAGCAATGTTATGAAAAACAGAAAATTCTTAATTGCGGCAGCCGCGCTGCTGCTTGCGGCAATCCTGCCAATCGGCGTTTTCGCCGCGCAGTCGGCTTTCTCAAACGTGGAGATAACCGAAAACACCAAACTTTACGACGACCCCGACACCCTGAATGAGGGCGGAAACGGAAATCCGATTCAGTATATGGAGGATTACGGCGTCGGCTATTCCAGCCTCAACGACCAGGTTATCTTTGAAGACCTCGATTTCGGTCCGAACGGAGCCAACAAGATGTATATCAGCTTCAGCTTCGGCGCCGAAGACCCGACCACCCTTGCAGTCTACATCGACGAAAAATCGGACACCCCCGCCTGTACCTATGAAATCGGCAATACCGGCGGCTGGGAGAAGACCTTTGCGGAGGAATTCGCCGCAGATATAAGCGTACCCGGCGGAATCCACACAATAATCGTCGAGTTTACAAACTCGATGTCCGGTTCTTTCTCGTATATCCGCTTCGATGAAGCGCCGGTTGTTGAAACCGAAACCGAAGCCGAAACGGAAGCTCCGGCGCCTGTCGCCGAGACGGCCGAAGAGGTTCCCGCCGTTCCCGAGCCCGCAGCGCAGACATCCGATATTCTGCCCGGATTCATAATTGGAGCGGTAATACTCGGAAGCGCAGTGGTTCTGTTTAAGAAGCGTGCCGATTAATCGGACTAACCGAAATATGACGAAAACCCGCTCATCAGGCGGGTTTTTTATATAAATCGCTGCCGTTTCATACGATCTGCGGTCGGTTGGAAAAAACAAAATAAAAAAAGCGCACATCCTACGAAAAATTACAGCATAGGATGCGCGCTTTAGTCAGAACGTTTATTTGGATATGCTTCAAGCCTGAACGGCTCGATCCTGTCAAACGCCCTGTGACCCGGACAACCTGTCCGTCTTGTAAACACTGCCTTTCACCTCCTTCGTTTTTATTTTTGATGAAGTCAACGGTCTTTGTTACATTCCGTTCTTTTCCTCATCGCAATTATATTATAAACGATATAAATCCGGTTGTCAATAGGTTTTTCGATATTTTTGTATTTTCAGCGATTTTAACATTTTAGAGATATTATATTTGTGCACATTTAACACAGCCGTATTATCTGTTCTAAGCATTATATGTACTGCTTCATCCATTAATTATCATGGCCGATAACCCCTGACTTCAAAAACTTCGACACCTTCATGATTCTCCAAATTTTTCCTGTCCAGATATAATCCGGCGAAAACTCCCCGCTGTATTAACTTTATAAATACCTTTTTCCAGTAATTAATTACCTGAGAACATTTCCAAAAACCGTATCTTTCCATATCCTCGGTCATATCTTTGAGCGGACAATCACCGCGACAGTGATAAATGCAATACAGTATCGACAGTTTGACAACTTTTTGAAACTATTGGCAGCATATATGTCGTGAGATCTGAAAATTTCAACATGATCATTTTGTATTTTACCGAATAATACAGCGTTATCATGAGCGTCTTGAGTCACAATATCGCCTCCCGGAATCAGCCAGGGATGAGCGCCATATATTGCACCGCAAAATGTTTCAAAAAATCCATGCGAATAAAATTCCGATGACAATCTGCGCGGCTCGCCCAACTGAGCTGCGGCAGACAAGTATTCATCCGTAAAATTCATGCTGTCGTAGCGCTCAGCCTCTCTTCCCGCTGCGATTACAGGTCTTACGGTATATGAATACACATTCGGATAATTTGAAAACACATACTGAGCCATCTCTTTGATTCTGCCGAAATCTTCAAAGTCAACAACAGATAAAACAGAATAACGGAAATCAGAATGATCAAATCTTCTTATGATTTGATCAACTAATTCAAAAGACGGCTTTCCGTTTGCAAACGAACGATTTTTGTTTTGCAGCTCCGGCAAACCATCAAACAATACAGTCGCATCACTGAAGTTTTTTATTGCGGAATTGTATTGATAAATTTCATGATACAAAATCTCCTCACTCTATTATTACATAAACAAACGCTCAATGCCTCGGCATCGGTGTCGTGATTTTTTCAGTAAGCCTATTTACTGTGTCGATGAGCCATTAACGCAATAATTCAAATATACACGATTATTTGCGCAGCCATCGGAGGGGGCGTGTTAAAGTTTATCGCAATTATATTATATACGATACCCATTCAAAAGACCATAATTTTTAGGACATTTTTTATTTTCAGCGAATGTAATATTTCGTGAGTGTTGTTTTTGTGCAGTTTTAACATTGCGTTCTGCTTATCGCCGTGAGAGTAAGATCCCATGCCGGATACGAATCGGGGCGGCGGAGATAGAGACTTTTTTCCGGCATCAGGCGGCGGATAAGCAGCGGGAGCAAGAAAAGATCGGTCATCCGGTGATACACGGCGAGCATAATATCCGGTTGACAGCGGCTTATTGTTTCCATTGCTCCTTTCAGCGCCCGCAGTTCCGAGCCTTCGACGTCGATATGCAGAAGGTCGCAGTCACCGTCAATTATGCTGTCGAAGGCGGCGGCGCGGATATTTGTCGGGCGGAAACGGCGGTTTTTGCTCTTATCTGCCCGATCGGCGGAACTGCCGCGGGAACCGTCGCCGAACACGGTTATCTGCGCGTTCTCATCCCATGCGGCTATGTTATACGGCTCTATCCGGCTGTCCTGTCTTACCGCCGCGCCGAGCTTGCGGAAATTCGTCATATCCGGCTCCATCGCGATTACACGGGAAAGCATCGGGAAGCGCATGAGCAGTTCAAGCGACGTCTGACCGCGGTTCGCGCCCAAGTCGGCGGCGGTTTTATAGCTTTTTTTCGAGTGATATAGCGGAAGATACATATCCTGCGAAGCGGTTCCGGCAATATCGGCGATATCACCGCTTATTCGGAAACGCAGGATTGCATCAAAGAGCCGCCTCGACTGCGAGTCAGCCCATAAAGCGCGGCAGGCAGAGATTTCGTTGCGGTATTTCAGCGCCGTTTTTGATGTGAATATGTCATTTCCCGGGTCTTCCGCGTCCGGGGACGGGGCGATTTCCGGGACGAAAAGTTTATGCCGCCGGGACAGGTCATTTATCCGCAAAACCACATCCGGCAGATCCGAGCCGAAACCAAGGACGACGGCGAATTCCGGAAAATCCCGGCAGACTTCGTTATAGCTCTTTATAGGCTTGCCGCGGAAAATACGCCCCGGCCTGACCCGTTCTTCCGATGCGAAAAAAGCGGCGGGTTCGCGGCCGAAATGATTCAGCATATCGCATATCCTGTCCGCGCCGTCGCCGGTACCGTACATCACGAGCGGAAGCGGGCAGTCTGCCATCCGCCGCCATACCGAGTCGTATTGCATCATTTATAACCCCTCAAAAAAGGAAGCTCTGCGGCTTCCTTTCGTAATTATATCGATTATTTGCCGCTGCGGGCGTGATAAGCGGCGTTTTCCGCGTCGCACATTTCGAAGAAGCGGATTGCGTTGTTATACAGAATGTCTTCTTTTTCAGTCTCTGTCAGATCGAGTTTTGCAAACAGCCGGTAGTAGGGCAGAAAGCTGAAAACCGGATAGTCGGTTCCGTAAAGCATCCTGCCGGGAGATATCCGCCTTATCAGATTGACGGCCGCATCAGGTGAAAGCGCCCAGAGAGCAGAGGAACAGTCGAAGTAAACATTCGGGTCGTCCCAGAGGCATTCCGCGCCTGCCGACCACGTTTTATAGCAGCCGAAATGCGCCGCAACCGCTTTCAGCCGCGGGAACATATCGAGAATTCGCCGCAGCTTTGCCGGCGTGGAATATTGATAATCAGCTCTGTCGTCTCCCATATGGAAAAATACCGGTAACCGTCCTTCGCAGGCTTCGTAAAGCGGGAGAAAGCGCGAATCATCAATATCGCAGCCCTGAATATCCGGGTGAAGCTTAAAACCGGTAAGCCCTATCGCTTCGCAGCGCTCGACTTCGCTTTTCATATCCTCGTAATCCTGATGCATACCGGCAAAGCCGCGGCAGAAAAAGCCGTCTTCCCGCGCCCTTAATACATTTTTGGCAAGGGTATCGTTTACCTTTTGCACCTGATGCGGCGAAGTTGCGGCGTTTAGCAGCACAAATCCGGCAACAGAAGCCGAGTTTTCCGGGTCTTCGGCGGATATGACTTTTTCAAAACCGAGCGACTGAGCCTTTATGTCTCTGTATGTCGCCTTTCCCTGTATCGGGAAATCGTAAAATTCACCGAGTGAGCTGCAGGCTTTTTCTGCTATCTTCTCGGGATATATATGGGTGTGAATGTCTATTATTTTATACATCAATCCGATCGATTCTTTGATGCGGGGAGTGAGGTTCAGCCCTCGACAAATTCCTCATAAATCACTTTCATCGTCTTCTCGAAATCATCGTCCTTAACGCCGACAATTATATTAAGCTCGGACGAACCCTGGTCGATCATCTTGATGTTGATATCGGCTTCGCTGATCGAGGTGAATACTCTCGCGGCGGTTCCCTTCGCAGCTTTCATGCCGCGGCCGACGACGGCGACAAGGGCAAGGTGGTCTTCTATATGTATCGAATCCGGATTCAGCATATCGCAGAGCTCGTCGATGATGCGGTCGCGGCGCCCCTGAAGCACCGGCGTTGCGACTACGACGGACATCGTATCGATACCGCTCGGCAGATGCTCGAAATTAATCTTTTCCCGTTCAAGCACCGAAAGCAGCCTCCGGCCGAAGCCTATCTCGGTGTTCATCAGTTCCTTGTCGACAGTTATGACCGAGAAGCCTTTTTTCCCGGCAATGCCGGTAACGATTCTGTCTCCTGCCGGCGCATCCGGGACTATCATCGTTCCTGCAGCGGAGGGGTCGTTTGTGTTGCGGATGTTAATCGGAATTCCGGCAAAGCGAACCGGGAATATCGCTTCCTCATGCAGCACGCCGGCGCCCATATAGGCAAGCTCGCGAAGTTCCCGGTAGGTGATGACATCGATGGGCTTCGGGTTATCAACTATCCGCGGGTCCGCCATCATGAAGCCGGAAACATCCGTCCAGTTTTCATATATATCGCACATTGAGGCGCGGGCGACTATAGAGCCGGTGATATCCGAACCGCCGCGGGAAAAAGTTTTTATCGTGTCGTTCGGCATCGATCCGTAGAAGCCGGGAATGACGGCGCGGTCGTGCTCCCGCAGGCACTGTCCGAGTATCGTGTTTGTGCGCTCGGCATCAAAGGTTCCGTCGTCACGGAAGAATATCACATCGGCGGCGTCGATAAATTCGCAGCCGAGATAATGCGCCATGATAAGGCCGTTCAGGTATTCGCCTCTTGACGCGGCATAGTCTCTTCCGGCTTTGTGCATAAACGAATCGCGGATCACCTGGAATTCATCTTCGAGTGAAAGAGAGATTCCGAGCCCCTTGATTATGTCGCGATAGCGGTTTTCAATTTTCTCAAACGCATCGTCGATATTTTCTCCGAGATTGGCGGCGTCATAGCAGCTGTAGAGAAGGTCGGTGACCTTGTCGTCGTCTTTGAAACGCTTTCCGGGCGCGGACGGTATTACATAGTGACGGGAGCTTTCCGCCTTTACAATCTCGGCGGCTTTTCTGAAATGGTCGGCGTCGGCGAGCGAGCTGCCGCCGAATTTTACAACTTTAAGCATATTTATTCAATGTCGGGAGAGACCTTGTTTTAACAAAAGCGCCTCTCCCGTCAGCCCTTGTTATTCAACTTATATATTAAATTAACGGAATATTGCTCAGATAAAGATCAGTCCGCGCTCGGCCATGAAGCTTTTGATGCGCACGGCCGTTGCGTCTCTGTCGGAGGCGTCGCTGATGGCAAGGTCGGGAACGACATCGGTGGTGACCTTGTCGCCGAGCCAGACTGTGTGAATATGCTCGGTGTCGACCGTCGCTTCGAGTACTTCCATGTCGTTTGCGGTGAACTCGGCACAGGTGACAAGCAGAAGCATACCCGAATCCATCATTATGTTGGCGACTTCGCCGAGACGGCGGATATGCTCATAGCGATCGGGTATCTCGCCTTCAACCTTGATCTCTCCGGCAACACCGTAAAGCAGGTTGCCGATGCCGAGGAAGTAGACCTGGCGTCCCGCGTCCCAAAGCTCGCGCTCGAGCTCTTTCGCCATCGCTTTTTTGCCGATATAGCGGTGTCCGGTGATAATGACTATTCCCGGCCGCTGTCCGAAACGCTTTGCGCGCAGCTCGGACGGGATTGAACTTGTCTCCCACTTTTCGTTTCGGCGCATTGCAAGATCGCGAGCGACATCGGAGATTCCGGTTTTCTCGACCTCTGCCGTGATAATGCCTCCGCCGGAAATCTCATATTCATCAACCAGAACAAAGCGGCTGGTTTTCGGCATTTCGGAGGTCAGGTCGAAAGCTATCGGTTTTGAGCATTCGATTATGCATTCGGCGACGTCGTGGCGGTCAATTTTGTCCTTTTTGCCGCGGTCGAGGGTCGAGGCGTCGAGGGTGGAGATTATCTCTTTCAGCTGGCAGGGAACCTTGGCGGCGCCGATTTTAAGGAGATAATTCTTCTCTTTGACCATCGGGGAAATTCCCAGCCAGAAGAGCGACGCGACAAACGAGGTGCCGACCTTCGGTGTTTTTTCTCCGGAAAGACAGCAGATTTCCCCGCGTCGGATATATATCTGCTCGGTCATGGTAAATCCGGCGGCCATGTCGGTTTTTATCTCCGTCGGAGTTTCTCCGGCGCCGAAGTGTTCGAAAGTCGCGACATGGGTGTGTTTTCCGGAGGGATAAAAGACGCATTCGTCGCCTATTTTCAGTCTTCCGCTCTCGACGGTGCCCGCGATGATGCGGCGGTCGTCGCCGGAACCGGTAAACCTGTAAACGTCCTGAACCGGCATTCGGAACGGGAGGCTGTCGGCTTCCGATTCCTTTTCGTCAAAGGCGTCCAGCTCTTCGAGAACGGTTCTGCCTTTATACCATGTCATATCAGAGCTTTGCGCAGCGATATTGTCTCCCTGCATTGCCGATACGGGTATGAAGGATTTTGCCCGGATTCCGATCTCTTCGAGGAAGCCGCGGTATTCAGCCTCTATCGATTTAAAAACTTCTTCGGAATAATCGGCGAGGTCCATCTTATTTACCAGAACCGCGACCTGCTTTATCCCGAGCATCTTGAGCATATAGCCGTGGCGGCGGGAGTTTTCGCGGACGCCTTCGTTTGCGTCGATGACAAGCAGCGCGGCTTCGGCGCGGGAAGCGCCGGTAATCATGTTTTTAAGGAATTCGATATGCCCGGGGGCGTCGATTATCAGGTAATCCCGCTTTGCCGTTTTGAAAAAGCAGCGCGCGGCGTCGATGGTTATTCCCTGGCTGCGCTCGTCTTTGAGTGCGTCGAGCAGAAAGGCGTATTCAAAGGGCTTTGAGTTGCGGCGGCACATCTCACGCACCTGCTCCAGCTTGCCCTGCGGAAGCGAATCGGTATCCGCCAGAAGCCTGCCGATGACGGTGCTCTTGCCGTGGTCAACATGCCCGACTATTACAATATTCATATAAATTCAACCAATACTATATATACAGCGAACCGTTTATTACATATAGCCGTCTTTGCGGAGTTCCTCAAGCCCGCCGCCGTCTTCTTTGTCCTGCTCGCGGCCGCTGCGTTCGGCGATGTTCGAGAATTTGCCGGTTCTGAGCTCTTCGATGATATCGTCGAGATTCTTCGCCGTCGATTCGACCGGGGTTGTGCAGGGAGCGCAGCCCAATGAGCGATAGCGTCTGCCGCTGCCCTGATCGAAATAAAGGGAGACGACGGGGATAGACTCGCGGCGGATGTATTCCCAGATATCGAGCTCGGTCCAGTCGAGCAGGGGATGGATGCGGACGTGGGTTCCGGGGGCAAAGTCGGTTTTATACTGTCCCCAGAATTCGGGAGGCTGATCGCCGACACCCCAGTCGTTGTTTTTGTCGCGGGGGCTGAAATAGCGCTCTTTGGAGCGGCTGCCCTCCTCATCGGCACGGACGCCGACTATAACGCCGGTGTAAGGTTCGGTGTTGCTGTCGACTTCGTAGCGGCCGGTGTCGTGATTCATCCGGTAGCGCGGCCAGTCGCCGGCCAAGGTGTGAGTCAGCGCCTCTGTCTTGAGCTTGCGGCAGCACTCGATGTGGCTGAGACGGCCGTCGGGAAAGGTTTCCTTTGCGTCGAGGGCGGCTTTGTTTTCGCCGTATATCATATCAATGCGCCACTCTCGGGCGAGGCGGTCGCGGTATTCGATCATCTCGGGAATTTTATAATGCGTGTCGACATGAACGAGGGGAAAGGGGACATGACCGTAAAAAGCCTTGCGCGCAAGCCAGAGCATGACGGTCGAGTCTTTGCCGATGCTCCAGAGCATGCACAGCTCCTTGAAGTTGGCGTAAGCTTCGCGCAGGAGATAAACACTCTTGTTTTCCAGCTCGACAAGATGCGCCTCGTAGGCGGCTTTGTCGTATGTTCTGCGGGATTCCGACATTTATGAATCCTCCGTGATTTGTTTTATCGTTTCGTTCCGATCACTCAAGCGCGTTTTCCGGGCGGTTCAGGATGTAAAATCCGTCGCGGTTGAGAGTGTCGGAGCGGTTATATGCCATCTTCTGACCGTGCATCTGACGGAAAACTCCGCCGGCGGCTTCGACAATGCACTGCATTGCGGCGGTGTCCCATTCATGGGTAAGCCCGAAGCGGTAGTAGATATCGGCGCGTCCTTCGGCTATGCGGCAGCCTTTTAACGAACTGCCCGAGCTTATGGTTTTTGAGATACGGTTTGCGTTCTTTTCAAGAAGCGCGTCAAGACGGTCGGAACCGAAGCTGCGGCTCTGCATGACTATGAGCTCGTCGGTTCTGTCGGAGACTTTGATTTCGCGCGGCGGTTCGGATAGCGTTTCAGTTCCGACGGATAAACGGCTTCGCTCGGCGCGGCGAATGCCTCGCCAGTTGATGCCTTTATACAGCTCGCCGGTTACCGGTACGTAAATAACGCCTATGACGGGATTGCCGTCGAAAACAAGGGCGATATTAACGGTAAACTCCCCGTTGCGGCTGATAAATTCCTTTGTGCCGTCAAGCGGGTCGACGACGAAACACCAGCGGCGGCGGAGGCGGGTTATATCGTCCTCCGACTCCTCGGCGAGTACCGATATCTCCGGCCACAGGCGGTTCAGAGCAGAGACTATAACGGTGTTGCTGCGCTTATCGGCGGCGGTGACGGGAGTTTTGTCGTCCTTGGTTTCGATGTTGAAGTCTTCGCTGCCGTATATCTCCATGATAGCCGCTCCGGCTTCGACAGATATCCGGCAAAGCTTTTCAGCTGTGTCTTCCGCATCGAGCTGCAAATCCAGAATCTTTGACATGACTTCGTCCGCGCAGGAGTCGACGGATTTTTCGGAGGTATCAAGGACAACTTCCGGCGAAAGCGGTGCATCAAACGGCGCGTCGATGCCGGTGAAGTCTTTTATCTCGCCTGCCAGCGCTTTTTTGTAAAGTCCCTTCGGGTCGCGCTCCATGCAGACTTCGAGAGGAGTTGAGACATGGCATAAAATAAACTCGTTTTCGGCTGAAACTATCTCTCGCGCAAGCTCCTGAAGCTCATGTGTCGGGGTTATCGCCGACACAAGGACAATCAGTCCGGCTTTTGACATAAGCGATGCAGTTTCGGCTGCGCGGCGGATGTTCTCCCGTCGGTCAGCATCGGAAAAACCCAAATCCGAGTTGAGACCGTGGCGAAGGTTATCACCGTCTAAAAGATAACTTTTGAAGCCGTGCGCGTGGAGCTGATTCTCAAAAGCCTTCGCAACCGTCGTCTTTCCCGAACCGGAAAGACCGCAGAACCAGAAAACGCAGGGTTTCTGACCCATTTCCGCCTGCCGCTGAAACGGTGTGACGGCATCCTTTGTATAAAAAATATTTTCTGACATATATTTACTCCGGAATCAGTTGTCCGAAAGGCTTATCGGAGACGACCAGGCTTTTCTGCCTTCAAAATCGGTGATTTCGAAGCGGAGGAAGGTTTCGTTTGATTTGAAGCGGTATTCTGCTTCATTTATCGGCAAGGCGTTTCCTTTGGCTTCACTGAATACCCGATCGGCTGACCAGACTGCGTCGGAAAAGAAGGCAACTTCGAGGGCGTCGGTGCATTTTACCTTTAAGCTCTTTTTATCGGCAGAAAACTCATAAGAAAAACGAGGTCCCTGGCTTGCGTAAAAATCTCCGCGCTCAAGGGCGGCAACGATATGCCGTCTGTCGAGGATGTCGGTTTTGAGGTAAATAAAACTTTTGCACTGATCCCCGTCGTAAAAATGCGAATCATCGGTTGAAACCACCGGGATCAGCCGCCCGCGGGAGGAAAGCATATCGGATATCAGCGATGAATCGGGGCGGACATTATGCGGCTTGTCGGAAACGGAGTTGTATATCTCCAGCGCACAGATGTTTTCAAGCGGCAGAATCATCTCGGAAGTGTTGAGAGACCATGCGGGATGCGCGAGTATCGCGGCGCCTCCGCTGCGGCGGATCTCATCTATCATCTCCTGCGCGCCGATGCCGCGCTTTGATATGTCGATTTCCTTATCCATCCCGACGCCGACGATATGAAAGATACCGTCAAGGACATTCGGAGAATGATCAAGCTCAATTCCGGGTACGGTCAGAAGCCGATCCGATTCGTCGTCGGGAGACTGCCGCCAATGGTCGGTGAGGACAAGAAAATCATAGCTGTTGTCCGCGTAAATATCTATCACTTCTTCGGGACTCAGCTTGCCGTCGCTGCGTTTGGTATGAGTGTGGATATTGCCTTTGTACCAGACGGAGCCTTTTTCATCGGTATACATTTTATATTCCTCAAATATTCGGATAATTCAATGTACATTATAACATATTTCCGATAGTATTTTCAACGGCATAATGTAAAAATTAACAGCTCTAATATTCAGATAATATGTGAAATATTATACAATTTGAAGACAAAATTTCCGCAGACACCGGACGATGCCTGCGGAGATGGTATAGTTTGTCGTTTTATGCGTCAATTCGGCGTATCAGCCGAACTTATAATACTGCTGTATCGGGGCGAACTGCTTCTGGGTCTTGCTTTCCATTTTTGCCATAACCGAAGCGATGTTGTCTTTGTCGCTTATTATCAAGCTGCAGAGACTGCCGTAAATATCGCTTCCCCACTGACCGAGGTCATAGAATTTCGTCGTGAAGATAAGCTCGAGCATCTCGGCGGATTCCTCGTCGCGGGTGCCCTTGGTAAGAACGTTTTTGTCAATTACCGTGGGAAGTATGGTATCCTGTGAGTAAAAGCCCATGACGTTCATGATAAGTCCGGTATCTTCGAGCGCCGTATTCGTCACCGGAATTGCATAGCAGGAGCCGGACGCCGTGCTGTAAAGGTCGAAATATTCGGTCTGGGATTCGTCGTATTTCGGGGACGGGATGATGCCGAAGTCATCTTCCATCTCCTGCCGCAGACCGAAGACGGAGTTTACCTGATCTGATCCTACAAGTATCTGACCGTCGCGGAACATCTTGTTTGTTTTGTGGTTGTCGATCTCACGGTCGGCGATGACGGTCGTTTTGATGCTTTTCGCGGTCAGATTATTTCTCATCCGCAGGAAAACATCCATCATCTTTCGCTTTGATTCAATGTGACGCTGCCGTCGGAAGCGATCTTGAGAACCCCTTCGCCGGAACCGGCAAGCAGCCGGTTAAATACGCCGGCGTTTTCGGTGAAGCCGTATGTGTCGTTTGTGGTGTATTTTCCGTCGCCGTCGACGTCCGAGCCGTAGGAAGTCGCAAGCTCAAACAGCCTGTCGAGGACCCATACGCCATCTCGCACCATCTGATAGGGGTATTCGATGCCGTTGTTGTCACAGAGGACTTTATTGAAAAGCAGGATGGATATCGAAAGGTCGTCGAGATAGTTGATGGCGCCGCTGACAAAATACAGCGAATTGCTGCCGAGGCTGTACATCTCTAATTTTTCGCCTTCCCACCATGCGTTTTCAAGCCCCAGTCCGGCTATATTATTGAGCTCATAGAGGTAGCCGTTTACCGAGCAGAGATACATGAACCACATCGAGCAGCAAAAGGCGTCATAGGGACAGTCGCCGGCGTTCATCATCTTCTGTATCGTCGATAATATATCGACCCAATCGCAGATGTTGGTGCCCTTAATTTTCACGTTCAGAGCTTCTTCTGCCAGGCGGTTACGCTCGTAGACGGCTTCGTTTATCGAGTCTCCGGCGGTTTCATCGAGGGTGAAGGCGACTTCGTTGAATCCGTATTGAATCGACCAGCCGATGTTGAACTCACGGCCGCCGAAGTCTTTGCCGGCGATAATCTCTTTTATGATTTTCTGTTCGTCCTCGGTTTCCGTCACGTCGGCAGCAGTTTCTGCCGTCGTTCCGTCCTGCGGGTTATCTGCATCTCCCTGCGCCGCGCCGCAGGATGTAAGCAGCAAAGCTAAAAGCAAGAGCAGCGCGATAAGCTTGTTTTTCATCCGTATGCCTCCCCAAAATATTTTTATATAATGACTGAATTCATTATACTACGCGGTTTGCGAAAAGGCAACAAGATTTATATGGTTCACATTTATTTAACAACCGTGCTTTCGCCGAAAAACCGGACACAAAAAACGCGTCCGGTCAGGGTTATTTCTGGCCGTAATAGGCGTTTTTGCCGTGCTTGCGAAGATAGTGGCGGTCAAGCAGCGACTGCTTTATCCCGGGTATCCCCGGATTCAGCGACACAGTTACGGCTGCCATCGCCGCCGATTCTTCGAGGGTGACGGCGGCCTGGACGGCTTCGGCGGCGTTTTTGCCCCATGTGAAAGGGCCGTGGCTCACGACAAGAACGGCGGGTATGTCGGATGGGGTAATCTGCCTTGTCTTAAATGTTTCGGCAATCAAAAGACCGGTGTTTTTCTCATATTCGCCGGCGATTTCGCTGTCTTTCAGCTGTCGGGTGCAGGGAACCGAGCCGTAGAACAGGTCGGCGTGGGTGGTGCCGAGGCATGGCAGGTCTCTGCCCGCCTGAGCCCAGGCAGTTGCATGGCGGGAGTGAGTATGGACGACGCCGCCGATGGAAGGAAAAGCCTTATACAGTTCGGCGTGAGTCGGTGTGTCGGAAGAAGGGCGGAGGGTGCCGTCGACCGTTTCTCCGTCCAGATTCACAATTACCATATCCTCCGGCTTAAGGCTGTCATAGGAGACGCCGGAAGGTTTTATCGCAAAGACTTTTTTCTCCCGGTCGAGCTGTGAAGCATTACCCCAGGTGAGGACGATAAGCCCCTCCTCTTTGAGCGCCATATTCGCCGCCCAGCATTCCCGCCGAAGCGTTTCAAAAGTCATATCAGATCCCCAGTCTGGACGCGACTTCGTTTATCAGCAGCGTCTGCTTTAGCGCTTCCATCGTGACACCGTCTCCGATTCTGACGCACTCGATTCCGACCATTTCGGCGAACCGCGCCATGTCCGCGTATCTAAGCTGCTGGCTTAAAACGAAATGATGCGCGCCGCCGCTGTATATATACATCTCTGCCGCCGAGAGCATATCCGG